>Ga0180016_100085_pt1 | contig 41201 bp, 33 predicted proteins | sample KR46_M_MetaG_FD_129673 | JGI IMG/M metagenome (GOLD analysis project Ga0180016, IMG submission 129673) | Groundwater microbial communities from the Olkiluoto Island deep subsurface site, Finland - KR46_M_MetaG | ecosystem: Environmental > Aquatic > Deep subsurface > Groundwater | place: Finland... | reverse complement strand
CCAAGGTGCAGGAGATGGTCAAGGCCTTCTTCGGCAAGGAGCCTCACAAGGGTGTGAACCCCGACGAGGTGGTGGCCGTGGGCGCGGCCATCCAGGGCGGCGTGTTGGGCGGCCAGGTCAACGACGTGCTTCTGCTGGACGTCACTCCGCTCAGCCTGGGCATCGAGACCCTGGGCGGGGTCATGACCAAGCTCATCGAGCGCAACACCACCATCCCCACCCGCAAGAGCGAGGTGTTTTCCACCGCGGCCGACAGCCAGCCGGCGGTGGACATCCACGTGTTGCAGGGCGAGCGTGATTTCGCCAAGGACAACCGGACCCTGGGCAACTTCCAGCTCACCGGCCTGCCCCCGGCCCCCCGCGGCGTTCCCCAGATCGAGGTCACCTTTGACATCGACGCCAACGGCATGGTCAACGTGAGCGCCAAGGACTTGGCCACCGGCAAGCAGCAGTCCATCGAGATCAAGGCCTCTTCGGGCCTCAACGACGAAGACATCGACAAGATGGTCACCGACGCCAAGCGCTTCAGCAACGAGGACAAGGAGCGTCGCCAGGCGGTGGAAGCCAGGAACAAGCTGGACAGCCTGATCTACCAGACCGAAAAGCTGCTCAAGGAAAATGAGGGCAAGCTGGACGAAGCCACCAAGACCTCCATGGAAGGGGCCATCACCGAGGCCAAGAAGGCCCTGGAGAGCGAGGACCGGGCCCAGATGGAAAGCGCCTTCGAGAACCTGGAGAAGGCCTCCCACGCCATGGCCCAGAGCCTGTACCAGAGCAGCCAGCAGGCGGGCGGCCAGCCCGGCGGCGGGCAGCCCGGCGGTCAGGCGGGTGGCGGGCAAAAGCCCAAGGACGACGATGTTGTGGACGCGGAGTTCACCGAGCACTAAGCATCAAGAAGCAAACAACCAGATTAGACATCAAGCGCAACACATCTGGCACTAGCATCTAGCACCGAGCACCAGACAAGCGACCACAAACGCCAGGGCCGGCTCCCAAACGGGGGCCGGCCTTTTTTATGGGCGATCGGGGGAGGCTGGGCCTACCAGTGGGTGGCCCGGCCGATGCGCTGGCCGCTCACCTCCAGGGTGTCGCTGACCACCATGAAGGCGTCCGGGTCCAGGGAGTTGACCAGGGCCTTGATCCGCCCCAGCTCCCGCAGGTTGACCACGGTGTAGACCATGGGCTCGTCCATGCCGCTGAAGGCGCCCTTGGCCGGGATCAGGGTGGCCCCGGCCCGGCTGTCGCTGACGATGGCCTTGGCGATGTCCTGCCAGCGGTGGCTGATGATGGTCACCGCCTTGCGCTGGCTGAGCCCGCTGAACACCAGGTTGGTAACCTGGGCGGCCACGAAGATCATGGCCAGGGTGTACATGATCTTGGTCAGCGGGAACAGCAGGGCCCCCAGCCCCAGCACCACCACATTGAAGCCCAGCAGGGTGGTGCCCAGGCGCACGCTGAAGCGCTGCATCAAAATCACCGAGAGGATGTCCAGGCCCCCGGCCGAGCCCTGGCTCTTGAGCACCAGGCCGCCGCCCGCCCCGAAGAGGATGCCCGCCAACAACGCCCCAGCCAGGGGGTCCTCCAAGATCACCGGCACCTTGACCACTTCCAGGGCCATGGTGAGCATGCCCATGCCCACCAGGCTCCAATAAAAGAAGCGCCGCCCCACCATGCGCCAGCCCAGGGCGAAGATGGGGATGTTGAGTATGAGGTACCACAGGCCCACCGGCAGATGGGGCGGCAGGTAGTAGAGCAGGATGGACAGGCCGGTGAAACCGCCGGACAACAGGCCCTGGGGCACCAGGATGCCGTTGACCGCCACCGCGGCGCACAGGTTGCCGGCGATCATCAGGACCAGGTTCAGGACCACCCGCCCCACCGGGCCCAGGCGCGAGGGACGCGGGGGCGGCTCGGGCGGGGGAGCGCCGTTTTGCTCCGGGGTCTCTATGGTATCCAAGGTTTCCATGGGGGCAGTGTACCAAAGCCTGCCTCCGGGGCCAAACCGTCAGGCCCGGAACGAAAAAGTGCCTAGAAATCTGGTTGCTTGCCACGGTCGTATTTGTCAAGATGCCCTCAAGCCTCCGTTTAGCGGTTTTCGGCGGCTGAAACCCAAGAAACACCTTCCCCCATCCTTGGCCGCCGCGGATAGGCCGCCTGGACGGGGAGCGAGGCATCAGCGTATGGCGGGCAGCGATCAGCCGCTGGGGCGCGTCACTGCGCCCTGGGTGGAACTGTTGGTGTTGCTGGCGGCCTGGGCAGGGATCACCGCGATCACCGTCCATTGGCTGGGGCAGAACCACGCCCCCCTGTCCTTTGACCAGTCCCACCACTTTCTGCTGTCCCTGGGCTATCGGGAAATCCTGGCCGATCCCCTGCGCTGGCCGGACCTGTGCTCCTACGCCATCTACTATCCCCCGCTGTTTCACACCTCCCTGGCCGCCATGATGCTGCTGGGCGGGGTGAGCCTGCAATACGCCCCGCTGATCAACAGCTTCTGGCTGCTCATGCTCATGCTGCCCACCTGGCTTTTGGGCCGGGAGGCCTTCGGCCGGGCCGCCGGGCTGGCCGGGGCGCTGCTGCTGGCCCTGATACCCGCCTCGGCCGGGCTGGCCCGCGAGGTGCTCATGGAGGTGTGCCTGGCGGCCATGGTGGCCTGGGCGGTCTGGGCCCTGGCCCGCAGCCAAGGGCTGTCCAGCCGCCGCTGGCTGCTGCTGTTGGGGGCCTTGGCCGGGCTGGGCATGCTGGCCAAGTGGACCTTTGCCATGTACCTGCTGGGGCCCCTGGCCTGGTGCCTGTACTGGGGCCATGGGCGGGGCTTGGCCGTGGATTGGCGGGGGGTGGCCTGGGCCCTGGTAATCGGCGCGGCGGTGTGCCTGCCCTGGTATCTGCATTCGCCGGCCACCCTTATCAAGAACATGCTGATCAACGCCGGGCCGGTGGCCCTTAAGGAGGGCGACCCGGCGGTGTTTTCCCCGGACGGGCTGCTCTACTACCTTCTGTCCCTGGTCAACCACCAGATGTTCCTGCCCCTGGCCGCACTGGCGGTGATTGGCCTGGTGGCGGGGCTTGTTTGGCAACGGAAGCGGACCGCCCTTTTGGTGGTGTGGTTTTTGACCGGCCTGGTCCTGATAACCCTGCTCCGGAACAAGGACTCCCGCTACCTGTATCCCCTGCTGGCCCCGGCCTGCCTGTTCGCGGTGGGCTGGGCCGGGATGCTGGGCCGCCGCTGGCTGAGGCTCGCCGCCCTGGCGGCGGTGCTGGCCCTGGCCATCCTGCATTTCGGGGCGGTGAGCTACGGCTGGGGGCCCCTGGCCCCGGAGCGGGTGTGGTGGGTGGGGGGCAAGCCCCTGCGGGTCAGCGGCCCCAAGGCGGTGTACGCCCGCCGCCCCAGCCCCCACGATTGGCAACTGCCCGCCATCCTGGCCGCCACCGAGGGGGACTGGTCGCGCAAGAGCCGCCCGCCCCGTCTGGGGGGGGTGGCCGCTCTCACCTACTTCAACAAGGTGGCCTTGGAGTCCTGGGCCGCGGCATATGGGAACCGGGTGTGCGTGGTGTCCGCCGTGGAGCCCACCCACTGGCACCCCGGCCGGGTGGAGCGGGACATGCTGCGCGACCTCATGGACCTGGACTATCTGGTGACCAAGAGCGGCGATCTGGGCCTGGACCCGGACTATGGGCGCGTCCAAAAAGCGGCCCAAAAGGCGCTGCTGCCCAAGGCCCGTCTGGTGAAGGAGTTCCCCATGCCCGACGGCGGACGGGCCTCTTTGTGGCGGCTGGCCAACGACCCCGCCCGCCCGGTCCCGCCCTGCGACTAGGCGATGAGCCCCTCGGCCTGCAAGGAGCGCCGCACCAGCAGGCCGCAGCAATAGGCTATGTTGGCCGGGCTGTAGATGGTCAGCTCGTCGCGGTAAAAGGCCTCGAACAGCCAGGTGCTCACTTCTTTTTGATCCTCGCTTTGCTTAAAACGTTGGGCGATCTTCTGGTGCCAGGCCCGCAGATGGGCCAAGGTGTCCTCCAGATAGCGGGCGGCCTGCTCACCGCTTAGGGCCTCCTGATGCCCCAGGCCCAGCACCTCGGGACGCCGGGCGGCGATGCCCTCCAGCACCTCCATGTAATCAGGATAGGAGACAAAGTAAAGGGGGAAGCCCGGCCGGTCGGGGTGGCGGAAACCGGCCGAGTCCGAGGCGAAGAAGGCCCCCTGGCCGGGCAGCCAGGCCAACAGCCCGCCCGGCGCGTGGCCCTTGCCGGGCAACAGCTCCACCCGTTGGCCGCCCACCATGAGGCTCTCGCCCGCCTCCATCAAGAGCAGGCGATCATCCGGCAACGGCTCTAGGGGCGGCCAGGCCCGGGGGCCGTCCAGGTCCGAGCGCCGGATGACCTCGGCGCTGCTGAAATTATCGTCCGCGCTGAAGCGGCCCAGGGTGCTGGCCCGGCCCAGCAGCTCTCGGGACTTGGCGGTGAGCGCCAGGCGCGCCTCGGGCAGGCCCTCCAAAAGGCCCTTGGACCCGGCGCTGTGGTCGCTGTGGGCATGGGAGAGGATCACCCAGGAGACGTCCTCGGGGGCCAGTCCCAAGTGGGCCAACTGGGCCAGCACCAGGGGGGTGGTGCCGCTCATGCCCACCTCGTAAATGGCTGCCTGTCCCTGGTCCCGGATCAGGTACAGGCACAGGTGATGCTCACCCAGGAGCCATAGGTTGGGGCCTAGTTGTCGGGGCGGGATGAAGCAAGGCATGGGCTGTCCTCGGGCTGGCGCGGGGTTAACGAGGCCTCAATATTCCATAAAAGCTTTGGCCGGGCAAGCAGGGACCATGGTGGCGCTTGTTAGGCCCCCTGGGCTATGTCACGATATTCCATAGCAGCAATGGTCCATCACCCGGAACGCCTTAGGAGGCAATGTCATGAAAAAAGCGATGAAGGGGATAATCGCGGCCTTGATTCTGCTGGCGTGGACCTGCCCGTCCCTGGCCGGGGGCGACCGCGAGCTGGCCCTGGCCATCTACAAGAGCTTCAAGGCGGGCCAGGCCCTGCCCCTGGCCTCCAAGGAGATGCCGGGCCTCACCCTGGCCCACGCCTACGGCGTGCAGGCCGCCCTGCTGGCCATTTTCCGCTCCCACATGGACCATGTGGCCGGTTTCAAGGCCGAGCTCACCAGCAAGGCGGTGTTCAGCGGCGGCTTGGGCCAGGTGGCCTTTGAGGTAAAATAGAAGGCCATAACCATATCAAATTATCGCCCCGCGCCGGGGCTGGGAGGCAATCAGTGAGCGCGATCAACTCGGCCCAGCTTAAGCCATTTCTAGAGGCCCTGGGGCTTTCCGAACCACCCATGGCCCTGTTTTACAGCCAAACCCAGCCCACCGAGGGCTTCCACCCCCAGGCCGGGGACACGCCCACCAAGGCCAAGGAGGAGCAGAACGCCATCGACTGGGGCGGGGTGTTCGGCAACTTCAGCTGTGTGATGGGCAACATCTGGCGGGCCCGCAAAAAGCACTCCATCGCCTGGATGAGCGCCGAGCACTTCGGCTGTCCCGGCGGGGCCTTTTACCTGGGCTTTTTAAAACCCCAGACCGACATGATCTGCGCCTACGTGAGCAGCGGCATCCCCGGGCACATGGAAGGGGAGCACTACGTCAGCGACCCGGTGGCCTGCCGCCAACTCTTCGAGACCATAGACCCGCTGCCCGCGCCTGGCCCCTACTGCGTGTTCAAGCCCCTGGACCTGCTGGAGGGCGACGAGGAAGCGGAGGTGGTGATCTTCTTCGCCCGGCCCGAGGTGATCTCCGGGCTTCAGTTCCTGACCGCCTTCGTCACCAACGACCTCCATGGGACCACCACTCCCTGGGGGGCGGGATGTTCCCACATCGTCACCTTCCCCCGCCAGTACGCGGCCAAGGGCGAGAACAAGGCGGTGATCGGCGGCTGGGACCCCTCCTGCCGTAAGTTTTTGAAGACCGATGAGCTGAGCTTCGCCGCGCCCTTGTCCCTGTTCAAGCTGATGCTGGAGCGCTGGCCGGAGAGCTTCCTCACCACCCCCACCTGGGAGTTGGTGAAAAAGAAGATCGCCCGCTCGGCCCGCGCCTGGGGGGAAGAGGCCTAGAGTGGCTTGACAGCCGGGCTCCGGCGGTCTACACCAATACAAGCTTATTCTCGGGGCGGGGTGCAATTCCCCACCGGCGGTATCCCGGCTGAGACCGGGGAGCCCGCGAGCGCTCCTTCCAGCGGAAGGAGGTCAGCAGATCTGGTGAGAGGCCAGAGCCGACGGTGACAGTCCGGATGAGAGAGGATAAGACAGTCAGCATCCCCCGTGGTGCCTGGCCGCCACGCCGTGGCGCGCCCGGTGCCGCGCGTGTGCCTATTCTGTCTCCCCCGCCCATAACTTCAACTGCGAAATCCATGCAGGAGTATGACCATGGGCGAAGCTTTGTTACGGCAATTCGGCGGTTCCCTGGAGCGGGTCAATCGGGCCTTGGACGCGGTGCGCCGGGGCCGGGGGGTGTTGGTCACCGACGACGAGGACCGGGAAAACGAAGGGGACCTCATCTTCGCGGCCCAGTCCCTGACCGCCGGGCAGATGGCCGCCCTGATCCGTGAGTGCAGCGGCATCGTGTGCCTTTGCCTGTCCTCGGACAAGGTGAAGAGCCTGGACCTGCCTCCCATGACCCCCCAAAATTCCAGCCGCTACCAGACCGCCTTCACCGTGTCCATCGAGGCGGCCCAGGGGGTGACCACTGGGGTCTCGGCCGCGGACCGGCTCACCACGGTGCGGGCGGCCATCGCCGAGGACGCCAGGCCCGCAGACCTCAACCGGCCAGGCCACGTGTTCCCCTTGCAGTCCCGCGACGGCGGGGTCTTGGAGCGGCGGGGCCACACCGAGGCCACGGTGGACCTCATGCGCCTGGCCGGGCTCAAGCCCTGCGGGGTGCTCTGCGAGCTGACCAACCCCGACGGCACCATGGCCCGCTTGCCGCGCATCGTGGAGTTTGCCCAGGCCAACGACTACCCGGTGCTTACCGTGGAGGACCTGGCCGCCTACCGTTCGGGCCAAGCCTGACCGGCCGGCTGCGCCAGACGGCCGATAGCTGCGTTGCCGACATCGCTTAGGCCTCGGCGTGACTCTGCCACGCCTGCGGCCTGCACTCGTCGGTCGCCTTGCTCTTGGCCGCCTGGCTGTGCCGGGAGAAAAAGCGCCGCAAAAAAAGATTAAAGGGACGGGGCCTCGGCCCCGTCCCTGATAATTTCGCGGTATGCGCCGGGTTAGTTTTTTCGCACCAGGCCCACCATGATGCCCAGCACCCGGGGCGGCTCGTCCTCCGGGCCCACCATGATGCTCTTGACCGCCGGGTTGGCGGCGCGTAGTTCCAGGCCGTCGGGGCGGGGCACGAAATGCTTCAGGGTGACCTCGTCGCCCAACAGCACCGCCGCCACCTCGCCGGGGCGGGCGTCTTCCTGGGCGCGGATGATCACCAGGTCGCCCTCGGCGATGTGGTCGCCCACCATGGAATCTCCCCGCACCCTGAGGGCGAAGAAGCGGCCCGAGCCGAAGAAGCCCGGCTCCAGGCCCAGCACCTCCTCGGCGTCTTCCACCGCCAGGATGGGCTGGCCGGCGGCAATCTTGCCCAGCACCGGGATGCCCCGGCGGCTGTGCAACACCTCCAGGGCCCGTGGCCGTCCGGCCCGGGAGCGCATGAAGCCCTTTTTCTCCAGGGCCTTCATGTGGTCGTGGGCCGCCCGGGGGGAGCGGAAGCCGAAATTCGCCGCCACCTCGCGCACCGTGGGGGGATACCCATTGGCGTTGGTGAACTCTTCTATGAACTCCAGGACCTGGGCCTGGCGTTGAGTTAATCCGCGGGTCATAAGCCTCCTCCACCATTTGTGGATGGCTTCATACTATACGCGGGTCTAGTTTAAGTCAAGGCAAAAGCGCCGCGAATCCCAGGCGCGGATAGGAGCTAGGGCAGAGGGACGCTTCCCAGCACCAGGGCCCAGGAGGTCAGGCACAGGGCCAGAGCCAGGATGAGCACCTCGTTGGCCCGCCACGTGGGGGCGTCGCCCGATGCGGGGGCGGGGAGCCGCCAGGCGCACACCGCGTAGAAGGCGGCCAGGGCCAGGGCCACGCAGGTGGCGGGCAGCACCTCCGGCCAGGCCCCGAAGCCCGACGGCAGGGCGCGGCCCAGGTTAAGGCCCAGGCGGCGGCCCAGGCCTTGCAGCAGGGGGTTGGGCGTGCCGGGCAGAGCCAGGCGCAGCCAGGGCATCAGGGTGAGCAGCCAGGTGTAGATGAGGCCCATGGCGGCGGGCAGCCACCAGGCCAGACGCCACCAGGGGCGGCTCAGGGCGGCCAGCACCGGGGCCATGAACAGGGCCGCCGGGGGCAGAAGCACCGCGGCCAAAAGGCCGGGCGGTGCGCTGCCGCCGTGCCAGCGGTACCAGCCGGTGAAGCACAGGGCGGCCAGTTGCAGGGCGGCGGGGATCAGGTAGTGCAGGCTGGGGGCGGTGTGCCGCCTGAGGCTCAGCGGCAGGCCGCCCAGGGCCAATACCAGCACCGGGGCGGCGGGCAGCAGGCCGTAGGCCTGATCCAGGAACAGCCCGCCGGAAAAGGCGGCCAGGGGGGTCCACCAATACAGGGCCTGGCGCCACCAGGCCAGGTTTTCCTGCACCGCCGAGTTCAACACCGGAGGCCAGGCGGGCCAGGGGCCGAACAGGGCCAGGGCCAGGGCGGCCGCCGGCACCGCCGCGACGGCTCCGGCCAGCCAGGGGCCCAGGGGGCGGCGCAGCAGCTCGAAGACGCCCATGAGCAACAGGCCCCCGGCCAGGGCGGCGTAGCGCAGCTCCAGGCCAACCAGGAGCAGGCAGGCGGCCACCAGCAGGGGCAGCGCGCTCCAGGGATGGGTGCGGGCCCAGGCCAGCAGGCGCAGGCCGCAAAGGGTCAGCAATATGGCCGGGGCCTCGGGCAAGGCCATGCCCCCGGCGATGAACACCGGCGCGGCTCCCAGGGTCAGGCCCGTGGCCACGCTGGCCGGACCGGCCCGCACCCCCACCGCCCTGAGCCAGGAGAGCAGGGTGAGCGCGCCCAGGGCCATGAAGGCCGCTTGCAGCAACAGCACCCCCAGGCGGCCTCCCAGGGCGTAGGCCGGGGCGATGACCAGCGCGAACAAGGGGGCCAGAGCCCCGCCGGGGCGGTCAGGCTCTTCCGGGGCCTGGGAGTCCCAATAAAAGTCGCGTTGCTCCGGACCCGGATGCTCCGGCGCCAGGGACAGGGGCTGCCCGGCGGACACGGCGTGGGCCTGCATCAGGTAGGCGCTCTCGCCGCCTCCGGCGCTGATGGTCTGGGCCAGCCAGGGGGCGGGCAGGCCGAAGGCCACCAGGGCGGTGAGGAACACCGCCAACAGGCCCTGGCGGCCCAGGGGGCGCTCCTGCTCCTGGGAGGGGGCCAGATAGGCTCGCCACAGCAGGCGCAAGAGAATGGCCGCCTTGGCCGTGGCCAGGCCCAGGTAGATCAGCCCCAGGGCCAGGGTGCCGTTGCCCAGCACGTTCCACACCAGCACCAGCACCACTCCGGCGGCCAACAGCAGGTAGGTGTAGGCGTCCAGGCGCTGGGCCTGGCGGCAATGCTCCACCGCCTGGGGACCTGCCCCGGAGAGCAGGTAGGAGATTATCCCCAGGACCATGGAGGGCAGCACCGCCACGGCGGGCAGGGCTATGGATACGAACAGCTTGAGGCCCACCGGACGCACCAGGTCGCCCCAGGCCGCCGGGCCGGGGTGATCGGGCAGGCCGAACAACTCCCACAGGCCGTTCAACAGCAGCCCGGCCGCCACTCCGGCGGCCAAGCCCAGCAACATCTGCAACCAGATATGTTGGGTGCGTTTGGGCGCGGGCATCACCCCTCCCTGGGCAAGATGCTACATCGTTGCACAGCCCCGGCGCTCAGGCAAGGCCGCCGGTCTGGGGGGCTTTTAGTTCCTTGAGCCGGCCGACCATCTCCACCAGGGTGGGCAACACCTCGCACCCGTCGGCCCGGATGCTCAGGTCGGCCACCCGGCCGGTGAGGGGGGTGGGCTCCAGGTTGATCTCGATGACCTTGGCCCCGGCGGACTGGGCCAGGACGGGAAGGTGGCTGGCCGGAGCCACCACCGCGCTGGTGCCCACCACCAGCATGGCCGAGCAGGCCTGGGCCGCGGCCATGGCCGCCAGCATGGCCCGTTGGGGTATGGGCTCGCCGAAGAACACCACGTCCGGCTTGATGAGCCCGCCGCAGGCGCAACGGGGCGGCATGATGTCCATGGACAGTTCGTTGCGCCCCAACACCTGGCCGCACCCCAAACAGGTCAGCCTGCGGCTGGAGCCGTGGAACTCCACCACCGCCCGGGAGCCCGCCACCTGGTGCAGGCCGTCGATGTTTTGGGTCACCACTATGTCCAGGGCCCCCAGGGCCTCCAACTGCATCAGGGCCCGGTGGGCCCGGTTGGGTTTGGCTGCGAGCACCAATTCGTCCAACTCGCTGAGCATGGCCCAGACCCTGGCCGGATCGCGGTGAAAGGCCTCTATGCTGGCGTACTCCATGGGGTCGTACTTGCCCCAAAGCCCCTGGGAGCCGCGAAAGGCGGGAATGCCGCTGTCCACGCTGATGCCCGCGCCGGTAAGGGCCACGGTGCTGGTGCTGGTGGCCAGAATCTCGGCGATTTGTCTAAGCTTGTCCTCCACCCACTATCCTCGGCTTTCCGCCTGGTCATATAATTTTTCAATATCGGAAACCAGGCGCGATTTAGCGTGATTTTGCCGTACATATTGTTTGAGCGCCCCACCCAGGCGCGCCGCCCGCTCCCCGTCGCCCAAAAGCAGGGCCAGGGCGCGGGCCAGGGCCTCGGCCTCTCCGGCCGGGGCGGTGACCCCCCGTTCACGCAAGGTGAGCCCCCCACCCAGGTCCTGGGCGGCCGCGCCCAAAAGATCGGGCACTCCCCCCACCGCGGTGGCCACCACCGGCAGGCCGCAGGCTCCCCCCTCCAAGATGGCCAACGGCGTCCCCTCATTGTTGCTGGTCAGGAGCAAAAGGTCCAGCCCCGGGAAAAAGGCCTCCCGGTCGCCCCGGCTGCCCAAAAAGCTCACCCGCCCCTCCAGGCCCAGCTTGCGGGCCTGCTCCCCCAGGTCCTTCATCTCGGCCTCGCTGCCTCCGCCGACCAGGGCGAAGCGGCAACGGGCGAAAAGTTCGGGGTCCCGATCCCGCAGGGCGGCGGCGGCGCGCAAAAACAGGCCGTAATTCTTCACCGGGGCCACCCGCCCCACCGCGCCCACCAGGAACTCGCCGTCCCCCACGCCCAGCTCTTCCCGGAAGCGTTTCCGCCCGGCCTGGGTCTCGGCAAAGGGCTCCAGGTCTATTCCCAGGGGCACCACCAGCGCCTGGCCGGGGCGGCCCACCCCATAGGTCTCCACGATCTCCCGGTATTGCCTTGGGCTGATGGTGATGATGCGCCAGGTGCCCCAGTGGGCCAGGAAGCGCTCCATGGCCAGAAACAGGCTGGTCTTCATGGGGCCGAAGTAGGAGTGGAAGGTGTGGCCGTGGAAGGTGTGCACGCAGCGCAGGCGGGGCCATCCGGCCAGGGCGGCCACCGGCCGGTAGAGCATGGCCGCAGTGCGCCCCAAAAGCCCGGCCTTGGAGGCATGGGTGCACAGCACGTGGGGCTTGAGCTCCACCATCATCTTCAGGATGGCCGCCAGGGTGAGCAGGTCGTCCCTGGGGTTGATGCTGCGGCCCAGGCGGGGCAGGTCCCGCCAGCGCAGGCCCTGGGCCCAGAGCTCCGGCCCCAGGTCGTCCTCCCCCGGGTGCACCCGCCCGGCGGCCAGGGTCTGGTGATAGCGGGCCGGGTCCATGTCCTGCATCAGCCAGGTGACATGGCGGGCCGGTCCGCCCACGTTGAGGCGGGTGATGATCCGGAGAACCCGGCAGGGTTTGGGTGGGGAATCGCTCATAGCTTAGCGATTGTACCTTATGGGGCCGTGGGGCCAAAGCCTTTGAGCTAGATCAGCCCTATTCCCCGGGCCAGGCCGTTGAAAAAGTTGCGGGCGTTGGTCCCCAGGGAGCGGATGTAATAGCCGCCCTCCTGAACCACCAGGGTGGGCACGCCCATGCGCCCCAGCATGAGGCCGTTGGCTTCGAAGTCGGCGGCCTTCAGGCTCCAGGAGCCGGTGGGGTCGCCCTTGGCCGGGTCCAGGCCCAGGCACACCACCAGGAAATCCGGGTTGAAGCGCTTGACTTTGGCCAGCACCTTGGCCAGGGCCTTGAGGTAGGCTTCGCCGTCCACCTGCTCGGGCAGGGGCAGATTGTAGTTGGCCCCCTGGCCCGGCCCCTCGCCGACCTCCTCGGCAAAGCCGGAAAAATAGGGGTAGGCGAAGGATGGGTGGCCGTGGATGGAGGCGGTGAAAACGTCGCCGCGCAGATAGAAGATGTCCTGGGTGCCGTTGCCGTGGTGGTAGTCCACGTCCACCACCGCCACCTTGCCGTGGGCGCTGAGATAATGGGCCGCCACCGCCGCCGAGTTGAAGTAGCAGAACCCGCCGAACACCTTGCGCTCGGCGTGGTGCCCCGGCGGCCGCACCAGGGCGTAGGCCGCCCGGTAGCCGTTCAAGATGGTTTCGGCCGCGGTGAGGGCGCAGTCCACCGCCCGGCGGGCGGCGTGGTAGGCGTTGCGGTTTAGCGGGGTGAAGGTGTCTATGCAGTAATAACCCGCCCGCACCGGCATATCCTTGGGGGGCCTGGCCGCGTTGCGGATGGGGAAGACGTAGGGGTACACCGATTCCCCGGGCTTGAGCTGGCCGCACATCTTCTTCAGGTAGTTGAAGAAGCGAGGGTCGTGCACCGCCAGGATGTGATCCCGGGAGTAGCGGTGGGCCGGGACGGACTCGAAAAGATTGGTGCGGGCCAGCTCCTTGAGGATGGCCCCGATGCGCACCGGAGACTCCACATAGCCGCGCTCGCGCACGTGGTGGATGGCGTGGTCACGGTTGACCACCAGGGGGATGACCGCCAGGCCGCGCCCTCGCGGCTTGGGGACCGGAAGCTGGGCCGGAAGATAGCGCGGCGGCCGCAGGCGCACCGGGTCGTCGTTGATGGACTCCACCACCATTTTTACGTAGGAGGGCGGGCAAAGCTGGCCGTACTTGCGCTCCAAAATGGCCCGCACCACCCGGCGGGCGGTTTCCCGGCCCAGGTCGGGCGGTCGGTCCAGGGGGTCGTAGACCAGGTAGGGCGCGCAGTCGTCATCGGGGCTCAACGGGGTTTCATAAGCGGTGCCCGCGATGGGCCGGGCCCCGAAGCGCTCGTAAAACTTGAGGCGGGAGCGGTTCTGCTTGAGCATTTCCGGGTCCGGGCACAGGACCGGGTCGTCGGGCAGGCACTCCATGAACAGGCCCACCGCCTCCAGGCGGGCGGCCTCGCGCCGCACCTGCTGGTACAGGGCCCCGCCCACCCCCCCGCCGGTGAGCCTACGGGAGGTGGCCAGGTAGTCCAGGTAGCAGAACTTCACGTCCGGGGCGTAGGCGGTAAGGGCAAAACCCAGCACCTTGCGCCGCTGCTCCTCGGCCACCAGGAGCACGTAGCGCAGCCGGTGGGTGAGGGCGTCGCGCAGCCGTTCGGTTAGTTTTTGAGTGTCCGAGGCCGGAGCGTCGGGGAATTGGCCGGCCAGGATGAGCAGCACCTGCTCCACCGCCTCGCGGTCAACCGCCCTGAGATCGTCGTAGATGCGCCTGATGCGAAACATGAGCCCGGCCTCCCCGAGGGGTGATTAAGGTGAAGCTAGTCTTCGCCCATGCCGAAGAGAAGGTTGTGGAAGGACTTGACCGTTTCCTTGGTCACCGCCGCGCCCACCCTGGCCATGAACAAGTTCTCCGGGCGCAGGCTGATATTGGGCTCGTTGGTGGGGTACTGCTTGAAACCCAGGGGCGAGAGCAGGTGGATCAGGGTGTCGCGGTACTCCTGCAGGGACTTCCTGGTGTGGTCCAGGTCCCAGGTCCAGGAGTAGCCCACTATATATAGGATACGCTCCTCGTTGGCCTCGTCGCCCACCAGGATTTCCAGCATGGGCCGCATGAGCTTGTGGTCGCGCCAGCCCCTGGAGGTTTCGCCGAACAGCTCGAACAGGATCGGCGGCTTGAGCCGGGACCAGCGCTCCCCCTCTTGCGGGGGCCGCAACACGCAGTAGCCCACGATGCGTTTGCCCTCGGCCAAGGCCAGGCACAGGTTGGCCTGGGGCTGGGCGGCCACGGTGGTCAGGCTGGCCTTGCTGGTGAGGATGGAGCGGTAGGCGCTGAACACCCCGATGCCCTGGTCCATCTCCAGCTCGGCCATTTGGGCGGGGCCCACCCGGTCGCGCAAGAGCACCTCTCCACGAGGAGTTTCCACGGTGCGCTGGCTGGGGGTGTTGCTCAAGGTTTTTTCAGCTCCGGGCTAGAAGTCGTCGTAGCCCCGGTGGATGCGTTTGACCATGATGACCAGATCGTAGCGGTTACCCCGCGAGTCCTTGGCGTATTCCGGCACCACCGCCTGCTCGAAAAAGTCCAGGCGCCGCGCCGCCCGGATGGCGTTGTCCTCAACGCCCTTGATGAAGGAAGCGGTGAGCACCCGGAGGCCCACGTTCACCGCCAGCTGGATCAGGTCCAGCAGCAGATAGGTGCCCAGGCGCTGGTTGCGGTAAAAAGGCTGCACCACCACCCGCACCCGCCCGATGTGCCCCCGGGCGCTGGGATGGCTGCGCTCCAGAGTGGCCAGGCCCACCACCTGGCCCTTGTCGTTGGTGGCCACGATGGGCAGGATCTTGTTGGGGTTGTATTTGATGAAGTGGTAGCGCACCGTCTCCGGGTCGCTCGCGTCAAAGTCCAGGTACCAGCGGTCCTCGGCGCTGAGCCGCGAGAGGAAGGCGAATATCTCCTTGTCGTCTTCCTCCGGGCGCACCGGGCGCAGCCATACCTCCTCGCCTCTTTTCAGGATCAGGGGTCGCGGGTAGCCGTGCTTGCTGAAGGGCATCAAGGGCCTCCAGTGCCGGCTTACTAAAGCCGGCTCAGGATTAACTCCAGGGTGTCGGCCACGCGGCAGCAATAAGCGTACTCGTTGTCGTGCCAAAGATGGATGCGCAAAAGCTCGCCGCTGAGGGCCAGCCAATTAAGGTCTATAAGTGCCGAATGAGGATCGCCCTTGAAGTCGGCCGCGGCCCGGGGGCGCCCCATGATTCCACGTTCCAGGGCGGCCACCCCGGCCAGGGGGCCGTGGTTCACCGCCTGCTCCAGCAAGGCTTCCACCTCGGTCTTGTCCGGCGGGGGCGCGTCCAAGACCAGGTCGGCCACCAGGGCGTTGACCACCTGGGTGGGCACCCTGAGGCTCATGGCCGTAAGCCGTCCGGCCAGATCGGGCAAGACCTGCCCCACGGTGCGGGCCACCTGGCTGGTCACCGCCCGCACTCCCAGGGCGCTGCGCCCGGCGGCGAATTCGCGCGATGGGGCGTCCAGCAGGGTGTCGCCGGACAGGGCCGGGTGCACCGAGATAATGGAGCCCCGCCGCACCCGGTAGGCCCGGTGCAACACGCCCATCACCGGGGCCAGGGCGTTGGCGGTGCAGGTGGAGCAGGACACCAGGCGATGGGCCTGGGGGTCGTATTGGTCCAGGTTCAGGCCCCGGATCAAAGTGGCGTCGGCGGTGGCCGCCGAGCGGGTGAACAATACCTTGCTCACCCCCTGGCTGAGAAGGCCCCGCGCCTCGGCAGTGGCCTGCGGGTCGCCGCTGGCCTCCACCACTATTTGGGCTCCGGCTCCGGCCCAGTCCACCTGTTGGGGATGGGGGTTGTAGTGCACCGGGATGGCCCGGCCGTCCAGCACCAGGGAGACGCCGGCCGACTCCACCTGGACCGGGAAGGGTCCGTAGGTGGAGTCGGCGGCCAACAGGTATGCCAGATTCTCGGTGAGCACGCGGTTGTCGCGCCCGCCGGGATTGAGCTCGGCGACGGCCCGCACCTGGCCCAGCAGCCCCCGGGAGGCGAGAACGCGCAAGAGGCAGCGCCCCACTCTCCCCAGACCGATGATGCCTATGCCGGCCACGCCTACAGTCCTTGCTACTTGAGGGTCTTGGCCACGGTGGCCCCGAACTCGCCCAGGGCGCGCACCACGGTGATGCCCGCGGCTTCCATGGCGGCCAGCTTGTCCTGGGCCCGGCCCTTGGAGCCGCTGATGATGGCCCCGGCGTGGCCCATGCGCTTGCCCGGAGGGGCGGTGAGCCCGGCCACGAAGCCGAACACCGGCTTGGGATAACCGGCCGCCACCACCGCGGCGGCCTTCTCCTCGGCGTCGCCGCCGATCTCGCCGATGAGGCAGACCGCCTCGGTGCCGGGATCGTTGCGGAACAGCTCCAGCAGCTGCACGAAATTGAGGCCGATGATGGGGTCGCCGCCGATGCCGATGCAGGTGCTCTGGCCCAGGCCGGCGGAGGTGAGCTGGTGCACCACCTCGTAGGTCAGGGTGCCGGAGCGGCTGACCAGGCCCACGGTGCCGGGCTTGTGGATGTAGCCGGGCTGGATGCCGATCTTGCACTCGCCGGGAGTGATGATGCCCGGGCAGTTGGGGCCCACCATCTTCACGCCGCGCTCGTTCAGAAAGGCCTTGGCCCGGATCATGTCCATCACCGGGATGTGCTCGGAGATGACCACCACCAGATCCACTCCGGCGTCGGCCGCTTCGCAGGCCGAGTCGGCCGCGAAGGCGGCGGGCACGAACACCAGGCTAACGTTGGCGCCGGTTTGCTTGACCGCTTCGGAGACAGTGTTGAACACCGGCACGCCCAGGACGCTCTGGCCGCCCTTGCCGGGGGTGACGCCGGCCACCACATTGGTGCCGTAGGCGATCATCTGCTCGGCGTGGAACATGCCTTCCTTGCCGGTGAGGCCCTGCACCACCACGCGGGTGTCTTTGTTTACCAGGATGCTCATTTTTGACCTCCCAACACCGCAGCCACCTTGGCCGCCGCCTCGCTCATGGAGGCGGCCACCTCGAAGGCCAAGCCGCTCTCTTCCAGAATCTTGCGGCCCTCGGCCACGTTGGTGCCCTCCAGACGAACCACCAAGGGTACCTTGAGGTCGATCTTCTTGGCCGCGCTTACCACGCCGCCGGCCAACACGTCGCAGCGCAGGATGCCGCCGAAGATGTTGATGAGGATGGCCTGCACGTTGGGGTCGGTGAGGATGATCTCAAAGCCCTTGCCGATCATCTCCTCGTTGGCTCCGCCCCCCACGTCCAGGAAGTTGGCCGCCCTGGCTCCGGCCATGTTGACCACGTCCATGGTGGCCATGGCTAGGCCCGCGCCGTTGACCATGGTGCCCACGTTGCCGTCCAGGCGGATGTAGTTCAGGCCCAGCTCGGTGGCCTGCAACTCCAGGGGATCGGTCTCGGTGGGGTCCTTGAGCTCGGCGATGTCCGGGTTGCGCCTGAGGGCGCTGTCATCGAAGTTGATCTTGCCGTCCAGGGCGATGAGGTTGCCCTCGCCGGTGATGGCCAGGGGGTTGATCTCCACCAGGGTGGCGTCCTTGGCCATGGCCATGGTCACCAGGGCCTGGAGCATCTTGGTGCCTTGGCGCACCTGCCCGGCGTCCAGGCCGCAGCCAAAGAGCAGCTGGCGGCACTGGAAGTCCCACAGGGGCTGCCCCGGCTCCATGCGGGAGAAGAAGATAAGCTCCGGGGTTTCCTCGGCCACCTTCTCGATGTCCATGCCGCCCGAGGGGCTGGCCATCACCGCCAGGCGCTCCGCGCCGCGGTCCAAAACCACCGCCACGTAGAGCTCGCGGGCGATGTCGGTGCCTTCCTCGACCCACACCTTGTGCACCAACTTGCCATCGGGGCCGGTTTGGTGGGTAACCAGGTGCATGCCCAGGATGGAGGCCGCAGCATTTTTTACTTCATCCAGGTTGCGGCATACCTTGACGCCGCCGCCCTTGCCACGCCCCCCGGCGTGAATCTGGGCCTTTACCACGAAGACATCGCCCGACAATCCACGGGCCACATCCACTGCTTCTTCAGTGGTTTGGGCCAGGCCGCCTTTGGGAACCGGGACCCCGAATTGGGCCATCAGTTCCTTGGCCTGATACTCGTGAACATTCATAATAAAACGTCCTTTGTTTAGTTAATGATATCTGTGCCGTGCGGGCGTTAGAATCCTATCCCAGCCCGGCGGCGGGTGCAACCCCGCTAAAAGGCGCCCTCGGTTGACAGGGATAGGGTCAACGGGTATATTCACATCCACATTTGTCGCGGGGTGGAGCAGTTCGGTAGCTCGTCGGGCTCATAACCCGAAGGTCACAGGTTCAAATCCTGTCCCCGCTACCAATAAAATAAAAGGGTTAGCCGTCACGGCTAGCCCTTTCCTTGTGGCCGGGTGCGGCTGGGGTGCGGAAAGGTGCTGTTGAGTCGTCATCCAGGCGGTTGACGGCGGCTCTGTTGGCCCCCGGAACCAAGTGCCCGTAGACATCTGCGGTGATCTGAATGGAGTGGTGGCCAAGCTGGTCCCTGACGTAGGCCAGGGACTCACTCTGTTGTATCAGCAGACTCTACCGGGTGGAAATCTCGGCGTGACTGCCTTTGCCGGGCAGAAGATCCTGCACCGCTTGCAGCTTGCTATCCACTGATATCCGTTTCTTGCCCATGAGTCTCTCCGTCTAACGGAGATACCTCAAATACCACGCAATGGCCAATCAGCCTATACACTACCAACCGTCTAGCTCCTACAGGGGGCCAGGATACTCAAGATAGGTCGGACGCCCCTTGCTCGTTCAGATCAAAATTTTCTATAGCTCTTATTTTTGTAATGGTCAGAAACTCAACGATAGTGGGCGTATATTTGAAAATGTGTCTTGCTAATATTACCCGAAGAAATCGGTTGGTCTACTTAGTTAAGGGCGTCGGCTATACCTGCCACCGAGTCCATCCCCGCCAGGGGTGAAGGTAGGATTTGTAAGTTGAAGCCTGCCTGGGCTGGCCTGCAGCTGACATTGATTAGCATATAATTAACTAGTTTGGGCTGTAGTTTTGTTCATTGTGCCAAGGCTTCCTTCTGTCCATACATTGCTTTATGGTTATAAAGTCTCATTTGAGTGGCGAAAGATAACTTAAGCAATCGCGAGGCGTTGCATGGGGCCTTTCACAGCGCGGATAACCGCCTATCTGGCTCTGGGGCTATCCCTGGCCCTGGCCGTCCTGGTGATTTGGGCTTCCGAAAACACTCTGACAGGAGCGGTCTTGCCTGTGGGGCTGGCCTTGGCCGCCTTGGGACTCCTGGCCGGGGTGTGGGTGATGACCAAGGGTTACGTCTCTCGGCGGGGCTTTGTGGTCACCCCGCGATGGGGCGTGGTGTTCGCCGACGTGATGTTCACCCTGGCCTGCGGGGCCATGGCCTTCGGCATGCTGGAATACTGCCTGGCCGGGTGGCTGGCCTCGCCGCCCCTGCTGGATGAGGGGGTGCAGGTGGTCATGTCTTGGATGCTGCTCCCCTTCGCCGCTTTCACGGCCTTTTACGCGGCAAACATGGCCGTCCAGAGCCTGGAGGTGACTCAGGAAGGAATCACCTGGCACGGCCCCGGCGACTCGCGCTTTCTTCCATGGGAGCAGGTGCGGGGGCTGGAGCTTCACGACACCTACGTGGCGGTTTCCCGGGTGGGCATGGTGATGCCCAAGCGATTGCAGACCAAGCTGGTGATTAGGGCTCAGAAAGATGACATCTATCTTTACGAGCCAGGCTTGAAACGCACCAAGCGCGGGATCGTCGCGGCCCTGCGGCATTATGGCCCGGCCCGGCTGGGTGCGGATTTGGAGCGCATATCCCTGGATTGGTGAGTCCGCACGCCGCACTTTTTGGCCTAGGCCATTGCCCCCTGTCCCCACAATTGCTTAAGATGAAGGCCCTGCTTTTTGGAGATGCCCCGCGATGAAAGCCGTCCGCCTGCCCCCCGTCCTTTTGATCATTATGATTATGCTTTTTACCTTGCCGGGCCCGGCCTCGGCCAGCGGGGTCGGCGGGACCGCCAGGCTGGAGGCCCTGGACGGAGGTTTCGACTGGGTTGGCCCCAGTGAAGGCCTGCAAGCCAGCGGCAAAAACGACGCCTTGTTTCAACTGGAGCTTAGCGCGCCGGGCCGCACCATCACTGGAATAGAAATCAAGGACCCCGCCGGACGCTACGCGGTGTGGGACACCTTCCCCGGCAACCGGACCTGGCTGGCGGCGGTGAGCCGGGAAAACCAGCCCCTGAACCGGCCCGACGGCTCGGTGCTTATCCCCCTGGGGCAGGGCACGGAAATTTTGGAGCTGCGGGTCGAGGACAACGGCGCGGTCAAGGGGGGGCGCGCCAAATTCCTGGTGACCGTATTTTTCGCCGATGGCTTCAGAGCCACCTTCCCGGTGGCCACCGGTACGGCCATGCAGACAGGCGGCGCACCGGCGGCCGGGACTGGGCCTTCCTGGCTGCCCAGCGGCACATACTCCGTGCAGACCTTTGGCGGCCGGGAGTGGCGATCCGACTGGACCCTGTCCGTGCAAGGCAATCAAGTGGGCGGCAGCAGCAAATGGGTGTGCTGCCCCGGCCCCCGCAATGATCCCTTGCAGGGCATGCTGCAGGGGGATTTCCTCATCATCACCCGCGACTGTAGCGGTCAGGGACACCAAGGGCCCTGCCGCCAAGTCTACACCGGCCAGAGAGTGAACTCCGGCGAGGTCAAAGGCTCTTTCACCCTCAATGGCCGCCAAGTCGGCCAATGGACCATGCACCTTCCCGCCATCAACACCGCAGGGGCCCCATCAACCCCTACCGCCGCTTCGGCCCCGCCCAGTGGCTACTTGGTGGAAGTTACGGCCAAGGACATCTTCATCGACCAGGGCTCATCGCACGGGGTCAAGGCGGGAGACCGCTTCACGGTGCTGGACTCCCAGGGCCGCGGCCTGGCCACCCTGACGGTGCGCAAGGCCTATGGCCAGGTGGCGCTGATGGCCCTGGACCAGGGACTGCGCTCCGCGCTGGCCGTAGGGCAGCAAGTTGCCAGGGCATCGGCCGGCGCGCCCGCCGTCGCCGCGATGCCAGCGGCACAGCCGAGCAGCCAACCAATCGCGCCTCCACCGCCACCCCAGCAAGCGGTGGTTGCGGCCCCAGCGCCCGCCCCGGCCCAGGGAGGCCTTAAGATAGGGGTGCTGCCGGCCATCATGGAAGCCCGGGGCAGCCTGATCGGCCTAAGCTCGGATGGGCTGCCCGCCCAGGCGGTGGCCCGGGCGCTGAATGTCTACCGCCCCTTGGCAGCTATTGCCCTGAGCCCCGAGCAGGCCCGGAATCTGTACCAGGCCGAGGGCGCGGCCCTGGAATCGGCCATGGAGCGCCTGGGCCTGGACGCCATAATCAAATGGGGGGTCAGCCAACAGGAGTACGACGAACGCGCCACCGTATTCGTAGTGGTTTTCCGGCGAGGCCAAGTGGATGAGCCCAAAAGTATGGAGTCCCTTGTGGACGCCGACCAGGTATCCAAGCGCTTCGGCCGCCTGGTCACCAGGCTGGTGGGCGAGGGGCTGGGCTACATCTAACCACGCAGAGTTGGAGACTAAACTTAAGTAATGCCTGCCCGTGCCGGAAAAATTGCGCTCTTGCTGCTTGGGGCCCTGCTCCTGGCCCTCGCTCCAACTCTGGCCGCGGCCAAGGGCCTTCGCGTGGAACTCAAGCTGGTTTTTGCCGATGGCGCGCAACTTGTCCAGGCCTCCAGCGGCGATTTACGCCTGGAGAGGCCGGGCGCCAAGGACCAGGCGGAGCCGGGCGAAAGCCTTTCCCCTGACAAGGAGGGCCTGGTTCGGCTGTCCTTGTTCCGGCCCGGTGGCTACCGCCTCAAACTCATGGGCATACCGGTGGCCCAATTCTCGGTTGAAGAGACCAAACAGGGCCTCCAGGCGCGGAGCCTGCCCACCGTGCTCAAGTTACCCTTCACCCATGTGTTGGAACTGCGCCCTCCCTCCCGGCGGGAAAAGTACACCGATCTCAAGACCGGCCGGGAGCGCAGCCGCACGGTGTACGAGTCCATAGACTGGTCCCAGGTGAAGGTTGGCGCGCCCGGTGAAAACAAGCTGCTCAAGTTGTGGCCTTACCGGTTCTCCAATTACGCCGCCGCAATCGATGACCGCCAGGGGCCTGCCGTGGCCGCAACCGCGCCGGGCTGCGCACCCAGGGTAGCCGCCCTGCGCCGCCCCAAGCCGGAGCATGCCGGCCGATTGAACAACCGCAAGGTGGCAATCAACTTCGTCAGGGTGTCCTACCACCGGGGCGACCCGGATAAAAGCCAGGGTGTGCCCAAGGCTGCGGTGCACAACGTGGAGAAAAAGGTGCTGTGGTGGTTGGGCGGGGTTAGCGTGGACCGTGAGAACCGCTGGTACCTGCTCTCCTACAGCCTTGAGAAAAAGACGGGCGCGGTGACTCTCCTCAAACTCTCCAGCGCGGCGCGGAGGGTCGGCTCCCCCAGCCTGTATCTGGACGAGGGCGGGGCGGTGAACATATATCGCCGGGCCAAGGGGCCGGACGGCAAGGAGCATGGTCAATGCTACAGGATTGAAGCCGGAGGTGTAGGGGTGGCCAAGCCGGATTGCGTCTACCCTAACTTCCGCTTCCACGGCCAGGTCTATGGCAAAGGTGGCCGCTGGTTCATGCCCAATATAGGCGGGGTGCCTCTGGCCGTGGGCAGCAATAGCATCTCAGTCTCCGGCACGGTGCGGGTGGGAAACCGCACCACCAGCGCATCCGAATCCTACCGCATCGACGTGGAAGGACCGGTGCCCCATGTGGTGGGAGATATACCCGGCACCACATGCACCGGAAGCATTCCCAACGCCCATGACGATGACAACCGCCTGTGCCTCGACCCTCCGGTGGACCCTAACTTCTACAAAGGCCCCGCCCCCAAGGCTGAAGACGCATGCCCCAAACCCAAAGCCGGGTGCCGCGGAGACAAGGGATGTATCGAGAGGCTCCGTGTGTGCATGGAGAGGTTCAACAAGTCGCTGGCCGCGTGGCAGAGGTACAGGCCCAAGCCGCCTTGTTACGGCGATATGATAAAGGGCAAAGCCACTTTCGGCGGCATAAGCCTCACCTACGCCGGGCCCGTGGAATTAATGGTCCCCACTGACTTCGGCCCCCAAGGCCAGCCTCTGAAGTCGGTGAAGCGCACCGAAATCATGTCCGGCCTGCCCCCCCTGAACCGGGACAACTATCTGGTGGACAGCTCCATGGGCTGGGGCTCTTTGCAAGAACCCCTCAACCTGCGGGAAGGGCCCTATCGCGAGCTGCGCTACATGGCCAAGCGCATAGATCCGGTCACCCGCAAACAGTCCCAGCGCTACGAGGTGGTCACGCTCTACCCCTGGAACTACAGCGTGACGACTGAGGGCCGCGAGATCAAGGTGGACCGCTCGGGCATTCTACGGCCCGGCCCGCCTCCGGCCAAGGAGAAGGCCGACGCCGGGACCGGAGCATATTTTGAGGTGGTCTCGCCCAACCCCGAGGGACGCCACGCCCTGACCGGCCCCGAGGCCGAGGTGCGCATCCGCCTGCGCTACCAGTTGGCCGGCGCTCCCAGCGGCACCCTGAAGATCAGCGCGGACCATGCTGACGGCCTCCTTTACAAACAGAGCGTGGCCTTGCCCGGCCCGGGGGGCGAGCGCAGGATCGCCTTCAAGGTGAGCCAGCCCGCCGGGTCGCCCCAATTCGGAGTGGGGCTGGAGCTGGTGCCCGCGGGGGCGCAAAGCGGCCCCACCGAGCGCATCTATTATCACTTTTCGGCCGGGGCCTTCGGGGTGGAGGCACAAACCGAAAAGCCGGTGGCGGCCCATCCCAAAAACTTGGCCCAGGTAACCTTGACCATCAAGTCCCCGGACGGTAAGCCCCTGGCCAACCGGCAATTTGACGTGGAGTTGCCGGCCCGCAAGGAGACCTGGCTGCGAGGAGGCTATTTGCACCACCAGGGCGGCGCCTCGGTGCGGGTGACCACCGACGCGGCTGGCCAGGCCACGGTGCTCTACATACCGCCCCAGGCGGACATGTCGGCCCAGGGCGCTCCGTTGGGCAACTTCCCGGTTTGGGAGCAATTGAAAATATCCGACGTGGCCGACCGCGAACAAAACGCCACGGCCGAATTGGAACTGGTGTCGCCCTGGCCGCGCATAAGCAAGCTGGTGCTGCCCGGCGGCGACTTGGCCGGCCATTGGCAGGGCGAGGATTCCCGCGTGGTGGTGGCCGACGCCGACAGCTCGACCTTTGACATCACCATCTACGGGCCCGGCGAGTTCGGCTATTCAGGCGGGCACGGGCGGCAGGAAAAACTGGAGGTTCTGGATGCCGCCAGCCCATTCCGTTTTCGCTTCAATAGCCGCCCCATGGGGCTGGACCTGAACGACATCCCCAGCAACTGGGACATGGTCAAGGACTTTGGGGCCACCAACGCCAAGGTGCTGGGGCGCATTGCCCTGCTCATGGGCGGCAACTGGCTGCTCAAGCAGCACGCGGTCACCGGCACCGCCAAGACAGTCACTCACACCAGTCAGGTGACCAAGACCATTGGCGGCACCAGCAAGGTGAGCAGTATCGGCGGCAGGTTGGGCAGCGACATCGACACCACCATCGTCACCAAGGTCAAGATCATGACCACCTTTGAAAACGCCCTACCCGAGGCCACCTGGGCCACCGGGTTGATGGGTGACGCCGACGCGGTGATCTCCATGACCAAGAACACCGCCGAGGTGATGAACACGGCGGGCCAGTCCTACACCGATGCAACCGCCGCCAAAGGCACGGGCCTGGTGTACAACGCGGACGCCGCCCTGGACGGCATGCACGCCGGGGTGGGAATCGTGGACACCATCGTTACTTTCAAGGACATGATCACCAACTCGCCCATGTCCTTGAAGACCGAGTTGATCAAGGGGGTCTACGAGAATGCCAAGATGCTCTACAACTGGAACCTCCAGTTTCAGAAGGTGGCCTACGCTCAGGAGATGGCCACCTACTTGCCCATCCTGGTGGAGGTGACCGACCGCGAGGGCCACCGCGCCCGCCGCCTGGGACGCCTGGTGATCAATTACCATGTGGAGGCCATGGACTGATGAGGCGCTGGTTGGTCACAGCGGCGCTCTTGGCCGCCCTACTGTTCCCGGCCTCATCCGCCCCGGCCGCCCCGGCGGACCAGGCCGCCCAAGTGGTGGCCGCCTATTTCACCACCGCCGCAGCCGAGGATATTAAGGCCCACCTGGCCACTCGCGATTTGAGCCCGGCCCAGCGGCCAAAGGCCGCCGAGTTCGCCCAAGGTGTATGGGGGAAAGTGGAAACCCGCGAGGTGAAGGTCGGCAAGGTGGAGGTAGCCCTGTCGCCCGACGGCGGCCAGGCCCTTGCCCGCTGCAAGGTGAGCGCCCTGGTGGTGAACAAAGAGAGCGGCGAGAGCTTTGCCAAGCAGACCGCTTACGTGGCGGTGCTGGTCAAGCGGGAGGGGCAATGGAAGGTGCGGCGGATGCTGCCCGAGACCGTGTTCCGGCGAGTGCAGAACGAACAGATGATGGCCCGCCAAACCCAGCGGCTGCTGGACGCCGCCGACCAAAGCGACACGGCAACCCCGACAGTACAGGCCAAGCCTTCTGAAACTGGCGCCCAGCAAGGCCGAGCCGAGCCGGCCAAGCCCCAGAACCTGGGCAACATCATTTCCAGTGTAGTGCAGGAGGCAACCTCCCCGCCCTCCATGGCCACTCAGCACCGCACCGATTCGCCGCCCGACCGCCAGGCGTTTCCGCCACCTGCGCAACAGCCGAGAGTTGACGCCCCCGCGCCTGGCGGCCAGGGCCGGGTGGTGCGCGTCGAGCGCGGCACAGTGTTCATCGACCGAGGCGCGGCGAACGGCTTGAAGCCTGGTCAACGATTGGAGGTTGTTTCCTACAGGGAAATCACCCACCCGGTGAGCGGCAAAACCATTCGCCTGCCTCAGCGCGCGGCACTTCTCTTGGTGCGGGAAGTGTGGGACAGCCAAGCGCGCTGTCTGGTGCTGGAGTCCGCCGGCGAACTGATCCCCAATTTAAGTGTGATACCCATTTCAGCCTCTACTGGGCAGTAGATTCGATCCCTGTTTAACCTTGTCCCAGCACTTTTTATTCATCGTCCGCCATTTGCAGTTCATATAATCGGCTATAAGTTGAAGCGGGCCTTTCCTACAAGTAGTTGCCCTTGTAAGTCCTAAGCTAATTCCTCCGCCGTCCACAGAAAACCGTGGCCTCGAAATAACCCCCAAGATCGGGTGCGCCCAGGGTGCGGATTGAGGTTACAGGGTGCATTTATCTGCATCTTCCCACAACCTCAATCAGTATAAATTATTGATATTGCAGGTTTCTTTAATCATATCATAGCCCGAAGGTCAGAGGTTCAAACCCTCTCCCCGCTACCATAGGTACTGACACTAGGAAGAAGAATTTCTCCTAGTTTTATATTGCAACGGGCCACGTAGGAAACTGCGCGGCCCTTTCCCTTTGGATGCATCTCAATCTTGCCCAGCAGGGCCTTGAGGGCCAGGTTGGCCCGAGGGGCCTCAGCCCGAATCAGCTTGCGGTAGGAGCGCAGGGCCTTCTTGATCTCATTCCTGGTGGGCGGGTTGACCTTGCGCTGGGCCCGGGCTTGCTGGAGGTCAAGCTCCTGGTCGATGACTTTGACCTGGGCCTTGGCTTGCCTGATGGCCTGCTCCACCTCCTCCATGTCGTTGCCCCGAGCCACGAAGGCCACCAGGTTGGCCACCTCCCCCTCAAGCTGGCGTTTGCGCTGAAGAAGCTCCCCCTGGCGCTTAGGCTCCAGGTCGGGCAGGGCGGCAAACTTGGCCAGTACCTTGTCCACGATGCGGTCCATGGCCTCATTGGTTAATACCTCGGCCTCCACCCGGTCGAGTATTGCCTTCTCGGCAAAGTCCATGCGAATGGAGGCCCCGTTGGGGCAGACCGCGCTGCCCTTGTCCCGATGAGCCCCGCATGTCAGCCGCCTGACCGGGGAGTCGGCCACGATCATGGCGTGGCCGCACACCCCGCAGGTCAGCAGACCGGAGAGCAAATACTTGCCATAGCCGGGCTGACCCTTAAGGCCCCGTAGGGTGCCCTTCTTGCCCTGGGGCTGGGTGGCCCTGGTGTGGGTGTACTTGGTCTTGAGATGCTTGCGCCTGGCCTGGACCGCCTCCCAGGTGGGTTTGTCAATTATGGCCAGGTGCTCATTGAAGAAGTGCACCCATTCCCTCTCGGGCCGGGGCAAAGGCCGCTTCTTGCCCGTGTCAGGGTCCCTCACCCACCTTGTTTTGTTCCAGGTCCAGTCTCCCATGTACTTGGGGTTGTCCAGCATGGTGGCTATGGTGGAGCCTGACCAGGCGTGCCGATTCTTCCTGCCCTTGGCCGCACTGTTGGGAATACCCTCTGCGTTAAGCTGGGCGGCGATGGCTCGAGGGCTGGTGCCCGCCAGGTAGGATTCAAATATTCGCCTTACGGTAGGGGCCTCCTCGGGAGTGATGTAGATCTCGTAGCCGGTCACCTTGGGCTTGCCATGAGGGTCTAGGCGAGAGACGTCCTCCACCGCCTTGGTGTGGTAGCCGTATAGCCTGCCTCCGGCGTGGTGCCCGGCCAGCACCCGACCCTCCAGGTCACGCCGGGTCTTGTCGCCGAGCTCTTTGCTATACCGGTTGTCCATGGCGCTGTGAATCTGCACCATGAAGTCGGTGTCCTCATTGGCCCCGTCGAGGTGTTGGCTTACAAACACGATGGATATGCCCCGCACCCTTAGCCGGCGGATGGTCTGCAGGGGGACCAGGCCATCACGGCTGAGCCGGGAGGTATCATCGACCAGGATGGTGTTGAAGGGGCAGTCTGGGCCCATGGCCGTGGCCAGCATTTTGTTAAACTCGGCCCTGTCGGCCACCGTAAGGCCGGACACGGCATGATCGGCATAGACCTGGTCCTCGAGTATGGCCATCTTCATTTCTTTGGCATACCGTCGGCAGTTACGGACCTGGTCTTCGATGCTGGCCTCGCGCTGGTGCTCGGAGCTGTACCTGGCGTATATGGCGGCTTTTAGTTGTGGCGTGCCCACGCTGACCTCCACGTGGTTAAATTTACATTTCGCCCTTTCCATGGGGCCAAAGCCGGTGTTGCAGGCTGGCCCGGGCTGAGGCGTTGCGAAATTACCTTATCGCCACCTCCATGGTCATACAGATCCAGGCTGATCTCACGCCTGTTGGTGGCGGTGCGGGGGGGCGTTGGCCAGGGTGTGTGGGCCCCCCGAGCTGACCCCGTCCAATGGCGGCGTTACTCGGCCCCTACAAGGCCTTAACTCAGGCCGCCCCATGCCCCGACTACCCCCCGGGCGGGCTTATGCGATTCTGGGCCATTTACGGCCCTGCCATTGGGCAATTTGAAAAAATTCTCGGCCCGGCCCTGACCCCGCTTACGGGGGTTCTTGCCCAGGCGGTAGTGGTACAGGGAGCAGTTCGGGCCAGAGAGTATCTTGCCCGTGCAGGCCTTGACCCCGTCCGGGCTGCCTCCCAGGCGAGCAACACAATGCGAGCCGATGCTTATTGCCGATGCTTATTAATGACGTGGGCATGGGGGAACACCTCGCTGGGCGTGTATGGCCCCACCCATAGCCACATCATCCGACGCCATGGCGTAGGCCTGGCTGAACAAAATAGTGTTGCTGATGCCAATTAGGAATAAATGGCTTGGGGGTACAGGCGGAAGCCGCCAACAAGATGTTTATGGATGCAAATCCATCATCCTGCCTGTCTGACTTTATGATGGATTCCCCCCTGGCTTTTCCTTGGGCCCGGCCGTGGGCCCAGGCCCCAGGAAAGGCCGGGGGGAATGGTAAATTAATATAAATAGTATGCCAATCCATACTGCTAAAACAGTCTGATTCCCGGCATTCGGGTATGCAATTCCATCCTGCAAAAAAATCATACAGGGTGTTTTTTCGTACTGGGCAAGTATGTAATTGCGTCCATGGGTTAGGTGCAAAAGGCATACTTGCTCCTAATCTGAATCTCGGCTTGCCCAGTTGGCGGCATTGGGGTTTTTGGCTTTGATGTTATTGCGCAGGCCCTCCCTATCCTCCTCCCAGGTCTGGGCGAAGCCGCGCTTGCGGGTGTCCTTTGGTATGTGCTGCTCTTTGAAGTTGGCTGTTCCGTAATCGCGCCAGCGTTCGGATATCGCATAAAGGCTATAATCCTTGGTGTGGCCGCCCCCTTGCTGATAGGCGTTGCCGGCGTGCACCCGATCAATAAAGCCTTTCGCCACCAGCTCCTTCAGAGCCCGGCTGAATTGCTGACGGCTGAATCCAAGTTCCTCTGCCTGGCTATAGGTGAACACAAGCTCTTGTCCGAAATCTTGTCTCCATATCTTTTTATTAGACTTGGGCTGTTTGACTTGCACCCAGTTGACCTTGAAAAGAAAATGCAAAAAAACTTTGACCGCCTGGGGCTTGCATTCGCGGAAGGCCTGACTATGCAAAAGGCCAGGCGGAATCGAGGTCTTCCAAGTACGTCGGCGCTTTTGTTTATCCATGATTGGCACGTTCTCCAGGCGGATTATTCTTTTTGGTAGATAAATGCTCGAATAAAAGCTGGGCAAGTAGCTCTACAAACAATGAAACACGCTCGTCATCATGTTGATGCTTAGGCTTTTTTAGCGTAATTTTAATGTCTGCAATGTCGCCCAAGTTGCCCTCGTGCACTGTGTATGAACACACTGCACCACATCAGCTAAAAGCTTTCCATGGTGAGCGTTAAGGTTTTTAAATTGGGGGTTGGGTTTAAAGAGTCTTACTGCTTGGATTGTTTGCGGCGAGAGGCATATTGTAATGTAGTGATAACATCCTCTGGCGACATGCCTCGCTTTAAAAGCGCCTGTCCCTCAGGCGAAGCTAAAAGTTCTTGGTGTTTTTTGCCTTTTGCTTTGTTCCGGGCATTCTTTACGTCTTGTCGGTTTTGGTTGACTCCCTGGTAGGTTCGCCGGTTAGCTTCTCGCCATAAAGCTTGGTGATCTTTCGAGCAGAACCGCTGGTTTTTGGCCGTTCTGAGGTACATCTTCTTGCAATGTGGGCAGCGTTGCAATCGGCGAAAGTCTTTGCTGGCAACGAACTGGGCCAGCAGCAGCCAGGGCCAATGCAAAAAGTCGTGATAATGGGCGGTTGGTAAGATGTGTAGTTCAATTTCAGGGGAATCATTATCTGGCCAGCCAATCAGCTCAAGGCGAACCTCCCTAAGGTGGCGGTTGACGGTGCCAACTAACAGGGCATAACCATTGCCCTGGAGGTTCATGCTGGATTCCTCTAAAAGATATTGAGCAAGTTCTTTGTCCTTGGGCACATACCAAGCATCGGGCGGTGGGTCCGGGAATATTTTCAGCAGTAGCCTGCCGATTTCGTCACGAATAGCGTGAGCATAAAATTTCGCTTTGCCTAGACGTGGCAGTTCGAGCATGGCTATTTCGTAGAAGTAGGGGTAGTTTTTATATCCCCAGGTCAGGGGCCTTGGTTGAGGCAGATCGCAGCCGTTAAGCCAGTTGACGAAATCTCTTGTTATATCAAGATATTTCACCTTCTTGTTATTTGGGGGCAATATCCAGCATTGATGACACTGTGACATTTTGGTTCTCCTTTAGCACCTAAAAATACCTATCCAATGCCTTGCCTTTGTCGTATTTTAGCTGGCATTCACACACCTCCTCCGGCTGACTTCAAACTTGGGCAATTTTTTCGCCAAGAGAAAGCAATTCACGCTCTCTGCATCAAAGCTGCGAGCGATATGTCACTTATATTATTAATGTAAATAGTTTTTGCGGTTTGGTATGTGTTGGCCCTAAAAAATTTAAGCGCAGGTCAAAGAGTATATACGAAATGGCTGATAGTCATACGATTGTGCCCTTGTGTGGGACAATAGGTAGGCCACAAGCCCACAATTTTTGGAGATACGGGCCTCGCAGCCCCGTGGGCAGAAGTGGGGTGGACTAGGGGGCCGCGGTGAACTCGAGCTACAGGTCGATCTATGGCCCGCAGGGCCTATGTGGGGAGGATGGGGAGGACTTTTACCAAAACTTTTTAATCAATGCCGGGTGCTAGGTCTTGGCAGGGCTAGATGGCGCCGGGGCTCAAGGTAAATTTATAAAATACTTTCCTAATTTATCCTCCCCCATCCTCCCCCCGGGAACGACAATTCAAACCGCCCACCAGTGACGGGGCCCTGCTTATCATTGAAAATTTAGATTATTAGGGCTGGGTCAAGGCCCAGCTTTCGCGTTAGGCAGGTTGCCCAAATCCTTTACCTACCACCTGGGGGATTACCATGGAGCCAGACTTCAAGGATTTCCTAACCGCCCAGGTTGGCCACGATGAAATGGAGAAGGCCCAGGGCAGGGAGCCGGAGCGACCTGGGTGTCTTATGCTGGCCTTGGTATTAGTGGTGTTCGGCGCGGTGATGGCGTGGTGGGGGTTGAGTTAAAACTTCCAGTGGTCCATGCGCATAAATCGGCCCCCAGGCGCAGTGGTCTTGAAGATATGGGCCTCAAAGGGCGGGGTCAGGGCCGGAAAGGAGGGGTGAGGTGAGATCGGCCGGTGGGGGCGAGATGGGGAGGCCTAGCCTAATCCCACAAGATTTCGGGCTCGGCGGTCCTGCTCAGGCGGCGGCCACAACCTGGGGCTGAGACCCCTAAACGAACAGATTATTAAACCAGAGGTCTACCGGGAATGTGTCCATTAGCAAAAAGCGATTCTTGTCTCAAACGCTTTGACGACGTACACATCATGCTTCCTCGCACACTATTACAACGTCATCATCCAAGCCGTGCCGCATGACACCTTAACGAGTGGATACGGAAGCCAATTGACCTGAACACATATGAGGCAACCTAAATCAAATCAATTTGGGCCTATCGAGCAATTCTTTGAAAGAACCAAATCCTTTCGGTTCGGAGCGGAGAGAGGCAACATTTCTTCATAGCCGATATATCTTGACAGCGTTACCATAGAAGAATTTCCGCCTTAATGAGTCATTGTAGGACTGCGCCAAGTGTGCAATCAAGAATTCATACCAATCCTTTATGGTTGTACGCATCCAGCAAACTGGCCAATTGCTTCCAAAACAAATCCTATCTTCACCAAAGGCCTCAACACAGATATCGACAACTTTGGAAGTGTCAGTTAATTGCCAAACGTCGGCATTGCCAATATCAATAATCCCGGAAATTTTGCAAGCAACGTTCTCCAGAGCACCCAGTCGTGCGATCGCTTCTTGCCAAACTGTGGGTAATTCCTTAACAGGATCCGCCAGAGGATTTCCACAATGATTGAGCACAAACTGAGTTTCAGGGCAGTGCTTCGCCAGTTCGATCGCAAAATGCAGATCCTGATATCTAAAACATATCTCCACATGCAAACCCTTCTGCCCAACGTAATGAAGATGGTCGATGATTGTATCTTCCGGATAGAAATGCTCAACTCTATGATCGGGCATCACAACAGGCCGTCTAACTCCCTTCACAAAAGGATTTCTAGCATGCCTATCGATATAGTCCCTAAAAGAGCGCGCAAAAAAATCAACCCCGATGACCATGCCACAAAATGGATTATCAGCTCTTCGGCATATCTCGGTGACAAGCTCAACTTCTTTATCCAGTTGTTGGGGGGCCACATCAGTTTCAATGAAAATTGCCTTCTCTAAAGGAATCTCAGCAACGTCCTCCCCATAATCGTCTGGATCAAGGCTCCTGTTGAATACTTTAAAAGTCGGACTAACCTCCAACCAAGGTAAGCTCAGTTGTTTCAAATCCCACATGTGTACATGCGTATCGATAATCATCATCTTCCTCCAGCCTGATCTGAGCGATTTTCCAGACTTGCATCACAGTCGGTACTCGCCTATCATTTTGTTTTTGATTACAATCAAATCCAGCGATTCACTCTCATTTCTGTCACCTATCAGGTGGAAAGCCGGATGTCTCGCAGCAAAAGAAAAAGAGCAACCACCGTTGACGATGTCCAGGTCACCCAAGACTGCATTAAAAGCCGTAGGCCGCAACAATATGGCGAGGTCAACTGCGAATGAGGCAGTAGAAACAAGTCCCCCAAATATGGGGCAAGCGGTTCCGACAACCGATGAAGCCAGTCTAACTAAATATTTTATAGTAGGGGGATCCTTCCGGTCCAGAAAGACGTTACGACCGCGGAGCGTGTAGCGCCCACAAACGTATCCGCCACACCACACCGCTCTTGGGGCCCCTGGGCTCTGGACTTCGAACATACCCCCCTGGGCAGCCAGGCTATACAACGAAATCCTTTGGATACGGCACAAGCGAGTGATGGTTGCACCAGGAGCAGCAAAAGACTCAAAATGAGTCGAAGCGCGGCGACTGCCGCATAATCTGGGTTTAAATCAAACCCTCAGAGGAGCCCCATGCACATTTTGAGAAAGTACCTGGTGCCCATAATCCTTGCCCTTGCACTGTTGCTGCCCTGCCTGGCCGCCGGCCCGGCCCTGGCCGCCGATCCGCCGGCAGAGGCCCTGAAGATAATTAACAAGCCCATGTACCAGCTGGGGCGCTGGGGCCTGCTGGTCACGGACAAAAAAACCGGCCAAGTGCTATACGAGAGAGCGTCGGACAAGCTCTTCGAGCCGGCCTCCACCACCAAGCTTTTCACCTGCGCGGCGGCCATGCAGGTTTTGGGCGCGGACAATACCATCAAGACGCCGGTTTTCATGCGCGGCGAGTTGGACAAGAGCGGGGTGCTCAAAGGCGATCTGATCCTGGTGGGCAGCGGCGACCAGACCCTGGGCGGCCGCACCCTGCCCAACGGGCGGGTGGCGTTCTGCGACACGGACCATACCTATGACCAGCTTCCGGGCACCGCCCTCACCAAGCCAAACCCCCTGGCCGGGCTGGACGAGCTGGCCCGCCAGGTGGCCGCGGCTGGCGTCAAGCGGGTGGCCGGCGACGTGCTGGTGGACCAGCGGCTTTTCCAGATGGGGCCGGTGCGGCCGGACGAGCGTTTGAGCAACTCGGCGCTCATCATCAACGACAACGCCATTGATATTGTCATGACCCCCACCAAGCCCGGGCAACCGGCTAAGGTGACTTGGCGGCCAAAGAGCCTGGCCTTGGCGGTGGACGCCAAGGTGATTACCGGGCCCAAGGGCAGCGAGCCGGTGGGCGATTTTTCCAGCCCCGGGCCGGGCAGGATAGTGGTGCGGGGCATGGTGCCAGCCGGCGCCGCGCCCCAGGTAAAGATATTCCCGGTGGGCGACCCTGGCGACTGGGCGCGCGCCTTGTTCATCGAGGCTCTGGACCGGGCGGGAGTGCAGGTCATGGCCTCGGCCCTGGCCAAGAACAACGTCTGCGCCCTGCCGCCCTGGAGCGCCTATGGCAGGCTCGAGAAGGTGGCCAGATTCACCTCGCCGCCGCTCAAGGAGACGATCCGCCTTATCCTCAAGACCAGCCACAACCTGGCCGCCAACCAGCTTCCCCTGGTCATGGCCGCCAGCCAGGGCATGCACACCATGGAGGAAGGCATGGCCCTGGAGGGCAGGGTGCTGGCCAGGATGGGGGTGCCGGTTAAAACCATCTCCCTGTCCGACGGCGAGGGTGGCGACCGCACCGACCGGTTGTCGCCAAGAGCGGTAGTCAAACTGCTGGAGATCATGGCCAAGCGCAAGGACTTCCCAGCCTATTACGATGCCCTGCCCATCCTGGGTGTGGATGGCAGCCTGCACCACGCTGCCGGACCGGACAGCCCGGCCCGGGGCAAGGTGCGGGCCAAGACCGGATCCACCATCGGCGGCGATCTGCTCAACAATCGCGGCTACTTCCTGACCAAGGGCCTGGCCGGCTACATCACCGCCAAAAGTGGTCGCGAGTTGATCTTCGCGGTCTACGTAGGCGGCTTTTTCCTCAACAGCATGGAGGAGGTCATGCAAGTAGGCCGGGATATGGGCAGCATCACCCAGGCCATCTACCTGGCCAATTAGCCCGCGCGCCGGCTGGCGAACCGGCCATATTTGGCCGGCTTGACGAAATATTGACAAGGTGCTGTCCCGTGGGCAGGGCCGGGGCCTACAAGGTCAAGGTTGGCAAGGACGGGGAGGTCGAGGTCTCCCTGGGTAAGAAGGTCGAGCCTCGCCCTCGTATCCGCCACACCACACCGCGCTTGGGGCCCCTGGGTCCTGGACTTAGAACCTACCCCCCGGTGGCCTAATCTTGAAGAAGGGGCCTTAACCCGCCCTGGTCAGGGCCCAGGGTAGGTGTAAGGCCGTGAACGCGGCCTACAGGCCGGCTTAGGCCTTGCCGGGTCTATGTGGGGGGTAAGACGGTTGGGGGAGGAGGGGGGAGGACTTTTGCCAAAACTTTTTCTATTCAATGCCGGGTGCCTTAGCTGGGTAGGCCAGGTGCGCGGCCCCAAGGGCCAATTAAAAAATACTTTCCTAATTTATCCTCCCCCTCCTCCCCTTCCGCAGATGCTCGGGCCACAACACGCTTGAAAAGTGCCCCACCGCTACAAGAAAAATTGTGTGTCTGGGACTAAGTTAGACACCGCGCCTGGCTGCCTGCCTCAAGCCGACACTGGTGGTCGGCGCTGGGCCCACGGCCTGGCTTGCTCCAATTGCGCGGCCAATCTAAACAGGGTGGCCTCATCGCCGAAGCGCCCCACAAAGTGGCTGCCAATAGGCAGATTACCCTCGTTCCAGAATAGGGGTACTGACATGGCCGGTTGGCCGGTGAGGTTGCAAATTGGGGTGAAGGGCGCGAACTGGGCGCTGCGCCGCCAGCCGCGTAATGGGTCATCAGGCAAGGGGTCGTGCCAGCCCAGGGGCACCGGTGGCTTGGCTAGGGTGGGGGTGAGCCACACATCGTAGTTCTCGAAAAAAGCCGCCACCTCCCTGGCCACCCGCTGGGCGGTCTGAATGGCCAGCATGTACTTGGAGGCCTTGACCTCCAGGCCCTTCTGGTAAAGGGCCCAGGTCATAGGCTCCACCTGGCCCTCTTCTATTGGCTGTCCCGTCATCATGGCTATGCCGTCCAGAGTGCAGGCCAGGCCCGCCGACCAGATGGTCCCGAACACCAGGGGCAAAGAACCGGCGGCACTAATAACTGGTGCTGCCTCCTCTACCTGGTGCCCCAGTTCTTCACAAAGTTTGGCCGAGCTTTGCACGGCCGCAATGCAATCGGGGTGCACCTCGACGTCGCCCATGGTTTTGGCGGAAAAGGCTATGCGCAGCACTCCGGGGTTGGTGCCTACCTCTTTGGACATGGGTCGTGCCAAAGGCGGGGGCCAGTAGGGATCGCCTGGCTCCGGCCCGGCGGTGGTGTCCAAAAGGGTGGCGCTGTCCCTGACCGAGCGAGTCACTGCGTGCTCGGCCACCAGCCCACCCATCATGTCGCCAAAGCCCGGCCCCAGGGGGTTTCGGGCCCGGGTGGGCTTTAGCCCAAACAGCCCGCAGCAGGAGGCGGGGATTCGGATGGAGCCACCACCATCGTTGGCGTGGGCCATGGGCACTATGCCGGCGGCCACTGCCGCAGCAGAGCCACCACTGGAGCCGCCAGGTGTGCGATCTAGGTCCCAGGGATTGGAGCAGCGACCCAGCAGATCTGATTCGGTAGTGGGCATCAGGCCCCATTCGGGGGTATTGGTCTTGCCCACGTGAATCAGGCCGGCTCTTTTCTGGCGTTTTACAAGTTCGCTGTCATGATCGGGCACGTAGTCCTTGAGCAAGGCGCAGCCAGCGGTCAAACGCACCCCCTGGTAGATGGCCAAAAGGTCTTTCAGTAGAAACGGCACCCCGGCAAAGGGTCCGTCGCACAAGGGCTCGTCGGCTGCGCCTTGGGCCAAGTCGTACATCGGGGTGACCACCGCGTTGAGCTGGGGATTGAGGCGCTCGATGCGTTTTACCGTGTCATCCAGAAGCTCTTGCGGGGTGATTTGCTTGTCTCTGATTAGCTTGGCCAAGGCGGTGGCATCCAGCCAGGCCAATTCTTCATAGCTGCTCATGATCTATCCTCCCATAAGGCAGGTAACATACTAGCAGAGATGAACGGCCTCTGGGGCCCCTGGCCTCTGGACTTCAAACCCACCCCCCGGGCCTAGCCTGAAGAAGGGGCGAGTCTGCCCTGTGGCCTTGGCGTTTCCACTGGCGCATCACTACCGGGAGGTGTTGGGCATTGGATGAGAGAGGGTTCCCTCTTGATGAGCAAAACGAAAATGGGCTACGATGCCCACAAACTAGGCGACGGTGGTTTTCGCTGGGCTTCAGTGAGAAATAGCTTTGCCTGGTAGGCAACCAAGCCTTTGGATGCGACCCAACCGCGCGATGATGTGCATCTGGGAGCAGCAAAAGGCTCAAAATGAGGCGATGCGCGGCGACTGCCGCATAGTCTGGATTCAGTCAAAGCGCCATTGTCAACTCGCCCCGCCAGGGGCCGAATCGACGGACTCCCCGGGGAAGGGGCGCTCCGCTTGCCGCCATGGCCTAACGTCGAGGTGCAAAATGAAAAGATATTTTGGGATCTCAATTTTCATCATGATTGCGCTTCTTTTCTGTCAACCGGTTTTGGCGCAAAGCCATAAGGGCTGCAATTACGAATGTTGGTGTATTTGCAAATGCTCATTTAGTGATGGCTCAAAAAGCAGAATATACGCTAAATTCTACCCGTTTCCTTTTGCCCACACGCAGGTGGGAATCAACGGAAAAAGAGATTGCTTGAGCAAGTTAGCCGGCGTATGCACCCAGTGGGGCGGCTGTTATGTTGACATGAACGAACCGCCGGAGGCCAACCAGTTGTGCAAAGAAAGGAATTCGGCTGAAAAATGTAAAAACGCTTGCCGTGAACTCACGGGAAAGGAAGTAACCAAGTCTGAGTTGGGCGGTTGGTGCAACCCCGATCTCTAGTCAATGCCGGCCGGGTGAATTATATTTGACGAGGTCTTACACCCACACACGTATCCGGCTCACCACACCGCGCTTGGGGCCCCTTGCCTCTGGACTTTGAACCCCACCCCCCCGGGCCCCCAGCCTGAAGTAGGGGCCTTGACCCGCCCTGGTCAGGGCCAGGGTAGGGGTGACAGCAAACCGCCCGATTGGTTCAAAGGCGGGCTAGGCTACACAACCAGGCCGCCAGGGAACTGCACCTATCAAAAAGAATTATGAATTAGCACAGGCAGGCAAGCCCCCCTGGGGCCTATGCCCAACCCAGGGCCGGGTAGCCAGGTCAGCCAGGGCAGCTTAAAATGTGCAGGGTTTCGATTTAAACAGGTGTGGCGAACTAAAAAGAAAGGCTAGCAGGCAGCGGCCCATGGCTCGGCCTGCCCCCAGCCTTCACTTAACGACAAGCCAGCATCCATGGGCTCCATGGCCTCCTCCAGGTCCAAATCCAAGGCCAAACTAGTATTAAAGTTCAGGGCTGGCGGGTTCGAGTCCCCGCTACCAAAGCAATTTTAAGGGCTTGGGTTAATTCCCAAGCCCTTTTCTTTGCCCGACAACATCTATATCCCCAACACTATCCCCAACAGGCGCTTTGATTTTCGGCTTTTCCACCGCTGTGCTGCTGGATTAGCCTAACCCCTTGTTCATCGTCATTGAACGTGGCACAGGGTTGCAGTTGGAAATCAGTTAGGGTTGACCATTTGGTAGGGTTGGTCATAGAGGACATTGATCGTTCTGACCAAAATTAGTTGCTACCCACCTTCCATAGGTGGAAACACCACCACCAAGTCGCCCGACTGCAGCGGCTGACCGGACTGGGCTTGGCGGCCGTTAACCAGGACCACCTTGGCCCTCTCTTGGGCAATGCCCAAACCGCCCAGCACCTGTTCCACTGTGGTCCCCTGGGGCACTTGCATAGTGAACTCCGGCTCTCCCGTGGGAGAGTGCTTCTTTAGGCCCACTAAAAGCTTCAGGTTGATATCCATGGCCATCCCGGCGTGCCGTCCCTTTATGGCTGGTGGCTAGATCAAGCCCAACTGGCCCAGGATCTCCGGCTGGGGCAGGCCCTGTTGGCTCCAGCCGCGCACAGTGTAATATTCCGTTAGCATTGGCTCCAATTGGCAGACCATGCCCCTGGCAGGCCCATCGGGCATGGGCTCGCTCAGGATGCGCGGCGGCAAGGTGTCCTGCTCTCGGGAGAAACCAGCCTGGTTCAAGAATATCCTCTCGGCGTTGAAAATGCGCTCGCCCACCCGGATCACCTCTTCCAAAGTGTAATCCGCCCCAGTGGCCAGGTTCAGCAGCTTGGTTATACCCGAGGGCGCGATGTCCTCGCGGGCCTCCACCAGGTTGCGCACCGAGAAAAAGACGCACAGGCCCGACGCATCGATGACGCAGAAAACGTCCTGCCAGTCCTTGATGAGTTGGGCCTTTCCCTCCCACTTCAGGGGATCGAGCAGCTTGGGGACGCCCAGCAATTCAATGTAGGCCGGGTCGCCCCGCATGTGGGAGGCGCCGATGGGGCTGGTGGCGTAGGCCAAGCCCATGCCCTGCACGCCGCGAGGGTCGTAGCCCGCGAACTCCTGGCCCTTGGCCACCATGGCCAGTTCGGGGTGACCGTAGCGGGTGGCAAGGCGCAGGCTGCCCTGGGCCAACAGCTCGCCGAAGCCCCGGCGGGCGGCGGTTAGGCTGGTAAGCTCCACCACCGCCCCGGCATCACCGAAGCGCAAGGGACGGCCCACGTCGGACTCGGGCAGGTAGCCGGCCTCATAAAGCTCCATGGCGCAGGCTATGGTGGCCCCCATGGTAATGGTGTCCATGCCCATTTCGTTGCAGATGTAGTTGGCCTTGGTGATCGCCGCCAAATCATCCACTCCGCAGGCCGAACCCAGGGCGTAAAGAGTCTCGTACTCCGGCCCCTCACCGGCCCCCTGATAGGGGCCCTCTTCCACCGCGGTGTCCCGTCCGCAGGCGATGGGGCAGGAGAAACAGGCCTTGGGCTTTTTCAAAAAACGCTCGGTCAGGGCCTGGCCGCCTATGTTGTCCGCCCCCTCGAAGGTGCCCTGGCGGCAGTTGCGGGTGGGCAGCACCCCGTAGTTGTTGGTGGCCGTGGCGGTTATGGCCGTGCCGTAGACCCGCAGGGGAGGCGGACCATCCTTGTAGGAGTCCTTGAACACCTTCAGCAGCCGCGCCACCTCCCGGTTCATGCCTTCTGGGTCGTGCAAAGGCACCGCCTGTTCGCCGAACACGGCCACAGCCTTGAGCTTTTTGGCCCCCATCACCGCGCCCACCCCGGAGCGGCCCGCCGCCCGGTCCTTGTCGTTCATGATGGCCGCGAACAGGACTCGATTTTCCCCGGCCGGACCTATGCAGGCGGTGCGCGCCTGGGGGTGGGTCTCGCCCGCCAGGCTTTGGTGGGTCTGGTGGGTGTCCTGGCCCCAGAGATGCCCCGCCGGACGCAGTTCGGCTTCACCGTTGTTTATCCACAGGTACACCGGCTCGGGCGCGGCCCCGGTGAAGATTATCGCGTCGAATCCCGCCCTCTTCATCATGGCCGGGAAATGCCCCCCGGAGTTGGCGCAGGTAATGGCCCCGGTGAGGGGTGACTTGGTGGTTACCATGTAGCGGGCCCCGGTGGGAGCCTTGGTGCCGGTGAGGGGCCCGGTGCTCATGATCAGGGGGTTGTCTGGCTCAAGGGGTTCCACGGTGGGGGAGCCCAGGGTGCGCAGATAGTGGATGCCCAGGCCGCGACCCCCGATGTAATTGCGGGCGATGCGAGGGTCCAGGGGCTCCTGCCGCAGCTCTCCTCGAGTCAGGTCCACCAGAAGAACCTTGCCCAACCAACCATACATCTGTGCCATGTTGTTAATACTCCTTCTCCTAGTGTGACGTGCGGTGGAACCGCCCGCGCCGCCCCTTTTGACCCGACGGCGACTTTCTTCCCCCGGTCCGTTGATGATAAACAGCGGCCGTGGCCGGGTTCAAGGCCGGGCTTTGGCGGGTGGCGGGGGGCAGGGCCGCCCGGATCAGGCAATATGCAAAAGTTGCTTGACCGTTTTTACTTTTCGTTCCAGCCCGGCCTGGCGGCCGATCATGATGCGCTGGGCGGTGGGCGGCCCGGCTCCGTGCATGGACTCCACCAGGTAGCCCACCGCTCCGGCCCCCACCACCAGGTTTTCGATGAGGCGCAGTACCTTCAT
>Ga0180016_100083_pt1 | contig 41885 bp, 39 predicted proteins | sample KR46_M_MetaG_FD_129673 | JGI IMG/M metagenome (GOLD analysis project Ga0180016, IMG submission 129673) | Groundwater microbial communities from the Olkiluoto Island deep subsurface site, Finland - KR46_M_MetaG | ecosystem: Environmental > Aquatic > Deep subsurface > Groundwater | place: Finland... | reverse complement strand
TACACCCGCTTCGAAATACGGACACCTTTTGCCGGCACCATTATAAAGAGGCACATAACCTTGGGCGAGAAAGTGAATACTGATGCTGAAGTATTTACAATAGCTGACCTTTCTACAGTTTGGATTGATATCAATATATACCAGAAGGACTTGGCGTTGATACAAAAAGGGCAAGTTGTGCAAATTGAAATTGGCCATAACAAGCAATCTGTTGTTGGGAAGATAGCTTGGGTTGGCCCCTTGGTTGGTGAGTCCACACGCACCGCAACAGCCCGAGTAGTCGTCCCCAATCCTTCTGGTGTTCTGCGCCCTGGCCTTTTCGTGAACGCGAAGGTGGCCGTGAGCAGCAATATGGCTGACATCGTGGTACCCAAAAGTGCCTTGCAGACCTTCGAGGATCGCACCGTTGTTTTTGTGCGCACTGATGAGGGGTTTAAGCCGCAACCGGTAAAGCTCGGCCGCCGAAACACCACCCGGGTCGAAGTCCTTTCCGGGCTTGAGACCGGTCAAACCTATGTGAGCAAGGGTGCCTTCCTGCTCAAGTCCCAGCTTTCCAAGGCCGCGTTCGGCGACGGCCACAACCACTGACAGGAGACCACACCTTGGGAAAACTAATAACTTTCGTGCTGCGCAGCCGGCTGTTGATGATCGTGGTCGGGTTGCTTGTTCTGGCTGCCGGCTGGTTCAGCTATCAAAATTTGCCGGTGGATGCTTTTCCCGATGTTACGCCGGCACTGGTTCAGGTATTTACGGAAACCCAGGGTCTCGCCCCTGAGGAGGTAGAAAAGTACGTCACCTACCCAGTGGAAACGGCCTTGAACGGCTTGCCAGATATCAAGAAGACCCGCTCCATATCCAACTTTGGCCTCTCGGTGGTCAATGTCTACTTCAAAGACGGCACGGATATCTATTTTGCCCGCCAATTGGTGAACGAGCGTTTGCAACTAGCGCGGGAGCAGATTCCCGAAGGCTTCGGTGAACCCGAGATGGGGCCTATAGCCACGGGGCTGGGTCAAATACTGTTTTACGTGCTTGAGGATGAAACCGGCAAACGAAGCCCAGAAGAGATGCGGGAAATCCAGGATTGGCTCATCAAGTTCAATCTCCAAACCGTTCCTGGTGTGACTGAGGTGCTTTCCTTGGGCGGAGAGGTCAAACAGTTTCAGGTGCGGGTCAGACCATCCGATTTGTTGCGCTACGATCTTTCCATCGGCAACGTAGTCAACAAGATCAAAGCCAACAATGGAAATGCCGGCGCTCAGTTCCTTGTGAAAAATTCCGAGGAATACATCATTCGCTCAGTGGGGTTGGCTAAAAACATCCCTGACCTGCAACGCATCGTTCTCAAGGTTAAGGATGGAACGCCGGTGTACCTAGAGCAATTGGCCGATGTGGTAATCGGCGGTGAAATCCGCCGCGGACTGGCCACCACGGACGGGGTCGGCGAAGTTGTGGTGGGCATGGTGCTCAAACTTATCGGGACCAACACCTCCACGGTTATCGCCGACGTCAAGGCCAAACTTGCGGCTATCAACAAAATACTGCCCGAGGGGGTAAGGGTCGTACCCTACTATGACCAAGCCACCTTGGTGGCCAAATGCGTCGAGACGGTCATAAACTCCCTGGTGATAGGCGTGCTACTGGTTGCCGGGGTATTGTTGATTTTCATGGGTGGCCTGCGGGCCAGCCTAGTGGTGGCCCTATCCATACCATTTTCCATCTTCTTCGCCTTCATCCTGATGAGGATATTCAACATCAGTGCCAACCTGATGTCTCTTGGGGGGCTGGCCATAGCCATTGGCATGATGGTCGACGCCACCATCGTGATGGTGGAAAATGTCGACCGCATGTTGCGTGAGGCCGACCCGGAGGACTCACCTCTAGCTATCGTGGCTAGAGCCTGCACCGAGGTTGGCCGGCCGATCATCTTCGCGATCATCATCATCATCTTTGTCTTTCTGCCCCTATTCACCCTCCAAGGGGTGGAGGGCAAGACCTTCAAACCCTTGGCCTACACAGTGGCACTGGCCATGCTGGGTTCACTGATCTATGCCTTGTTGCTCGCCCCGGTGTTGTCCTACCTTGTGATGCGTCGTCCCCAGTCGGTGGCCACCGGCCAAAGCCCATCGGAGCCTTCATGGGTCGTACGTTGGCTGTTGCTGCCCTATCGACCGGCGGTGAGCCTTTTCGTGCGCCATCGCTCGTTGGCCGTGGGTCTGTCTGTGTTGATGCTGTCCGTGGGCGCGCTAGTGCTGCCCTTGTTGGGATCCCAATTCGTGCCTCGTCTCAACGAGGGGGATCTATTGATTCGCGCGACCATGGCGCCATCTATTTCCCTTGAAGAGGCTAAGCAAACCATGCAGCGGTTTGAAAGGCGTATTATGAAGCGCTTTCCGGAAGTGACCCGGATCGTCACGCGGGTGGGCCGCGGCGAGGTGGGCGCTCACGCAGACCCGATCAACAGTGCGGAAGCCTTTGTGGCCCTCAAGCCGCAGGAGGAGTGGACCAGCGCGAAAACTCCCGATGAATTGTACGCTAAGATTAGCGAGGACCTAGAGGCATTCCCCGGAGTCCAATTCAATGTAACTCAGCCAATAGCCGCGGCAGTTGATGAACTGCTCACTGGAACCAAGGCCGAGTTGGCCATAAAAATATTCGGTCCGGACATGGACGTCCTCCAGAAAAAGGCGGCGGAGATTGAGGATATTATCAGGCAGATTCCTGGGGCTGCCGATGTACAGAAGGATCAAGTAGCTGGCACCCCCCAATTACGAATCGCGGTTAATCGTCGAGCAATAGCGCGCTACGGCATTAATGTGGAGGATGTGCAGAACGTCATAAGCATCGCTGTGGGGGGGAGGCGGGCTGGACAAATTTTTGAGGGCGTCAGGCGTTTCGACATTTTTGTGCGCTTCGCGCCACAGGCTCGCGACAACGTCGAAGCCATCAAGCACATTCTTATCGCCGCACCAGGCGGTGCCAAAGTGCCCTTGGATCAACTCGCTTCCATAGAGGAGATCGTAGGTCCCCGACAGATCACCAGGGAAAACAACCAGCGCTTTATCACTGTTCAGTGCAACGTGCGTGGACGCGACATCGGCTCATTTGTGGAGGAAGGGCAAAAAGCCATTTCCCAAAGCGTGCGGTTGCCCCCCGGTTATTTGGTGAGCTGGGGCGGCCAGTTCGAACTGCAACAGCAGGCCAACAAGCGTTTGATAATAGTGATCCCAATCACCTTGCTGGCCATCCTCCTTTTGCTGTTTCTGAACTTCCAATCTTTTAAAAATACCTTCCTGATACTGCTCAACATCCCCTTGGCAATGGTCGGCGGCGTTGTGGCGCTCTGGCTTTCAGGGCAGAACCTATCGGTACCGTCATCGGTTGGTTTCATAGCCCTGTTTGGAATCGCCTTGGAGAACGGCATGGTGTTGGTCACCTATCTGAACCAGTTACTCCGCGACGGGGTTCCGCTGGACGAAGCGTCGGTGCGCGGGGCCTGCCTACGCCTGCGGCCGGTGTTGATGACTGCGGTTACTACCGCTCTTGGGCTTATACCGTTGCTGCTTTCCAGCGGTACAGGCAGCGAAGTTCAGCTCCCACTGGCAACCGTTGTGGTGGGCGGCCTAGTGTCTTCAACCATTTTGACTCTGCTGGTCATTCCAGCCCTGTACAAATGGTTCTGCATTACCGTGGAAAAGGAGGCTTAAAACTATGAAAGAGATTAAAGCCTATATAAAAAAGCACAAGCTGGACGAAGTCTCTCGTGCCTTGCGTAGGATTGATGGGCTAACTGGCATAAGCATTATGGACAGCTATGGCCATGGCGTTGGTTGGAAAAGATCCAACGGTCAGGGGTCGGTGGCCTACCAATACGGTGTGAAGCTAGAAATCATATGTGCGGACCAATTGGCTGAGCAGGTTGTCACCGTCATTGAAAAGGCCGCCCATACTGGTCTCAAGGGAGACGGGAAAATTTACATCAGCACCATCGAGCAGGCCGTACGCATTAGTACCGGTGAGCGCGGTAACAAAGCTATCTGAAAGGGTATATCAAAATGGTAACTACCAGATTTATTCTTGCATTTGCAGTCTTGGCACTCCTTACCGTAATGGTGGGAGGCTGTACTGCCATCAACGCCAATCTGACAGACAATCTTTCGGCGAAACTAACCATAAAGGACAACCCAAAAACTACGATTTATGGGGTTGAGTTCGACGCAGCTGAATCGGAATTCGTGGTTTCAGGTGTGGTTTCACTGCGTAGGCCGGGGCCCGCGGTTCGCTTTTCACTTGGTGGCCATATAGATGTTAATATAATTAGGCAAGGAAATCTAATATATCAGCAAAGCGTTAGATTATATCCGATGCTACCATGGGGCAAGCTCTCACGCCCACTTTATCGCAACAAGAACTTCGAGTTCAGGGTCCCCAATAGTGAACTTGTACTGCTGGAAGATGACGAAGTGGTTCTGGCTTATCATGAGGGACAGCATGATCAACGTAATGGTTAGCCGGGCTTTTCAATAGCAGTCCATGGTCCGACTCGAGGTCCCGAGTCGGACCAATTTGGTTCGGCTCTCGTTGCATTGCGGTATACTCAAATTGAAAGCTACCTTTTTCCATCTGGCTTCATGTTGAGATGGAACTAATGGCCTCCTTTAGTGGCCTTCCCCATACCTCTAGCCATTTCGGTGGTGGCTGATTGGTTGGAATGAAGGAAATCCAGATAAAACAATACGATGTCCATAATTTGGACTGCGCCACTTGTGCGGCCAAGATTGAACGGGAATTGCAAAAAACAGAAGGGGTGGAAAGTGCTACAGTCGATTTTGCCAATCTCACTCTCCACTTGAAAACGACCGATATTCCTAAGGCGCTGGCTACGGTCGCCCGCGTTGAACCTAGGGTCAAGTTGGTTTCCAAAGAAGAGAGTCCGCAAGCTAACAATCATAATCATACGGAGGCCACTGGGTTTCGCAAGCAAGTAATCATCACCTCCATCGCTGGTATTCTTTTCGCTGTTCATCTGTTATTTGAGAACCTTTTCCACCATCTGCCTTGGTCCTGGGTGGAGTACGCCATCATTATAACAGCCTATTTATTGGCCGGCTGGAGTGTTCTGGTTGGGGCTTTGAGTACGGTGCGGCGCGGTCAGTTTTTTGACGAAAATGTGCTCATGGTCATTGCAACTGCGGGTGCCATGGCTATCCATGCCCTTTCCGAAGCCGTCGGCGTGATGCTGTTTTTCAAAATTGGGGAACTGCTTCAGGATGTTGCACTTCAGAAATCACGGCGTTCAATTCGTGGGATACTGGCCGCTCGCCCGGAACGGGCAATGGTTCGGACTGAAGGTGGTTACGAGGAAACCACGCCCGCGCAGGTGAACATTGGCGATATCATTTTAATCAAACCTGGAGAGAAGGTTCCTCTGGACGGTGAGGTTGTCGAAGGCAGCTCGCAGGTAGACACCTCGCCACTGACAGGAGAGCCGGTCCCCGTGCAAGTCCGTCCGGGTGATATTGTCATGGCCGGCACCATCAATACCGCATCGGCCGTAACGGTTCGTGTCACCAAATTATTCGCTGCCTCTTCAATATCACGGATTTTGGAATTGGTGGAAAACGCCGCCTCACGCAAGGCGGCCACCGAAAAATTTATCACCACTTTCGCTCGGTATTACACGCCCGTAGTCGTGGCTATAGCAGCCACTATAGCTTTCTTGCCTCCGTTGATATTGGAACAGGCCCAGTTTTCGACCTGGATATACCGTTCCTTGGTGCTCCTGGTCATTTCCTGCCCCTGTGCCTTGGTGGTCAGCATCCCGCTAGGTTACTTCGGTGGAATCGGCAGGGCGTCACGTGACGGGATTCTTATCAAAGGTTCGACCTTTATCGATGCACTTTCTAATGTAAAGACTGTGATATTCGACAAAACTGGCACTTTGACGCGCGGAGTATTCACGGTAGATCAGGTGGTGGCAGAAAATGATTTTTCTGCCGATCAGGTTCTGCTCTATGCTTCTGCGGCGGAGCGGTTTTCAACCCACCCCATCGGTAGATCCATAGTCGAGGCAGCAAAAATAAAAAATCTCTCTGTTGATGAATCCTTACTAGGCGAGCACAATATTTTACCCGGAAGGGGTGTCCGCGCCATCTATGATGGCAAGGAAATAATTGTCGGCAACGATGCCCTGCTGCATGAACGGCAAATCGATCATGGCCTATGCGATTTTGAAAGCACCATAGCCCACGTAGTGATAGATGGCCTATATGCTGGCTACGTTTTGATTGGCGACCAAATTAAACCCGATGCCAAGCAGGCTGTTGAAAAGCTTCGGGCAAATGGGGTCGAACATCTTATCATGCTGACTGGGGACAATGAGCACACGGCAGCAGGTGTGGCCAAGACCCTTGGCCTGGATCGATTTTATGCAGAATTACTTCCAGAAGATAAGGTCCGCGTTTTCGATGAAATCAGCGCGGAAGCACATACGGAGGGGAAAGTGGCCTTTGTGGGGGATGGGATTAACGACGCACCGGTTCTGGCCAGAGCCGATGTTGGCATAGCCATGGGCGCTTTCGGCTCGGATGCCGCAATTGAAACTGCTGACGTGGTGCTAATGACTGACACACCGTCTAAGGTGGCTGAAGCGTTGAAAATCGCTAAACATACCCGACTTATCGTTTGGCAAAATATTGTACTTGCGCTCAGCGTCAAGGGTGTTTTCATTTTACTGGGATCTTTTGGTTTGGCTACTATGTGGGAAGCCGTGTTTGCCGATGTAGGCACCGCTCTCATTGCTTTACTAAATGCGACGAGAGCATTACGCAACTAAACAAGTATCGTAGTCAAAGGAAAAACCTGCAAAGGTTAGAGCCAGGGCATCACCGGCAAGCAGGTGGCCGCGCTGCTGGACCGTCTCTCAAAAACCCGTGGATTGCCCGACAGGATATTTCTGGACTACGGGCCGGAGTTCGTGGCAAGGGCCTTGGATCTCTGGGCCTATGAAAACGGTGTCACCCTGGATTTCTCCCGGCCGGGCAAGCCCACCGACAACGCCATGATCAAGAGCTTTAATGGCCGCTTCCGGGACGAATGCCTCACCGATGCCAATTATTAACCGTAAAGGACATTATCAAGCCGTTTTTTTGCAATCCTGAATGTCTGTCCTTTGTCATTTATGCAGTGCAAATTTTGTCATTTATGCAGTGCAAATTTTGTCATTTATGCAGTGCAGACAGGGCGGTCAAATAATGTCCAACCGCCACTCAGGCCCCTGGCGAAAAACAAAGGGGCCAGCTCTTGCGAGCTAACCCCTTGATATTATTGGTGGGCTGCCGGAGAATCGAACTCCGAACCTACTGATTAAGAGTCAGTTGCTCTGCCAGTTGAGCTAGCAGCCCTTGAGTTCGTGAGGCTGTATTTATCAGCCGGGGCCGATTCCGTCAACAGTTTTCATCGCATATCTTGCGGCACAGGGCCAAGACGGCGTCCCGGCCCATCGATTGGTTTTCCAGGGCGGCCAGCCAGGGGGCGGGAAGGGCCTCCAGGCCCCAATAGGCTCCGGCAAGGGCTCCGGCCATGGCCCCTATGGTGTCGGCGTCCCCTCCCAGGCTTACGGCCAAAACTACAGCCTGTTCAGGCTGTTGCGCGGCCAAAAAGGCGCCGAGGGCCGGGGGTACCGCCTCGGCGGCGGACACGTCGCAGGCATAGGCCCAACTCAGAGCGGAGCGGGCCTCAGCCTCGTCGCCAAAGGGCAGAAGAGGCATGGCCCGCAGGCGCTGGGCCACGTGTTGGTCTATGGGCTCAATTTTGGCGGCGATACGCTCCACAAATTCAGTGGGCTCGGGCTTTCGGCCTGCCGCGCCCAGGTTGGCGGCCAGGCGCACGGCCAGGGCCTGGGCCGCGGCCCCGGCCAAGCCCCGGGGATGGGTGTGGGTGATGCGGCACTGGGTGAGGGCGGCGTCCAGGCAGGCGTCCTCGTCATCAGCGAAAAACACCCCCAGCACCCCCACCCGCATGGCTCCGCCGTTGCCCCAGGAATCGGTGGCCACCCGGTCCCAGGGCTCGCCAGCGGCCAGGCGGCTCATGAGGGCGTCGATGCGCCCGCCGTAGCCCCGCCTGGGCTCGTAAAGGGCCAGAAAGCGCCCAGCCAAGTAAGCCGGGTCCAGGCCGCCATGCTGGGCCAGGGTCTGCAAGATGGCGATCATCATCTGGGAGTCGTCGGTGTAGGAACCAGCCGGGAGGCGGCCGGGGAGCATGGCGTCCAGGCGGCCATGGGCCTGCTCGATCCGCGCGGCGCTCCAGCCCTCCACGGGCATGCCCAGGGCGTCGCCGCACATGGCGCCCAGGGCGGCCCCGGCCAGGCGGGAGAAGCTGAAAGCTGGTGGGGGTGACTGGCTCATGGCTGGATTATAGCAGGCTATTTTCTGGCCGGGCTGCGGGGGCCGTGGTACCATCTCACCTCATCAGGAGGATTCATCATGGCCACCCAACCCTGCGTACCTTGCGCCGATTACCGGGCCGGTCAGCGGCTGCTCAGCATGAAGCGGCAGTTGGCTAGCGACGATCTGTCCGAAGAGCAGCGGGCCCAACTCGAGGCCGAAGTGGCCGAGCTGGAGCATCTGCTGGACATGGACTAGTCCCCGGACTCCAACTCCTCTAACTCCAGAGCCATCTTTTCCCACTTGGCGGTGAGCTTTTCCACCTGGTCCTTGGCCTTGGCATGGGCCTTGGTCAGCTTGGTCCAGCGCGCGCCGTCGGCAAAGGCCGCCGGGTCCACCATCCCGGCCACCAGCTTGTCCAACTCGGTCGTGGCTTCCTCGATCTCCGATTCCAGCTTGGCCACCTTGTTTTTCAAAGGTTTCACCCGGCGGTAGCGCTCTTGGCGCGCCTGGGCCTCGGCCCGCTTTTGGTCGGCGGTTTTGGGGCCGCTGGCCGGGTCGCCCTCAACCGGCTTGGCCTGGGGCGGGGCTTCCAGCTCCGGGGCGGGGGGGCGTCGAGCTTGGCCTTGGCCTTGATGGCGTCGGCGTCCAGGCCCTGCTTCCATAGCCGCTCGAAGTCGTCGTAGTTGCCGGGCAGCATGGTGACTTTGCCCGCGTTCACATAGGCCACCTGGTTGGCTATGGCGTTGATCAGGTGGCGGTCGTGGCTGATCAGGACCAGGGTGCCGTCATACTGGCTCAGGGCGTGCTCCAACACGGTGCGGCTGGCGATGTCCAGGTGGTTGGTGGGCTCGTCCAAAAGCAGGAAGTTGGGCTTTTGGATGAGGAGCTTGGCCAGCACCAGGCGGGCTCGCTCCCCGCCGGAGAGCACCTTGACCTTCTTGAAAACGTCGTCGCCCCTGAATAGAAAGGCCCCCAGGATGCTGCGCTGCAGCCCTTGGGCCATGAGCCCGGCCACGCTGCCCAACTCGCCCAGCGCCGTGTTTTCCGGGTTCAGGTCTTCCATGGTGTGCTGGGAGAACACGCCCATCTTCACCCGGCCCCCCACCAGACGGCGGCCCTTTTTGGGCTCCACCTGGCCGGAGAGCAGGCGCAGCAGGGTGGACTTGCCCTCGCCGTTGCGGCCCAGCAGGGCCAAACGGTCGCCCTTGCGCAGCACCAGGCTCAGATCCTTGTAAAGCGGTTTGGAGCCGTAGCCGAACTCCAGGTTCAGCATCTCCACCACCACCTTGGCCGAAGGCTCGGCCGGAGGCAGCTCCAGCCTGATGGCCTGGTCATCGGCGGGCAGGGTGACCCGCTCCATCTTCTCCAGCATCTTCAGGCGGCCCTGCACCTGTTTGGCCCGGTCCTTGCGCGTACGGTTGCGGGCCACGAAGTCTTCGATCTGCCTGATGCGCTCCTGCTGACTCTCAAAGGCTGCCCGCTGGGACTCGCGGCGGCGCTCACGCTGCTCCACGTAGTGGCTGTAGTTGCCGCCGTAGGTATAGATCTGGCCCGAGTCCAACTCAACGATGCGGGTGGCCACCTTGTCCAGGAACACCCGGTCGTGACTCACCAGGAGCAGGGCGGCGGGGTTGGTGACTAGGTAGCCTTCCAACCAGAGCAGGGACTCCAGGTCCAGGTGGTTGGTGGGCTCGTCCAAAAGGATCAGGTCCGGGGCCGAGAGCAGCAACCGGGCCAGGGCGGCGCGCATGAGCCATCCGCCGGAGAGCTCGCCCACGTCGCGGTTTAGCCGCTCCTGGGTAAAGCCCAGGCCGGCCAGCACCCGCGAGGCCCGGGCCTCCAGGTCGTAGCCGCCCAGTTGCTCGAACTGGCTCTGCAACTGACCCTGGCGGGACAGAAGCTCCTCCAACTCGGCCTCGTCGCGCACCACGCTGAGCAACCGGTGCACTTCATCCAACTCGGCCTCCACCTGGGGCAGGCTGTCGCCGGTCTCCATGGCCAGTTCCAACACGGTGCGCCCCGACAGGGAGAGCAGCTCCTGGGGCAGGTAGCCCAGGCGCAAATTTTTGGCTTTGAACACCTCGCCGCTGTCCGGCTCCACGGTGTCGAGCATCAGGCCCAGGAGGGTGGACTTGCCCGCCCCGTTGGGACCCACCAGGCCCAGGCGCTCGCCCGGACTGATGTGCAGGCTCACCTCCTTGAGGACGTCTTGCTTGCCGTAGTATTTGCTTACATTGTGCAGGGTGATCATGGGGCCAGAAGATAACATCCAGGCGGCTGGTCGGCAAGCGCGCCGGGTGCCCTAAGGGCGCAAGGTCGTGCTATATTCACTGACGGACCAAAATCGGAGCTGACATGCAAAGCGCCCCCTGGATATACAACCTGATCTCCCTAGGCGGGCTGGTGGCCCTGGTGCTCATCGCCCGGCTTTGCGGCCTGCACCGGGGACCCACCGCCTGGCGCACCCTGTTTTGGGGCCTGGCCCTGCAATTGGTCGTGGGCGCCCTGGTTTTCGCCCTGCCCGCCGGAAGATACGGCCTGCTGGCGGTCAACGACGCCATGGTGGCCCTGCTGGGCTATTCCCAGGCGGGCATAAAGTTTCTATTCGGCCCCCTGGCCGCCCAGCCGGGTGAGCCCCATTACATGGGCTTCATGCTGGCCATCCACGCCCTGCCCACCATCATCTTTTTCATGGCCCTCACTGCCGCCCTGTACCAGCTGGGCATCTTGCAACGGGTGGTGCGCGTGTTCTCCCGGGTGTTCGTAAAGACCCTGGGGGCCAGTGGGGCCGAGTCCCTGGGCGTGGCCAGCCTGATGTTCGTGGGGGTGGAGTCGGCGGGCATGGTGCGGCCCTTTTTGCCCAAGTTCACCCGCAGCGAGTTCTTTTGCCTGCTCACCGCGGCCATGGCCACGGTGGCTTCCTCCACCCTGGGGGTCTACGTGATGACCCTCAAGGGCAGCTTCCCCAACATCGCCGGGCATCTGATCAGCGCCTCGCTCATCTCCGCCCCGGCGGCCCTGGTGGTGGCCAAGCTCATGGAGCCCGAGACCGGCGAGCCGCTCACCGCCGGGCAGGTGGTGGACCCGGCCCTGGGCAAGTACGGCGGCCTCATGGAGGCCATCATCGCCGGGTCCAACGACGGAGTGAAGCTGGTGGTGGGAGTGGCGGCGCTGCTGCTGAGCTTTTTGAGCATCCTGGCCCTGATCAACGGGCTGCTGGGCTGGCTTACCGGCCTGGCGGGCCTGGGCCACCTGTCCCTGGAGATGATCCTGGGCTGGGTGGGCTATCCCTTCGCCCTGGCCATGGGGGTGCCCCCGGCTGACGCGGCGGCGGTGGGCTCCCTGCTGGGCCAGCGCGTGCTGGTCACCGAGATACCCACCTACATGCAAATGGGCGAACTGATGAAGCACGGCGGGTTGGTCTACAGCCGCAGCGCCATTATCGCCTCCTACGCCCTTTGCGGTTTCGCCCACATCGCCTCGGTGGCCATCTTCCTGGGCGGCTTCGGGGCACTGGCCCCGGGACGCATAGGGGAGTGGTCGCGCCTGGGCCTCAAGGCCCTGTGGGCCGCCACCCTGACCACCATGATGACCGGCTGTGTGGCGGGCATCTTCGCTTACGGTGGGGGCACCCTGTTGGGGATTGTCAAGTAGGGGTAATTAAAGGCGATAGGCTTTGGCTCGGGGGGCGCTGCGCCTGGGGGGCGCAGGTAGGCCCTGGGCATAAAAGAACCGGCGGCTGGCCTGAACCAACCGCCGGTGGGGTTTTTTAGATGGTCGGGACGACTGGATTTGAACCAGCGACCCCTTGAACCCCATTCAAGTGCGCTCCCATACTGCGCCACGTCCCGACGCGATTGGATTTGTACCATCGGGGCGGGGTGTTGTCAATCGCGGGAGGCGTTTCCCAGCAATCTTAGAAGCTCTTTTTCCATCATATCCCGAGCCGAGGCCCAATCACCCCCGGTGCGCCGGGGGCGGGGGAACCAGGCGGCCACTATCTCGACGGCTTCGGCCTCGGGCTCCCGCCTGGCCATGAGGGCGGCCTGAGCCTGGAGAACCGCCTCGCCGTGGGCGAGAAGCGGCTCCAAGGCCGCATCAAGCTCGCCACCCGCCGAATCATCTTCCGCCCACAGGGCCAAGGCCCCGCTGAGCCGGGCCAACTCCCAAAACTCCAAGCCCCGCGTCCCCCGCTGCCACAGGGGCATGATCTGGTGGCGGGGCTGCCACAGACCCAGGCCCTGGCCCTGCTCCCACAAATCGGCGCAGCGGGCCGCCAGACGGCTCACAGCGGGCGATGGGGTGCTGGGCGGGGTCTTGCCCCGGCTTGGGGCGTCCGGCCCCAACCAGGCCAACCAGAGCCTCTCCAGGGCTTGCCCGGCTGGTTCCTCGCCGGGGGTGTCCAAATGCGGATAGGAAAGCAGCAGACGCCCCCGGCCCAGGCGAGCCTCGATCACCGCCGGTTGCCCCCATAGGGGGGCCGGGTCGTTGCTGGGGCCGCAAAGGCGCATGTCCTGGGTGGGTCCGTGGTAGCGGGCCAGCACGGTTATGGCCGGGTCTTGGGGCTCGTTGAACTGGCCGGGCCACCACACCGGCCAGGAGGCCAGGGGCTCGCCCTGCTGCCACAAAGGGTGGCCCAGGGCTTCCGGGCAGGGGGAGATGAGCACCGGTCCGCTGAGGCCGGGCAGGCGCTGCGCGCCCGAGGCCCGGTCCAGGTTCACCAGGCCCAGGCCGTCGTCCACCGACAGGGCCAGGCCCGCCCCGCCGCAAAAGCCCAGATAGGTGCCGCCTTGGTGGATGAACCGGCTAACGGCCTCCGCGCCCTGGGGGCCCAGGGCCTTTTTCTTGCGGGCCGACCAGCCGCCGGGCACCACCAGCACGCGCGCGCCGTCCAGGCCGCCGCCCGCGATCTGGGCCGCGCTGATAGGCTCCAGGGCCAAGCCGCGCTGCCAGGCCGACTCCAGGGTCATGAGGGACCACAGGCCCCCGGTGTCCCAGAGCAGGCGAGCGGGAAAGGGGGGCAAGCCGCTTATCCCTGCTGCTGTCCGCCCACCACCAGGCGGGGGATGCGCAGGGTGGGTTGAGCGTCGCCCACCGGCGAGCCCTGGCCGTCCTTGCCGCAGGTGCCCAGGCTCCAGCCCAGGTCGCTGCCCACCTTGTCTATTTGGCTGAGCACCTCGGGGCCGTTGCCGGTGAGGGTGGCCCCCCGCACCGGGCGGTCCACCTTGCCGTCCTTGATGAGGTAGCCCTCGCTCACCTCGAACACGAAGTCGCCGTTGATGGTGTTCACCTGGCCGCCGCCCATCTTGCGCACGAACAATCCCTCGCCGGTGGAGCGCACGATGCTGTCCGGGTCGTCGGTGCCGGGCGCGATCATGGTGTTGGTCATGCGCGGTATGGGCCGGTGGCGGTAGCTTTCCCGGCGGCCGTTGCCCGTGGGCTGGGCCTCCAGCTTCCAGGCCGAGAGCCGGTCTTGGAGGTAGCCTTTGAGCACGCCCTTGTCGATGACCACGTTCTTGCGGCAGGGGGTGCCTTCGTCGTCGAATCCGCCCGAGCCTCGGCGGCCGGGCACGGTGCCGTCGTCCAGCACGGTGACCAGCTCGCTGGCCACCTTCTCGCCGATGCGGCCCGCGTACACGCTCATCTTCTCGTAGACCAGGTCGCCTTCCAGGCCGTGGCCCACCGCCTCGTGAACCATGGTGCCGCCCGCCTCGGCCGAGAGCACCACCGGCATGGCCCCGCCAGGCGCGGGATCGGCCTCCAGCATTAGCACCGCCCGCCGGGCCGCCTCCTTGGCCACCTTTGTGGGGTCCTTGCGCTCGAATATCTCCATGCCCCCGATGCCGCCCATGGACTCATAGCCGGTCTGCACCCGGCCGTCCTGGGTGGCCACGCAGTGCACGGCCATGATGATCTGGCTGCGCTCCTCCTCGGCCTCCACGCCCAGGGAGTTCAATATGCGCACCTGCTGGCCCCGGTCCATGTAGATGACCCGTACTTGGCTGATGCGGCTGTCCACCTCCCGGGCCGCGGCCTCGGCCGCCTTGACCATGTCCACCTTGATGGCCGTGTCGGTGTCCTTGAAGGGCCTCTGCGCCTGGGTGATCAGGCCAGGCTGCACCGGGCGCAGGGCCTGGGTAGCCACCGGCTTGCCCTGGGAAAGCAGGGCAAGGTTGCGCGCCAGGGGCAGCAGCGAGTCCTGATCGAATTGGTTGCCATAGGCGTAGGCGGTCTTTAGGTCGTAGATCAGGCGCAGGCCCGCCCCCTGGTCCACCCCGCCCAAAACTTTTTCCACCTTGCCGTCGTCCATGACGATCATAAGGCCGGTGGATCGCTCCAAGAACAGCTCGGACATCTGGCCGCCGCCGGCCAGGGCGGCTTCCAAAATAGGCAGGGCGTCGCAGTCAAGGCTCATGATAAGCTATCCTATTGATTGATCTAATAAAGATTTAACTATACCGGGCCCGGCAAAAATAGCACACCCCGAAAGAGCGGTCAACGAGGCCTCCGGGCAAGGGGCCGCCATTGACATGCCAGGGCACTCCGCGTAATATCAGCAAGCCAAGGTGAACGGTGGAAAGGGATTGGTATGACTCGTACAATCGTTATTATCGCCATGACCTGCCTGTTGGCGTTGGCCGCGCCCGCCATGGGCAAACAGACCGCCGAGCCTATCACCATCAGCGTTTTGGAGGCGGCCCAGATGCTGGCCTCCCAGCCCAAGGAAGTGTTTCTGGTGGATGTGCGCACCCGCCAGGAGTACGCCCTGCTGGGGCACCCTCCCCAGGGCTACAACGTGCCCTGGCGCCTGGCCACCAACGATTTCCAGATCAAGGGCGGCCCCTATCAGGGAAACAAGGCCGCCTACACCGGCTATCAGCTCAGCCCCAAGCCCAACCCCGATTTCATCGGGGTGATCAAGTCCCTGTTCAAGCCCGGCGACAAGCTACTGATCCTCTCGACCGCTGGTGTGCAGGGGGCCGAGGCCGCCGCCGCCTTGAGCAAGGCCGGTTTCACCCAGGTCTTCAACCTGGAGCACGGCTTCTTGGGGCAGCCCCTTTTGGTGGACAAGCAGGCCGAGTTGGCCGAGAAATATTCGCCCCTGTACGGCAGCCGGGGACGCCTCAACGGCTGGCTTTTCTGGGGCCTGCCGGTGACTCACCACATGGACCCGCGCTACATCTACCCGCCCGACACCAAACGCATGCAGACCCAAAAATAAAGTCCTGGCGCCTAGGACTGAACGGTCTCTTCGGATTCCTCGGGATAGCTCTGGCTTGAGCCGGACCAGCCTCCGGCCAGGTCCACGATCCGCTCGATACGCTCCAGGAGCGGGGGCAGGGTCTTGGGCCTGAGGGCGCTGACCACCACCCCGTCGTAGCGGTTGGCCAGGCGCTCCAGCACCTCGCTCTGGGCCGCGTCAGCCTTGTTGAGTACCACCAGGCGGGGGGCGTCGGTAAACTCCATTTGGTCCAGGATGGACTCCACCGCCTTTATCTGCTCCTCCACCCGGGGGTTGGAGGCGTCGGCCACGTGCAAGAGCAGGTCGGCCTGGCCCAGCTCCTCCAGGGTCGCGGCAAAGGCCCGCTTGAGCTCGTCGGGCAGGTCGCGGATGAAGCCCACCGTGTCGGTGATGATAACCTCCCGTTCCTGGGGAAAGCGCAGGCGGCGGGTGGTGGGGTCCAGGGTGGCGAAGAGGCGGTTCTCGGCCTTCACCGTGCTGCCGGTGAGGGCATTGAGCAGGGTGGACTTGCCCGCGTTGGTGTAGCCCACGATGGACAGCACCGGGAGGCCGCCCCGGGCCCTGGCCGAACGCCGCTGCCCCCGCTGGCGGGCTATCTGCTCCAGGTCCTTTTCCAGGCGGTTTAACTTCTGGCGCACCCGGCGGCGGTCCATTTCCAGCTTTGTCTCGCCGGGGCCCCGGCCACCGATGCCTCCGGTGAGGCGGCTGAGGCCGTCGTCCCGCGTACCCAGGCGGGGCATGAGGTACTTTAGCTGGGCCATCTCCACCTGGAGCTTGCCCTCGCGGGTGGCGGCCCGCTGGGCGAAGATGTCCAGGATGAGCTGGGTGCGGTCGATGAACTTCAGATCGGCCCCGGTGGCCGCGGCCAGGGATCGGGCCTGGCTGGGGTTCAGTTCTTGGTCCAGCACCAACACGTCCGCCCCCAGGCGCAGGGCGGTTACCAGCACCTGGCTGAGCTTGCCCGGCCCGATGAGGGTGCGCGGGTCTGGCTTGCGGCGGCGCTGCACCACCCGGCCCATCACGCTGAGCCCGGCGGAGCGGGCCAATTCGGCCAACTCGTCCAGGCGCTCCTCGGCTTCCTCGGGCGGGCCGCTGGTCACGCTGACGAGCAGGGCCGCCCCCGCCTCGCCCACCTCCTGGGCCGAGGCCGAGCGGGCCAGCTCGTCCTCCAGGCTGCGCACCAGGCGGGCCAAGTCCTCGGGAGCCCGGCCGGGGGCGAAAGGCTCAATGAGGCGGTGATCGTTTTCACCCTCGGGCTGGGGCAAAAGGTGGGCCACGTGGATCAGACCGGGCAGGCCGTCTCCCTGCACCTCCAGTCCGGCCACCAAGTCCCAACGCTTGAGGGACAGGTCGCTGAGGTCGGACGGGAACAGGCCGCCCTCGCCCAAGGTGGTGTGCAGCCAGGTGAAGCCCGCCAGGCGGCTGGGGCCCCGGCGCAGGCGGCTGGGCTCCGGCGAGGCAATGCCCTGGGGAGAGCCCACTACTACCTGCACCACCTCGCCCCGGCGGCTGAGCACCAGACCCAGGGGGCGGGCCAACTCGGCGCTGAGGCGAGACAGGTCCAGGGCCTGTTCGGGCAGGATAAGCTCGTCCGGGGGCAGGCGGCGGCGGTAGAGGTTGTTCAGCCGCTTTAGCTGGTTCGATTTTAGGCCAGCGGTGTGGCCCAGAAGTTTGGCCAAAGATTACTCCGGCACCGGGTCGTAGGTGAGGTCTTCGAAGCGGGTGAGGTCGTCCAAAAAGGCCAGGCGCACCGTGCCGGTGGGGCCGTTGCGCTGTTTGCCGATGATGATCTCGGCCACGTTGTCGTCGTCCTCTTCGGGATCGTCGCGCTTCTTGTAGACCTTCTTGCGGTAAATGAAGGCGATTACGTCGGCGTCCTGCTCGATGGCCCCGGACTCGCGCAGGTCGCTGAGCATGGGGCGCTTGTCCCCGCCGGGGCGCTCCTCCACCTTGCGGTTGAGCTGGCTCAGCGCCACCACCGGCACCGACAGCTCCTTGGCCAGGGCCTTGAGTGAGCGGGAGATGTTGCTGATCTCCTGTTCGCGGCTCTCGGTGGAGCCTCGTCCGCGCATGAGCTGGAGGTAGTCCACCAGAATGAGGCCCAGGCCGTGCTCCAGCTTGAGGCGGCGCGCCTTGGCCCGGAGGTCCAAGACCGACAGGGCAGGGGTGTCGTCGATGAAAATGGGGGAGCCGTGCAAACGGTCGGCCGCCTGGGTCAGGGCCGGGAAGTCCTGGTTGTGGGACAGGAAGCCGGAGCGGATCTTGGAGCCGGACACCCTGGCCTCACTGGCCAACAGGCGCATGCCCAACTGCTCCTTGCTCATCTCCAGGCTGAAGATGGCCACCACCACCCCGGAATCTAGGGCCGCATTGGAGGCCACGTTCAGGGCGAAGGCGGTCTTGCCCATGGAGGGACGCCCCGCGATGATGATCAGGTCGCCGGCCTGCAAGCCGGTGGTGAGCTGGTCCAGGATCTTGAAGCCGGTGGGCACTCCCGAGACCTGGCCCTTGTTCTTGAAGCGCTCCTCGATGATCTTCAGGGAGCTGCGGACCACATCGCCGATGGGGCTGACCTGCTGGCTCAGGCGCTCCTGGGTGGCCGCGAAAATGGCCCGCTCCGCCCCTTCCAGGGCGATGTCGGGCTCGGCCTGATGGGCGTGGGCTTCCTCGATGGCCTTGTGGGCGGCATTGATGAAGCCCCTGAGCAGGGCCTTGTCCTTGACCAGGGTGGCGTAATGGTCGACGTGGGCGGGGCTGAGCATGATGTCGGCCAGCTCGGCCAGATAGGCCGCGCCGCCCATCGACTCCAGACGGCTCTCGTCGTTGAGCCGTGAGGTCACGGTGATCTCGTCCACCGGCTGGTTCTTGTCGTAAAGAGCCAGCATGGCCTGGTAGATCATGCCGTGGCGGCGGTCGTAGAAATCCGCCGGCTTGAGGTGGGAGGCGACTCCGGAGAGCACCTCGCTGCCGTGGACCAACACCCCTCCCAGCACCCCGCGCTCGGCGGCGAGGTCCTGGGGGGGGGCGTTGCGGCTGGAGGCGCCGTCTGGGTTCACGCCTTACTCCTTGGCCTGCTCCTCGGCAGGTTCCTCGGCGACGGCTTCGGCTTCTTCGGCGGCTTCCTCGGCCTTGGCCTTGGGAGCGGCCTCCTGGGCCTCGCTGTTGGCCTCGGGATACACTTCCAATTCTATCTCAACCACCACCTTGGGGTGAAGCTTCACTGGAAGCGAGTAGGTGCCCAGCTTTTTGATGGGACCTTCGGACATGATGATCCGGCGGCGGTCGATCTCAAAGCCCAGGGCGGCCAGGGCTTCGGCGATCTGCATGTTGGTCACCGAGCCGTAGAGCTTGCCGCCCTCACCGGCGCGGGCTTCCACCCGAACCTTGACGCCGGTCAAAGTCGCGGCCTCGGCCTTGACCTTCTCGGCCTCGCGGGACTGGGCGGCCTCGATGCGCTGGCGCTCGGCCTCCAGGGTCTTGATGTTCTTCTTGGTAGCCATCAGGGCCAGCCCCTGGGGGACCAGGTAGTTGCGGCCGTAGCCGTTCTTGACCTGCACCACCTCGCCGGGATCGCCCAAACCCAGCACTTCCTGGGTAAGGATAACCTTCATTTCTATTCCTCCGACCCGGACGGCTTGGCTTGTTCCAGCCGTCTCAGATTTAACCACATATCAAAAAGCCCCGTGACGGCCAGTATAGCGGCCACGTAAATTTCCAGAGCCACCATCAGGTACACCGCGGTGCGCAAAAGCGCCGGCGCGTTCTTGCGGCGCAGCCAAAAATCCACCACCGCCAGCCCCTGGAAGAAGTAGAGCACTCCCATGACCAGGACCAGATTGGCCCCCAGCCAAAAGAGCCAGCCGCTTCCCAGGGCCATGATCCCCCCTCCCGCGATGAGCAGCCAAACAAGGCGCTCGGGAGTCCGGTAGAGGTTCATGGGGGAGCCGGTTTCCCGGGCTCCCAAACGGCGGCTGATGCGCCGCGCGGCCAGGAAGTTGAGCCAGGCCACCAACAGCGACACCGCGGCCAATATGCCCGGAGCCATCCTCAGGATGATCCGGCCGGCCATGGCCAGGCCCTGCTCCAACTGGCGCAGGGTGTCCGGCTCCAGGTCCATGGAACGGTACATTTCCATGACCATGGCCATCTCACTCTGCCATTGGGCCTTCCAGAGCTGCCAGGGGCCCACATCATAAAAGATGGAACCCACCAAAAGCACCAGCACCGATGCGGCCATGGCCGTGACCGCCGCCGTTCCCACGGCCCAGCGATCGGGCAGACCCTGGCTCCACATCTCGCCCAATGCCCCGGCCATAACCAGGAAGTAGATCAGGTAGTAGCCCCCACCGGGGGGGGCGGCCACCTGGGCCAGCAGCAGGGCGGCTGCGGCGGCCAGGATCAGCCCCTTGCGCCCCGCCCGGCGGCCGCGGACTCCATAAGCCAGCAGCAGCGGAAGGGGCGAGGCGAAGGTGATAACCGATCCGGCCAGGGGCAACATCCAAGGCACCGTGAACAGCACTATAGCACCGGCCGCGGCGGCCGCGGCGGCCAGCCACTCACCGGGTAGAGCGCGGCTCATCAGCGCCGCCGGCATAAACCGGCTAGTTGGAACCCTGGGCCGAGAAGGGCAACAGGGCGATGTGCCGGGCCCTCTTGATGGCCAGGGTCAGTTCGCGCTGGTGCTTGGCGCAGCACCCGCTTATGCGCCGGGGAATTATCTTGCCCCGCTCGGTGGTGTAGTAACGCAGGGTGCGCGGCTCTTTGTAGTCGATGGTGATGCTGGAGTCGGCGCAGAACCGGCAGACCTTGCGGCGTCCGTATTTCCTTCTTTTGAGCGTAATCATGCCGACCTCCTAGTCTTCGTCGTCGTCGTCGTCGCGACGGCGGCGGCCTCCGCGATGGTCGTCGCGGTCGTCATCATCGTCATCATCATCGTCGTCGCGGTCGTCGACCTCGTCCGGCTCGCTCGGGGGAGGGGTGCCGGCGGCCTTGGCCGCTTCGGCCTCCGCCTTGCGCTGGGCCATGGCCTCCTCGTCGAAGCTGTCGGCGATCTTCACCGTGAGGTAACGGATGACCTGCTCGTCGATCTTGAAGTTACGCTCGAGCTCGTCCACGGCTTCGCCGGTTGCTCCGTACTCCACGAGGACGAAATAGCCCTTGGTCTGTTTCTTCACCGTGTAGGCCAACCGCCGGCGTCCCCAGTGGTCTTCCTTCACGATGAACGCGCCGTCTTTTTCCAAAAGGCCGCGGAACTTTTCCACGCAGGCGGCGGTGTCCTCCTCGCTCAGCTCAGGATGGACGATAAAAATAGTCTCATAATGTCGCATAAGGCCTCCTCTCGGTCTAAACGTCCCCGGCCACGGCCTTAGGCGGTCGGAGAAAGGAGTGGGTTGGAAGGCTAATTGACTACCACCCGTGGGTGGAATTGTCAAGGTCACCGGCAGATTTAAGTCGCTCCAACAGGGCGCGGTCCGTGGGGCACAACTCCATGCCCAGGGTCAGGCCGATTTCTTGCCAGGCCAGAGCCCGGTGCTCCAGGGGCTGGGGGTTCTGCCCGTTCAGGCGACAGGCGAAGGCGTGCAGGCGCAGGGGCTTCCCCTCGGGGGTGAGGCCCTCCTGGGTGGCCAGCAGAGAGCCCACCTGGGCGCTCACCGCCAGTTCCTCTTCCAATTCCCGGGCCAGGCAGGTGCTCAGGGTTTCGCCGGGCTCGGCCTTGCCTCCGGGCAACTCCCACAGGCCGCTCTTGGCCCGCTGAGCCAGGAGCAGCTTGCCCTCCCTCAGGATGACCGCGCAGGTCACTTCCAGGAAATCCAACTCCTTGGAAAGGTTGGTCATTGCTTGGCAGGGGCAGCGCCGGATTGGCGCAATTGGCGGGTGCGCACGCTCAAATAGCGCTCCTCGGCCTGAGGGAAGGAGGGCTCGGCGTCCAGAATGGCCTCGTAAAGCTTGAGAGCCTCCGGGTCGCGGTCCTCGGCTTCCAACAGCCCGGCCAACTGGAACTTGAGCTTAAGGTCCTTGGGGGCCAGCTCCACCGCTTTGCTCAGGGCCTCGATGGCTTCTTTGGGCTGCTTGGCTTCCAGTGCCATGGCCGCCTTGAGCTTGTACAGTCGCATGCTGCCCGGATTTTTGGCCAGCACCTGCTTCAGCAGTTCCGAGGCCTTGGCGGGCTGAGCCTGGGCCAGTTGGTCCAACACCGACATCCACAGATCCAGGTCCTGGGGCTTTTGCTTGAGCAGCTTGGACGCGGTCTCCAGGGCCTGGTCCCAGCGCTTCAGGGACAACAGCAGGCGCAGCTTTATCTCCAGCACGTCGGGGTCCTGGGGCCGGGCCTTTTCCACCGTGGCCAGGCGCTTCAGAGCCAGGGAGGGCTTGTTGTCCTCCATGGTCAGCACGGCCAAGTTGTAGGCCAGGTCCGGGTCGCCGGGTTGCAGCTTGTCCAGGCGGCGGTACACCCTGGCCAGAGCCTTGCGGTCGCCGCGGGCCTCATAAATTTTGGCAAGGCTGAGCAGAGGGGCAGGGTTCTCCGGGTCCAAGGCGGCCACCTTTTCCATTTCCGAGGCGGCCTTGGCCTGGTTGCCGGCGGCCAAAAAGGCCTGGCTCAACTCCAGGTGCAGGGCGCGGTCCTTGGGCGAGAGGGCGGCTGCCCGCTCCATGGCCTGCAAGGCCCCGGCCTTGTCTCCGGAGCCGCCCCGCAGGCGGGCCAATTCCTTCCACAGGGCCGGGCGGCCCGCGTCCAGGGACACGGCTTTATCCAGGCTGGCCAAGGCCCGTTCCTGCTGGCCCGAGCTTTCCTGGGCCTTGGCCAGGCGGGCCAGGGTGTCGGCCTTGTCCGGGCCGCTCTCCTGGCTGGAGAGCCTTTCCAAAAGGGCGGCGGCTTCCTCCCAACGGCCCAACTCCTCGTAGAGCAGGGCAAGGCGATCCATGAGAGCCGGGTCGCCGGAGCGCAGGGCCACCAGCTTGCTCAGGGCAGCGGCAGCCTGGTCCTTTTGCCCGGCCGACTGATACAGCCCGGCCAGGCGCTCCAGCCAGCGGGGGTCCTTTTGGCTCTGGCCGTGGCTGGCCAGCAGCTCCGCCGCCTGGGAGAAACGCCCGGCCTCGGCGTAGAGGTCGGCCAGGCGCTCCACCATCAAGGCGTCATCGGGATTCAGGGCCAGGGCCTTTTCGGTGAAGGCTATCTTCTGGCTCAACTCCTTGGCTTGAGCTGCGCGGCGCAGCCAGTCGATGGGCAGCAGACGAACCAGCAGGCTCACCGCGCCGATCTGTTGACCGCTCTTGAGCACCTCCAGGGTCATGCTCTCGGTGTCGTAGAGGCGCGGCCCCAAAATTTTGGCCAGAGTGTGGTAGTGGTTCAGGTCCAGTTCGGGAAACCCGGCCAGGCGGAAGCTGAGGCCGTAATCCAGCCAGGAGTCGCTCTTGGCCCCCAGGACTCGGAAAGGCGCGTCCGGGTGCACCGTGGCCACCCCGCCCGCCCGCACCGTGACCGGCAGGCCGCCGATGGACAACTCCACGGTCAAAAGGCGGGGGCCGCCGTTTTGCGGATTGCCGTCATCTTCAGCTTGGGATGCGCCCGTACAGAAAAGCGCCGCGAAAAGCAGCAGAGCCAACAGGTATGGGCGGAGTCGAGAGTGCATGCTTAACCTGGATATTTCACGAAGGCCGCGAGTCCGGCTTCGCCATCCACCGGCATGCGGTGTTGCTGGCTGCGCGCGGGCCAGGGCGTAGCTTCGGCTACGCCATCGTCCCTCGCTTGCCAGACGCCTTGTCTGCCGGCGGCTGGCTGTGCCGGGCCAGGGCACAAACTGAATTTTGGCATTGCGGGTACATTTTTCATAACGGCCCCATGAATACGGGTTCGTTGTTTAATGCCACCCAACCCTTGTGAAATATCCAGGTTAAGCTGCCTCCCAGGCAAGCGAAAATTACCGCTCCAACTTTACAAGAGCCCGTCAGGCAAGTCAAAAGCTACCCCGCAGCACCGGCTGACCGTCTGTTTCGGCAAAGCCGGTGATGTCCACCCGCAGGCGGGTTCCGGTGGGATGGGCGCGGGGAAGTTGCACCAGGCAGTAGTTGGCGCCGCGCCCCAGGCCCGAGCCCTCCACGATCACCTCCAGGGTGCGGCCCACCTGGTCCTGGTAGTAGGCCCGCTTCTTGGCTAGGCCCATATCCCGCAAAATCGCGGCGCGCTCCTTGCTAACCTCGGGGGCGGGGTGGCCCGGCATATCCGCCGCCCTGGTGCCGGGGCGGGGGGAGTAGGGGAACACGTGCAGATAGCTTATGGGAAGGCTGGTGAGCAGGTCTCGGGTGTCCGCGAAGTCCCGCTCGGTCTCGCCGGGCAGTCCCACCAGCACGTCGGCTCCCAGGCACAGGCCGGGCATGGCGGCTGCCGCAGCTTGCACCGTGCGGGCGTAATCTTCCGGGCCGTAGGGGCGGCCCATGGCCTTGAGCAGGTTGGCGCTGCCCGACTGCAATGGCAGATGGAAGTGAGGGCACAGACGGGGTTCGGCGGCGGCCAGGTCGATTATCTCCTGGGTGAGTTCCTCGGACTCCAGGGAGGACAGGCGCAGGCGCGGGGCCGGGTGGGCGGCCAACAGGGCCCGCAGCAATTCGGCCAGCTCCTGGCGGGGCGAAAAATCCCAGCCCCAGCGGCCCAGATGGATGCCGGTGAGCACCACCTCGGCCGCGCCGCTGTCGCCCAACTCGGCAAAGGAGGCCGCCGCCTGTTCCAGGGGCAAACTGCGCGAGCGGCCCCTGGTGCTGGGCACGATGCAATAGGCGCAGTGGGCGTTGCAGCCGTCCTGCACCTTCAACAGGCCCCGGGTTCGCTCCGGGCCGGGGATCTGCACCCCGGGGCAGAAGCCTCCCGCATCCGGCGAGGGGGGCTGGTCCTGCTCCGGCAGCTCCGGTCCGGCCATGATGTCGCTCCACCGGGACAGAGCGGAGCGACCCAGGACCCGGCAGCCAGCCTCGGCGTAGGCCTGGGGCTCGGCTTGGAGGTCGCAGCCGGTCACCACCACCTGGGCCTGGGGATGGGCGCGCCGCAGCCGCCGGGCCATCTGGCGCGACTGTCTGGCGGCCACCCCGGTGACCGAACAGGTGAACAGCAGGGCCAGATCAACTGATTCGCCATCCCCGGCCGGTTGCCATCCCTGAGCCTGCATTTGGGCGGCCAGGGAGGCGGCCTCGGCCTGGTTCACCTTGCACCCCAGGCTGGCCACCAGATAGCGCTTCACTTGTCCGGCCCCGCCCCCGCTCTACTTGGCCGCCACCAGGGTCCGCTTGAAGGCGCCCACCGAGTTGATTATGGTGGCGTCGTCGCAGCAATAGGCGATGCGGAAGTAGCCGGGACCCATGAAGCCTGAGCCCGGCACCAACAGCAGGTTCTGCTCGATGGCCAGCTTGCAGAAGGCCACGTCGTCGGGGATGGGGCTCTTGGGGAACACGTAGAAGGCCCCGCCCGGGCGCACGTACTCGTAGCCCGCCTCGTCCAAGACCCCCAGGATCAGCTCGCGTTTGCGGGCGTACTCGGCCACCTCGGCGGCGTCTTCGAGCAACTCGGCCACGGCCAGCTGCATGATGCCCGGCGCGTTGACGAAGCCCAGGATTCGGTTGGCCAAGGTCATGCCGCCAAGGAGCAACCCCTTGTCCGCGATATCCGGGTGCACTGCCGCGTAGCCGATGCGCTGGCCGGGCAGCGACAGGTTTTTGCTGAAGGATGTGACCACGATGCTGTTGGGGTAGGCCGCGAAGATAGAGGGCACGCTCAGGCCGTCGAACACGATCTGACGGTAGGGCTCATCGCTGATCAGGTAGATGGCCTTGCCCAGCTGCTTGCTCTTTTCGGTGAGCATGGCCGCCAGGGCGTCCACCGATTCCTGGGTGTACACAGCGCCGCTGGGGTTGTTGGGGTTGTTGATCAGCACCGCGCAGGTCTTCTCGCTGATGGCGTCGGCCATGGCCGCGATGTCCAGCTCGAAGGTCGCGGTGGTGGGAACCCGCTTTACCAATCCGCCATGGTTGTCCAGGTAGAAGTCGTACTCCACGAAGTAGGGGGTGGGCACCACCACCTCGGCGCCGGGGTCCACGATGGCCTTGAGCACGATGTTCAAGGCGCCCGCCGCGCCTACGGTCATGATGATCTCGTTCTCGCTGAAGGCGGGGCCGTGCTCCCGGCTCAGGTAGTCGGCCACCTTGGCCCGCACGTGGGGGTAGCCCGCGTTGGGCATATAGGCGTGGCGGCCCGGAGTGCGGTCGGCCACCAGGCGCGAAACCACCTCGAAGAACTTCTCCGGCGGCTCGATGTTGGGGTTGCCCAAGGAAAAGTCGAAGACGTTTTCAGCCCCCTTTTGTGCCTTGAGCTTGGCTCCGGCCTCGAACATGGCCCTGATCCAACTGGAGCGTTCGATGAATTCGGCGATTTTGTGAGCAACCGGCATGGAAAACCTCCCTGGGCTGGGAAACTAAAAAAGCCGCGGACCCTTCTGGGGACCGCGGCTGCTACTGGCTTGGTTTGCTAAGGAGTCAGCATGCCTCCACGGACCCGCTCATGAGCGGATAATAATACCCCGTAAATCGAGTTCCGCGAAAAAACACTCTAGCCTCCATTGCTTACCGGCACAAAGTACCATCAGGCCCAAGCGTGGTCAAGCCCCCAACGGCAAGGGCGGGCCACCCCCCAGGTGGTCCGCCCTTAAACGTGGTGGGCTGGGCGCTTACTCGTGGGTGATGGACGGGCCCATTTCCTTGAAGCTGAAGTTGTAAAAAACGTTGTGGCCGTTGTAGTCCAACACCCTGAGGTCGTCTTCCTGCTTCACGTCGTTGACGATGGCCTGGTACTGGCCACCATACTTTTTGCGAACCAAGTCCAGGCTGAGTTCGTAGGCGATGAACTTCATGATGCCCTTGCGGGCCAGCTTTTCCACGAACTGCTCGTCTTCAAAGGAACTGTAGGTGGTCAGCACCAGTATGGGGCCGGTTCCGGTGAAAATAATCCCTGCCTTCATGACTCACCTCCCGGCAAAGTTAGCCGTGCGCGGCGGATTGTCCGCCTGATTTAATCTTGATACGGCAGGCGCGGTCCTGTCAACGGGTCTACTGGGTCAACTCCTTGAGCTTGTCCAGGTCCACCTTGTCTGCGAAGTCCTGCACCACCTGGGCGGCGTCTTTCACCCGGCTGGCCTCCACCTGCAACAATACCTTGTTGTTGATCAGGGCCTGGAACTCGGCCCGGTCGTCCCGGTCCTTGAGCAGGGCCTTGTTGCCCTTGAAACGCACCAGCTTGCCCTGCTTGCCGCCCTGCAGGAACATGGGGTTGCTGAGCATCATGCCCAGGGATTGGATCAGGGGCGAGTCACTGATGACCTGGATCTTCACCTGGCCGCGGTCGCTGTTTTTGTAACGGCGGGTGGCGCTGACGCCTCCCCCGAACATGGCCCCGCCCGCGGCTTGGCCTTCGGATTTTTCCGCAGTCCATCCGGAAGGCGCGGCGGGGAATATCTGGCCCAGGGAGTCGGCCTTCTTTTGTTTCATCTGGGCCAGGGCGAATTCCACCTCTCCGATGGCTTGGCTTACCTTGCCCTCTTGGTAGTACTTCATGCCTTGTTTGAGCTGGTCGCTGATTTCGTCGGCCAAGGCGGCCGAGGCCAGTGACATGAGCAAAAGTAAAACGGCGATACCTGCGACGGCGCGTTTCATGGAATTCTCCCAGGTTAGAAGGGCAGGATGATTGGAATGACTATTGATTGAAAAATTATGGACAGCGGCGGCCTTGGGTGTCAAGGATGCTAAGATGCTCCTCGCGCATGGGAGATTCTAAAGATGAGCGAATCGATTCGAGCGGAGCGCTTTCCCCGACAGGAATTGCTGCGGGCCCTGTACCGGTTTCAGGCCGGGGAGGAGGCCTCGCGCCGGGCGGTCTGCGCGCCGGGCTGCGCGGCCTGCTGCACAGACCGCGTGTACCTGACCGGCCTGGAGGGGCGCATGTTGCGCGGGGAGCTGGCGTGCTTGGGCCGCCTGGATCTCTTGGCCCGTCTGAGGCCGGGGCCGGGGCCCGGCTACACCTGCAACCAGTTGGCTCGCCTGTGCTTGGAGCATAGCGAGCCACCGGAGGAGCCGACGCCCGAGGAGCCGGCCGGGGTCTGTGCCTTGCTGGAGGATGACCGTTGCGCCGCTTATGAGGCGCGGCCCTTGGCCTGCCGGGTGATGGCCTCCCGGCAAAAGTGCGGCTCTGGGGGCCAGGCCCAGGGCGACCCCTGGTGGTTCACCCTGGACACCGCCTTGATGCAGATCGCCGAGCATATCGACCTGGGCGGGAGCTACGGCTCGCTGGGCGAGCTGCTGTCCGACGAAGGTGGGGATGGGCAAGGCATGCTCAGGTGCGAGCCCTTGCCCGGGCTGGTGGCCCCGCCGGAGCACCAGGCCCGCTTGCAGCAGGCTCTGGGGCCCCTGTTCGTTTCGCCGGTGGCGGGCCGTCCCCTAGGGCATTGGCTGGACCTCATGCGCGCCGGATGACAGGAGGCGGCCCCACTAAGGCCAAAATGGAGAAATCACCGGTGATAACGGATGTTAACCAACGGTTGGCTCTTTGTTAAACCGGCCCCGCGTGATATAAATTAGACATGCAAGCAATACCCTCGAATCATATGCAGGAAGAAGGATTGGTCGTCAAGACCGTGGGCGGCATGGCCCAGGTGGAGACCACCCAGCAGGAGGCCTGCAAGTCCTGTGGAGCCCAGGGCATGTGCCATGCCATGGGCGGGGACAAGCGCCGAGTCATCACCGCGATAAATCAAGTTGGCGCCAAGGAAGGGGACAAGGTCATCATGGCCATGCCCCGCAAGGGGGTTTTGGGGGCCAGCTTTCTGGTCTACATGGTGCCCGTGGCCGCGCTGCTGTTGGGGGCTGCCCTGGGCAGGAAGTGGGGCCAGGCTTGGGGCCTTGAGCCGCAAACCTCAGCGGTGGTTCTGGGCGGAGCGGCCCTGGTGGCTGCTTGGCTGATTCTGCGCAAGGTTTCCAAACGCCTGGCAGGGCGCAAGGAGTTGACCGTCACGGTGGTGCGAATTCTGCGAAAGGAACAAGGGGATGCTCTGGAATCAAATACTGCTAGCTTATGACAACTCTCAGCAGGCCCTAAGGGCGGTTGAGTACGTTGGACAGATGTTCGGCCGCGTGGACAACGTCAAGGTGATCATCTTCGGGGTCTACGACAAGGTTCCTGAACACGACATGGAAGACACTGTTTTTACCGATCAGGTGCGCGCCCGCATCTCCGTCCTGGAACGAGAGAAGGAAAAGGGACGCGACAACCTGGACGAGGCCAAGAAGCTTCTGCTGCGCAAGGGCTTCAGCGAAGACCAGGTCAAGGTCAAGTATGTGGAAAAGAAGAAGGGCGTGGCCAAGGACATCATCGACGAGGTCAAGTCCGGGGGCTACGGCACGGTGGTGCTGGGCCGCAAGGGAGTGAGCAACCTCGCGGGCATGCTCTTCGGCTCGGTTTCCAGCGGAGTAATCGGCAACCTGGTGGGCGCAACCATCTGTGTGGTGGAATAAGACCGGCCGCCCAAACCAAGGAATCTTCGCCCCGGGAGCGCCAGCGCGCCCCGGGGTTTTTTATTCTCCGCCGTATTCCTTGTCCAGTTCGGCGGCCATGGCCTCGGGCCCCTTTTTGATCAGCTCGAAACTCTTGATAAGAGCGTCGCGGGCGGAGCTGATTTTAAGAGCCGCCGGAGCCTCGCGCAGGATGTCCAGGTTGGCCAGCACCGCCTGCTCGTAGTCGGGCCATGGCTCGCCCTTGGGGGCGTTGCGCTTCAATAGCTCCTGGGCCGAGTTGATCACCACGGCCGAGGCTTCCAGGTTGCCCAGGTGGGCCAGGTAGTAGGCTGCGTCGGGCCACTCGTTGCCCGGCGAGGGGGCCACTTGGAACAGGTCGTCGTCCAGGGGCCACAGGGTGAGCCCGGCGGCCTGGAAGAAGTTGCGCGCCACCTTGTGCACCACCTTGCGGTAGGTCTCGATGTCCGGGTTTAGCCCTTCGAACTGCACCTCGCCCCGGGTGGGCAACTCCAACAGCTCCAGCAGGCTTTTGAGGCTTATGCGTCCATTTTGGTCGGCGTAGGCGATGGCTGTTCCTCCCTCCCTGTTTCCAAGCTAAGCCCGTGCGGGAGGAAAGGCAAGCCGCCCCAGGGGGACGGGCTAGCCCTGGTTGGCCTTCATCCAGGTGAGGGGCAGGGTGAATTTGGGGGGCGGGTCCTGGGCCAGGTCGAAAAGGCGGCGGGCGGCCGGGTTTTGGGGGACCAGTTCGATGAGCCGCTTGGCGTCGCCCTGGGCCAGCGTGGGTTTGCCTTGCAGAAGGTAGAGCACCGTCCGGTTGTAATAGGCGGCTTCGCTTTGGGCGTTCTGATCCAGGGCCTTGTCCAGGTCGGCCAGGGCCTTTTCCAATTCTCCACGCAGGATGTATATCCCGGCCCGGCCCGCGTAGGCCTGGGCCCTCTTGTTGCTCACCATGAAGGTGGAGCCGATGGCTGCGCTGTAAGAGGCAAAGGCGTCCTTGTCGTTGCCCGCCTTTTCGGCCCTGATGCCCTGTTCCAGGGCGCTGTTGCCGCAGCCGCCCAAGGTCAAGGCCATGGCCAGCAGAATCACTAGGCAGCCCAGCGAAACAAAGCTTTTAGGCATGCGACACACTCCCCCAGGGGTGAACACCAGCGGGGCTATTGAAACACATCCCCGCGGCCCAAGGCAAACTTTAGCTTTTGTGAAATCTTGGCGCCAGGCTGCAAGCGGGCTGGGAAGGTGATAGGTTTTAACAAAGACCAAAGGAGGCTACACCATGCGCGGATTGCGCTTCGGGATGTTGGGTTTGTGGGTGCTGGCCGTGCTGGCCATCAGCGGGGCCTCGGCCTGGGCCGCCGCGCCCGCTTGGGTGCAGGGCAACTACGTGGGCAAGGCCTTGTTGGCCAAACAGGTGGAGGGCCAAAAGAACGAGGGCCAGGTGACCACCGTGAAGGCCGAGCTGAAGCAGGCCGGGGACAAGCTCAGCGGCAGCCTCATCGTGGGCGACAAGCCCGAAGACCTGATCGTCCTGGAGATCACCAAGGGCGAGGTGCAGGACGACTTCCTCTGGTTCCAGGGCGAGGAAATGATCTGGCGCTGCCAGTTCAGCGGCAATTTCAAGAACAACGAGATCACCGGCAATATCCTGTTTCTGAATCACAACCCGGCGGAGAAGCTTTTGAAGCCGGGCCAGGTGAAGAGTTTCGAGCCGGTCAAGCTGGGCGGACCCTTGGGCATGACCCGCCGCTGAGCTCCATCCCTTAGCCATAAAAAAGCCCGGCGGCCACACGGCCGCCGGGCTTTTATTCGGCTGTTTTAAGGCCGCCTAGGCGGCGAAACCCTTGGTCTGGTAACGCTGCCCGAAGCGGGTGAGGATGAGGCCCTCCAGGCTGGGGCGGGCGGCCAGGAAGCGGGTCGCCTGGGCCGGAGGCATGACGAAGCAGGCCGTGGCCAAGGCGTCGGCCAAGGAGGCCTTGGGGGCGCGCACGCTCACACTGTGGCCAGAGCCGGGGATGCGCCCGGTGGCCGGGTTGACGATGTGGTGATACAGGCGCTCCTGGTCGAAGTAGACCTCGTAGTCGCCACTGGTGGCCAGGGCCCCACTGGTCAGTGACACGGTCAGCTTGGGCTTGGTGGGCTGGTCCGGGTCGGCCACGGCCACCCGCCAGGGCTTGCCGCCCCGGTCGCCCAACACGCCCACGTCGCCGCCGGCGTTGATGAGCACGTGAGAAGCGCCCGCCTTGGCGGCGGCGGCCAGGCCCTCGTCCACGATGAAGCCCTTGGCCACGCCGTCCAGGGTGAGGGACGCGCCCTCCTTGGTCCGGCGCAGGCTGCTGCCATCGTAGTTGATTCCGCCCACCGCCGAAAGGGCCTTGGCCATCTGCCGGCGGCTGGGGGGCTGGTGGTTCAGCAGGAAGCTGGCTTTGACCGTGTCGATGACCGGGGCCACGGTGGGGTTGAAGGCCCCGCCGGTGCTCTGCTGCACCGCTTGACACAACTCCAGCACTGCCTTGAGGCGGGGCTCCAGGTCGTTAAGGCGGCCTTCGGAGTTGAAGGCGGCCACCGGACCGCCGGGGCGGTGCCGGTCGAAGACCGGGGTCAGCTTGGCCATGGCCGCGAAAGCGGCGTTCATGGCTTCCTGGGCCTTGACGGGCGAGGGGTCCAGCACGGTCACCGAGACCAGGGTGCCCATCATCATCCGGGTTTCCTGCGCGGCGTTTTGGCCTTTGCCCATGCTGGCCAGGCCGATGGCCGGCGAAACCAGGGGCAGGGCGGCCGCACCCAGGGCCGTGCTGCCGGCAAACCGCAGGAAGGAGCGGCGATCCAGACTCTTAGGCATTGTCCTTCCTCTCCCATTTCCAAGCCTCGTAAGGCTGATCTTTGTGTCGGTAACAGTAGAGTCCGCACTGCAGGCAGCGCTGGGTTTCAGCTTTGGCCATTTCTTCGGTGAGGCCAAGCTCAACTTCCACGAAGCTGCCCGAGCGATCAGCCACGCTGAGCTCGGGCATCTTGGCCCGGGGCCGCCCGGCCGGAGCCGCGTCCGGGGTCTGTTTGACCATGGGCAGCTCCTTGGGGCCGTGCACCCAGTTGTCCGGGGCCTCGGCGTCTTCGCCGCTGAGGTAGCGGTGCATGGCCCGCGCCGCTCTGCGGCCCGCCCCGATGGCCTCCACCGCCGTGGCCGCGCCGGTCACGGAGTCGCCGCCGCTGAACACGCCGGGGATGTTGGTGGTCCCGGCGTCCACGTTGGCGTCGATGGTGTTCCACTTGGTGAGGGCCAGGTCGTTGGCCGCGGCGTCCTCTTCCAGGAAGGCCAAGTTGGGGAACTGGCCGATGGCCGCGATTACGTTGTCGCACTCGAGGATAGTCTCGCTGCCCTCGATGGGCACCGGACGGCGGCGGCCCGAGGCGTCGGGCTCGCCAAGCTCCATCTTGATGTACTGCAGGCCGGTGAGCTTGCCGTTTTCGCCCACGAGCTTGGTGGGAGCGGCCAGGAAGTGGAACTTGATCCCTTCGTGCTTGGCCTCCTCGATCTCGATGGCGTTGGCGGGCATCTCTTTCTCGGTGCGGCGGTACAGGACGGTGACTTCTTTGGCTCCCAGGCGCCAGCAGGTGCGGGCGCAGTCCATGGCCGTGTTGCCGCCGCCGATGATAACCACCCGCTCGCCCACCGGGGTCTCCTTGAGGTTGCCCCGGTCGATGAGCATGTCCGTGCCGGGCAGGACCCCGCCCAGATCCTCGCCTTCCACGCGCATGCCGCGGCTGGACCAGCAGCCTACGCCCAGGAAGATGGCCTCGTAGCCCTCTTGCCTGAGGCTTTCCATGGTGAAGTCGGTGCCCATGGCCATGCCGGTCTTGGCGGTTACGCCCAGCTCCAGGATGCCCTGGATTTCCCAATCGAGGGTCTTCTTGGGAAGACGGTACTCGGGGATGCCGTAGCGCAGCATGCCGCCCAGGTGAGGCTGGGCCTCGTAGACGGTGGGCGCGTAGCCCAGGCGGGCCAGGTAGTAGGCGCAGGAGAGACCGGCGGGGCCTCCGCCCACGATGGCCACCTTGCGCTCGTTCTTGGGCAGGCAGAAGGGCTGGATGCGTTTGCCCGAGTTCATCTCGTAGTCGGCGGCGAAGCGCTTGAGGTGGTTGATGTTAACCGGCTCTTCGCTCTTGCCCCGGCGGCACTGGTCCTCGCAGGGATGGGGGCAGACCCGGCCGCAGACCAAGGGCAGCGGGTTGTGTTCCTTGATGATGGTGACCGCGTCCTCGTAACGCCCCTCGCCGATGGCCCTGATGTAACTGGGAATGTCGATCTGGGCCGGGCAGGTGGCCTGGCAGGGAGCTAGGCAGTTGTAGTTGGCGTTGAAGCCCAGGATGCGCCGAGTCACCGAGGTGAGGTGAATGATGCTCTTGGGGCAGGCCTTCTCGCAGTTGCCGCAACCGGTGCACAGGCTGGGGTCCACCACGGGCAGGCCCTCGGAGCCGATCTGGATGGCCCCGAAGGGGCACACCTTGACGCAGGAGCCAAGGCCCAGGCAACCGATGTCGCACATCTTGGGGCCGCCGGCCAACAGGGCCGCCGCGCGGCAGTCCCGCACACCGTCGTATTTGTATTTCAGTGGGGCAATCTGGGTGGAATAGGTGCAGTCCACCTGCGAGACGTCGGGCTCGCGGTAAACGAACTCCACGCCCATGACCTGGGACACCGCCACGGCGACCTCGGGGCCGCCACCCACGCAGATGTTGGCCGGGGCCTTGCCGCTGGCTATGGCCAGAGCCGCCGAAGCGCATCCGGCAAAGCCGCAGCCGCCGCAGTTGGCGCCGGGCAGAGCGCCTTCCACCGCCTCCACCAGGGGGTCCACCTCCACGGCGAAGACCTTGGCGGCTACTCCCAAGCCCAGGGCGGAAGCCAAGCCCAATCCACCGATTGCCAGGGCTTCGAATAACATTATGATGTTCTCCTCGCGGGCAAGCAGCCCCGCGTTTTCTGATGTCGCATTGCCTTCGGCATTACGTCTTTACCCGCGCGGCTTAGTGGCCGCCCACCAGCCCCGCGAACCCGCTGAAGGCCAGAGCCAAAAAGCCCGCCACCACCAAGCCGATGGAGGTTCCCTGGAAAGCCTTGGGCATTTTAATGAGCATGAAGCGCTCCCGGATGCCCGCGAACAGGATCAGAGCCAGGCTGTAGCCCAGGGCCGAGGCCAGGGAAAACACCAGGGTGTCAACGAAGTCGTATTCTTCGTTGATGTTGATGATGGCCACACCAAGGACCGCGCAGTTGGTGGTGATCAGCGGCAGGAAGATGCCCAGGGCCCGGTAAAGGGCCGGCAGGCTCTTGGCCATCACGATCTCGACCAACTGCACCAGGGCGGCGATCACCAGGATGAAGGCGATGGTTTGCAGGTATTCGATGTTCAGGGGAACCAGGATGTAGTACTGCACCAGCCAGGTGATCATGCCCGCCATGACCATGACGAAGATGACCGCCATGGACATGCCGGTGGCCGTGTCCATGCGCTTGCTGACCCCCAGGAAGGGGCAGTTGCCCAGGAACTTGGCCAGCAGGATGTTGTTGACCAGGATGGCGCTGACGATAAACAGCATGTAGTCGCCGAAACTCATGACTGGGCCCTCCGCTTACGATCTTCCAGCTTCGCGCTGATCAGGTTGATCGCGGCCAGGAAAAGGCCCAGGGCCACGAAGGCGCCCGGCGCGCGCACCATGAAGGTAAAGGGCTCGAAGCCTTCCCAGAAAAGGCCCTGGCCCCAGAGGGTCCCGCTTCCCAGGATCTCGCGGAAGGCTCCCAGCACGGCGAGGCTGATGGTGAAGCCCAGACCCACGCCCAGACCGTCGGCGATGCTGGCCACCGGGCCATTTTTGCCGGCAAAGGCCTCGGCGCGGCCCAGAATGATGCAGTTGACCACGATCAGGGGAATGAAGATGCCCAGGGCCTGATACAGGGGGAAGGTGTAGGCCTGCATCATCAGTTCCACGATGACCACGAAGCTGGCGATGATCACCACGTAGGCCGCGATGCGCACCTTGCTGGGGATGATCTTGCGCAGCAAGGAAACCAGCAGGTTGGAACAGACCAGCACGAAGGTGGTGGCCAGGCCCATGCCCATGCCGTTTTCGGCCGAAGTGGTCACCGCCAGGGTGGGGCAGAGGCCCAGCACCAGACGGAAGGGTGGGATTATCTCCCACAAGCCTTTGGTGAATTCTTTAGCTATGCTCATGACCGCGCTCCCTATTGAACCATCTTGTCGCGGTACTTGTTCAAGGTGGCCTGCGCGTTATTGATCGCGGCCACCACACCTTTGGTGGACAAGGTGGCCCCGGAAAGGGCGTTGATGTCTCCCACAGCCAACTCCTTGTCCATGGGCTTGTCCTTGAAGGAGTTGGTGAAGTTGGGCTCTGTAATGCGCGCGCCCAAGCCGGGAGTTTCGGTGTGGCTTACGATGCTGACGCCGGTCAGCTTCTTGCTGGCCAGGTCCACGCCCAGCATCACTCCGATGTCGCCGTGGTAGCCGGCGGCCGAGGACTCGAAGGCCACCGCGAAGGTCTTGCCGTCCTTCTTGGCCGGGAAGACGATCAGGTTGACCGGCTTGCCTTTTTTGTCCTTGCCCACCAGGATGCTGAGGCGATCCTTGATGGGGTCGTTTTGGTATCCCTTAAGCACCGCCTTGACCGCGGGCTCCTTGACGAATTTAAGCCGGCTGTACTCGATGGGCTCCCTGGTCACGTCGTGGACCAGGGCAAGCAGAAAGCCGCTAACCGCGCAAATGGCGGTGAGCACCACCAGCATTTTCAGAATATCACGCACCGCTCACCACCTTTCCGATGACCCGGGGGCGTATACGGTCCAGCAGGGGATTGGCGGCGTTCATGAGAAGCACTCCGTAGAAAGCGCCGTCCACCAGGCCGCCCCAGGTGCGTACGATGATGGTCATCAGGCCAATGCCCACTCCGAACAAGAAGGTTCCCCAGGGGGTGACCGGCGACGACACCGGCTCCGGCCCCAGGAAGAAGGCGGCGATCATAAGGCCGCCGGCGCCCAGGTGGAACCAGACCACGTTCATGTTGGCCGCGAACTCCTCGTAGCCCAGCTCGAGGATGCGGGGGTCGGTGTAGGTGGCGATCAGGGCCATGGCCACCGCGCCCAGCAGGGCGCCGACCGGAATCTGCCAGGGGATGATGCGGCGGATGATGAGGTACACCCCGCCGACCAGCAAAGCCCAGGTGCTGGTGGAGCCGATGTAGCCGGGCACCTGCCCCAGCCACAACTTGCCCATCTCGACCATTTCCAGGGTGCTGATGTCGCCCTTGAGCTGCATCAGCAGGGTCTCGGCCTCGGTCCAGTCGTCGCCGCTGCCCAGGGCCTGGGGCTCGAAGTAGGCGTTCATGGACTCGGGCCAGGAGATATACAGGGCCACCCAGGCCACCAGGACCGGGTTCATGGGGTAGGCGCCGATGCCGCCGAAGATGCTGATTCCCAGGAACACGGTGAGCGCGCCGCCGATGACCGGCAGCCACCAGGGAGCGCCGGGAGGCAGGATCATGCCCAGCATCAGGCCCATGCACACGATGTGCAGGCTGCCCAGGGTGGTGGGCTTCTTTTGGATCTTGCTGGCGACGAAGTCCGACACCGCGGCCGAAGCCACGGTGAGCAGCACGGTGATCAGGGCGGGGAAGCCGAAGTAATACAAACCCACCAACAGGGCTGGGGCCAGGGCGATGATGTACTCCAAGTACATGGAGCGCACGCTCATGCGGCCCAGGATGTGGGGGGAGGTGGATACGGTCAGCAGATTCTCGTTCATCACTCCATCCTCCCGGCCAGAACTTCGGTCTTACCGTGACGCAGGAAGTGGACCATGGGCCGCTTGGCCGGACATACGTAGGCGCAGCAACCGCACTCGATGCAGTTCATCAAGTCCATATAGGCCGCTTCCTCGTACATCCTGAACTCGCACAGCTTGCCCAACTCCGAGGGGATAAGGTTAACCGGGCAAGCCGCCACGCAGCGCCCGCAGTGAATGCAGGGATGGTCGGCGTAGGCCACTACATTGGCCGCGCTCTGCACGAACACGCCCTCGGTCTCCCGGGTCACCGGGGTGGCGGGGTCGAAAATGGCCAGGCCCATCATGGGTCCGCCCACGATTATCTTGCCCGGGCGCGAGGGGCCGCCGCCGGCGGCCGCCAAGACCTCGCTGATGGGCGTGCCCAGGCGCACCCGGAAGGTCTGCGGGTTCTTGACCTCGCCGGCCACGCTGAATATCCGGTCTATCACCGGACGGCCGCTCATGAGGACCTTGCCCACGTCCATGGCGCTGATCATGGGCTGCAAAACAACGCCCACGTCCTTGGGCTCGCCGTAAGGAGTGGGCACTTCGCGTCCGGTGAGCGACTGCACCAGGAAATTGTCGGTGGCAAAGGGGTAGGAGGTCTGGCTTACCGAGGCGATCTCCCACTCGTATGGTCCGGCCATGGCCGCGATGGCCGCGGTGTCCGAACCGGAGGGCAGGGCCAGGATAACCCGTTTGGCCCCGCTGATGCGGGCCAGGGCGGCCACGCCCACGGACAGCTCTTGGATGGACTGGCCTAGGCAGGAGCGGTTGGGACAGACCGGCGGATCGGCGTCCACCGCGCTGACGATCAGGGTGTCCACGGGCCGCACCACCGGGATGCCGGTCATATATAGATATGACTGGGGCGCCATGGGCGGGCTGAGGTCCACGTGAAGGGGACGACCCTCCACCTGGGCCCGCACCAGGCCCGCCTCGCGCAGGCGCCTGAGCAGGTGGCTTGGGCGGGTGCCCTTGACCCCGGCGGGGTCGGTGAGGGATTCACCCATGGCCGAATCCTCGGCCCAGGCGTCGGCCCCATCGTTTTTGATGACCACGGCGGGGACTTTTTGCCCGGCCGGGTCCACCGTGTCAACGATGGCTTCCACTACGCCGCTTACCGTGGCCTGGACGGTGGCCGACTCGAATTCCTCCGAGGCTCCCACCACCTGGCCCAGAGCTACCTGCTCCCCCGGTTCGACCTTGGCCTCGGCCACGGCCCCCCGGTGTTGTCTAAGGGGCAGATAGACTTTTTCCGGGGCCGGTAAGTCTACCGGCGGAGCCGCCGCCGGCGGGCGTGGAAGGCGTATGCCTTTCAACAAATTTGCAAGTTTCATCCCAACGAACTCCAGTTCAGGCGCTCAGATGCAAGACATGCCGCTTGCGCTGATGGCTGTTTTCGTGAAGAAAGCCACAAGGTAGGCCTAAAAATAATCCGGCCGGGGGAGTAGCCTCGCCAATCCGGACCGGGCATTTGTCCAAGGAGTACAACCATTTGATGTATATATCCCTGCGTAGGCCCACGTAGCCATCGCTCGGGCCCAAATATTATTCATAGTTGGAGGCCATGTCAACCGATATCGGGGTCTTAGGTTTGGAGGCAAGGAAGGGTGACCGTGAAGGTCGCTCCCTCTCCCGATTCGGATGTGACCTTGATGTCTCCGCCGTGGGCCTGAACCACCTTCAGTGATATGGCCAGGCCCAGCCCGGTGCCGGGCTTCTCCTTGATATCCTTGCGGCGGGAGCGGTAAAACTCGTCGAAGATATAGGCGGCTTCCTGGGCGGAAACGCCCGGCCCCTGATCGCTGATGGAAAGCTGCGCCTCTTCGTCCCGCTTATAACCGCGGATGGTGATGGTCCCGCCGGGGCGGTTGTACTTCACCGCGTTGCTCACAATATTGTACAGGGCTTCCAGCAGGCTCTCCCGGTCCACCTCCACTTGGCATTGCCCGTCGCTGACCTGCACCTCCAGATTTTGGCCCGCGGCGGTTATGTCGGCCTCGGCCCGCTGGACCAAGTCGCGCATGAGGGGGGCCAATTCCTCGGTGGTTTTACGGCTGTCGATGCCGTCCTGGTCCAGGCGGCTCATGGCCAGCCAGGTGTTCAGGGTGCGGGCCAACAGATCCAGGCGGACCACCGCGCGCTTTATGAAGCCCTGGTAGGCCTCGGGCAGCGGGCCCAGGGCCTGGCTGGCCGGCACCTCCAAAAGTTGGCGAACCGCGGCCAAGGGGGAGCGCATCTGGTGGGAAACCAAGGTGACGAAGTTGGCCAGCATGAGCGCCTTCTCGGCCCTGAGCCGCTCCGCCTCCAACATGAGCCGGCGGCGCTCCAGGCCGCGCTCCACGACCAGCTTCATCTCGTCGGGCGCAAAGGGCTTGGCCAGGAAGTCGTAGGCCCCTTGCTTCATGGCCTCCACCGCCTTTTGCAGGGTGGCGTGGCCGGTGACCATTATACAAATGATGGAGGGGTGGTTGGTGCGCACCCATTCCAGGACCTCGATGCCGTCCATGCCCGGCATTTGCAGGTCAACCAAAATAAGGTCGGGCGGATCCTGGGCGATGGCCTCTAGTCCCGCCTCGCCGCAGTCGGCCAGGCTAACCCGGTAGCCCCAGCGGTTGAAAAGCAACTCAGCCGATTCGCGGGCAACCTGGTCGTCGTCCACGCACAAAATGTGCGGCCCCTGGCGGTGCGGGCTCATGATGTCCCAGCCTAAACTTCGAGTAGTTTATTAACTTTTTTGTGCAACATCTCTGAAGTAAAGGGTTTATCCAGGAATTCATCACCATGGGCGATGCGGGCCTCGGCCGGTATGTCGAAGCGCTCGCCGGTGATCTGCTTTACCGCGGAACACATCAGCACCGGTATGTCGCGGTAGTCCATGTACTCGGGGGTGGCCCTCAAGGTGGTGATGACCGAGAAGCCCTCGTAGATGGAGTCCATCATGATGTCCAGGATGATCAACTCCGGATCTTCGGCCTTCACCATTTCCAGACCGGCCTTGCCGTCGCTGGCGATGAGCACCCCATGCCCGGCAGCCTCCAGTATCGCGGAGGTGGCGGCGCGGAAATCGTCGTCGTCGTCGATGATAAGAATTTTGGCCATTGCTTCACCTGGCTGAGAGTGAGGTAAGTAGATGATCGGATGTAAGTTTGCACCTTAAACTAGGGAATATTATAAGTCAATGTCGGGCGTAGGCATTAGCGAATTCCTAACCAACGCGCCACTAAAGTTCTTTCAGGGGGTGGTTCTCTGTGGTAAATAGCTTTTATCCTTGACATCCAAGGCGAGAGGCGTCTAAATTCACAACAGTTACTTTGTAGCTAATTTGTAACTATCAAGCGCCGTGCCGGCACGCCCCCGCGTCAAGGAGTGCCTACTACCCGTCGGGCTCCCGGCAGAGACGCTGGCAACCAACAACATATTGGCCGGAGATGTGGAAGCATGGATGTACTGCTGACCCCTTCAGGCGGGAAAGAGCACCTGCTCTTGGGCAACGAGGCCATCGTGCGCGGAGCCCTGGAAGCGGGCATGGCCTTTGCCACCTGCTACCCGGGCACGCCTTCCTCGGAAGTGCCCGACACCCTTTACCGCCTCAGGAAGCAGTTTCCCAACAAGGTGAAGTATTACTTTGAATACTCCACCAACGAGAAAGTGGCCTTGGAGTGCGCCGCCGGCGCGGCGGCCAGCGGGGTGCGCACCCTGTGCACCATGAAACACGTGGGCGTCAACGTGGCCGCCGACCCCCTGATGACCCTGGCCTACGTGGGGGTCAACGCGGGCATGGTGATCCTCACCGCCGACGACCCCTCGCTGTTCTCCAGCCAGAACGAGCAGGACAACCGCTACTACGCTCGTCTCAGCGGCCTGCCCATGCTGGAGCCCTGCGGCCCGGCCGAGGCCAAGGAGATGACCTCCTACTGCTTCGAGCTTAGCGAGGAGTTGGGCAGCCCGGTGATGATCCGTACCACCACCAGGGTGAACCACGCCCGGGAGGCGGTGCCCTTCGTCAAGCTGGGCAAGGTCAAGCAGACCTCCAAGTTCAAGAAAAATCCCATGCAGTACGTCACCGTGCCCGCGGTGAGCCGCAACCTGCACCTGCGCCTGCTTAACATCTACAACCAGGCCCAGGCCATCAGCGAGCAAAGCCCCTACAACCAGATCGTGGGCAAGGGCAAGCTGGGGATTATCACCAGCGGCGTGGCGGCCAACTACGTGATGGACGCGGTGGGCGACCTGGGCGCCAAGAGCAAGATCAAGGTGTTCAAGCTGGGCTTCACCTATCCCTTGCCCGAGAAAAAGATCGCCCGTTTCCTAAAGAGCGTGGACAAGGTCCTGATCGTCGAGGAGTTGGAGCCCATCCTGGAAGAGGCCGTCAAGGCCCTCGCCCAGGAAAAGGGCATCTCCGTGGAGATCGTGGGCAAGGTCGCGGGCAAGGTCCCGGCCAAGAGCGTGGACATCGAGGCGCCGGGCTTCTTCAGCCGGGCCTTCGAGTACAACCCGCGCCTGGTGCGCGAGGTCATCGCCAAGACCTTCGGCCTGAAGTTCACCGAGCCCGCCGAGATTTCCCTGGCCGGCATGCCCACCCCTCCGGGGCGGCCGCCGAACCTCTGCCCCGGTTGCCCCCACCGCGCCACCTACTTCGCGGTTAAGGAAGTGGCCGGCGACGAGGCCATCTACCCCACGGACATCGGCTGTTACACCCTGGGGGTGCTGCCGCCCATCAAGGCGGCCGACTTCCTGATCTGCATGGGCAGCTCGGTCTCCAGCTCCGGAGGCATCTCCCGGGCCACGGGCCAGAAGGTGGTGAGCTTCATCGGCGACAGCACCTTCTTCCACAGCGGCATCACCGGCCTGGTCAACGCGGTGCACAACAACCACAAC
>Ga0180016_100082_pt1 | contig 42537 bp, 35 predicted proteins | sample KR46_M_MetaG_FD_129673 | JGI IMG/M metagenome (GOLD analysis project Ga0180016, IMG submission 129673) | Groundwater microbial communities from the Olkiluoto Island deep subsurface site, Finland - KR46_M_MetaG | ecosystem: Environmental > Aquatic > Deep subsurface > Groundwater | place: Finland... | reverse complement strand
CGCTCGGCCAGGCGCGGGAACAGCTCGTAAACGTGCTCCAGGTTGCGCTGCTTGGCCGCCTCGTCGCCCACGGTGTAGGCCCCCAGCAAGAGGTTCTCCTCCACGCTGAGCGGGCCGAAGAGCCGCCGCCCCTCGGGCACGTAGATCAGGCCTAGGCGCACGATTTCCTCGGTGCGCAGCCGGTCGATGCGCCTACCGTTGAAGTGCACCTCCCCGGCGGCGACCTTCACCGCGCCCATGATGGCCTTGAGCAGGGTGGTCTTGCCCGCGCCGTTGGCCCCCACCACGCCCACGGTCTGGTTCTGCGCCACCTTGATGGACAGGTCGCGCATAACCGGCAGGCCGGAATAGCGCACGGTGATGCCCTTGACCTCAAGCATCGCCGTTCTCCTTTTGCCGCTTCACGTAGTGGTCGCCCAGATAGGCGCGCACCACCTCCGGGTCCTTGACCACCGTGGCGGGCTCGCCCTCGGCGATCTTGCGGCCGCTCTCCAGGACGATGACCCGGTGGCTGAGCTTCATCACCATCTCCAGCACGTGCTCGGTGAGCAACAGGGCCACCCCCCGCTCGCCGTGGACGCGCTGGAGCAGCTCGATGAGCCCGTCGATCTCCGAAGGGTTGAGCCCGGCCCCCACCTCGTCCAAAAGCAGCAGCTTGGGGTCGCTGGCCAGGGCGGTGGCCAGGGCCACCCGCTTCTGGGCTGCCACGGGCAGCTCGGTCATCATCTCCCCCGCCGTGTCGACGATGCCCAGAAAGTCCATGACCTCCAGGGCCACCTCGCGGGCACCCCCCCGGGAGCTGGTGCGCATGAACGAGCCCACCATGACGTTTTCCACCACCTTGAGGTCGCCCGAGGCCTGGAAAATCTGGAAGGTGCGGGCCAGGCCCAGGCGGGCCACCTGGAAATCGCTGAGCCCGGTGATGTTTTCGCCGTCAAAGACCACGTTGCCCGAGGTTAGCGGGTAGAAACCGGCGATGCAGTTGAACAGAGTGGTCTTGCCCGCCCCGTTGGGCCCGATGAGCCCCACCACCTCGTCTTGGTCCACCTGGAAGGAGACCTCGTGGTTGGCCACCAGCCCGCCGAAGCGCTTGGTCACGTTGTTTACCTGCAGCAGAGCCATGGCCTTACCTCCGCCGCGCCCGCACCGCTTCCACGATGCCGTATACGCCGCGCGGCTGGGCGGCAGCGATGACCATGATGATAAGTCCGTACATGGCCAGGTCCATGCCCGCGAACCCCGCCTGGCCCCCCAGCCAGGAGCCAAGGTAGTTTTTCATGGGCACCAGGATGGCCGCGCCGATGATGGGCCCCCACATGGAGCCCGCCCCGCCCAGCATGGCCATCATGGCGATCAAGACCGAAAGGTCAAGGCTCATGGTGTCCTCGGGCTCGATGTTGAAGTTGTAGCAGGCGTGGAAGGAGCCCACCATGGCCACGTAGGCCGTGGCCACGGCATAGGCCTTGATCTTGGACCAGTGCACGTCGATGCCCAGGCTGCGGGCCACGTGCTCGTTGTCCTTGATGGCCCGTAGCTGGTAGCCCAGGCGCGAGTGCCGAAAGCCGTTCATGTAGATCAGGCCGATCAAAAACATGCCCAGCAGAATGTAATAGTAGTAGTAATCCTCGCGGAACTGGAGATAGAGCCAGTTGGGCATATCTCCCTTCATGGGAATTTCCAAGCCCCTGGCCCCGCCCACGAAGTCCCACACCTCGAACAAATCCTTGAGCACCAGGCTGGTGGCGATGGTGGCGATGGCGAAGTAGTGGCCCTTGAGCCTAAACAGGGGGTAGCCGATGATGAAGGACCAGCCCACGGCCAGGGCCATGCCCACGGGCATGGAGAACCAGAAGGGCACGTCCCAGCGGATCATCATCACCGCCGTGGTGTAGGCCCCGATGCCCACGTACTGGGCCTTGCCCAAATCCACCTGGCCGCCGTAGCCGCCGATGAGGTTCCAGCCCATGCCGTAGAGGCTGAACATGAGGAACTGGATCATGGTGGCCATGCCGAAGCTGGAGTGGGGCATGGCCGGGAACCACAGCAAAAAGGCCAACGCCGCTGCGGCCAGCCCCAGCTCGCTACGAGGCATGTCTCCGAAGTCGAAGGCGTTCTTTACTGCTTCCATCCGAAGAGTCCCTGTGGCCGCAAGACCATGATCAAGAAGTAAACCGCGTACACCATGGTGTACTTGAAGCTGTGTATCTCCAGCCCCCTGAGTCCCGCCGCGTCGATGGAGCGGAGAATGGCGTCCCACACCGGCGGCAGGTTGACGATGAAGCCGATGAGGATGCCAGCCACCAGCGCCCCGCGCACGCTGCCGAAACCGCCCAGGGCCACGGTGGCGAAGGCGATCATGGTGAACAGCAGGCCCACCCCCGGCTCCACCGGCCAGAAGTTGACCAACAGGCCCCCGGCCACCCCCACCGACGCGCCGCCCACGGCCCAGGCCAGGGCGTTCATGTATTCGGTGGAGATGCCCATGTAGCGGGCGCCCTCGGCGTCCAGGCTGGTGGCGGTGATGGCCTTGCCCACCCTGGTGCGGTTGATGAACCACCACACCACCGCGAAGCTGATGAGGCTGAGCGCCGCCGCGGCCACTTTGGTGGATTCGAGCACCACCCCCGGCCCCACCAGGATGCTCTTGCCCACCAGCCAGCCCTCGTGCACGATCCTGGGCTCGCTTCCCATGAACAAAAGGGCCAGGTTGCGCAAAAAGATCATCAGACCGAAGGTGCCGAAGAGCTGGGCGATCATGGGCCCGCGCAAGAGGAAGCGGATGAGCCCGAAATAGCACATCACCCCCAGCACCGCGCCCACCAGCCCGGCCAGGGGCAGGGTCAACACCGGGTCCACCCCCAGCAGGGGGCTGGTGAGCAGGGTGGTGTACATGCCCACCATCAAAAATTCGCCGTGGGCGAAGTTGACGATGTCCATCACCCCGAAGATCACCGTGAGCCCCAGGGCCACCAAGGCGAACACCAGCCCCATGATCAAACCCGAGACCGCGGATTTAAGGATTTGGATGCCTAGTTCTTCCATGCCGGCTCCGCGCGGCCAGGGCTCGTCCCTGCCCCGCGCAAGGGCGCGCGTTTCCGGACCGGGCCCTGTGCCCGGCCCGGAAACACCGCTTACTTAACAGGTTCGGTCAAGCGCCGGCCTAGTATCCCTGGAAGGGGTAGACCATGGGGGCGGTGGCGATATCAAAGGGATAGACCACCTCCAGGCCGATCTTGCCGTCCTTTTGCTTCTGGTACTGGCCGATGAGGCCGCCGCCCAGCACGTTCTGGCCGATCTCCTCGCCCTTGGTGGAGAACTTGATGCCCACCCAGGGGACCACCAGCTGGTCGCCGGGGATGCTGATGGTGTTGCAGGCCGCCTGGATGGCCTTGGGCTCGGTGCTGCCGGCCTTCTCCAAGACGTAGACCCAGGTTTGCAGGCCAGTGAAGGAGCGGGCGCTGGCCCCGCCCAGGTCGTGGCCCATCATCTTGACGTACAGGTCGTTCACCTGGCCGGACAGGGGCTTCATCTTGACCACGCTGGGCAAAAACACCGAGCGGGTGAGGATGCCCACGATGTCGTCGCCCAAGGCCACGAACTCGGGCTTGTCAAAGCCGGCGTCCTGGCCCCAGATGATCTTGGGCTTGGCCTTCATGGACTTGAGAGTCTTGATCATCAGCAGGGCGTCGGAGGTGTAGGAGGCAAAGAGCATGGCTCCCGGCTTGGCCGCGATCATGCTCTGCACCTCGGAGGACAGGTCCGGGCTCTTGGCCGCGTAGAGGATGTCCGAGGCCAGGGTGAAGCCGTACTCCTTGGCGAAGTTCTTGATCTCGATGGCAACGTTGGAGCCCCACTCGGTCTTTTCACACGCCGCCGCCAGGGGGTTCAAGTCTGCCATGGGAACCGCTTTGACGCCCTTGGCCTTGCCCTTGGTCATGCCCACCAGAAACTCGAACAGGTCCTTGGTGAACCACTTGTCGTGGGGCGTGGTGCGCCAGAACCATTTGAAGCCGCGCTTGGTCAGGGTGGGGCTGGTGGAAGAGCCGTTGATCATGGGCACGCCGTAGCGCTCGCACACGGCGGACACGGTCTTGGTCACCGAGCTGTAGTAGCAGCCCAGGATGCCCACCACCTTGTCGTCCAGGATCAGCTTCTTGGCCAGGTCCGCGCCCAGCTGGGGGTTGCCCTGGTGGTCCTTGATGATCAAGGTGATCTTGGCCCCGCCCAGGGATTTGACGCCCGCGTTCTTGGCCATGTCCATGTTGATGTTAGGCATGACCTTGTTGGCGATCTCCGCGGCCAGCTCGGCCCCGGCCCGAAGCTCACGCCCGGCGGCCGCCGCCGGTCCGGTGAGGGGGTAGATCACCCCGATCTTGATCTCCTTGGGGGCGGACCAAGCCATGGCCGGCACCAACATCGCCGCCAACAGCACAATGGCGGACACTAGAGCTATCTTACGCATCTGGTTCTCCTCCTTTTGAGGCAGTAGATGGTTTTGCTCACCAAAATATTCGCGCTCAGCCGCAGGCCACCAAGGCCTTGCGGCCAAGTTCCTCGGCCTTGATATCGGTTATGAACATGTGGCCCGGCGCGTGGGTGAGGGCCAGCTCCACCCGGCTGGCGGCCACCGCCGCCTGGGGGGTGACCCCGCAGGCCCAGAACACCGGCACTTCGCCTGGGCGCACCTGAACCGCGTCGCCGTATTCCGGGTGGTCCAGGTCCACGATGCCGATGGCCGCCGGGTCGCCCGCATGCACCGGCGCGCCGTGGGCCTCGGCAAAGTCGCCGGAGACCAAATGGGCCTTGGCCACCAGCTCGGGAGGCATGGGGCGCATGGAAACCACCAGGGGCCCGTGCAGCCGACCCGCCGGCACGGCGGGCAGCTTGGTGCGATACATGGGCACGTTCACCCCCATCTCCTGATGGCGCACCGGCAGCCCGGCGGCCCGAAGGGCGTCGTCGAAGCTGAAGCTGCACCCCAGGTAAAAGCTCACCAGGTCGTCGCGCCACAGGTGGTGGATGCTGGTGGGTTCCTCCACCAGCTCGCCGCCCAGCCACAGGCGATAGCGGGGCAGTTCGTCGCGCACGTCGGCACCGGGAGCTAGGACTTTGCTGATGGGGTCGCCGGGGTCCAAGACCTCGAGGATGGGACAGGCCTGTTTGTTGCGCAGGCCGAACAGCAGAAAATCGAAAGCCCAGTCCTTGGGAAGGATCACCAGATTGGCCTGGGCGTAGCCCGGGCACAGGGAGGCGGTGTTGCCGGTGATCTCTCCCCTGGCTATGGCCGCGCGGACCTGGCGGGGCGGGGCAGTGCTAACGTCCAATATTCTGCCTCGTTGCTTGGCTGAGGGAACAACCACTCCCGGCGGCGACCGCCGTTTCCAGTGCATTCCGCCCTCCGGGTGAAAAGCAGGCTCATGGTTGAAGTTATCAGCAATGGAAGTTTCATTATAAGGAATTGCTTCAAATTTGACCAGCCCCTTAAGAAGCTGATTCCACTAAACCATTGCATCATTGCCTATCACCGCGCCATTGGTTAGACTGACTTTCCATACACCATGCGAAAGGAGCTTCATGTTCATGGACCTCAACTGCGACATGGGCGAAAGCTTCGGCGACTACTGCCTGGGCTGCGACGACGAGGTGATCCGCTACATCACCAGCGCCAATCTGGCCTGCGGCTTCCACGCCTCCGATCCCCTGGTCATGGACCACACCGTGCGCCTTTGCGCCGAGCACGGGGTGGCGGTGGGGGCCCATCCCGGCTACCCCGATCTACGGGGTTTCGGGCGGCGCAACCTGGACTCCACCCCCGAGGAAGTGCGCACCGACGTGCTCTACCAGACCGGGGCACTGGCGGGAATCGCCAAGGCCCACGGTGTCGGGCTTCAGCACGTGAAACCTCACGGCGCCCTCTACAACACCGCCGCGGCCCACCCGGCCACGGCCCAGGCCATCGCCCAGGCGGTGGCCTCCTACGACCCCGGCCTGATCCTGGTCACCCTGGCCGGACCGGCGGGGGAGACCTTCCGCACCGTGGCCCAGGAGATGGGCCTCACCGTGGCCAGCGAGGCCTTTGCCGACCGGGCCTACACCGCCGAGGGCCGCTTGGTGCCCCGAGGCACCCAGGGAGCGGTGATCCACGACCCCGAGGTGGTGGCCGCCCGCTGCGTGCGCATGGCCACCGAGGGGGTGGTGGAGAGCATCGACGGCAAGCTGGTGGAACTGAAGGCAGACACCATCTGCGTGCACGGCGACAACCCCAGCGCGGTGGAGTTGGTCAAGGCCCTGCGCCGGGCCCTGACCGAGGCCGGGGTGGAGCTCAAAGCCATGGGTGGGGCCATTTAGGGCCGTGCCGGAAAAGCTGCCCGCCAAACCCCAGGGCGAAGCCGCCCTGCTGGTCTACCTGGGCCAGGGCATAGATTTCGCCCTGAACTGCCGAGTGCGGGCCCTGGCCCGGCGGCTAACCCAGCGGCCCCTGCCGGGGGTGCGCGAGGTGCTGGCCGCCTACCACTGCCTTCAGGTGCAGTTCGATCCCCTGATCACCGATCATAAAGAGATGTCCTCCTGGGTGCGCTCTGAGCACCGCCTCATGCCCCGAGGCAAGGCCCAGGCCGGACGGCGGGTGGAGTTGCCGGTGGTCTACGGCGGCGAGGCGGGCCCGGACCTGGACTACGTGGCCCAGCGCACCGGACTGCCACCGGCGGAGGTGATCCGCCGCCACGGCGCGGTGGACCATCCCTGTTACGTGATGGGTTTCACCCCCGGCTTTCCCTACCTGGGCGGCCTGGACCCATCCCTGGCCGTGCCCCGCATGGACTCGCCCCGGCTGGACAACCCGCCCGGCTCGGTGGCCGTGGCCGGGGGCCAGACCGGGGTGTACCCCCTGGGCGGGCCCGGCGGCTGGTGGGTCATCGGCCGCACCCCCTGGCTGATGTACGACCCCCGCCGCGACCCGGCCACCCTCATGGAGGCCGGGGATCTGGTGCGCTTCGTGCCCAGCCATGAGACCCGCTTCCCGGACCCGCCTCCCCTGAGCCTGAGCTGGGAGGCCAAGGGGGTGGAGGTGCTGGAGGTGCTGGCTCCGGGAGCCTTCACCACGGTGCAGGACGCGGGCCGCTGGGGGCATCAGTTCCGGGGGGTGCCGGTGTCCGGGGCCTACGACCAGGCCGCCCTGGCCTGGGCCAACCTGTTGGTAGGCAACGACCCCGGCGACGCGGCCCTGGAGATCACCCTCATGGGCCCGCGCCTCAAGGCGCTCAGGCCGGTGGTAATCGCGGCGGCTGGTTGCGACCTGGGCCTGACCATAGACGGCAAGCCCGCCCCCATGCACCAGGCCCTGGCCCTTGCTCCGGGCCAGGTGCTGGGCTTCCGGGGACCCCGCCGGAGAGGGGCGCGGGCCCTGCTGGCCCTGGCCGGAGGGGCGGCCAATGAAAGGCTGCTGGGCAGCCGCTCCACCTATCTGCTGGGCCGCATGGGCGCTCCCCTGCGAAAGGGCGATGTGGTGCGCGGCGCGCCGGGCCCCCTGCCCCCGGCCGGGGCCGCCTGCCCGGCCCTGGAGGAGCCGGGCCGGGTGCTCACCCTGCGGGTGGTGCCCGGACCCAACCAGGAGTTTTTCTCTCCCCAGGGGCTGGAGACCTTTTACAGCGCCCAATACGAGCTGACCGCCCAGGCCGACCGCCGGGGGGCCCGTCTGGAAGGCCCGGCCCTGTCCTTCGCGCCGGGCAGTCCGGCCTCCCTGGTGAGCGAGCCCAACACCCCCGGCGTGATCCAGGTGCCCAGCGGCGGCCAGCCCATCGTCATGCTGCGGGAGCAGACCGTGGGCGGCTACCCCAAGATAGGCACCGTGTTCGGCCCGGACCTGGACCGCCTGGCCCGGGCCCAGAGCGGCCAGGCCACCCGCTTCGTGGCCATGAGCGCCGAGGAAGCCGTGGCCGAGGCCAGACGCCTGGACCGGACGTTCCAGGCAGCCAGAACCGGGGTGGCGAGTTGAACCCCGGCGAGATGACCCAGGTCGAGGGGCCGGTGTGGCTCCTGGTGGGGGAAAAGCGGGGCAACTTCCCCTTTTGCAATGGCGTGATAATCCAGGACGGCGGAGTCACCGCCCTGGTGGACCCCGGCTGCGGGGCCTCGGTGCTGGAGCCCCTGGCCGCCTCGGGAAGGGTGGACCTGGTGCTAAATAGTCACACCCACCCGGACCACTGCTCAGGCAACCATTTTTTCAGCGGGGCCGAGATCTTCATACCCCAGACCGCCTGGGCCTCTGGCGGCAGCAAGTTGAAGCTTTCCGAGCGCTTGACCGAGCCGGGGGAGCTGGCCCGAGCCTGGCGGGAGTTTGTCACCCGTTCCATGGGTTTTGAGGATTTCCAGCCCACCGGCAGCTTCGCCCCCGGCCAGGAGATCAAGATCGGCTCCACCATTCTGGAGGTGGTGCCCACCCCCGGCCACACTGCGGATCACTGCTGCTTCTGGCTTCCCCAGCACGGCATGCTCCTGTCGGCCGACATCGATCTCACCTCCTTTGGGCCTTTTTACGGCCACCGCGAATCTTCCCTGGTGCAGGTCAGGTCCTCGGTGGAAAAGGTGCGAGGCCTGCGCCCCAGGGTGCTGGTGTCCGCCCACCGGAGGCCCTTGAGCCAGGATTTGGACCAGGCCATGGACAAGTACCTGAGCGTGTTGGACCAGAGGGAGCAAAGAATCCTCAAGCTCCTGGATCAGGAGATGAGCCTCCCGGAAATGGTCGAGGCTTCGCCCATTTACGGGGGGCATAACAGCAGGCCCGCCCTGACCCGCTACTGGGAGGGGCGCATGATCGCCGACCACCTGGACCTGCTTAAATCTCAAGGACTTATCCAAGCAACCCCCAAGGGTTACCTCTCCAACGCCGGTATTGTTACAAGTCCTTAACTTGCCGTCACCTCCGGGGCAGTGTTAAGATAGACACCGTTCTTCATAAAAAGCGTTCTTTCGCCTCCCCCTGGCAGAGCGGTCAGGGTAAGGGGGCTTTTTGGCCGGAGGCCGGCGATGACCTTACCAGAAAAAGTATTGCATCTAGGAGAGTTAATCGCTCAAGGCGACAGGGACCGGCTGGTCAGGGAGATCACCGAGCCCCACCCGGCGGACGCCGCCGAGGTGCTGGGCGCCCTGGAGCCGGCCGCCATAGCCAAGTTCGTGGAGTTGGTGGGCACCGAGGAGGCCTTGCAGGTCTTCGAGTTCCTGCCCTTCGAGACCCAGAAAGAGGCTCTGAAGCACCTGAATCGCGCCACCCTGGCCCAGCTCATGAACACCATGAGCCCCGACGATCGCGCCGACTTGGTGGAGGAGTTGGACGACGAGTTCCAGGAGCGCCTGCTCTCCCTGCTGCTGCGCCACGAGCGCGAAAACGTCCTCAGGCTCATCAAATACCCCGACGACAGCGCCGGGGCCCACATGACCACCGACTACGCCATCCTCCGGCCGGACAGCGACGTGCAGACCGCCCTGGAGCAGGTGCGCCTGCAGGCGGCCACCAAGGAGACCATCTACTATATTTATGTGGTGGATGCGGCCCGGCGGCTGTTGGGCCTGGTATCCCTGCGCGACCTCATCGTAGCCCGGCGGCACAGCCGGGTGGGCGACATCATGAGCAAGCAGGTCATCAGCGTCAAGGCCGACGTGGACATCGAGGACGTGGCCAAGCTCTCCAGCCGCTACGACTTCCTGGCCGTGCCCGTCCTGGACGACAGCGGACGCATGCTGGGGATCATCACCTTCGACGACCTCTACGACGTCATCGCCGAAGAGGCCACCGAGGACATGTACCACCTGGCCAACCTGGACACCGACGAGAAGATCGACTCCCCCCTGCTGCGCTCGGTGATGCTGCGCCTGCCCTGGCTTCTGAGCAACCTGGGCACCTGTCTGGTGCCCGCCTACGTGGTCAGCCTGTTCTCGGGCACCATTCACGAAGCGGTGGCCCTGGCCTCGCTGATGCTCATCGTGGCCTCCTTGGGGGGTAATGCGGGCAACCAGTCGCTCACCGTGGTGGTCCGGGCCATGGCTCTGGGCCAGCTCAACATGGCCCAAAACCGCAGGGTGTTGACCAAGCAGGTGTTCATCGGCATGTTCAACGGGGTGATCGCCGGGCTGGTGATCGCCGTGGTGGCCTTTTTCTGGTTCGGCAACCCCTGGCTGGGCCTTATCGTGTGGCTGGCATTGGTGGGCAACCTGATCATCGCCGGCCTGTTCGGGGCCATGGTGCCCATCGTGCTGCGCCGCCTCAAGCTGGACCCGGCCCTGGGCAGCTCCATATTCGTCACCACCGCCACCGACGTGGGTGGCTACTCCATCTTCCTGGGCCTAGCGGTGATGGTGCTGCCTCACCTCATCGGGCAATAGCTCCCGGCACTCCCCCGTCGTCCCGCCCAAGCCCCTATCCTGGGCGCCTGACCTCTAGTCCCCCCGGTGTAGAGGCCCCACCGCGCAACGCACACCCACCCCCCAATGGATGGGCGCGTCAAAGGGTATGGTTATGCACTCGATGCCCCTTTTTTCGTACTCCGGCGCAAGGCGTCCATACTGCTCGGCCAAAATGATGGTGTTCTGATCCAGCATCAGTCCGTTGGCCCCGAAGGCCTCGTCCTCGCCGGGCAGCTTCTTTACCTCGATCTTGTCCCAATGGCGCAAGGGCATCGGCAGTTCGGGAACGAACTCGGGATACCAAGTGAGCAGGCCGGGGCGATTGAGCATGCACACCGTGTCCAGGTGCAGGATCTTGGGATGCAGGGGCACGGTATGGACCTTGTATTGCGGGCCCAGAAATTGCTGTAACCAGGCGATGCCCGCCGGGCTGGAGGCATTGCCCGAGCATCCCACGAACACGTTGAAACCGTCCATGAGCACATCGCCCCGCTCCAGGTAGGAATCGTCTTCACTGTAGTGGGGGGAGCAGGGAGGCATGGCCACGTAACGGGCGTTGCTGCCTTTCAGCACGGCCTCGAGCACGGAACGGACGGCCCACACCCGCTTGCGGCGGCAGGTCACCCTGAGGTTGTTGAGCAGGATGACGTTGTTGCCCACGGTGAGGAAAAAATCGCAGCCGTCGTGGTTCACGTAGCCTTTTTGCACCTCATCCAGAAAATGTATTTCCTCGGGGTGGCGCAGAGGGATGCTGCGCCTTACCTCTATGCCCCGGCCCGCCAGGAGGTCGGCCAGGCTGTCCAATTGCCGGCCCAGCGCCCGCACATCCTCCGGAGTGGTGTCTATGGCTCGCTTGCCGCCGAACTCCTCGCATTCGCGGAGGCCTTCGGCGTCCTGCCACTTCAAGGCCTCTATGTAGGTGGGATGAACACAGTTCTCCTCGTCGCCGATGCCGATAAAGGCGTCGTGCAGCTTGCTCCACTCGTTGGATACATTGACGGCCCTTAATGTTCCCATTTCCCATCTCCCAGGAATTGAAGAAACTCCAACGCCATGTACCGGTTCAATGCGGCCGGCCGCTAAAAAAGCATACTAATACGCCATGATATTATTCGGCGATAAGGAAGTTGCCCGCCTGGCGGAATTATTTGTCAGCTACAAAAGGCGCGCGCCCAGCTCGGCCACCTCGCTGCGCTCGCCCTTTTTAAGGGTCACGTGCCCGCTAATCTCCTGGCTCCTCAGCTTGTCCACCATGTAGCTCAGGCCGTTGCTGCTGGCGTCCAGGTAGGGATGGTCTATCTGCTCCGGGTCGCCGGTGAACACGATCTTGGAGCCTTCGCCAACCCTGGTGATCAGGGTCTTGACCATGTGGGGGGTCAGGTTCTGGGCCTCGTCGCAGATGATGAACTGGCCGGGTATGGAACGGCCCCGGATATAGGTGAGGGCCTCGATCTCCAATAGGCCCTGGGCGGTAAGGTAGTCGGCCGCGCCCATGGGCGGGCCCGCCTTGTTTTTGCCGCCGGTGGATTCGCGGAAAAGGTACTCCAGGTTGTCGTAGAGCGGCTGCATCCAGGGGCGCAGCTTCTCTTCCTTTTCGCCGGGCAGATAGCCCAGGTCCTGCCCCATGGGCACGATGGGCCGGGTCACCAGTAGGCGCTTGTAACCCTTGTGCTCCACCACCGCCTCCAGCCCGGCAGCCAGGGCCAGCAGGGTCTTGCCGGTGCCCGCCGGTCCGGCCAGGCTTATCACCTTCACCGCCGGGTCCAAAAGCAGCTCCAGGGCGAAGCGCTGCTCCTTGTTGCGCGGGCTTATGCCAAAGCACTCGGCGTTGCCGAAGCTGAGAGGAAGGAGCCGTCCTCCCTGGTGGCGGGCCAGGGCCGATTGGGGGCTGGCGGCCCGGCTTTTGAGCACGAAAAATTGGTGAGGCTCGGCCGGTCCCAGGCCGTTGAGGGCCAGCAGGCCCTGGCGGTAGAAGGAGTCCACCATGCCCCCCTCCACCTCCACCTCGCGGATGCCTTTGTAAAGGTGGTCGAAATCGACCTTGTCGTTACGGAAGTCCTCAGAGGGCACCCCCAGGGCGTCGGCCTTGACCCTGAGGTTCAGGTCCTTGGTGACCAGAATCGCCGGCAGGTTTTCCTGCTCCCTGAGGCCCCAGGCCACGCACAGGATGCGGTTGTCGGGCTTTTCCAACCCCAGCACCGGGGGAAGGCCCCGGCCCAGACGGGTGTGGTTCAGCTCGATGCGCAGGGTGCCGCCCTGGTCGGTGGCCACTCCCTGGGCCAAAGGCCCCTTGGCGCGCATGCGGTCCAGTTCGCGCGAGACCTGGCGGGCGTTGCGCCCGATCTCGTCCTGGCGCTTCTTCTGGTCGTCTATCTCCTCGATGACCGCCAGGGGCAAAACCACGTCATTGTCTTGGAAAAGGAAAAGGCTGGAAGGGTTGTGCAGCAGAACGTTGGTGTCTAGCACATAGGTTTTTTTCATGGACTGGCAACACCTCCATGATGGGATGCGTTAGAGTCGCAACCACATTATATGGTGTATTAGCAGCAGAAACCAAGCACTGCCCGGTCCGTAACCAGAACTTAACCAACCCGCCGCGCCCCGGCTGCTCTTGGCAAGGTTGCCCCCAGGCCCTAAAATCAAAATTGAGTCCACCACCTGAACCTGATTATTCGCACGCGAGGACTGAACATGAGCGCCATCTACTGGCCGGACGCCTACCAAGCCAAGAAATGCACCGCCGCCCAGGCCATATCCCACATCAAGCGGGGCAAGCGGGTGTTCGTTGGGACCTCCTGCGGCGAGCCCCAGACCCTGGTCAAGGAACTGGCCCGCCAGAGTTGCAACTTCACCGACGTAGAGGTGGTGCGGGTGCTCAGCCTGGAGACCGCGCCGCTCACCCTCATCGCCGACGAAACCGCCTGCCGCAACCTGAACATCCGCTCCTTTTACCTTGGTTCGGCCAAGCCCAAGGTGCTCAGCAGCAGCAAGCGCTTTCTGACCCCCATCAACCTCTCCGAGGTGCCGCGGCTGTTCACCAGCCGACAGATGCCCATACACGTGGCCCTGATCCAGGTGAGCGAACCCGACGACTTCGGCTGGGTCAGCCTGGGGGTGAGCGTGGACGTGACCATGGCCGCTGCCCGCTCGGCAGACCTGGTCATCGCCCAGGTGAACCCGGCCATGCCCCGGGTGATGGGGCGCAGCTTCTTGCACGTCAACGACATCGACCTGGTGGTGGAGGCCCACGAGCCCATCTTGACCGTGGGCAGCCCGCCGGAGTTCGAGTCGGCCAAGCTCATCGCCCAGCACGTGGCCCGCATCATCGAGGACGGCTCCACCCTGCAGATGAGCCTGGGGGCCACCCATCAGGCCACGGTGTTGGCCCTCAAGGACAAAAACGACCTGGGGGTGCACACCCAGTTCCTCACCGACACCATCTTGAACCTGGTGAGCCGGGGGGTTATCAACAACCGCAAAAAGGGCTTCAACGAGGGCAAGCTGGTTGCCAGCGGGGCCATCGGCTCGGCCAACCTCTACGAGTTCATGCACGACAACCCGGGCATCGAGTTCCACCCCAGCGACTACGTGAACAACCCGCTGATCATCAGCCGCCACAACAAGATGGTGGCGCTCAACGTGGCCATGGCCATGGACCTGACCGGCCAGGCCGCGGCCGACGCCCTGCCCTACAACCACTTCACCGGGGTCAGCGGGGTCATGGACTTCGTGCGCGGGGCCAGCATGGCCCCGGGCGGCAAGTCCATCCTCATGCTGCCCTCCACCACCCTGGACGGCAAGGCCAGCCGCATCGCGGTGCAACTGGACAACACCGCGGTGGTGGTGCCCAGGGGCGACGTGCACTACGTGGTCACCGAGTACGGGGTGGTCAACCTGTTCGGTAAGAGCTTGCAGGAGCGGGCCATAGCCATGATCAGCGTGGCCCATCCCAAGTTCCGCGACAGGCTTTTCCAGCATGCCAAGGAAGCGGGCCTTTTGGGCAGCGAGCGCACCCTGGCCGAGACCATCAAGAGCGTCTACCCAAGGGCCGTGGAGGAGACGCGGACCTTCGACGGCACCGAGGTGCTATTCCGCCCGGCCCGGCCCACCGACGAGCGCCAGATCCAGGAGCACTTCTACAACCTGGACCGCGACGATGTGATGCGCCGCTTTTTGCACGAGCGGGTCAGCTTTGCCCGCCAGGACATGCCCGAGATGTTCCAGGTGGACTACATCCACGACATGACCCTGGTGGCGGTGGTGGGCGAGCCCGGCTTCGAAAAGGTGGTGGCCGTGGGCAACTACTTCCTGGATCCGGCCACCAACCTGGCCGAGGTTGCCTTCTCGGTGGCCCGCGACTGGCAGAAGAAGGGCATCTCCACCATCCTGCAGCGCAAGCTGGCCAACATCGCTCGCGAGCACGGCATCGGCGGCTTGGTGGCCTACACCCACCCGGCCAACCGGGGCATGATCGCCCTGTTCAAGAAGCTGCCCTACAAGGTGCGCTCGGCCTACGACGGCGAGGTGATCACCCTCACCGCCCGTTTCGACGAGCCCGCCGAGCCCGCCGGGCGGGCTCCCGCCCCGGTTCACAGGTAGATTCCCAAGCGCGCCGTCCATTTGCTACAATACCCCTGGATTTTCTGGAGGTCTTGTATGTCCAGGCCAGTGGACGGCGCCGCACCCGGATCGGGCAGGCGGCTCAAGGCGCGGGTGCGCCGGGTGGTGGGCACCCCCGCTTTCGCGGTGCTGGTATTCATCATCAGCCTGGTGCTGTTCCATTGGCCCTACCTGGCCGAAGAAGACCGCTGGACACCGACCCACCTGTTCATCACCATGTTCGCGGGCTGGGCCGTGGTCATCGCCCTGGTCTTCCTGCTCAGCCTGTTCCTGCCCTCCTCCGGTTCGGAGGATAAGAAACCACCCTCGGGCGGTTAGGCGGAATGTTCGAGAGCCTGACGGTCATAAGCGTCTTCTGCTTCTACATGGGGCTGATCTTCGCCCTGGCCGTGTGGGCCGAGCGCCGCCAGGCAGCCGGGCGCAGCGTGGTCAACAACCCGCTCGTCTACGCCCTGAGCCTCAGCGTCTTTTGCACCACCTGGACCTACTACGGCTCGGTGGGCTACGCCGCCACCAGCGGCATGCTCTTCATGACCATCTACCTGGGCCCCACCCTGGTGGTGATCTTCTGGTGGGGGCTTTTGCGCAAGCTGGTGCGCATCAAGACCAACCACCACATCACCTCCATCGCCGACTTCATCGGGGCCCGCTACGAAAAGTCCATACCCCTGGCCGCCCTGGCCACCCTGATCGCCCTGGTGGGCACCATGCCCTACATTGCCCTCCAGCTGAAGGCGGTGCTCACCACCTTCGACATGATCACCCACGACACCGGGGTGGCCAGCGCCTGGATCGGCAGCCACGTGGGGCCCATCGTGCTGGCGTTGATGGTGGTGTTCACCATCATCTTCGGGGTGCGCCGTCTGGACCCCACCGAGCGCCACGAAGGCATCGTCATGGCCGTGGCCGCCGAGGGCCTGGTCAAGCTGGTGCTGTTCATGGCCGCCGGGGTGTTCGTTGTCTACTACCTCTTCGACGGCTTCGGCGATATCTTCACCCGCTACTCCGCCCTCACCGAGACCCCGGCCGGGATGGGGCTAAAGCCCAAAAGCATCGGCTTCATCACCTGGGGCAGCTATTTGATCCTGGCGGCCAGCGCGGTCTTGTTTCTGCCCCGCCAGTTCCACATCGCGGTGGTGGAAAACCAGCACGAAGACCACATCAAAAAAGCGATGTGGATGTTCCCCCTGTACATGCTGCTCATTACCATCTTCGCCTACCCCATCGCCCTGGCCGGGCTCATCACCGGCCTGCCGGTGCACCAGGCCGACACCTTCGTGTTGCAGCTCCCCCTCAGGAGCGGCCATTCCCTCTTGACCCTGCTGGTGTTCCTGGGCGGTTTCAGCGCGGCCACCAGCATGGTGCTCATCACCGCCATGACCATGGCCACCATGATCAGCAACCACCTGCTGTTGCCCCTGGTGGACTGGATCCCCGCCCTGGGCTTCATCGAGCGCCACCTGCTCAAGTCCCGCTGGCTGGCGGTGACCTGCTTTATCCTCATGGGCTACTGGTTCGAGCGTCTGGTAGGGGGCCAGGTGATGTTGGTGAACATCGGCATCATCTCCTTCGCGGCGGTGCTCCAGTTCGCCCCGGCCATCGTGGGGGGCATCTTCTGGCGCCAGGCCAACAGCCGTGGCGCCATGTGGGGCCTGTTCGCCGGGGCCATGGTGTGGGCCTACACCATGCTCCTGCCCGCCCTGGTCACCGGCGGCTGGTTCTCCCCCCACCTGATCACCGAAGGCCCCTGGCACCTGAGCTTCCTCAGGCCGGAGCAGCTCTTCGGGGTCAGCGGCATGGACCCGGTGAGCCACAGCGTGTTCTGGAGCCTGCTGGCCAACCTGGGCCTCTACATCCTGGGTTCCCTGACCCAGCGGCCCAACCAGCAGACCCAGCGCGATGCCGAGGCTTTCGTGGGGGCGCTCATCGACGAGGCGGTGCTCAGCCGGGGAGGCCGTCACGAGGCCTACATAAGCCTGCCGGACAAGCGGCGGCGCATCGAGGCCCTCTTGCTGCGCTACTTCGAGCCCGCCGGAGCGGCGGCGGTCACCGAAAAATGCCTGCGTGAAACCGGGCTCATGGACCGGGAGCGCATCTCCATCACCGAGTTGGCCGAGCTGTACAACGAGGCGGAGAAGAACCTGGCCGGCGTGGTGGGCACCGCCGGAGCCCACCGCACCCTCACCTCGGCCGGGGTGTTCACCCCCCGGGAAAGCCAGGAGCTGAGCGAGGTCTACGGCGAGATTTTGGCCGGCCTCAGGGCCCGGCCCGAGGATCTGAAGCGGCGCATCAACTTCCTGCAGGAGCGCCACGAGCTGGCTAACCGCCACGCCGAGGAACTGGAGGAAAAGGTGGCCGAGTTGCAAAACCAGATCTTGCGGCGCAAGATGGCCGAGCAGCAACTCCGGGAGAGCGAGGAGCGCTACCGCACGGCCATCGAGTATTCCAACGACGGGGTGGTGCTGATCAAGGACAACATCCTGTGGTACGTGAACCACAAGTTCGCCGAGATGTTCGGTTACGCCTCCCGGCGGGAGATCGTGGGCCGCTCCCTGACCACCATCGTGCACCCCCAGGACCGGGACCGGGTGGTGGCGATCAGCGGCGCCCGCCGCGACGGCCACCTCTCCCCGGCCCGCTACGACTTCAAGGGCCTGCGCAAGGACGGCACCTCCCTGTTCATCGCGGTCAGCGCCACCAGCGTGCTCTACAAAGGGCGCACCGTGAACCTGGCCTACCTGCGCGACGTCACCGATCGGCGGCGGCACGAAGACGAAATTCGCCAGCTGTCGCGCAGGCTTATCCAGGGAAGCGAGGACGAGCGCAAGCGCCTGGCCGCCGACCTGCACGACGAGTTCGGCCAGTCGCTCTCCGCCCTGCACCTGGGGGTGCGCTCCCTGGCGGGCTCCCTGCCCCAGCAGCTCGCCGAGCAACTGACCCACTGCGAGTCGCTGACCAACATCATCGAAGAGCTGGCCGAGAACGTGCGCAAGATAAGTAGCGACCTTCGGCCGGACATGCTGGACCACCTGGGGCTGATCCCCACCCTGGAGTGGTACGTGCGCGAATTGGCCCAACGGGCCCCCCTGGACATCAAGTTCGAAGCGGTCGGTTTCAAAAGAAGACTTGACCCCAGGGTTGAGATCGTCTTGTATCGTATTATGCAGGAAGCTCTGAACAACGTGGTCAAGCACGCCCAGGAGGACCAGGTGAGCATCCGCCTGACCTACAGCCACCCCACGGCCATCATGGTTATCAGCGACAACGGCAAGGGCTTCGACCCCTCGGACCTGCACCCGGACATGGAGCGCCGCCAGGGCATCGGGCTCATCAGCATGCGCGAACGGGTGGCCTCGGTGGGCGGGTCCATCGACATCCGTTCCGCGCCCGGCAAAGGCTGCACCATACGGGTGGCCCTACCCGAGCGACCGCCCTTGGAAAGCGAGCAAACCCTGGAAGACCAGCCCCGGAGCTGGAGGGAAGCTTGAGTCCAAAGACCATCAAGGTCCTCATAGCCGACGATCACGCCATCGTGCGCGAGGGCATCCGCCAACTGGTGGGAGCCCAGGAGGACATGGAGGTGGTGGGCGAGGCCGGCGACGGCCTGGAGGCCCTGGAGATGACCAAGTCGCTAAGGCCCGACGTGCTGCTTTTGGACATCGCCATGCCCGGGGTCAGCGGCCTGGAGGCGGTGAACCTCATCAAGGATGCGGTGCCCACCTGCCAGGTGGTGGTGCTTACCATGCACAGCAAGGACACCTTCGTGCACCGGGTCCTGGACGGCGGGGCCCTGGGTTACGTGCTCAAGGCGTCGCCCACCGAGGACGTGATCAAGGCGGTGCGCGCCGCCCACCAGGGAGAGTATTTCCTCAGCTCCAAGATCAAGGCCGAGGTGGTCAACGCCTATCTGGACAGCCGCAAGCAGGCCCCGGCGGTGAAGGGCTACGACCTCTTGTCCGAGCGCGAACAGCAGGTTTTCCGCCTGGTGGCCGAGGGCAACAGCACCAACCAGATCGCCGACGTACTCTGCGTCAGCCCCAAGACGGTGGAGAAGCACCGCACCAACATCATGAAAAAGCTGGGGCTCAAGGACCGCCTGGAACTGGTCAAGATGGCCATCCGCATAGGCATAATCGACCCGCAACTCTGGGACAATTAGCCCACTAGGGGTGCTCCCCCCACCGACTTTGTGAAAAAGTAGGGCCTTCCCCCCCATAATTACGGGTTTTCCCCCATGGCCCCCGGCGGGGCCCTTTTCCTACCATGATGCTCAGGGAAGCTGGCCTCGCATCCGTAGCGGCCGTAAAGGCGCGGGGCGTCGCACAGGCAGACGTCTCCACCATTGAAGGGCTCCGAAAATCGGCGGGCCCCTTTCATATAGCCGCTTCCCGCCCCATCGCCCGCCGCTTTCAGCCCTTCGCGCCAGGCCGCCGCAGGCCGGCCATCCCCATAGAGCCGAGTAAGCTACGACTCTCGGGAAAGGAGGGCTAGGTGAGTAAAGATCGCAAGGAGTATTGGCGCAAGAACCTACGCATAATGGCGTGGCTTCTTGCAGTATGGGCCTTTGTGTCCTATGGGCTTGGGATCATCTTGGTAAACCCGCTCAACCATATCCACTTGGGTGGGTTCCCCCTGGGCTTCTGGTTCGCGCAGCAGGGCTCCATCTACGTATTCGTGGTGCTCATCCTTGTTTACTGCAAGCTGATGCGCAAACTTGACCGCGAATACGATGTGGATGAATAGGGGGTAAGTCATGGGTATTCTAGGCTGGACTTACGTATTCGTCGGACTCACCTTTGCCCTTTACATCTATGTGGCCTGGCGGTCCCGCGTCTCCGACACCAAGGGCTTCTACGTCGCGGGCATGGGCGTGCCTCCGGTGGCCAACGGCATGGCCACGGCGGCGGACTGGATGAGCGCGGCAAGCTTCATCTCCATGGCCGGACTCATCAGCTTCCTCGGCTATCCTGGGGCCTACTACCTGATGGGCTGGACCGGCGGCTATGTGCTGCTGGCCCTGTTGCTGGCCCCATACCTTCGCAAATTCGGAAAGTACACGGTGCCCGACTTCGTCGGCGACCGTTACTATTCCAACGCGGCTCGCCTGGTGGCCGCGGCATGTACCGTGTTCGTGTCCTACACCTACGTCTGCGGCCAGATGCGCGGCGTGGGCGTGGTCTTCAGCCGCTTTTTGGAGGTGGACATCAACACCGGTGTCATCATCGGTATGTGTATCGTGTTCATCTACGCGGCCCTGGGCGGCATGAAGGGAATCACCTGGACCCAGGTGTGTCAGTACTGCGTGCTGATCCTCGCCTACCTGATTCCCGCCATCGCCATCTCCATGAAGGTCACCGGGATTCCCATTCCCCAGATCGGCTTCGGCGCCACCATTGCCGCCGGACACCCCGATGCGGGCAAGTACCTGCTGGACACCCTGAACATCATAGCTAAAGATTTAGGGTTTGTGCAGTACACGGCGACCTTTGCCACGGTGAACACCAACATGCTCAACGTGCTGTGCATCACCTTCGCCCTGATGGTGGGCACCGCCGGTCTGCCTCACGTCATCATCCGTTTCTACACGGTGCCCGGCGTGCGTCAGGCCCGGGCCAGCGCCGGCTGGGCCCTGCTGTTCATCGCCATCCTCTACACCACCGCCCCCGCCGTGGCGGCCTTCGCCCGCTACAACATGGTGAACACCTTGAATGACAAGCCATACATTGAGCGGCCCCAATGGTATACCAACTGGCAGAAGCCCGGCCTGGTGGCCTGGGTGGACAAGAACGGGGACGGTATCATCCAATACCGTCCGGGCGCGCCCTTTGTGGGCCGGCCTGACTTCAAGATAGTCGACGGCAAGCGGACCCTGGGCAAGTACGGCCAGCCCCTGCTGAACAACAAGATCACCACCAACAAAAACGAGCTTTACGTGGACCGGGATATCATGGTGTTGGCCAGCCCGGAGATCGGAGGCCTGTCCGCCTGGGTGGTCGGCCTGGTTGCGGCCGGTGGTTTGGCAGCCGCCTTGTCCACCGCGGCCGGCCTGCTGCTTGCGGTGTCGTCCTCCATCAGTCACGACTTCTACTATCGAATCATTAACCCGCAGGCCACGGAGAAGCAGCGCGTGCTGGTGGCCCGTATCTTCATCGGTCTGGCCATCGTTTTGGCCGGTTACTTCGGCATCTACCCTCCAGCGTTCGTGGCCCAGGTGGTGGCCTTCGCCTTCGGCTTGGCTGCCTCGAGCATCTTCCCGGTCATCTTGCTGGGTATCTTCAGCAAGAAGGCCACCCGGGAAGGCGCCATCTGCGGCATGGTCGCGGGTATCCTGTTCACCGGTATCTACATCATCCAGACCAAGTTCATGGGTGTGGGAAACTGGTTCCTGGGCATCACCCCCGAGGGTATCGGCACCATCGGCATGATCATCAACTTGGTGATCACTATGGTGGTCAGCTCCTTCACCAAGGAGCCGCCTCCGGAGATCCAGGAGCTGGTGGAGAGCGTGCGCATTCCCAGGGGCTCCGGCGAGGCCACGGACCACTAGGAAGAAACGAGACCCGCAAGACGTGAAAACCCCAGCCAGGGCGCACCGGAGCTATCCGGTGCGCCCTGCTTTTGGCTTGCCCACCGGCCCGCTATGCATCTAAAGTGAGGACCATGCAGAAACGAATCTTGACGCCGGAAGAGGTTACCTCCAAGTCCCTGCTCAAGGGCAGCCTGGCCGCGGCCGCGCCGGGCCTGGCGGTGTTGGTCGTGGCCCTGGCCGCGGAGCCCACCAACCTGCTCCAAAACGCCAAGCTGGGGTTTTGGGGGCTGTTGGCGGTGGCGGTGGAGTTGTTCGCCCTGGGCTACCTGTTGCGCAAGGCCCGCTGGTGGGCGGGCCTTCCCGCCCTGGCTGCCTGCCTGGCGGCCATCGTGTTTTTCATCACCGCATTCCTGCGGCCGCTGTTGGCCTATTGGCAATACAACCCCATGAACAGCCTGGGCGACGTCCTGGAGCCGCTGATGCTCCTGTCGCCCCAGCTGGTCTTGGTCCTGATCTCCTTCACCCTGGGTTTGGTGGTGCTTAGGACCATGCGCCTCGCACGAAGCGCCGCACCCGGCAAGGTGACTCTCCTGGCCTGGGGAGTCATGGCCCTGTGGCTGGTGATATTGGCCGGGGACGCCTGGTATCAGAACCTGGGCTGGCAAAGCATGGGCGGGCCCAAGGATTATGTGGTGCGCCTTTGCCTGGGCAGCGAGGCGGATCAGCGGACCGCCCAGAACAAGCTGCGCGAGTTGGGAATGGAGGCGGCCCCCGCCCTGGTGCAGGGTCTAAGCCTGGGCGGCCGGGCGGTGGACCCGCTCTTGGACTGCACCCGCGAAAAGAGCGGCCTGCTGCTGCAAGAAATGGGAAGAGAGGCCCTGCCCGCCCTCAGGGAGGCCGAGGCCAAGGGTGATGAAAAGGCCGCGGCCCTGCTGCGCCGCATGAAAGCGCCAGGGTCCTAGCCTAGACAATTGCTAACCCAGACTCAGCCGAAATTCTTCCTTGAGGGCCGCCTTCAATTCGTTGGTAACCGCGAAGGCGTCCTTTAGGGTGTGGCGCTCCAGATCGGAGAGCTCGGAGGGGTCCAAGAAGTTGTTGGGGGGCAACCCTTCCTCGTCCAGACGCTGCTGGTGCATCAGCCTGAGTTGCATCTGGAACTCGTAGGCCTGCATGGCTTCGGTGGTCAGATCCGGGGAGATGTGCCCGCCCTCACCCAGGAGCTGCAAGCGCTCCAGGGTGTTGGTTTCCTTTATGCCGTGGGCCAGGGACAGCACTCTGGCGAAGTCCACGAAGGGCACCAGGCCCTTGGTCTTCAGATCTATTTTGTTCTTGTGCTCCCCCTTTTTCTCCAAGACGAAGTTGCGGAACATGGTCAGCGGCGTGGGGGTGGTCATGGCGTCCTTGGCCAACAGGCGCAGAAACACCTCTTGGCCGCGCACCTCTTTGGTCAGGTGGTCGCGCAGGCGCTCGCCCAGGGAAAGCTCGCCGTGGCCCGGGCGGAAGTCGAAGAAAATGGTGGCGTAGAGCACTTCCTTGGGCTCGGGCTTGTAGATCCAACGGTCGAACAGGCCGCGCCACTTGGCGTAGGGCTGACGCCACTGAGGATTGGAGGCCATCATGTCGCCGGGGCAACGGGGAAAGCCGCAGGACACCAAATGCTCTATGGCCTGGGCGGTGAAGGCGGTGAAATACTCGTCGGCCCGCTTGGCCTGCTCCGGGTCCTCGGAATCGGCGTAGACCAGGCCGTTGTCCTGATCGGTGCGGAAGGTTTGCTCCTTGCGCCCCTCGCTGCCCATCAACAGCCAGCAATAGGGCACCGGCGGCGGCCCCTGCTCGTTTTGCAGCAGGTTTAGCACCCGCTCCAAGAGGTAGTCGTTTAGCAGGGTGATCATGCGGGTGATGTTGCCCGGCCGGGCGCCCTCGTAGATCAGCGAGCGCACCACCAGGGGCACCCGCCGCGACAGGTCGTATATCTCGTCGAACCGCTCGGCGTTTAATATTTCGCGCAGCAGATAGAAGGGGCTGGAGCCCTGGGCCACCATGAGGTCGTGGCCGCTGACCATGCCCTCTATCTTGCCCCGGCGCTCGATGGCCAGGTGGTGCACCTTCAGGCGCAGCATCTCCAACAGGGCGTCGAAGCAGATGGTGTGGAAGCCGATGGTGTGCACCGGGGCGCTCATAACCGTGCTCACCGGTCCGAGGTGGTCCAGGTTCTCGGTGACCACCCGCCTCAGGTCGCGGTCGGTGACCACTCCCACCACCTTGCCCGATTGGTCGGTGACCAGCAGAGCCCCCACCCTCCCGCTGGTGAGCTGAGCGGCGGCGGCCTGGATGGGCTGGTCGGCCCCGATCATCTCCGGGTGGCGACGCACCAGGTCGCCCACCTGGGCGCTGAACAGATACAAGGCCCCCTCGCTGGAGGTGGTGGCCTTGGGGCGGCGCAGCTCGGTGAGGGCCTTGCCCACGTAGTGCTCGGAAAGGTACTTGAGATAAAACTGGGCGAAGCGGGCGCTGCGCTCGGTGAGGTGCAAGAACTCCTCGCGGGGTATGAGCAGGCACAGGGTGTCTTCCATGGCCTCGGCGTTTAGGTTGGAAAGGCTCTCCCGGAAGATGCCCAGAGCCCCGATGGTCTCACCGGGGCCCCGCGTGTCTTGGAGGTTTTCCGATCCGTCCTGGCCGGGCAGGAAAAGGCGCACCTTGCCCTGATAGATCACCAAGAGATGGGTCACCTGGCTTTGCCCTGCTTGCAAAATCAGCTCGCCCGTGGCAAAGCGGCGGGTGGTGATGTTGCCCAGCACGGACTCCAAGCCCGCCCGGCCCAGTTCCTGGAAAGGCGGGGTGTCCAACAAAAATGCCAGCAAGGTTTCCTGGTTTGGGCTTTTGAGCGAATCGCCTTGAGGCATGCCTCCTCCCGGGGCAGTCGCGCCTTATAACCGCTGGTGTCCCTTTGCGGCCCCGCCGGGCGGGGCGAGCCGGACCCAAAGACGTTGGAAGCCACCGCCCCCGGCACACCGGGGGCGGTGGCGGTTTAGCATTACTTGCCCTTCATCTCCACCAGGGTGCCCACCACGCTGGGGTCGGCCAGGGTGCTGGTGTCGCCGAAGTCGCTTTCGCCGGCGGCCATCTTCCTGAGGATGCGCCGCATGATCTTGCCCGAACGGGTCTTGGGCAGGGCCGGGGCCCAGTGGATCACGTCCGGCGAGGCGATAGGGCCGATCTCCTTGCGCACGTGCATGACCAGGTCCTTCTTCAGCTGCTCACTGTACTCCTCGCCCACCTTCAGGGTCACATAGGCGTAGATGCCCTGGCCCTTGATCTCGTGGGGGAACCCCACCACAGCGGCCTCGGCCACGGTGGGATGGCTCACCAGGGCGCTCTCCACCTCGGCGGTGCCCATGCGGTGTCCGCTGACGTTGATCACGTCGTCCACCCGGCCGGTGATCCAGTAGTAGCCGCTCTCGTCACGCTTGGCGCCGTCGCCGGTGAAGTAATAGCCGTCGAAGTCGCTGAAGTACACCGTCTCGAAGCGCTCATGGGAGCCGTAGGTGGTCCTGAGCTGGCCGGGCCAGGGGGCCTTGATGGCCAGGCGGCCGCTTACGCCGTTGCCCGAAACCTCCTTGCCCTCGTCGTCCAACAGGCAGGGCTGCACCCCGAAGAACGGCAGGGTGGCCGAGCCGGGCTTGGTGGGGATGGCTCCGGGCAGCGGGGTGATGAGGATGCCGCCGGTCTCGGTCTGCCACCAGGTGTCCACGATGGGGCAGTGGCTCTCGCCCACCACCTCGTTGTACCAACGCCAGGCCTCGGGGTTGATGGGCTCGCCCACCGTGCCCAACAGCTGCAAGCTCTTGCGGCTGTATTTGGTGACGAAGTCGTCGCCCATGCGCATGACTGCCCGGATGGCGGTGGGAGCGGTGTAGAAGATGTTCACTTTCCACTTGTCCACCACGTCCCAGAAGCGTCCCGAGTCGGGATAAGTGGGCACGCCCTCGAACATCAGGCTCTGGGCGCCGTTGAGTAGCGGCCCGTAGAGGATATAGCTGTGGCCGGTGACCCAGCCGATGTCCGCGGTGCACCAGTACACGTCGCCGTCATGATAGTCGAAGACGTATTTGTGGGTGATGGACACGTAGACCATGTAGCCGCCGGTGGTGTGCAGCACCCCCTTGGGCTTGCCGGTAGAGCCGCTGGTGTAGAGGATGAACAGCGGGTCCTCGGCGTCCATCCACACCACATCGCATTGGCTGTCGGCACCGGCCATGAGGTCGTGCCAGTATTGGTCGCGGCCCTCCTTCATGGGGCATTCGATGCCCTTGCCCGGGCCCACGCGCTCCACAACCACCACGCTGGGCACCGTGACCCCTTCCTTGACGGCGTTGGCCACGGCGTCGTCGGCGATCTGCTTGAGGGTGACCGCCTTGCCGCCGCGATAGGTGCCGTCGCTGGTGATCACCAGGTTGCACTCGGAGTCCACGATACGGTCCTTCAGGGATTCGGCCGAGAAGCCGCCGAACACCACGCTGTGGATGGCGCCGATGCGGGCGCAGGCCAGCATGGAGATGGCCAACTCGGGGATCATGGGCAGGTAGATGGTGACCCGATCGCCCTTTTTGATGCCAAAGCCCTTTAGCACGTTGGCGAACTTGCACACGTGCTCATACAGCTGACGATAAGTGATTATCCGGTCCTCGCCGGGCTCGTTTCCCTCCCAAAGCAGTGCAGGCCGGTCGCCCCTGGTCTCCAGGTGGCGGTCCAGGCAGTTGTAGGTCATGTTGGTCTTGGCGCCCTTGAACCACTCAATGCTGATGGGCCCCTTGGAGCGGTGGTAGTTGAAGTCCAGGACCTTGTCCCACTTCTTGTCCCAATGAAACCCCTGGGCCACTTCCCCCCAAAAACCCTCGGGGTCAGCGATGGAGCGCTTGTACATCTCCTGGTACTGCTCAAAGCTGTTGATGTGGGCTTTGTCCACAAAGGACTGAGGAGGATAGTACAGCCCATTTTTTTCCAAAACCTTATCGTCAGCCATCACGCGTCCTTTCTCCCGCATTGTTTAACGGGTACCAAACTGGCCCAAGCTATATCGGCCGCCCCGGGGCGCGCCGCAATCAGCTTGAAACAGGATAGCAAATTTCCACCAACTTTATTGCACCCCGGCCACCCGCACCAAATCTCCCAAGGTTTTCCACCCCGCCTGCTCCATCTCCGGCAGCAGGCGCTGCAAAATAAGAGCCGTGGCCATGGCGTCGCCCAGGGCGGTGTGCCGCTCCGGCACCTCCAACCCGTAGCGGGCGGCCAGGGCGTCCAAGCTGCAACGCTTGGCCCCCTTCTTCTGGCCGTAGGGGTCTGGTTCGATCAGGGCGGCCCGGCACATCAAAACCGTGTCCACCACCAGATTTTGCAGGCGCATGCCGTATTGGGCCCGCATCACCCGGTTCAAGAAAAACATGTCAAAGCGGGCGAAATGGGCCACCACTATGTCCCGGCCCAAGAAGCCCAGAAAATCGCGGAACACCTCCAAGGCGGGCCGGGCGTCGCGGATGTTGTCCGGGGTGATGCCGTGCACCTTTATGGACTCCACCGGTATGCCCCGACCGGGGTTGGCGAACTCGCTGAAAACCTCCCCCAAGCGGATATGCCCCCCCACCACCCGGAAGGCCCCCACGCTCACCACCCGGTCCTTGGTGTGGTCCAGGCCGGTGGTCTCCAGGTCCACCACCACGTAGCGCTGAGCCAAAACCGGGGCCCGGCTGCTCAGACCGTCCAGCACCGAAAGGTTGGCCCGCGCCTCGTCGGGCAGGTGGCGGTGGGCCAGGCGCAAACGGGTGGCCCGGTTGAGTAGCTTGGCCTGCCACAAATTCAACGCCTTCCTCTCTATCCGGCCCCTGGATTACTGGGCATAGCGTTGGGCGGTGAACTCCTGCAACTTGCTCACCACCTGGAAACTTTCCTTGAGCATCTTGCGCTGCACCCGGTTCAAGTCAGCCGGGTCCAGATAGGCCCCCCCATCCTTGCCGTTGAGGTTTTCCTCCAGGCGACGGGCTATCCTGAGCAGGGTCACGAAGCTGAAGGCCTCATAGAGGTCCTCGGCCATGCGGTCCTTGAGCAGGCCCAGGCGGGTCACCGCCCCCAGGCGCTCCAGGGTGTTGGTCTGGCGCAGCCTCTGGTCCATGGCCATTATCCTGGCCGCCTCCACCACCGGCTACAGGGCCACCTCCTCCAGATTGAGCCGGTCCAGGTAGCCGCCGTCGGAGTCAACCGCGAACTGGCGCAAAAAGCCCACCGGCGGGCGGGCCTGTGAGCCCGCCATGCGCAGGCGGTCCAGAAAACCGCGATTAGCTTCGATGGCGTTGAAAATCTTGTTCCAGATCGTCTCCACGAAACTGGTTTCCGCGTACACCGCCCTGAGATCAAAGTATTTGGCCGCCATGGCCAGGGCCTGCGGATGGCCTCCCCCGATCCAGGCCAGGTACGACTCCTCCCAGGCGGCCTCGCTGCGGCAGCACAGGAGCGCATCGTTCATCACCGCCTCGGAGGTGCCCTTGAACCCGCAGGAGGACAGCCCCTCTATCATGCGCCGGGCGAACTCGCTGAACCAGGTGTGCACCACTTCCTCGCGGTCCGGGGGCACGTTGGCGTAGACCACCGCGTAGTCCTGACCCTGATGCAGGGCCTGTTCCCGCCGTCCGGCCGATCCCAGGGCCAGCCAGGAGAACTGCACCGGAGGCGGCCCCAGCCCCTTGTGCTCCATGGCGCTCTGGGTAAGCCGGATCAGGCGCATGGTGAGGCGGTCGTTGAACTCACTGAGCACATCCAGCATGTACTCGGCGCTGCCCCCCAGGCGCAGCAGGGTCTCCATCACCCGGTTCATGCGCCGGGGCAGCCCGGCCAGATCCTCCAGGCTGGAAACCTTGGCCACCTCCTTCATCACCCCCACCGGCGAGGAGCCGGTGACCATGGTCAGGTCGTGGTCGCTTATCACCCCCACTAGGCGCTGCTCCTCGGTCACCGCTAGGTGGTGCACCCCGTGGCGGGCCATCTCGATCATGGCCTCAAAGGCGAAGGCCTGGGGCGATATGGCCTTGATGGAGCGGCTCATCACTTCGGCCACGGCCACGTCCGGGGCCACCCCGGCGGCCAGCACCCGCACCCTCAGGTCGGTGTCGGTGAGGATGCCCAGGGGCCGCCCCCCCGGCTCGCAGACCATGATGGAGCCCACCTTGCGCTGGGTCATGAGTATGGCCGCCGCCTTCACCGGGGTGGCGGGTAGGCAGGTGAGCAAGCTCTTGCTCATCAGCTCGTGCACCCGGCTGCCGGTGAGCACCGCGTCCAGGCCCAGGGTTTCGGTGCCGGTCATCTGGGTGGTGTGGTGGTCGGCCGCCCGGCGCACCGCGTCTATGTTGCGGGCCAGGGAAAAGCTGAAGTGGCGCTTGAAGACCGGGTTGTCCCTTACCAGGGTTCTGAAGGGCTCGTCGGGCAACATGAAGGCCAGCAGGTCTTCCTGGGCCGTTACGGTGAACAGGGCCAACTCGCCCTGCAACAGGCTGAGCGCACCAAAGGTGTCGCCCTCCCCCCGCACGTCGATGAGCAACTCCTCGCCGCTTTGACGAGGCAGGGTCACCCTCACCGAGCCGTTCATGATGACGTAGAGGTTCTTGGAGGGGTCCTCGCCGGCCTGGATGATCACCTCGCCACGAGGAAAGTAGGCCAGATCCATCAGGCCCACCACTCGTTGCAGTTCGGTCTCCTCCATGCTGTCGAAGGGGACCACCGACTGCAAAAAATCCTTTATGCGGGGCAGAGGGAAATCGCTCATGCCACCTCGCCGCAAGCAGGATAAACGGACCGACCCATGATCAGGCCTGCCCTTGCGCGGCCTCATCAGCCCTACATGGGCGATTTGTCCTTAATTTCTCAAATATATCCTATGAAAAAGCTGGCTCCGGCCGCCATGGGGGGAAACCCTTAATTTGGCGGGGGGAGCCCCTACCCCCGGCGGCCCTTGGCAAAAGCGGCGGCCTCCAGCCCGGCCACGCAGCCCTCGCCCACCGCCTTGGCCGCCTGCCAGGGCGGCCCGGTGATGTCGCCGCAGGCGTAGACCCCGGGTAGGTTGGTGGCCTGTTTTTTGTCGGCGGCGACGTACTGCATGGTCTCCGGGTCCATCATCACCCCCAGGGTCCCGGCCAGGGCCACCGCCCCCTTGGCCCCCAACTCGATGAACACCCCCTCCACCTCCAGGGTCTCGCCGTCGTCCAGCTCCAGGCCCTGCACCTTGTCCGCGCCCAGGATGGCCTTCACCTTGCGGCCGGGGTGGGCGATTATGCCGCCGGCCTCCACCTGCGCCGCCAGGGTGGGGTCCACCGTGGCCTGGCCGTAGATCAGGTGCACCTCGCTGGCCACCATGAGCATGGTCAGGGCCCCGCTGAAGGCGGCGCTGCCCTCACCCACCACCGCCACCTTGGCCTGGCGGTAGAAACCGGCGTCGCAGTCCACGCAGTAGCTCACCCCCTTGCCCAACAGCTCCTTCTCGCCCTTGACCCCCAGCTTGTTGCGGCTGATGCCCATGGCCAACACCAGGGATTTGGCGGCCACATCCCGGCCGCTCTCGGTCTTGACCAAGAAGCCTTCGCCCTGGGGCTCCACCTCCAGCACGTCCTCGTCCCACATCTGGGCCCCGAAGCTTTGGGCCTGTTCCCGGCCCGCCTCCAGGAGGTCCTCGCCGGATATCTTGCCCAGACAGCAGAAGTTCTCCACGTGGGCCTTGTAAAGGCTGCTCTGGGGGCGGCGGCCCAACACCAGCACGGAGACCTTTTTGCGGACCGCATGGATGGCCGCCTGGAGCCCGGCCGGGCCGGTGCCCAGGATCACCACGTCAATGTTGCTCTGGCTCATGCGAAAAAACCTTCCCCGGCGCGGGGCGCCGCCTGGCTATACCTTGTCATCGGGGTCCACGTGCACGATCACCTCGCCCACGTCGGGCATCTCGGCCTGCAGACAGTGCTCCACCGCCTTGGCGATGTCGTGGCCCTGGGTCACCTTGAGGCGGCCGTCCACCACAACGTGGATCTGCATCTGCAAGCGGCCGCCGATGCTGCGCACCTTGAGGTCGTGCACCTGCTCCACCCCGGACACGCCCAAGGCGCATTGCTTGATGGAATCCATGATCTCGTGCGAGGGCGCGGTGTCCACCATTTCCTGGAGGGCGCCCCAAAGCACCTCGCCCCCCACCTTGAGGATGAGCAGGGAGACCACCAGGGCGGCCCAGGCGTCCAGGCTGTGCCAGGCCGGGTTGATCATGGCCCCGGCCACGCCCGCCAAAACCGCCACCGAGCTGAGGGCGTCGGAGCGGTGGTGCCAGGCGTTGGCCACCACGGCCTGGCTCTTGATCCTGCGGCCCACCAGCACCGTGTAGCGGTACAGTGCTTCCTTGGCCAGGATGGAAACCACCGCCGCGGCCAAGGCCAGCCAGGTGGGGTGGTGTTGGTCTCCCCTGATGAGCTGCTCGATGGCGTCGTAGCCCAGGCCCACCGCCAGGGCGAAGAGCACCACTCCCACCACCAGGGTGGAGAAAGTCTCGATGCGGCCGTGGCCGAAGGGGTGCCTGTCGTCCGGGTCGCTGCGCCCCCACTTTAGGCCCAGCAGCACCACCGCATCGGTGACCAGGTCGCTCAGGGAGTGGGCCGCGTCGGCGATCATGGCCTGGCTGTTGCCGTAGATGCCGGCCAGAAGCTTGCCCAGGGCCAGGACTAGGTTCACCCAGGCCCCCACCCAGGTCACCCGGCGCCCTTGCTTGCCTTGTGTTTTCAGGTCTGGGTTCATTATCGCTCCACCAGCTTTGGGACAGGAACGTTCGCCTAATATCCTAGGCCCTGGAGCGGCTAAAAACAACGGGCTCGGCTCCGGCGGCCTTGCATGCCCGCCGCACGCTGCCATAATGGTAAGCTATACTCAGTAATTATTTACCGCGAGGAGCCCATGGCCAAGGCCAAAGCCAAAAACGCCCCTTTTTCGCTGCTCAGCGATGACGACCTGTACCTGTTCAACGAGGGCAGCCACCTGGAGCTTTACAACAAGCTGGGGGCCCATCAGGTGAAGGTGGCGGGGCAAGAGGGCACCTATTTCGCGGTCTGGGCCCCCAACGCCCACGCCGTATTCGTCATGGGCGACTTCAACGGCTGGGATCAGCACACCGCCCCCCTGGGCCTGCGCTCTGGCTCGGGCATCTGGGAGGGCTTCGTGCCCGGGGTGCTGGCCGGGCAGCGCTACAAGTATCACATCGAATCCAAGAACATGGGCTATCAGGTGGACAAGTCCGACCCCCTGGCCCAGGCCGCCGAGGTGCCGCCGCTCACCGCCTCGCTGGTGGTGGACCCGGCCTACGAGTGGGGCGACGATGAGTGGATGAACCGGCGGGGCCAGGGCAACATCCTGGACCGGCCCATGGCCACCTACGAGATGCACCTGGCCTCCTGGCGCAAGGGCCCGGGCGGCGAGACCCTGGGCTACCGCGAGCTGGCCCCGCTGTTGGCCGACTACCTGGAAGAGCTGGGCTACACCCACGTGGAGTTCATGCCCATCATGGAGCACCCCTTCGGCGGCTCCTGGGGCTATCAAGTCACCGGCTACTTCGCCCCCACCTCCCGTTTCGGCTCGCCCCAGGACTTCAAGTATCTGGTGGACTATCTGCACCAGCGGGGCCTGGGGGTGATCCTGGACTGGGTGCCCAGCCACTTTCCCACCGACGGCCACGGGCTGGACTTTTTCGACGGCACCCACCTCTACGAGCACGCCGACCCCCGCCAGGGCTTCCACCCCGACTGGCACAGCGACATATTCAACTACGGCCGCGACGAGGTGCGCTCCTTTTTGCTCTCCAGCGCCATGTTCTGGCTGAGGGAGATGCACGCCGACGGCCTCAGGGTCGACGCGGTGGCCTCCATGCTCTACCTCAACTACTCCCGCGAGGACGGGGAGTGGATACCCAACCAGTACGGGGGCAACGAAAACCTGGAGGCGGTGGGCCTGCTGACCCGCATGAACATCGAGACCTACGCGGCCAACCCGGGCATCGCCAACATCGCCGAGGAATCCACCGCCTGGCCCATGGTCAGCCGCCCCGCCTATCTGGGCGGCCTGGGCTTCGGCCTGAAGTGGGACATGGGCTGGATGCACGACACCCTGGCCTACTTCCGCCAGGACCCCATCCACCGCAAGTTCCATCACGACAAGCTCACCTTCCGCATGCTCTACGCCTTCACCGAGAACTTCGTGCTGGCGCTGAGTCACGACGAGGTGGTGCACGGCAAGGGCTCGCTGCTGGGCAAGATGCCCGGCGACAACTGGCAAAAGTTCGCCAACCTGCGCCTGCTGCACAGCTACATGTACGCTCAGCCGGGCAAGAAGCTTCTGTTCATGGGCGGGGAGATCGCCCAGTGGAGCGAGTGGAACCACGAGGGCACCCTGGACTGGGCCCTGCTGGACTACGGACCCCACACCGGCATCAAACGCCTGATCAGCGACCTCAACCGTACCTATCGCAACGAGTCGGCCATGCAGGTGGACCTGAAGCCCGAGGGCTTTTCCTGGGTGGACTGCAACGACACCGAGGCCAGCGTCCTGGCCCTGCTGCGTCTGAACCCGGCGGCGGGGGCCTCCATGCTGGCGGTGCTCAACTTCACCCCGGTGCCCCGCAAGAGCTACCGGGTGGGGGTGGACCGGCCCGGCTTCTGGCAAGAGATTTTCAACAGCGACGCCCCGGAATACGGCGGCAGCGGAGTGGGCAACGCCGGGGGGGTGAACGCCTCGAACATTGGAGCCCACGGCCGCGCCTATTCCCTGGAGCTGACCCTGCCGCCCCTGGGGGCGCTGTTCCTGCGCCCGGCCTCGCAAGAGTCCTGATATCTTGCGCCCGGTTCAAGGCCATCTGCCCTTGCAGGCATTGGTCTTTGGCCTGGTGGCTGCGGCCATAAGCGCCATCTACTTCACCCAGCCGGTGCTTCCCGAGCTGAGCCGGGAGTTCGCGGCCTCGCCGCCCCTGGCCTCGCTCACCGTGTCCCTGGTAATCTTGGGCATCACCCTGGCCTGCCTGCCCTTCGGGGTCTTGGCCGACCGCTGGGCGGTGAAATCCATCATCGCCCTGGGCGGCGGGGCCACCACCGCCTGCCTGGCCCTGGCCGCCCTTAGCCCCAACCTGCCGGTGCTGTTGGCCGCGCGCCTGGGTCAGGGGATCGCCCTGCCCGCCCTCACCTCCTGCCTGGCCGCCTATTTGGCCCGCACCCTGCCCCCCGCCGGCCTGCGGGTGGTCATGGGCTCTTACGTGGCGGCCACGGTGGTGGGCGGGCTCATGGGCCGCCTGCTCAGCGGGTTCTTCCTGGCCGGGCACTGGCGGGCCTGCTTTTGGCTGGGGGCCTTCCTGGTGCTGGCCTTGTCCCTGGCCGCCATGGCCTGGCTGCCCACCCAGGGGCCGCCGCCCGCCCACCAGAAGAGCGAGCCCGGCTATTTGGCCCTGCTCAAGAGCCGCCCCACCCTGGCCCCCTATCTGTCCACCTTTGGCAGCATGTTCGTGTTCGCGGCGGTGTTCAACTACATCCCCTACCACCTGGCCGCCCCCCCCTTTGTGGCCTCCACCAGCCTGATCAGCCTGGTCTACCTCAGCTTCATCATCGGGGTGGCCCAAAGCCCCCTGGCCGGGCGTTTGGCCGGGCGGTGGGGCGCGGGTCCGGTGCTGCTCATGGGCGCGGCCCTGTTCGCCCTGGCTCTCCTGGTGTCGCGCCTGACCTCGCTGCCCATGGTGATCCTGGCCCTGGTGCTGGTTTGCGCGGGGCACTTCACCATCCACGCCACCAGTCAGGGCCTGTTGAACATGCGCCTCAGTTCCAGCCAGGGCCGGGGAAACAGCCTATACGTATTGGTGTATTATTTGGGTGGCTGGGCGGGCATCACCGCAGCGGGCGCCCTGTGGAGCCGGTGGGCCTGGGGCGGGGTGACCGGTTTGGGCCTGGTCATGCTCCTGCTGCCCGTGGCGGTGGGGCTGCTGGAAATAAAACACCGAGGCTGATCATGAACCGAATCTGCTACGAGCCCATAGGCCTGCTGTACACCCCCTTCCGCGAGCCCAGCGGCGCTCCCATCCAGCCCTGCGGGGCCGGGGACGCCTTGGGCCGGGCCGAGCTGCGCCCGGAGTTGGCCCCGGCCCTGGAGGGGCTGGACGGCTTTAGCCACGTGATCCTCATTTATCATTGCCACCGGGCGGCGGCCTTCAAGCTCATGGTGAAGCCCTTCCTGGACCAGAACGAGCACGGCCTTTTCGCCACACGGGCCCCGGCTCGGCCCAACCCCATGGGCCTTTCGGTGGTGGAGCTGGTGGCGGTGGAAGGCAACGTGCTGCGCCTCAGGGGCGTGGACATGCTGGACCAAAGCCCGCTCATGGACATCAAGCCCTATGTGCCCCAGTTCGACGCGCCTCCCGGCGAGGTGCGCACCGGCTGGCTGGCGGACAAGGCCCAGGACGCGCCCACCAAGAAAGCTGACGAGCGCTTCAGTTAGCCTTGCCCGGGACCGAGGGCCGCTGTTAACCTGAAAATCTAAGTAGAACCCACTCGAGGTGTGCCATGAGCGAAGCCATGGAGAAAGCGGCCCAGCGGGAAGCCACTCCGGAAATCCTGGCCCTGCTGGAAAAGGCGCGGGCCCTGCCCCCCTTGCCCGACCAGCCCATCCCCACCCCCTTTTTGAAGCGCGCCTTTGACATTGCCTTTTCCGGGACGGTGCTCACCCTCACCTTGCCGGTGTTTTTGGTCACCATGCTGGCCATATTCCTGGAGCACCTGGGCCGGGGTCAGGCCGGGGCGCCCTTGTTTTATTACGAGCCGCGCATATCCCAGGGACGCACCTTCCACTTCATGAAGTTCTTCATCTTCAAGCCCGAGGTCATCGAGGAGCTCAAGCGCCAGGGCAAGTTCATCCACACCAAGTACCTGGAGTGGGACGGCCACTCCATGACCAAGGTGGGCTCGGTGCTGCAAAAGATCTACCTGGACGAGCTGCCCCAGCTCATCAACATCTTCCTGGGCGACATCAGCGTGGTGGGCCCCCGGCCCATCAACCTGGAGGTGTACGAGCAGGCCCTGGCCGCGGGGGTGCTCAACTGGAAGGTGCTGCGGGCGGGCATAACCGGGCGCTACCAGTACTTCAAGGGCCACGGCCTGAGCCGCGACGACCAGTATCTGCTGGACCGGGACTACGTGGAGCTGTTGCGCACCGGCAGCGGCTGGCAGGTGCTGCGCGGCGATTTGCAGATCGTGGTGCGCACCATAAAGGTGATGCTCAAGGCCCAGGGCCTGTAGGCTCCGCAATCTTCAAAGCCCCCGCTCCCGGCGACACCGGACGCGGGGGCTTTTTTTTGCTCCGGCGAGGCGGGCGGCTAGCGGTTCAGCAGATTCTTGATCAGGCTCTCCGCCGCGGGAATCAGGTTGCCCTTCAGGTCCAGCTTGGGCACCGGCTTTTGCACCGTGCCGCCCAGCCCGATGGGGAAGGTGCCGTCCTTGTCCAGGAACTCCCGCAGGGTGTGGCCCACGGTGTCGGCCTTGAACTTGATCTTGGCGTCCAGGGAGTCGTTCAGCAGGTCGGTGTTACCGATGATCTGGGCGTCCATCTCGTCTTTACCAGCCATCAGGGCTATGTCGTAGTTCACCTTGCCCTTGCCGATGGTGTAGTCGCCCTGGAACTTGTCGAAGCGCCGGGGCAGCTTGGCCAAGTCGTTGCCGAACATCTTGGCCACCGACTCCACATCGTCCAGGAAGTCCATGCCGATGGTCACCCCGTCCTTGGCCTTTAGGTTGCCCTTGCCGGTGAGCGAGGTCAAGATCATCTCCGGCTCCAGGCCCTGCCAGGCCATTTGGCTGTCCAGGGAGAACACGCCCTCCAGGCTGCTGAGCGGCAGGGCGAACAGGGGGAAGTCGTTCTTGAGCTTCGTGAACACCGAGGGGGTGATCTGGATGTCCTTGGCCTGGGCGCTGAACTTGCCCTCCGGCAAGGCGGGCCTAAAGTCCACCGCCGCCTTGGTCTGGATGTCGCCGCCCAGGAAACCGGCCTTGAAATCTACGATCTCCGCCTTCTGATCCTTCACCTGCAACTTGGTCTGAAGATCCTTGATCTGGTAGCCCTTCATGGTCAGGCGCGCCAGCTTGACCTCCAGCTCGGCGTCCAGTCCCTTGAGGTCCTTGCGGGTCTCGGCCGCCTTTTCCGCTTGGGTCTTGGCCGCCTTTTGCCCGGTCGGGGCCGGAGGCCCCGCCTTGGCCGCTTTGCCGCTGCGGGCCGGGGTCTTGCCGCGCTTGTCTGGCGGCGGGCCTAGGGGCAGGCGGTCCAGGTCCAGGTATTCGCCCGCCACCTTCAGGCGCAGCTTGGCCTGGCCCTTATCCAGTTTGACCATGCCGGTGAGGCCCAGCTTGGCCGGGGTGGAGAACCAATCCATTTGCTTGATAACCAGTTCCCTGGCTTCTTCCTTGACCAGATATTTGAAGTCCACCCGCAGCTCGGGCTCTTTCCAGGGCGCGGGCCAGGCAGGGCTCTCCACCATGGCGCCGCGCACCAGTCCCTGCCCGCTCAACTCCAGGGCTCCCGGCCCGACCCCCTTGAACAGCACATGCTTGCTGGCCTGGCCCTTGGCCTTGAGCGGCCAGGGCATCAGGGGCTCCACGAAGGCGGCCAGCTTGGCCAGGTCGGTCTGCTGGTCGTAGACCGCGTCGCTCTTGCCCAGGGACTTGCCCCAGCCCAGCACGCCCTTGAGGGTGTGCACCATGCCCGCCTGGGGGACGAGCAACTGGGCCTGTTTTATGTCCACGGTCTTGGCGTTCAGGTGCACGGAGGCCTGGGCGGCCCAGGAGGCGTCGCCCACCCGGAAGGGCCGCTTCATGGCCCCGGTCTGCACCTGCAAATCCTTGGCCTGGGCCTGGGCCTGCACCATGAGGGCCGCGGCGTCGCCGCTGGCCAGGCCGGTGACCAGCACCCGGCCCTGGGCCCTGAGCGACGGGGCCAGGGGAGCCAGGCGGGCGGCCAACTGGGCCAGGTCGATCTTGAGGTCCAGGCGGCCCTGGTCCAGCTTGAAGCTGTCGCCATAGCCCCGGCTCTTGAAGCCGGAGGTGAGGCTGAGGCCGGGCATGGCCAGGTCCATGCTGCCCGAGGATTGGCTCATGGACAGGTCGCTGCTCAGTTCGCAGCGCTCCAGGGGCAGTTCGCTGCGCTTGCCGTTGGCCTGGTTGAACAGATGGAGCGCGGAGCCGGTGACCGCCAACTTGCGGATGACCAGGCTGCCGTCGTCCGGGGCCTCCTTGGGTCCGGCCTTGGCCGCGCCGCCGCCCTTGCCGGCCTTGCCCTCCTTGGCCGGGAGGTCCCGCCAGTTCAGGCGGCCGTCCTTGGCCCGCACCATGGACAGCTCCAGGCCGTCCACCAAGACCCGATCCACCACCACGCGGCCGGTGACCAAAGGCCAGATGCTGGCCTCCAGTTGCAGCGAGCCCAGTTTGACCAGGGGGCGGCCGCCGTATTCCGGCTTGTCCTGGACCTCCAGGCCCTTCACCTGTAGCTCCAGGCCCCCCCAGATGCCCAGCGACACTTCCTGCACCGAGGCCTTGCGGCCCAGGTTTTCTTCCAGCGCCCCGGCCAGCATGGAGCTGAGAGGCAGGGCCCTTGGCAGGATGGTGATGCCCAGGGCCGCCAAGGCGGCCAAGGCCAACAACACCACCACGATGATCTTCAGCGCTTTAGCCATGGGATATGCCTTCCCCCCCACAGGATAGAAACCTGGTTTGCCGATATCCGATAACGCTCACCTCAAATTATGATAGCCCCGTGGCCGCGAGTAAAGCGGTCAACGGGGCTATCATAATAGTCATTTGGGTGAACCGGGAGGCTAATGCGCGGCGAACAGCCCCTCCACCGGAACTTTTTTCTCCCACAGATGCAGCGGAATCTCCTGACCTGGACGCAGTTCGTAATAGAGCCTGACCCGCAGGGTCAGCTCCCGAGAGGGCCGGCCCAGGGGGATGACGAAGTTCTCGCGCTTGGGCTTGAAGGGCTGCAAGGTGGTGTCGCGGACGATGCCCAGCTTGCGGTCCGGCCCCAGCACCATGACCGAGCCCAGGCTGTCGGTGCATTGGGGCATGAAGATGCGTTTTTCCTTGAACAGCTCTTTTCCGTTTTCATCCTTGGCGGCCGCTTCCAGGACCACCTGCGCCCGGGAGGGTCAACCGTCGGGGATGCGGTGGCCCGCCCGGTTTTGGATGGTCACCCCCACCACTACCTGGGGCGCGTTCTCTTTGTGCCCTGGATGGAAGGTGTAGGGCAGAGCCTCCACCTCCATGGGAAGAGCGGCCCGGTAAAGCTTGGCCGTGGCCTCCTTGTCGCTGAAGTCCGGCGGGAAGGTGTGGTCGGCGCCGGACATGTGGCAGTCCAGGCAGGTTCGCGATCCGCCGTCGGCAACATAGCCGTTCAGATAGCTGCCATAAAGTGTGGCGCACTGCACCGGCGGAGTGAACTCGAAGTTGGGGCCCATGCCGTGGCACTGGCCGCAAAAGGCGGGCGAGGCCATGAAAGAACTTTTGCGCACCGCCTTGATCTCCCCTTCGTGCTCCGGCAGGGCCTTGGGCCCGTAGAGGACGCCGGGCTCGGGGCGGTGGTGCACCACGGCCTTGTCCTGGTGGCACACCAGGCAGCCGATATTCAAGCGCCCCACCACCGCCTTGTCGTCGCGCCAGATCACCTCGGCCAACTCCTGGGCCACCTTGGGTCCGGCGCTCATCAATTGAGGCAGGTGGCACTTGGCGCAGGGGAAATTGGCCAAGGTCGCGTCCTGGGGCTTGTTCACCGCCAACGGCCCCTTGCGCAGGTACTTGCTCATGAAGCTGAAGCCGTCCAGGCCCATGAGGGAGCGGGCGTGGTGGGAACGCGACCACTGCTCATATATCTCGGTGTGGCACTCCTGGCAGCGCTTGGAGTCGTAGCGCTCCAATAGCTCGGCCAGGCTTTGGGCCGGGGCTTGGCCTCCCGCGGCCCAAACCCACACCGCGCCACATAGCGACAAGGCCGCCACCGCCGCGCCCAGGAGCACCACTTTCTTATACAGGGCCGAACCGTTCATTAGCCCAACCTCTCTCAAGACCCTCGCCGGTCCCTTATGCGCCTGTGAAAGGCGAAACGATGAAGTATGCGCCCAAAAGGCCGATGCCCACCCCGGCCGCCCGCTTGAACCAAAGGCTGCCCCGCTGAAAGGAGTTGTTCTCCAGCACGCCGCCCACCAGGGCAGTGGAGCTGCCGGCCAGGGCGATGGGCAGGGCGTGGCCCACGCCGAACAAGGTGATCATCAAAAGCCCGGCCAGGATGTCCTTTTGCACGGTGATGATGGCCAGGATGGGGGCGATGAAGCCGAAGGTGCACGATCCCGAGAGCACCCCATAGGCTAGGCCCAGGACGAACGCTCCGCTCATGCCCTTGACCTTGAGGCGGCCCATGAGGTTGCCGGACATGGAGAAGGCTTGCACCCCCAACATGTCCAGGGCCACCCAGATCAGCACCGCGCCCACCAGAATGGTCCAGTAGGGGCCCACGTCGCCCAGCATCAGGCCCAGCCAGGCGCAGATCACCCCCACCAGGGCGATGGTGATGAACAGGCCGCTGGTAAAGGCCGCGGCGTAAAAGGCGGCGCTACGCGGCCGCACGCTCTGGTCCTGACCGGCCACGTAGGTGACGATGAGGGGAATGGAGGCCAGGTGGCAGGGGCTCAGGGCCACGCTGACCACGCCCCACAAAAAAGCACCGGCCAGGGCGATGAGGCTGCCCGAGGTTATCCAGGCGTTCAGAGTGATGAAAAACTGATCCAGCATGCCCGCTCCGCCCCCTGATCGCGCCGCCTACTTGGCGGGCGCCTTGGGTTTCTCCACGCCCAGCTTGGCCAATACCAGTTCGATGTTTTCCTTGCTCAAGAAGCCCTCGTGGCGAAAGGCCTCGCGTCCCTGCTTGTCGTAGAAAACCTGGGTGGGGATGGCCCGGATGCCGTACTGGGCGGCCAGGCTGCGGTCTTTCCAGACGTCCAGGAACACTATGGCCGCCTTGCCCTTGTACTCGGTTTTCAGCTCATCCAGGATTGGGGCCATCATCCGGCAGGGGATACACTTGTCTGCCCCCAGGTCCACCAGGGTGACCATGCCCTTGACCGGCAACTTCTCGGTGGCCGAGGCCGGGCCGGGGTCCGCAGCCAGCAGGGCCAGAGACAGGGCCAGCACCATAAACAGCGTTGAGCGGAATAGTTTCATGTTAAGCGGAACCTTCTTAGGTAAAGGGTTAAGGCTTGCAACTGACGTGGCAAACCCCGGTGGGGCCCTCCACGGCATGGGGGAAGTACTTGCGCTTGAAGAACAGGGCTACGTTGACCAAGCCGATCAAGACCGGCACCTCCACCAGGGGGCCGATCACCGCGGCAAAGGCCTGGCCGCTGTCGATGCCGAACACGGCCACGGCCACGGCGATGGCCAGCTCGAAGTTGTTGGAGGCCGCGGTGAAGGACAAGGTGGTGGCCTGCTCGTAGGTGGCCTTGGCCTTGAGCGACAGCCAGAAGCTTACCAGGAACATCACCACAAAGTAGATGCACAGGGGTATGGCCACCCGCACCACATCAAAAGGCAGGGCCACGATGTACTCACCCTTGAGGCTGAACATCACCAGGATGGTGAACAGCAGGGCGATGAGGGTTATGGGGCTGATCTTGGGGATGAAAACTTCCTCATACCACTGGCGGCCCTTGAGCTTAAGCCCCACCACCCGGCTGATGATCCCGGCGATAAAGGGTATGCCAAGGTAGATGAACACGCTCTGGGCGATCTGGCCCATGGACACCTGCACGGCCATTCCCTCCATGCCTAGCCACTGGGGCAGCACGGTGATGAAGAACCAGGCGTAGAGGCTAAAGAACAGCACCTGGAAGATGCTGTTGAAGGCCACCAGCCCGGCGCAGTATTCCCGGTCGCCCCGGGCCAGGTCGTTCCACACGATGACCATGGCGATGCAGCGGGCCAGGCCGATGAGGATAAGCCCCACCATGTAGGCGTGCTGCCCGGATAGGAAGGTCACCGCCAGGGCGAACATGAGCACCGGCCCGATGACCCAGTTCTGCACCAACGACAGCACCAGCACCCGCACGTTCTTGAACACCTGGCCCAGCTGCTCGTAGCGCACCTTGGCCAGGGGCGGGTACATCATCAGTATCAGGCCGATGGCGATGGGCAGGTTGGTGGTGCCCACGGAAAAGTGGTCCATGACCTGACGCACGCCGGGGAAGAAATAACCCCAGCCCACGCCAACGGCCATGGCCAGGAAAATCCACAGGGTGAGGAAGCGGTCCAGGAAAGATAGCTTTTTAACCTCAGTGGGGGGCATCTTCGGGGTCTCCACTCTTAAAGTCAGTCTTGCAGGCTCCGGGGCAGGCCCAGCACCATGGCCTTGATCTCATCGCGCACCCGGCGGTAGGGGGCCAGGGCCTCTTCTTCGTCGGCCGCGCCGGTTGCCAACAGGGGCGGGTCGTCGAATCCCCGATGCACCCGAGTTACCGGGCCGGGGAAAAATGGGCATGCTTCGTTGGCGTTGTCGCACAGGGTCACCACCCAGTCCCAGTCCTGGCCGATGAAGGGGTCCACGGCCTTGGACTTTTGGCCCGAGATGTCCACCCCGGCCTCGGCCATGGCCGCCACCGCCCGGGGGTCCACCCGGCCGGGGGCCACCCCGGCGCTGAAGGCCTCGTACTCGTCGCCGCGCAGAGCGTTGGTGAAACCTTCGGCCATCTGGCTGCGGCAGGAGTTGCCGGTGCAGAGAAAGAGGATGCGTTTTTTGGGCGTATCGCTCATCTGTGATCACCTTTGCTCAAGGTTCAAAGTTGTGCTCTCGTCATTCCAGCCCAGCGATCAAGCTTCCGGCGCCTTCCCCCTGCCCGAGGAGGATTTTTATCTCCCGGG
>Ga0180016_100081_pt1 | contig 43009 bp, 32 predicted proteins | sample KR46_M_MetaG_FD_129673 | JGI IMG/M metagenome (GOLD analysis project Ga0180016, IMG submission 129673) | Groundwater microbial communities from the Olkiluoto Island deep subsurface site, Finland - KR46_M_MetaG | ecosystem: Environmental > Aquatic > Deep subsurface > Groundwater | place: Finland... | reverse complement strand
TGCCCTGAGCGTAGCCGATCACGCAATCGACCGTGCCCTCGGCAAGAAGCTTCTTGGCCGCCTCACGGATTTTTGTGACTAGAGACTCCATCAGGCCACCCTCCGGATGTCTTTGACCATGCGCTGGGCCGGGCCAAGCTCTTTGACTGCGTCCGTGACCTTGATGACCGTATCCTGGAACTTGGTGGCCTCGGCCGAGGAAATCCAGCTGAAGTGCAAGCGGCCGGGTTCGATGCCAACGTACTCCAGGAGATTTTTCAAAACGGCGAACCGCCGTCGGGCGAACATATTGCCAGCTATATAGTGGCAGTCGCCCGGATGTCAGCCGGAGACCCAGACCCCGTCCACTCCCTGTCTGAAGGCCTGCAGGATGAACTTGGGGCTCATCCGCCCGGTGCAGGGAATGCGGATCACGTGAATGTTGGGGGGGTACTGCAACCGGCTGACGCCCGCCAAATCGGCCGCGCCGTAGGAGCACCAGTTGCACAGGAATGCCGCTATCCGCGGTTGGAACTGTTCATTCTCACTCATGGGACCGTACCGTCCTATTTCTTACAGAGCCATGATCTGGGCCATGACGCCCTGATTGGTGAAGCCTCTCAAGTTCGGCGCGCCGGAGCGGCAGGATGCCACGCAGGTGCCACAGCCCTTGCACAGGGCCTCGTTGACCACGGCCAGGCCCTTGTCGTCCTGGGTGATGGCCTGGTAGGGACACACCGTCCAGCAAACCCCGCAGCCCACGCATTTGCGTTGGTCGATGAAGGCCACCGTGCCCGGCAGCATCATTTCCTTGGAACTCAAGACCGTGACCGCGCGGGCCACCGCCGCCTGGGCCTGGGCCACCGCCTCTTCCAGAGGCTTGGGGTAGTGGGCCAGACCGGCCATGAACACGCCGTCGGTGGCGAAGTCCACGGGGCGCAGTTTTTGGTGCGCCTCCAGGAACCAGCCGTCCGAGTCCATGGGGATCTTGAACATCTGGGCCAGGTCGTTGGACCTGTTGCTCACGATGGCCGTGGCCAGGCCAATCAGGTCCGCTTCGATCAAGAGGTCGCGGTCCAGGACATGGTCGCGCACCGTGACCAGCAGGCCGTCGTCGGTGGCCTTGACCTCAGGCTTGTGCTCCAGGTCGTAGCGCACGAACAACACGCCCTTGCTGCGGGCTTCCTTGTACAGAAGCTCCCGCTCGCCAAAGGTGCGGATGTCCCGGTACAGGATCACCACCTGGGCCTCGGGGTTGGCCTCCTTGATGGCCAGGGCGCTCTCCACCGAGTGGGTGCAGCAGACCTTGGAGCAATAGGGGCGCTCCGGGTCGCGGGAACCCACGCACTGGATGAACACCGCCTTGTTGACCTCGCTCAGGTCCAACTCGCCGCCCAGCACCGCCTGGTCGATCTCCAGGTGGGTCATCACCCGGGGATCCTGGCCGTAGAGGTACTCATTGGGCTTGTACTCGCCGGCCCCGGTGCAGATAAGGGTGACGCCGTGCTCCACCACCTCCTCGCCGGAGTCGCCGGCCAGGGTGGTCTTGAAGTTGCCCACGAAGCCTTCACCCTCTTTAAGGGTGGTGTTCAGGTGCACCGTGATCAAAGGCTCGGCCTCGATCCTCTCCCGGAGCTCGTCCAGGTAGGGAGCGATGGGCTGGTTCTGAGCGGTGACCCTCAGGCTGCGGGCGTTGCCGCCCAGGGCGTTGTCGCGCTCCACCAGGTGGCTGGTGTAACCCTGGGCCGCCAGGTTCAGCGCCGCGTTCATGCCCGACACGCCGCCGTCGATGATCAAGGCGCCGGGAGTGACCTCCAGCTGGACCTCTTGCAGGGGGGCGAGCAGGGCCGCCTTGGCCACGGCCATGCGAATCAGGTCTTTGGCCTTTTCGGTGGCCGCAGCCGGGTCGCCGGAGTGCACCCAGGAGTCCTGGTTGCGGATGTTGGCCATCTCGAACAGGTACTTGTTCAGCCCGGCGTTGACCAAGGTCTCCTGGAACAGGGGCTCGTGGGTGCGGGGGGTGCAGGCCGCCACCACCACCCGGTTCAGCCCCTCCTCGGCGATCACCTCGGCCATCTTGTCCTGGGTGTCCTGGGAGCAGGAGAACAGGTTGTTGCGCACGTAGGTGACGTAGGGCAGCGTCTTGGCGTATTCGGCCACCGCCTCCACATCCACCACCCCGGCGATGTTGATGCCGCAGGAGCAGACGAATACGCCCACCCTGGGGATGTCACCGGCCACGGGGCGCTCCTCGGGGAACTCCTGCTCCTGGGCCAGGCTGCCCCGGGCGCTGCTGAGCTTGCCCGCCGCGGCGCAGGCGGCCGCCGAGGCCTCCATCACCGACAGGGGGATGTCCTTGGGACCGGCCAAGGCGCCGCAGACGTACACGCCAGGGCGGCTGGTGGTCACCGGCTCGAAGCAACTGGTGGAGATGAACTTGCCGGGGCTGAGGTTGATGTCCAGCTTCTGGCACAGTTCGATGGTCTCCGGAGCGGTCTCCAGACCCTGGGAGAGCACCACCATGTCGAAGGTCTCCATCCGGGCCTGACCGTCTTCCGTGGCGTACTCGATCTGCAGGGAGCGGTCCTCGAGCTCGCTGATGGAGTGGATGCGGCTGCGGATGAAGCGCACGCCGTCTTCCTGGGCTCCTTCGTAGTAGCGCTCGAAGTCCTTGCCGAAGGTGCGCATGTCCATGAAGAAGATGGCGGCGTCCAGATCGGTGTGGGAGTGCTCCTTGGCGATCACCGCTTCCTTGATGGCGTACATGCAGCACACCGCCGAGCAGTAGGGGTGGTCGCAGGTGTTCACCTCGCGGCTGCCCACGCACTGGATCCAGGCGATCTTCTTGGGCTCGGCCTCGTCGCTGGGCCGCACCAGGTGGCCCATCCAGGGGCCGGAAGCGGCCAGGATGCGCTCGAACTCCAACGCGGTGACCACGTTGGGGAAGTTGGCGTAGGAGTACTGCACGTAGGGGGTGGGATCAAAAGGCTTGAACCCGGCGCTGATAATCACCGAGCCAACCTTGATGTCGCGCACCTCTTCCTGCTGATCGTAGTTCACCGCGCCGGTGGGGCAGAACTTCTGGCAAGCCTTGCACTTGCCCTTTTGGAAGTAAATGCAGTTCTCGGCGTCGATTCCGTACTTCAGCGGGACCGCCTGGGCGTAGCGGACGTAGGCCGCCTTGCGCTTGTCAAGGCCCTCGTTGTACTCGTTGGGAATGCGTTTGGGACATTTATCGGAGCAAGCGCCACAGGCGATGCACTTGTCCAGGTCCACATAGCGGGGATGGGAGGCGACCGTAACCGTAAAGTCGCCCTCTTCGCCTTGAATATCCTGAACCTCGCTGAGGGTCAGTAACTCGATTTTGATATGCCGGCCGACCTCGACCAGTTTAGGCGAGATAATTCACATTGCACAGTCATTGGTGGGGAAGGTCTTGTCCAACTGGGACATGACCCCACCAATGGCCGGGCTTTTCTCCACCAAATAGACGTAATACCCGGAGTTGGCCAGGTCGAGAGCGGACTGCATGCCTGCAATGCCGCCGCCCACCACCATAACCGCCCCGGTGACTTGCTTGGCTTTTGCCATTGGTCTAACCTATCCTTATCAGAGTGACTTTCGATGAAAAAACACCGATATTACATACACAAAGGGGAGTTTGTTGTGCGATTCACAAGGTTATATCTTTAACACACATTTTCCAAAACGTGTCAAGTTTTCTCTTTATTTAAAACCCATGAATGAGACCTCATGCATAAATTAATTGCCTATTTTTCATATATATTCACTGGACTATAAGCGGATTGCCAAGAATTCAGCGGGGTAAGCTGACTACCCGGTCCGAGGGATATCCCTCCTCGGTGAGCAGTACTTCGATCACCTGGCCCTCGCCACCCTTGAGCGACGCGCCGACAAAATCCGGTTGTATGGGCAATTCGCGCCCACCCCGGTCTATCAGCACCGCCAACTCGACCCGGCGGGCCCGGCCGAAGTCCATCAATTCGTCCAAGGCGGCCCTCACCGTCCGTCCGGTGTAGAGCACATCGTCCACCAGGACCACCCGGCGATCTTCTATGTCAAAGGCGATGTTCGTGGTTCCCACCTTGGGCCGCCGGTGCTGGCGGGTCCAGTCGTCGCGGTACAAAGTGATGTCCATGATTCCGGTGTCCGGCTGCGCCCCCAGGAGGCGTCCCACCAGGGCGCCCAGCCTCTGGGCCAAATGGGCTCCGCCGGTGCGTATGCCCACCAGGCACAGATCGCCAGCCTGGTCCTCACCGCCGGCTATGGCCCGGGCCATGGTCTCGAGTTGGCCGGCCATCTGCTCGGCGTCGAAAAGCACCTTCGCCTGGCTTAGGTCCATCTGCCTATTGCTCCCGGCTGGAAGATTGGGACCCTGGAAAATTTTTTTATATCCCACCCCAGGCGTACTCACAAGATATTTTGGGGGAAAACCGGGCCCTAATGGCGAAAACCCTTACTCTTGCTCTTGACCTGAGCCCGTCTGGGGCCTATAAATTGGCCTGTGCGCCGGAGTGGCGGAATTGGTAGACGCAGGGGACTCAAAATCCCCCGGTCCTTGTGGCCTTGTGAGTTCGAGTCTCACCTTCGGCACCAAATAAAATCACTAGGTTATCGCGGTCGGCATTCCCTTGGGAGTGCCGACTTGTTTTTGCCATGTAAGCATGGTGTAAGCACTGGGCACGATTTCAGCCTCTTTTGTGGCCCCCGTGCTGATTCTCTTCGGCCTTATGCAATATGGGCCTTCACGATTAATCTTCCGTGCCGACGCGCGTTCTTTGCCATCTGTGAAACCGCCTCCGTCATGTTGATCGGCAGGAGCGCCACAGCCGGGTGCGCTGCTGCGAAAACACGAGATTGCTCGTCTGCGAAGGCCTGGATCATCCGCAACCGGTTGGGACATAGAAATTTGACCCCGTACCAGCGGGCGCAGCTGGTCGAGCAACTCAGGCCACTGATAGCGGGGCGGGCCAAGGATAATCAGTCCCACGGGCATACGGCCCCCGGTAAAACGCTTTGTCAGAATTCAGGAAAAGCGTTGGCCATCCGCACCGAAAGGAACCCTCGAAAATCGCCGGATTGTCCAGGGACACCATCCGCAAGGTGGAGATGATCGAGGCCCAGGGCGTCCCCGAGCTTCGGGCCGCTGCGTCCAGGGGCGAAGTAAGGATCGATGCCGCAGCCAAGGTGGCCACGCTGCCCAAGCAGGAGCAGCGGGAAGCTACAGACAGGCAAATATGCTGGACTCATCCGCCACCGAGTTAAAGTAATATAGATCGCCGATGAACCCGAAAAAGGCTTCAGACCGCGATTTCGGCTAAAGAATACTCATTTTAAAACATCCCAATCATTTTATATTATTAGTGAGGTGCTACCCGTTCCGGGTCCAAGTGGGATGAGAGGTTTCCAGGTTTGCATCCTTGGAGATGGAGCCTTGGGGGAGGCAATCACTACTTTTTGTCCAGCACCTCCCTGATTTTCCGGAGCATCTTGACCCGTTGGTAGGGTTTGGCTAGATACCCGGCCGCGCCCGTGGCCAGGGTGTCCCTCAATTGGCTGTTAAAGGAATAGCCACTGGCCACCAAGGCCTTTGTCTGCGGATCTAGCTTCAGCATCTCCCGAAAGCATTTGTGCCCGCCTATACCGGGCATGTTCAGGTCCAAGATCACCAGGTCGAAACCGCCTTCTTTCTGCCGGAAGATTTCCAGGGCCTCTTCGCCGCTGCCGGCGGTTATGACCTCATAGCCCTCTCTGGACAAAATCAGGCGGCCCAAGTCACGCAACGGCTCCTCATCATCAACCAGCAGAATGGTCTCACTGCCGCCAGGTGCCTCCACTGTGGCTTTCAGGCCCGAAGTCTTCGGAGTGTCTTCCGCCTGCAGGGCGGGGAAATAAATATTGAAGGCGGTCCCCTGTCCAGGTTCGCTGTAGCAATTGATGAAACCGCCGTGGCCTCTCACGATGCCGTAGACCGTGGCCAGCCCCAGGCCGGTTCCTTTGCCCACCTCCTTGGTGGTGAAGAAGGGATCGAATATATGTTGCGCCACCTCCTTGGTCATGCCATGGCCCGTGTCAGATATTTGCAGACGAACGTAGTCACCCGGCTCAACCTCTAAATGCTCCTGGCAATATTCTCCATCCAGAGAAACGTTTTCGGTCTCGATCACCAGATCGCCGCCCTCGGGCATGGCGTCGCTGGCGTTGACGCCCAAGTTCATGACAATTTGTTCAATCTGACCCGAATCGCCAGTGATTGGCCTGAGGCCTTCGGCCAGGAGAAGCTCTATATTGACCATCCGAGGTATGGTTTGCTTGATCAGTTCCACAGCCTGGGTTACTTGATGGTTCAGGTCAATGGGCTTCATCTTCACTTCGGACTTGCGACTGAAAATGAGTATCTGCTGCACCAGCTTTTTTGCCCTAGCAGTGGCTGCCAGAATCTGGGCTAGGTAGTCCTGGTTCTCAGACCCGGTGGGCGTGTTGCCCAAGGCCAACTCAGAGTAGCCCATGATAGCCGCCAAGATGTTGTTGAAGTCATGGGCGATGCCGCCGGCCAAGGTGCCCATGGCCTCCATCTTCAGGGCTTGGCGAAGCTGGGATTCCAGGAGTACCCGTTCTTGCTCGATTAACTTACGGTCTGTGATATCCTGAGCCGCGCCACAAAGCCCAACAATCTCACCTCTTGCATCAAGTACTGTCTCGCCTCGCACCCACATCCATCCACGGCTTCCATTATCCCGCACAGTTTCAAGCTCTAGTTCATACGGTATTCCTGTTTCTACGGTTTGGGAAAGGGCAGCGGACAACCTCCCCCAACTCTCAGGAGTAAACAGCTTTTGGTGTTCGGTGTAAGGCGGAGGAGGGAGTGCTGGGTCGAAGCCATACATTTTGTATAGTTCCTCCGACCAAACTACCTCGTTGCTCACGATGTCTAAACGCCAACTGCCCACATGGGCAATTCGCTGTGATTCTCTGAGGTCTTTTTCGCTCAGTAGAAGGCTTTCATTCGCCTGGCGAAGCTCTTCCTCGGCCCGCTTGCGGTCGGTGATGTCATAAATGTGGGCCAGAATATATTTGACATCTCCCTGGCTGTTACTTATGGCCGAATTGCTTACCACGGCCCATACCACTTGGCCGTTTTTGTGGATATATCTCTTTTCAGCCCGTTTAACGGATAAATCGCCTGCTACGAATTTCCCCCAGCGGTCGCGGCCAGCCTGCTGATCATCGGGGTGGGTGAACTGATTGAATGACTTGCCTAGCAGTTCTTCCTTGGTGTGGCCGAGCATCTCGCATAGCCTGGGATTGACTTCAAGGAATCGCCGCTTAAGGTCCACCAGAGCCATCCCTTCTGGTGCGTTTTCAAAAGCGGTGCGGAATTGCTCTTCGCTTTTCTGCATCTCCTCTTCAGCGTGCCGGCGAGCTTCTTCCGAGCGTAGCGCTACGATTCCATAGGCCAGGCTCTGCGCCACCTTCTCCAACAATTCCACTTCTACATCATTGAAGGCATCTGGCTGGGAAGCATAGATGGTCAGCGCCCCCAGTACTTGGGCATCAATTTTCATGGGAAGTGATATGGATGAGGCATAGCCGCGCTTTATGGCTTGGTCGCGCCAAGGGGTGTAATTGGGATTGCTCAAGAGGTCGCGAGCTACCACGGTGTGACCAGTTCGAATGGCTCGACCGGTCGGGCCCCTACCCCTAGAGGTCTCCGCCCAATTGATTTCGGCAGTATCCAGGTAGCCTTCGTCAAACCCCATCTGGGCCACAGGCCGAACCGATTTGGCTTCGTCTTGTTCAGCCAAGCCAATCCAGGCCATCCGATAACCGCCTTCTGCTATGATGCGGCAAAAGCTTTGCAAAACCTCTTCTTCGTCACGGGCACGAACAAGGACTTGACTACATCGGCTTAAGGTATGTAAGGCTCGGTTGGTTCGCCGCAGTTCCTTTTCGGCCCGCTTGCGCTCGACATCATTGGCCGCCCTGATCCTGCGTTGAACCAGCAACAAGGCGATGAGCATTGCTTGCAACGCCAGCAAGCCAGCGGCGGCCAATATCCAACCCCAGTAAAGCTCCCATAATGAGTATTCCCTGAATTTAATTATGCTTCCCTTGGGCAAAGGGAGGTTCAGCAAGCCCCATCGCTTCATCTGCCGCCAGTCGAACACGTTGACATCGGGTGCTTGTGATGGGGGTATTTCAGATGGGTTTTCGCCGGATAGAATACGCAGCGCAACTTGGGCTATAGTAATGCCATTCATCTCAGCGCTTGCCAGTTTACCTCCCAAGATGCCGTAGTCCATAAAAGTGTCATATAGACCAATGACAGGGGCATTGGCCGCGCTGGAGATCATCTTGCAAACTATTCGTGGTACGAAAATCTTTCCGGAAGAATCCCTCACCATCATTACGTAATAAATCAATGAATCGGAAGGAAGATGTGCAACACGTTTTAGCAGATCATTTATCGTCATATCCGTCAGATAGCTTACTGTTATTGAGGAATCCAACCCTCCCAACTGCTTTCGCACCTTGTCTTGGTAGGTGTGGTCGAAAGGGCTGCTTCCCGTCACCACAAAAACATTTTTTGTTTTTGGCAAAAGCTTCAAAGCTAAATTCAAAGATCCCAGAATATCCTCTTCGAAATAAACGCTCGTCATGCGCAGATTTTTAGGTGGATGCTTGTATATCTCCTGCCCTCCCCCAGAAATCAACAAGGGAGCGCCAGGGAACAACTCGTTACCATAATGCGTAAGGAGAAAGGAGGCTCCGTCATTGACGGCAATTACTAAATCCAAGGACTGGTTGGCATACTTTGTTCTCAGCAGGTCTCGCACCAGGGCGTTTTCGTTTTTATCGGAGAAGGCCGCCAAGTCCAGATACTCTTCACTAATTTGGTAGGGTCCGGAGTTGCTGGATGCAATTTGGGCGCGAAATGATTGGCTTACCAATTCTTCCCACGGGGTGTAGGTCTGATGCGTATTAAGTATAAGAATTTTCTTTGTTTTATCGGCATCACCGGCCAGAACCGCAGAGCTTCCCAACATCAGGGCTGAGAGCAAAACCAGCAGGCAGGTGCGCGCAAAATTTTTCACGAATTTTGACTCCCATGGAGGTGGCCAGCCCCTGGACCGCCCGATTGGTCGAATATGGGTATGGTGTATTAAGGCACCTCGGTCGCCACAGTCCCCAGTGAGGTGCCCCACACCGCAATTGTCAGAAAAATATGCCGAAAACGTCGGTTTTGTAACCCAGACCCACCAAGCAAATTTAAGGAGGCTCCGCAGGCGGTGGCAGCGGTGATGCCCACTATTCGCCAGCAGCCGACATCCCTGTTCGCTACCAGAAACTGCTCCATGGTCTTGATGGTTCGGGCATGGTAGGCACCCACCCCAAACATCTCAAACAGGTAGGCAATTAGGTGAGCCCAATACAGGGGCAAGTTGCTTTGGCTCATTTTCGGCTTCTTTCGGCTTGCATTCCCCTCTCGGCAGAAATGGAGGGCAGCCAGCCAGTAAGTCGCGCTAATTAGTTATGTTATCACAAGAGCCTGTCTTTGCGGCCAACCAGTCTTAAAGATTAAAGAGTGGAGACGCAAGGCGCAGTTTGGAAGACAGGCCGGTGGTGTGGATGATGCTAAGAGCAGGGTCACCTCCACAGTCGGCCCCACTCAGTGGTACTTGTATTTCCTATCTTAATGTTCAGCAGGAGATTCGGCTGCTTGATTGGCACCTTTGTTGCTCCATCAAACAGGCTAGACACTTGGCCATCCGGCCGGTTCACTGGGACCTAAGCAAAATGAGTATAATGAGCGGTTGTTGTGGCTTAGTGGTGGTCCAGGAAAGTGAATCTCAGCATTTAAGCCTAACCGTTTTTTTGTGGTTTCTCTGCATTGGTAAGAGGCAAGACCTTCTTTCAGGTTCCCGAGCCATGGCCTCGGCCACCAGGCCAGCTATCTTGTCCGCCGCCTGCTCCAGAGGCCGTCTTGCCCAAGGGCAGCCAGGCTATCTTTCCTGGCCTTCTTAACCTCAAAAACAAAGAGGGCCTAACTCAAGAAATGTTACATTGATCGGGGGCAGGTCACTACAAGCACTAAGAGTATCTTCCAGTTATTACACAACTTAGTAAACGGAGTTTGTGCATTGGGCATCCCACGTATCTTCAACATTACTGAAAGTGCTCACCGCATCCATAACCCGTTAACACCAGAAAAGCTCGCCACTCTCGGCGCAGCGTTGCGCTTGGAATGGGGGACTCGTGTGCTGGACCTTGGCAGCGGTTCGGGCGAGATGCTGTGCACCTGGGCACGCGATTACGGAATCATGGGCGTCGGCATCGACATGAGCCAGTTGTTCAGCCAGCAAGCGAAACTCCGCGCTGAAGACCTCGGGGTCGCTGATCGAGTCGAGTTCATCCACGGCGACGCCGTCGGCTACGTCGCCGACGAAAAGGTCGGTGTGGCCGCCTGTCTCGGTGCCACATGGATCGGTGGGGGAGTCGTCGGCACCATCGAGCTTCTGGCGAAGAGTCTCCGCTCCGAAGGAATCATCCTCATCGGCGAGCCCTACTGGCTGCGGTTACCACCGACGCAAGAGGTTGCCAAGGGATGCTTTGCCAATTCCATCTCCGACTTTCTCATGCTTCCAGAACTTCTCGCGTCTTTCGGCGAGCTTGACTACGACGTTGTGGAAATGGTGCTGGCCGACCAAGAAGGCTGGGATAGGTACGAAGCGGCCAAGTGGCTCACCATGCGCCGATGGCTCGCAGCGAATCCCAGCGACGACTTCGCGAAAGAGGTTAGAGCCAAACTGGCTTTGGAGCCAAAACGCTACGCCGCCTACACGCGTGAATACCTTGGATGGGGTGTGTTCGCGCTGATGGCGCGGTGATGTGAGGCAGCTGGGATATTCGGGGGATGGTCAACAGCTGGGGCGGCTGAGCTACACTCGGTGGCTCGTCGAAGTGGGAGTTCAGGTTTAATTACGGAACACCCAAGCAACAACTCGAAACGTTGGGGCTATGTAAGAATATATAAAACTCTAATCTAGTACAGTCCCATTTTTTATACTTCAAATTGAGGTGGGGTCGGTAGCGGTTGTAATCGCGACGCTATTGTTCGAATCACGGCAAAACTATACATGTGTTGACTATAGACCTCTCCGACGATATCCTGGGGTCATCGCTCTAAGCTAGATGATCGACCCCATGCCGGAGCCTGCCGCCCATGCCGAGCGTATTATGGTCAAGGGACCGCCGCCGCGCGGTCATTCACATCAACGTGGCTGATTTCGCCGTGGCCGTGGAGCGCCTGGAGGACGCCTCGCTGCGGGGCCGGCCGGTGATCGTGGCCCCGCAGGGCGCGGCGCGGGCCCGGGTGTTCGACATGAGCGAGGAGGCCTTCCGGGCCGGGGTGCGCAAGCACATGCCCCTGGCCAGGGCCCAGCGACTGTGCCGCGAGGCCAAGATCGCCGCCCCCCGGCCCCATTGCTACGAGCGGGCCATGGCCGCCCTGCTCCAGCGGGCGGCCCCCTACTCGCCCCTGGTGGAGGCCGAGGAGGACAGCGGGCACCTGTTCCTGGACCTCACCGGCACGAGCCGCCTCTTCGGACCGCCCCAGGACGTGGCCCAGCGCATCCGGCGGGCGGTGCGGGGCGAGTTGGGCCTGGACCCCATCTGGGGCCTGGCCGCCAACAAGCTGGTGGCCAAGGTGGCCACCCGGGTGGTCAAGCCCAGCGGGGAGCACATCGTGGAGCACGGCCGCGAGGAAGACTTTCTGCGTCCCCTTCCCCTGTTTTTGCTGCCCGGCCTGGAGCGGGGCGACCTGCTGGCCCTCAGGGACTACCATCTGCACCGGGTGCATCAGGCCTTGGCCTGGAACCCGGATCACCTGGCCGTGGTGTTCGGCCAGCGGGCCGGGCAGGTGCACGGCATCCTGCGCGGCCAAGACGACAGCCCGGTGCTGCCCCTGGGCCACAAGCCGCCGGTGCTGCGCCTGGAGCGGGAGTTGGGCGAGGACAGCAACCGGGTCCCCGAGGTGGAGGCGGTGTTGTGGCGGCTGGTGGAGCGGGCGGGCGCGGCCCTGCGCGGCCAGGGCCGGGTGGCCCGCCGCCTGGTGCTGGCCCTGGATTACAGCGACGGAGCGCGGGTTTTCCGCCAGCGCAGCCACCAGCCGGGCACGGCCAACGACTTCGTGCTCTTCGACTTGGCCCGGGCCTGCCTGGCCTCCGCCTGGACCAGGAGGGTGCGTCTACGACATCTACGCCTGAGCTTCTCCGGCCTCGCCTTCCCCCCGGCCCAGATGGAGCTGCCCTTTGTCGGCGAAGACCAGACCCCCGCTCGGGGTGAGGCCCTGCTGGCCGCCCTGGACGCGATTCGTGGCCGCCACGGCGCGGACAAGATCAAGATGGGGCGCGGCCTGGAGGCGGCCTGATGGCGCTGCCGGTGGTGCGCTCCCATTACTCCCTGATGCGGGGCATTGCCTCGCCCAAGGCTCTGTGCGCCAGGGCCAAGGAGTTGGGCTATGCCTGCCTGGCTATGGCCGACAGGGACAACCTCTACGGCCTGTGGGAGTTCCGCCGCGCCTGCCTAGACAACGGCCTGCGCCCCATCACCGGCTCCGAGGTCACTCAACCCGGCGGCGTGTGCCGAGCCTGGTGCCTGGTGGAGTCGGCCGCTGGTTTCAGCAGCCTCTGCCGCCTGCTCACCCGCCGCCACACGGAGAAGGGCTTCGAACTGGGCCGGGCGGTGGCCGAAGAGGCCCGGGGCCTGGCGGTGCTCACCGACCATGCCGCATTGCTGACTGCTTGGCGCGAACAGGGAGTGCCCGCGTGCGCGGCCCTGCCCCGCCGCCCGACTGGGGCATCGCTGGAGCTGCGCCGCACCGCCCGCCGTCTGGGCGCTCCGATGGTGGCTATTGCTGACGCCTGCTTTCTGACCCCAGGCGACCTGGAGCGGCACATGGTGCTCCGGGCTATCGCGGGCAACACCAGCCTGTCCCGCCTGGACCCGACCGACCTGGCCCCGCCCGACGCCGTGCTGGTTGAGCAGGGTGAGTACGCCCGCCGCTTCGCCCCCCTGCCCGAGGCCATGGCCGGGGCAGCGGCCCTGGCCGAACGCCTGAGCTTCATCCCCACGCCGGGCATCACCATGCCCCCCTGGGATGATGAGCAGGGGCGTAGCGCCGACGAGGTGCTCAAGGCGCGGGCCTACGCGGGCGCGGCCGGGCGCTACGGCTCGCCCCTGCCCGGCGAGGTGGTCGCCCGTCTGGAGCGCGAGTTGGCCATCATCGCGGGCAAGGGCTTTTCCTCCTACTTCCTGGTGGTGGAGGACATCGTGGGGCGCAGCCCGCGCATCTGCGGCCGGGGCTCGGGCGCGGCCTCGTTGGTGGCCTACTGCCTGGGCATCACCAACGTCTGCCCCATCAAGTTCAATCTCTACTTCGAGCGATTCATCAATCCCCAACGGGTGGACCCGCCGGACATCGACGTGGACTTCGCCTGGGACGAGCGCGACGGGGTGATCGAGTCGGTGCTCCGGCAGTACCAGGGACGTGCGGCCATGGTGGCCACCCATATCTTTTTCCAGGGGCGCATGGCCATCCGCGAGGTGGCCAAAGTTTACGGCCTGCCTGCCCAGGAGATCAAGCGGGTGACGCGCCATCTGCCCTGGCTGCGGGGGCCGGTGGAGGGGCACACCGGCTTCTACCCCAAGCGGCAGGCCCTGCCGCCGGGGGCCAAGGCCGACCTGGCCCCGCCCCCTGGCCCCAGGTGCTGGCCCAAGCTCAGGCCATCGTGGGCATCCCCCGCCACATCAGCGTGCACGTGGGCGGGGTGGTCATCACCCCCGGCCCCATAAACCGGCACGCCCCCCTGGAGATAGCGCCCAAGGGGGTGCCCATCATCCAATGGGAAAAGGAGGGGGCCGAGGAGGCGGGGCTGGTCAAGATCGACCTCTTGGGCAACCGCTCCCTGGCGGTGATCCGTGACGCGGTGGCCGACCTGCGCGCCGGCGGCCACGCCTTTGACGAAGCCACCTGGCAGCCCGAGGACGATCCGGCCACCCAGGGCCTGGTGTCGCGGGGCCTTACCATGGGCTGCTTTTACATCGAAAGCCCGGCCACCCGCCTATTGCAGGAAAAGGCGGGGCGGGGCGACTACGAGCATCTGGTCATCCACTCCAGCATCATCCGCCCGGCCGCCAACGACTACATCCAGGAGTACCTGCACCGCCTGCACGGCGCGCCGTGGCAACACATCCATCCCCTGCTGGCGCCGATCCTGGAGGAGACCTACGGCATCATGGTCTACCAGGAGCAGGTGTCCCAGGCGGCCGGGGCCCTGGCCGGATTCAGCCACGCCGAGGGCGACCGCCTGCGCAAGGTGATGACCTGGAAGGACAAGGGCCGGGCGCTCGGCGACTACCGGGAGAAGTTCGTGGCCGGGGCCTTGGCGCGGAGGGTGAGCCATGCCTGCATCGACGAGGTGTGGTCGATGATGATGAGCTTCGCGGGCTACTCCTTTTGCAAGCCCCACAGCGCCAGCTACGCCAGGGTGTCCTTCCAGGCGGCCTACCTGAAGGCCCACTATCCGGCGGAGTTCATGGCCGCAGTAATCTCCAACCAAGGCGGCTTTTACTCGGCGTTCGCCTATGTGTCCGAGGCCCGCCGCCTGGGGCTCACAGTGCTGCCGCCCTGTGTCAATCGCAGCCGGGTGCGCTGGAGCGGGCGGAATGGCCGGATGCGGGTGGGGCTCATGGCGGTCAAGGGCCTGGGCCGCGAAACCATGGGGAAAGTTATCGCGGAGCGAGAGAGGCGGCCCTACGCCGACTTCGACGACTTCCTGCACCGGGTGCGGCCAGACGAGGACGAGGCCCGCGCCCTGATCCACGCCGGGGCCTTTGGCGGGCCCCACCCCAACACGGACCCGGCCGAGCTGCTCTGGCGCTTGGCCCGGGGCCGCCGCCTGCGCGAGGAGGCCGCCCGGGAGCAGGACCTGTTCGCCGCCCCGCCTCCGGCAAGCGCCCCGCCCCTGCCGCCCGGCGACCAGTTGGAGCGCCTGCGCTGCCAGTACGCGGTGCTGGACTTCTTACCCGGCTGCCACCCCATGGTGCTTTTCGCCGAATCCCTGCGCGGCAAGAAGATCATCAAAGCCCGCGACCTGGCCCGCCACGTGGGCCGCCGGGTGCGCCTGGCTGGGTGGCTCATCACCGGCAAGACGGTGTGGACCAAGACCGACGATCCCATGCAGTTCCTCAGCTTCGAAGACGAGACCGGCCTGGTGGAAACGACCTTCTTCCCGACCGCCTACCGCCGCTTCGCCATGATGCTGGACTGGTCGCGGCCCTATCTGCTGGAAGGACTGGTGGAGGAAAACTTCGGGGCGGTGACGGTTAGCGTGGAGCAGGTCGCCAAGGTGGGCGGTCGCTGAGTGGAGAGGGCTCTCAATCATAAGGGTTAATCATATCTTTGACTTGTGCTCGTCCAACGGTCTATCCTCTTATTAAAGAGTGTAAGGCCGACGAAACAAGCGGTTTGCCGCGATGTTCAGGACCGCCCAGGGAGGAGTTGATGCCACGCACTACGCGGTGTCGGGTGGGTGGGAGGGCTGCTAAGCTCCGCCCCGGGATTAAAATCCTGCTCCTGGCGGTTGCCATCTGCTTGTACGGAGGCCTCCTGGTTGGCGCACAACCCTCTGACGCCGCCGACGCCCTCACTTCCCAGCCAAACATATCCGGCCGATCCCAGGAGGGATTCGGCGATTCTCTCCGCGCAAACGAGGCGGCAAAAGACCAAACCATCGCGCTCTCCCCGCAGAAAAAAGCCTGGCTGCGCGACCACCCGGTCATCCGCGTGGCCCAGGACCCCGGCTGGCCGCCAATCGAGTTCGTCGATGAGCAAGGCAAGCCTTCCGGCATGGCTGCCGATTACCTGAAGCTCATCCAGCAGCGCCTGGGAATTAAGTTTACGTGGGTGCCCATCCCAAGCTGGCAGGAGGCCTACGCCAAGCTTAAGCGGTGGGAAATCGACATGACCACCTCCGTGACCGTCACTCCTGAGCGGACCAAATTCTGGGCCTTCACCAAGCCTTACATGAAAATACCCATCGCCATCTTCGCCCAGTCGGATGTCACCTATCTGGCCAACATGCGGGCGCTTGCGGGCAAGAAGGTGGCCGTGGTGGCGGGCTATGCGGTCAACGATTGGATACCCAAGGATTTTCCCAATATCCGGCTGGTGAGGGTAAGCAGCGCCAGGGACGGCCTGTATCTGCTGCAACAGGGAGAGGTCTTCGCCTTCATCGACAACATGCTGGTAGTCAGCTACTACCTGGCCAAGTTGAAGGTGGCCAACGTCAAGATAGCTGGCGAGACCCCCTACCTGAACGCCCAATCCATGGCGGTGCGCAAGGACTGGCCCATTCTGGTGGGCATACTGCAAAAGGCCCTGGACTCGATCTCCCAAAGGGAGCGTGACGAGATTTATCAGAAATGGCTGCCGCTACGCTATGAGCACGGGTTCAACTACACCCTGCTCTGGCAGGTGCTGGCGGTGTTCTTGGTTATCCTTCTAGGGCTGGTGGTTTGGAACCGGAAGCTGACCAAGGAAATCAAGCAGCGCAAGGCGGCCGAGAAAGCCTTGGGCAGCAGCGAGGAACGCTTCCGGCAGCTCTTCAGGATCGCGGCGGTCCCCATGTGCTTTGTTGACAAAAACGGCGTGGTGGTGGATCTGAACGATCGCTTCATTCAGACCTTTGGCTACACCCAGGAAGACGTGCCCACCCTGAAGGCCTGGTGGCAAAAGGCCTACCCCGATCCAGGCTACCGGCAAGAGGTGATCGACACCTGGAGCGCCGGCATCCAGCAGGCGGTTAAAAATAACACCGATATCCAACCCAACGAGTATCGGGTGACCTGCAAGGACGGCACGGTGCGCATCATCGTTATATCCGGCGCGGTGCTCGGCGAGGATTTCCTGGCGGTTTTCTTTGACATCACCGAACGCAAGCTGGCCGATGAAGAACTGCGCCGGACAAACCGCGCGTTGCGCACCCTAAGCCAGTGCAGTCAAATCCTTGTTCTGGCCCGCGAGGAAAAAGAGGTGTTGCAGGATTTTTGCCGCATCATCACGGGAGACGGCGGTTATCGAATGGCTTGGGTGGGCTTCGCCGAACACGATGAAGCCAAGTCGGTCAGCCCGGTGGCGCAAATGGGGTTTGATGAAGGGTATTCAAGGTCGGCCCAAATAACTTGGGCAGATACCGAAAGGGGTAAGGGGCCGACCGGGAAAGCCATCCGAACTGGTCACACCGTGGTGGCCCGCGATCTCCTAAAAAATCAAGATTACGCCCCTTGGCGCGACGAGGCCACAAAGCGGGGCTATGCATCATCCATCTCCATCCCCCTGATATCCGGCGACCAAGTGTTAGGTGCGTTAAATATCTATGCTTCCGAAGTCGACGCATTCAATGACGTAGAGCTGGAACTGCTGGAGAAAGTAGCGCAGACCCTAGCCTATGGCATCATCGCGCTACGCGCCGAAAATCACCGCAGACAGGCCGAGGAAGCGTTGCAGAGAAGCGAAAATGAATTCCGCGCTGCCTTTGAAAACGCACCGGAAGGCATGGCCCTGCTGGATTTGAAACGACGCTTCCTCAAAGTAAATCCCAGGCTGTGCGAAATGCTCGGCTACTCCGAAGACGAAATTCTAGGCAACTCCTTCAATCGGTTCACCCATCCCGATGACCGGCAGGGTGGCCGGGACCGCTGGCGCGAATTCTTGGCAGGCGATTTATCCGTCAAGCGGGCTCAAAAGAGATATATCCATAAAAACGGCCAGGTGATATGGATCGCGGTCAGCAATTCAGCCATAAGCGACAGCCAGGGCGAGGTTAAATATATTCTGGCTCACATTTATGACATCACCGACCGTAAGCAGGCGGAGGAGAAACTGGCCCAGACGGCCCGTCAGTGGCAGACCACCTTTGACTCGGCCAACGACGCCATATGGATATTCGATAAACAACAGCGGGTGCTGCGCGCCAACAAGACGGCGGAGAAGATTTTTCAATTCACCCATGACCAGATGGTCGGACGGCATTGCTGGGAGATCGTGCACGGCACCACCGAACCGATTCCCGAATGTCCGCTTAAGCGGGCCAAGTTAAGCCTGCATCGCGAAACCATGGAACTGCGCATTGGCGATAGCTGGTTCGCGGTGGTGGTGGACCCCATCCTGGACGAAAACGGGCAGTACTCCGGCGCCGTGCACATCGTCAGCGACATCACCGAGCGCAGGCGTCTGGAGGCCCAACTGCATCAATCCCAAAAAATGGAGGCCGTGGGCACGCTGGCAGGGGGCATCGCCCACGACTTCAATAATATCTTGGCCGCGATCATGGGTTACGCAGAGATCGCACTGGCCGAAGCTGAAGAAGGTCAATCCAATCGCGCCGAGCTTAAAGGCGTATTGCAGGCCGCCAGCAGGGCCAAGAAGCTGGTTCAGCAGATATTGACCTTCAGCAGGCGCGCCGAACATTTGCTCAAGCTCATCAATATCAATGAGGCGGTGGTATCCGCCGGCAATCTCCTGAAACAGACCCTGCCCAAAATGATCGAAATCCAGATGGACTTGTCCGATGGTCTCGCCCCGGCCATGGGCAATCCCTACCAGATAGAGCAAATCCTGATGAATCTGGGCACCAATGCCAGGGATGCCATGCCCGATGGCGGCACCCTGACCATCGCCACCAGCCAACGACGGGTGGAAGGGGTCGACTGCCTGGCCTGCGCCCAGCCCATTGACGGGGACTATGTGATCATAACGGTCAGCGACACCGGCGTCGGCATGACCGAGGAGGAGTTGTCCCGGGTATTCGAGCCGTTTTACACCACCAAGGAAGTGGGCAAGGGCACCGGCTTGGGGCTTTCCACCATCTTCGGCATCGTCGGCTCCCACAACGGGCACATCAGCTGTTCCAGCGAGCCCGGCAAGGGAACCACCTTCAGCATATATCTGCCGCCGGTGGCCCAAGCGGGGGATCAACCGAAACGAGCGGCTATCAAGCCCGCCACGGGCGGCAACGAAACCATCCTGGTGGTGGACGACGAGCAGAGCATCCTGGAGATCGCCGCCCGGCACCTCACCAACTCCGGCTACAAGGCACTCACCGCCAACAGCGGGGAAGAGGCCCTGGAGGTCTATAAAGACAGGGCCGATGAAATCGCCCTGGTGATTTTGGACCTGAGCATGCCCGGCATGGGCGGGCACAAGTGCCTGGGAGAGTTGCACTCCTTGGCACCCGCGCTAAAGGTCATCGTGGCCACCGGCTATTCCCGGGACGCAGACCTTAACGAGTCCACCTCCGCGGTGGCCAGCGCACTGTTGTCCAAGCCCTTCAGCAAAAACGAACTACTTAAAACCGTCCGCAAAGTATTGGACGCCTAGAAGCCGAATCCTCGACCGCCGGCCGCCGCCCGAAGGGGCGTGTTTCAAGGCCTGCACGTCATAATTGCGCCCTATAATGCGTTTAAATGAATATACATTATATTGAATTAATTAGTTTTATTGTAAATTGATCTATAGAACCAAATAAATATTGCGGCGGGGCGGCAATTGTTGCATTCTTAGGATGTCGAAGAGGTGCGGTTTCAACCCTGATAGGCTCGGAACCGGACGCCTCCACCCAGCCCCATGGGAGATGAAGCCAGTGGCCAGAAGTAAAGCGCATCAACGGGGCGGCGAGGCCCCCCTGCCCGCCTATTACCGGCTCCAGATGGAGTTGCTCCGGGGCATCGAGAACGGCCGCTGGGCTCCGGGCGAGGCCATACCGCCCGAGCGCAAGATAGCCGAGGACTTCGGGGTGAGCCTGGGCACGGTGAACCGGGCCTTGGCCAACCTGGTCAACGACGGCTATCTCAAGCGCATCCAGGGCAAGGGCACCTTCGTGGCCGGCACCACCATCCCCCTGGAGAGCGTGCGCTACACCCGGCTGCGCCGGGACTTCAGCGACCCGGACCCCCGCTTCAAGATCAAGGTGCTCAGCCTGGAGGAGGCCCCCGGCTTCCAACCGGCCAACCGCCTGCTAAAGATGCGCGGCGCGGGCAAGCTGTGGAAGGTCCGGCGGCTGTTCGTCAACCGCAAGGGCCCGCTCATGTACTACGTCTCCTACCTGCCGCAGCGCCTGTTCAAGGACCTGGACAAGATAATCGGCCCCCTTATGGAAAAAATGACCCTCTACGAGGGCATAGAGAAGAAATACGGACTTCCGACCATTTTCAACCAGGAGCTTTTCAGCGCGGTGGCCGCCGATCAGGAGGTCGCCGACCTGCTTCAGGCCGAGGTCGGTATGCCGGTCCTCAAGATCGAGATGCTTTCCTTCACCTACAAGGAAAAACCATACGAATACCGGATCAGCTACTGCATCACCGACGACACCAAGATGTTCCGGGAGATGTAGGGCGGGCCGGTCAGTTTTCGGGAGAAGAAATGGCTTACGACTATCCAGTAATCAACGCCGACGTGGTGGTGGTGGGAGGCGGCAGCGCCGGAGTAATGGCCGGTATCCGGGCCAAGGAAGTGGCTCCGGATCAGGAGGTGATCGTCCTGGAAAAGGGCGACGCCAAATATTCCGGCTGTATCGCCCGGGGCATGGACGCGCTCAACATCGTGGCCGTGCCCGGCGTGGCCTCGCCGGAGCTGTATGTGGAGTCCAACCGCATCGCCTGCGAAGGCATCATGGACGAGCCGGTTAACTACCGCATGGCCGAGCGCTCCTGGCCGCTGATGAAAAAGCTCATCGACTGGGGCGTGTGCTTCCCCACCGACGACAAGGATCAGTACGAGATTCTCCAGGTGCATCCCAAGGGCCGCTTCTGCGTAACCATGAAGGAGCCGGAGCTCAAGTCCATCCTGCACCAGCGCCTGGTCAACGGCGGGGCCAAGGTGTTCAACCGCACCATGGCCGCCGAGATCCTGGTGGAGGACGGCCGCGTGGCCGGGGTCATCGCCATGAACGTGCGCACCGGCGAGGTGATGGTGATCCGCGCCCCCAGCGTGATTTTGAGCGCCGGGGGCACCGCCCGCTTCGGCCTGCCGGCCAACGGCAACCTCTACGGGGTATACGACTTTCCGGGCAACACCGGCGACGGCTACTGCCTGGCCTACCGGGCCGGAGCCGAGCTGAGCGGCCTGGAGTACACCCTGTATTACTACATCACCAAGGACATCAACGCCCCGCTGCTCTACATCACCCTGACCCGCGGGGCCCATCTGCTAAACGCCTTTGATCAGCGCCGCGACAAGGAGCACCCCTCCATAAAGAGCATGTGCATGGAGGACTTCTTCGACCGTTCGGGCCCCCTGCGCATCCGCATGGACCACCTGCCCGAGGAGAAGATCAAGGAGATCGAGGATATCCTGTTCACCACCGAGCGCCCGGCCTGCGAGCGCTTCCACGCCGGGCGCGACAACGACTTCCGCACCGGCGAGATCGAGCTGTGGCCCACCGAGGTCTATCTCTGCGGCGGCCACGGCATGACCGGGGTGCGCATCAACGAGCGCGGCGAGAGCAGCCTGCCCGGCCTCTACGCGGCGGGCGACACCTCCCTGTGCGCCCGGGGCCACCTCTCCGGGGCCTTCGTCTACGGCGAGATCTGCGCCGAGAGCGGCAGCGAGTTCGCCCGTGAGCACGGCCTGACCGAGTTCAACCCCGACAAGGTGGAGGCCTTCCTGGCCCGGCGGGAAAAGCGCCTGGCCCAGGGCAAGAACCCCATCGCGGTGGAAGAGTTCGAGTTCAAGGTGCGGCGCATCATCACCGACTACCTCACTCCGCCCAAGAACGAGTATAAGCTCAAGCGGGTGCTGTGGTGGATGGACCGCTTCCGGCGTGAGTTGGACGAGATGGTCTACGTCAAGGACATGCACGACCTGTTCAAGACCTACGAGGTGGCCAACATCATCCAGTGCGCCACAATGTGCGCCACCGCCTCTCTGGAGCGCACCGAGAGCCGCTGGCTGCCTTGGCACTACCGCACCGACTTCCCGGAAAAGAACGACGCCCAATGGCTCAAGCACATCGTGGTCAGCAAGGGCGAGGGTCACGGCGAGGTCAAGATTCAGCACAAAGACATCGTGAAGATGCCGGCCTAGGGAGATAATCATGCGTATCAATCTACTCGAGGCCCTTTCGGACAACATCAAGGTCAACAAGGACAAGTGCACCGCCTGCGGGGTGTGCGTGGACACCTGCATCCTGGACAACCTGCGCCTGAAATTGGCCCCCTGCCGCCAGGCCTGTCCCCTGGGGGTCAACTGCCAGGGCTACGTCCAGCTCATCCTGCGCGGCGAGGACCAGGCCGGCCTGGAGATGGTGGAGCGCAAGCTTCCCTTCCCCGGCATCCTGGGCCGCCTGTGCTCCGCCCAGTGCGAGACTAACTGCCAGCGCAAGAAAGAGACCGGCGAGGCGGTGGCCATCCGGGCCCTCAAGCGCTACCTGAGCGACGCGGCCGCTCCTTCCCTGCCGGAAAAGGCCCCGGACAGCGGCAAAAACATCGCCGTGGTGGGCTCAGGCCCGGCGGGCATGCTGGCCGCCTGGGACCTGCTGGCGCAGGGCCACGCGGTTACGGTCTACGACTCCGAGCCCGAGCCCGGCGGCATGCTGCGCTGGGCCGTGCCCGCCTACCGCCTGCCCTCCGAGGTGCTGAGCGCCGAGTGGGGCAAGCTGAAGTCCCTGGGCGCGCGCTTCCAAGGCGAAACCTCCCTTGGCCGCGACCTTACCCTGGAAGAGCTGAGCAACGACTACGACGCGGTGGTGCTGGCCCTGGGCTGTCCCAGGCCCAAGCGCCTTGGCATCGAGGGCGAGGACGCCAAGGGCGTCAGCCACGCCCTGGAGCTGCTCAAGGCGGCGCGCACCGACACCCCTCCCAGCCTGAGCGGCCGGGTGGTGGTGGTCGGCGGCGGCGAGGTGGCCCTGGACACGGCCCAGACCGCCCTTCGCCTGGGCGCCAAAGAGGTCACCGTGGTCAGCCTGGAGGACCGCCAGGGCATGCCCGCCTCTGTCGAGGCAGTGGCCCTGGCCGAGGCCGAGGGCGTGGTGTTGGACGGCTCCTGGGGCCCCTCCCGCATCCTGAGCAAGGACGGCGCGGTGAGCGGCCTGGAGCTAAAGCGCTGCCTGGGCGTATTGGACGAGCAGGGCAACTTCGCCCCCAGCTTCGACGAATGCTCTCTCAAGACCCTGGAGGCCGACGCGGTGATCGTGGCCATCGGCCAGGAGCGCGACGACTCCCTGCCCGGCGGCCCCGGCTCCTGCGACCCGCTGACCCTGCAAGCCCCGGCGGCCAACGTGTTCCTGGCGGGTGACGTCACAAGCGGCCCCAGCACCATCGTCCAGGCCATGGCCTCCGGCCGCCGGGCCGCCGAGAGCGCCCACCGCCTAGTCACCGGCCAGCACCTCACCTACGGCCGGGCTTACCCCGGGCCGGTGGAGACCGAATACGAGATCGACATTAGCCGGGGCTCCGACGCGGCGCGGGTGGATGCTCCCCTGCACCGCCTTAGCGGCGCGGGCGACTTCTCCGAGGTGGAGCAATGCCTGAGCGCCGAGCAGGCCAAGACCGAGGCGGGCCGCTGCTATAGCTGCGGAGCCCCCTTCGGCAAGTTCCGCACCTGCTGGTTCTGCCTGCCCTGCGAAGTGGAATGCCCCCAGGAGGCCCTGTGGGTGGACATCCCCTATTTGCTTCGTTAACGAACCTAAACCTTTGATTCGATCAAAGGCAATTAAACGTACTGGGAGGTAAAGAGAATGAAAAAGTTGATGGCGGTTTTGACCTGCTGTCTGGCCTTGGCCCTAGTGGCCGTGCCGGCGCTGGCCAAGGACTATCCCACGAAGCCCATAACGGCCTACATTCCCTTGTCGGCCGGCGGAACCACCGACGTGTTCGTGCGCACCATCGCGCCCTACATGGAAAAATACCTTGGCAAGCCCCTGATCCTGGTGAACAAGCCCGGCTCCGGCGGCGCGGTGGCCATCTCCACCCTGTCCAAGGCCAAGCCCGACGGCTACACCTTCTCCTGGGCCAACCTGCCCACCCTGGTGACCATTCCCCAGATGCGCAAGCTGACCTACGACCCCAAGGAACTGGTCTACATCGCCTCGCCCATGCACTATGACTACATCCTTTACGTGAAGAAGGACTCGCCCTACAACAGCCTCAAGGAGTTGATCGACTTCGCCCGCAAGAATCCGGGCGCGGTGAGCTACGGCACCCCCGGCCTGGGCACCACCAACCACTTGGGCGTGGCCTGGCTGGCCAATCACGAGAAGGTCAAGATGACCCCCATCCCCTTCAAGGGCAACCCCAAGTCCGTGGCCGCGGTCCTGGGTGGTCACGTGGTGGCCTGCAACACCTCCACCACCGCCTCGGTGTCGGCCTTTAAGGGCGGCAAGCTCAAGGCCCTGGCCATCATGAGCTCCACCCGCATCCCCCTGACCCCGGACACCAAGACCCTCAAGGAGATGGGCTACGACTTCGCCCAGTTCTCCTGCCTGGGCGCGGTGTTCCCCAAGGGCACTCCCGAGGCCATGCGCAAGAAGATCGAGGAGGCCATCAAGTACGCCCTGTCCCAGCCCGATGTCCAGAAGAAGGCCAAGGACGAGCTGTATATCAGCATCGACTTCCTGGACGGCAAGAAGTACCGGGAGCTTTGCGACCAGTACTGGGGCATCTGGGGCGGCGTCCTCAAAGAGGTCGGCCTGAAGAAGTTCTAAGACATCGCGGGCGCCGCCGCGCCCCGATAGCTTTTTAATAAATCCGAAAACGGCGGACCGGCCCATGTCAGGCCGGTCCGCCATACGAGGGATCCCATGAACGCGCGGTCAGAGCTGTCCATAGCCACGGTGCTAATCGGCTTCAGCATGCTCAACTACTTCTATCTGATACCCACCCAAGTGGTGGCCGAAGGCTCCTCGCCCGTTTATCCCGCCCTTATCAACACCATGCTGCTGTGCTTTTCCCTGGCCTACCTGGGCGAGGGCGTGCGCTCCTGGCGCAAACAACGCCAAGCCCAGAGCGAGGGGACGGGCGGCGGCAAGAAGCTCATGGTGCGGCCCCTGGCCATGTTGGTGGTCACCGGGGCGTGGGTGCTCAGCATGGAGCAACTGGGCTTCATCATCTCCACCTTTGCTTTCCTGATGATAGCCTCGCGCATCTTCGGCTCCAAGAGCTGGGGCAAGACCCTGATCCTCAGCGTGGCCATGCCCCTGATCATCTACTTTGTGTTCCGAGGGTTAAACGCCTTGTTGCCGGAGGGCCCGGCCGAGGAACTAATCAACCTGATTTTGGGCTGAGACGGACAGGCGGAGTTAAACCATGGGCGATATCTTCAGTCATCTTTGGGACGGGGCGATTTTTGCCCTATCTTTGTGGAACATCCTGGCCATCGTCATCGGCTACGCCATCGGCATAGTCGCCGGGGCCATCCCAGGAGTCATGGCGGTCACCGCCATGGTGCTCATCTTGCCCTACACCTTCACCCTGGAGCCCTTGTTCGCCATCGCCCTGTTGATGGGCATCTACAAGGGCGGGGCCTACGCGGGCTCCATCACCGCCACCCTGTTCAACATCCCCGGCACCCCCGAGGCGGCGGCCACGGCCCTGGACAGCTATCCCATGTTCAAGCAGGGCATGCAGAAGCGCTCCCTGGAGATAGCCCTGTGGGCCTCGGTGTTCGGGGGCACGGTAAGCAACTTCCTGCTGGTGTTCACCGCCCCGCCCCTGGCCGAGGTGGCCCTGCGCCTGGGCCCCTCGGAGATCGCCGCCCTGATCCTGTTCTCGCTCACCGCGGTTATCACCCTGCTGGGCGACAGCCGCATGGACATCTGGAAGGGCTTCATCTCCATCACCCTGGGCCTGATGCTGGCCACGGTGGGCCTGGACAACATGAGCGCCTCGCGCCGCTACGTCTTCGGCATCGAAGACCTGGACAACGGGGTGCCCTTCGTGCTGACCATCATCGCCCTGCTGGCCCTGTCCGAGGTGTTCATCCAGGCCGAAAAGGTCGGTGGCTTCACCCTGGGCAACGCAGCGGAAGCGGTATCAAAAATCATCCCCTACACCTGGAAGCAGCGCTGGCTGGACCTCAAAATCTGCCTCAAGGACCTGATCCGCTCCTCCCTGGTGGGTTCGCTGTTGGGCGCGCTGCCCGGCATCGGGGCCACCACCGCCGCCTTCGTGTGTTACGGCGAGGCGCGGCGCTCGGCCAAGAAGAACGCCCGTTTCGGCGACGGCGACCCCCGGGGCATCGCCGCCCCGGAGGCGGGCAACAACGCGGTGGCCGCCTCCTCGCTGATCCCCCTGGTCACCCTGGGCATCCCCGGATCGGTGGCCGCGGCGGTGATGTACGGCGCGTTCATGATCCAGGGCATGATCCCCGGCCCCATGCTGATGATGGAGCACCCGGAGATCATCTACGGCCTGTTCGTGCTGCTCATCGTCACCGACTTCCTGGGCGCCTTCGTGGTGGCCCTCCCCTTCATCTCGGTGGTGCAGAAGATATTCAAGAACCTGAACTACTCGCTGTTCTTCCCCGGCGTGGTGGTCTGCTGCGTGGTGGGTGTCTACGCCGAGGAGTTCAACGTATTCAACCTGCGCATCTTCCTGGCCCTGGGCTTCGTGGGCTACATCATGCGCAAGATGGGCATGTCCATCCCGCCCTTCATCCTGGCATTCATCCTGGGGCCCATCCTGGAGCGCAACACCCGCACCGCCCTGCTCCTAAGCGACGGCAGCCCCATGATCTTCGTGCAGAGCCCCATCACCCTGGGCCTGCTGATTTTGGCGGTGGCCGCCTTGGGCTGGTCCCTGTGGCGCAAGACCCGCGGCGGCAAGAGCGTTTTGGAAGTGCCCGAGGAGTTCAAGCACTAAGCCGGAGAAACGGGCCAAGGCAAAAGATTTGCGGTCTTCCTTGAGCCCGAAGGATGGTGTTATTCTGTAGCTGAAAAGAATCGATCAGCGGGAGAGCGCCGCCGGGCCGACGAGGCCCGGGGCCGCCGAAGGTGCAAGGCCCAACAAAGGGCCGAAACTCTCAGGCAAAAGGACCGCTGAGCATACAACTCCTGGAGAGAGTCGGTATTACCGTCCGCCGAAGGAGCAAGCCCCAACGGGGCGAATCTCTCAGGCCCAGCAACAGGAGGAACCTCTAAATGGGCGCCCTTGGCGGCGAAGGAGGAACCTTCTGCATGACGGCCCAAACTCCCATACATGACTGGCACGCCGGCCACGGCGGCAAGCTGGTGGACTTCGCCGGTTGGCGGCTGCCGGTGTCCTACGGCGATGGGGTCATCGCCGAGCACCTGGCCACCCGCAAACACGGCGGACTTTTCGACATCAGCCACATGGGCCGCTTTTCGGTGCGCGGCCCCCAGGCCCAGGCCTGGTTGGCCTCGATGCTCACCAACGACCCCGGCAAGCTGAGCCCCGGCCGGGCCCAGTACACCCTCATCTCCGACCAGGCGGGCCGCCCCCTGGACGATGCCTTCCTCTACCAGCAAAAGCCCGAGCAATATCTGCTGGTGGTCAACGCCTCCAATCACGACAAGGATCTCCGGTGGCTGCAAGAGCACCTGGGCACCGGTGTGGAGCTTCAGGACCACAGCGCGCGCCTGGCCATGCTGGCGGTGCAGGGGCCGGACAGCGAAAAGCTGCTGGCATCGCTGCTGGCCGAGCCTTTGCCCCCCGCCGGGCGCAACCACGGCGGCTTCAACCGTATGGGCGCAGTGGAGATGTACCTCTCGCGCACCGGCTACACCGGCGAGCCGCTGAGCTTTGAGCTGTTCCTGCCTTGGGAAGAGGCCGAGGCGGTGTGGGATAAGCTGGCCACGAGCGGCGCGCCCCTGGGGGTGGTGCCGGTGGGGCTGGGGGCGCGGGACACCCTGCGCCTGGAGGCGGGCCTGCCCTTGTACGGCCACGAGTACACCCCCGAGCGCCCCATCATGGCCATGCCCACCGCCAAAATGGGCGTGGACCTGAATCCCGAGCGCGGCTATTTCCAGGGCCGCGCGGCCCTGGAAACCCAGGCCCAAGCCTTGGCCTCGGGCCAATACGGCGAGGTGCCCCGGCGGGTGTTCGCGGTGGCGGGCCTGGCCAAGGGCATGATGCGCGAGGGCTCCGAGGTGATGGCCGGCGGCAAGCCCCTGGGCGAGCTGACCAGCGGCACCATGATCCCGGCCTGGCAGTTCGCGGGCGATGCGCCCGGCCAGGAGCACTACAACCGGCCCCTGGGCTTGGCCCTGTTGGACAGCGGCACCCAGGTGGGGCAGGAAGTGGAAATTAACTACCGCAAGCGCGCCCTGCCCGGCAGGGTGGTGAAAAGCTTTACCCGGCCCAAGGGCCGGTACCTGGAACCGATCCAGTTCGATGGAGGTGCGAAGTGAGCGAAGCGAAGAAAGCCCCCGAGGGTATCTACTACACCAAGGAGCACGAGTGGGTGAAACTGGAAGGGGACCTGGCCGTGGTGGGGCTCACCGATTTCGCCCAGGACCAGTTGGGCGACATCACCTACGTGGAGCTTCCCGAGGTGGAGGCCGAGGTGGAGCAGATGGGCGAGATGTGCGTGGTGGAGTCGGTGAAGACCGCGGCTGACGTCTACGCTCCCCTCGGCGGGGTGGTGGCCGAGGTCAACTCCGCCCTGGAGGACGCGCCCGAGCTGATCAACCAGGACTGCTACGGCGCGGGCTGGCTGGTGAAGCTAAGCGGATTCGATCAGGCCGAGTTGGACAACCTCATGGACGCCGCCGCCTACGTTCAGCTCATGGCCCAGGGAGAATAAGACTATGCGTTTCACTCCCCACACCCCCGAGGACCGGGCGGCCATGCTGGCGGCCCTGGGCCTGGGATCGGTGGACGAGCTGTTCGCGGTGATACCCGAACCGCTCAGGGCCCGCTCCTGGGACCTGCCGCCGGGCATGAGCGAGCCGGAGGTGAGCCAGTACCTGGCCAAGCTGGCCGGGCTCAACGCTCAAAACCTGGTGTGCTTCCTGGGAGGCGGTTTCTACGATCACCATATCCCCGCCGCGGTGGACGCCCTGATCAGCCGGGGCGAGTTCTACACCGCCTACACCCCCTATCAGGCCGAGATGTCCCAGGGCATCTTGCAGAGCATCTTCGAGTATCAGAGCGCCGTCTGCCGCCTGACCGGCCTGGACGCGGCCAACGCCTCCTTGTACGACGGCGGCACCGCCCTGTACGAGGCGGCCATGATGGCGGTGCGCAAGACCAAGCGCAAGAAGCTAATCGTGTGCACCTCGGTCAGCCCCATCTACCGCATCATGCTCAGGAGCTACACCATCAACCTGCACCTGGAGTTGATTGAGGCCGATGTTTCCGATCCCGCCGCCCTGGAGAAGCTTCTGGACCAGGACACCGCCGGGCTAATTTTGCAGAACCCCGACTTCTTCGGGGTGCTGCACGACTATGCCCCGCACTTCGAGGCGGTGCACGGGGTGAAGGGCCTGGGCATCCTGGGCTGCAACCCCATCGCTCTGGCCGTGGCCAAGACCCCGGCCCAGATGGGCGCGGACATCGCGGTGGGCGAGGGCCAGCCATTGGGCCTGCCCTTGTCCTTCGGCGGCCCCTACCTGGGCTTCATGGCCGTGCGCGAGGCCCTGCTGCGCACCATGCCTGGACGCATAGTGGGCCGCACCCATGACGGCCAGGGCCGCACGGGCTATTGCCTGACCCTGCAAACCCGCGAGCAGCACATCCGCCGCGAAAAGGCCACCAGCAACATCTGCTCCAACGAGGCGCTGTGCGCCCTGGCCGCGGTGATCTTCCTGGGGCTAATGGGCAAGCAGGGGCTGGTGGAGCTGGCCGAGCTGAACATGACCCAGGCGGCCTACGCCCGCGAACGCCTGACCGCTATCGACGGCGTGGAGCCGGTGGACCAGGGCCCCTGGTTCAACGAGTTCCGGGTGCGCCTGCCCATCGACGCCCGGGTGGCGGTGAGCCGCATGATCGACAAGGGCATCGCGGCGGGCTTCCCCCTGGGACGCTACTACCCAGACCAGTCCAACAACCTGCTGGTGGCGGTCACCGAAAAGCGCTCCAAGGAGGAGATCGGCTATCTGGCCGAGGGATTGGAGGCGGTGCTGTGAAAACCATATTCGAGATGAGCAGGCCCGGCCGCCGGGCCGCCTCCCTACCCTGCTCCCGGGTGGACGAGCGCTTCTGCCAAATGAGCCAACTTCCACCGGAGCTGCGGCGTAGCGAACCCGCCGAGCTGCCCGAGGTGGCGGAGATAGACTTGGTGCGCCACTACACCCGGCTGTCGCGCATCAACTTCGGGGTTGACGTGGGGACCTATCCCCTGGGCTCGTGCACCATGAAGTACAACCCCAAGTTCACCGAGGTGGCCGCCCGCCTGCCCGGCTTCGCGGGGCTGCATCCCCTGCTGCCCCAGCTACGCCGAGGCGGCCTGTTGGCCCAGGGGGCGCTCCGGGTGATCTACGAGTTGGAGCAGCTTCTCAAGCAAATTACCGGCATGGACGCCTTCACCATGCAGCCCCTGGCCGGGGCCCACGGCGAGCTGACCGGCATCATGCTCATGGCCGCCTACCACAACGACAAGGGCAACCAGAAGTCCCTGGTCTTGGTGCCCGACTCGGCCCACGGCACCAACCCCGCCTCGGCGGCCATTGCGGGCTACCAGGTGGTGACCGTGCCCTCCAAGAACGGGGTCATGGACCCCACGGCCTTCAAGGAGATGCTGAACGACCAGGTGGCCGGGGTGATGATGACCAACCCCAACACCGTGGGCCTGTTCAACCCATATATCGCCGAGATAGCCGAGGCGGCCCACCGGGCCGACGCCCTGATGTATTACGACGGGGCCAACCTAAACGCCATCATGGGCTACGCCAAGCCCGCCGACCTGGGCTTCGACATCGTGCACCTGAACCTTCACAAGACCTTCGGCACTCCCCACGGCGGCGGTGGTCCGGGGGCCGGGCCGGTGGGGGTGGTGGAGCGCCTGCAGGACTACCTGCCCATCTCCAGGGTGGACATGCGCGGCGACGGCACCCTGTTCCTGGACTACGACCACCCCAAGTCCATCGGCTACGTGGCCCCCTTCTACGGCAACTTCGGGGTGTGCCTCAAGGCCTTCGCCTACATCCTGGCCCTGGGCGGCGAGGGGCTCAAGGAGGTCAGCCAGGACGCGGTGCTGGCGGCCAACTATCTGCGGGTGAAGCTAGGCGACAAGTGGCAGGTGGCCTTTGACCGGCCTTGCATGCACGAGGTGGTGTTCAGCGCCGAGGACAAGGTGGCCCAGCACGGTGTCTCCGCCCTGGACGTGGCCAAGGCGCTCATCGACGAGGGCTTCCACCCGCCCACGATATACTTCCCGCTGGTGGTCAAGGAAGCCATGATGCTCGAGCCCACCGAGACCGAGGCCCTGGAGAACCTGGACGCCTTGGTGGCGGCCATGGGGCGAATCGCCGACAAGGCGGCGGCCGACCCCGAGGCCTTGCACGCCGCACCGATTACCACGCCGGTGGGCCGCCTGGACGAGGTTAACGCGGCGCGCCATCCGGTGCTACAAGAGCCGCTGGAGGCTTAGCTCCTCACTCGACTGTACAGGCCATAAACGGCGGGCGGCGCTCAACCTGGGTAAACCAGGGCGGAGCGCCGCTTTTTTTGATCGCCGGTTAATGCCTGGGGGAGGCGGGGTTTTTGACTCGGAGCGCCCTACCCCTTACGCCAATAGACTCCGGTCCAGTCCACCGCCTGCATCTGTTCGCTGATGCCCTCTGAAGCCCTGAAATCGTCCACCGCCGCGCGGCAGCCAGCCAGGGCGTAATCGTCGATGATGCAGAACCCGCCAGGGGACAACTTGGGATACAGGTTGCCGAGGGCGTCCATGGTGGACTCGTACATGTCGCCGTCCAGGCGCATAACGGCCAGCTTTTGCACCTCGGCCCGGGGTAGGGTGTCCTTGAACCAGCCCTTTAGGAACACCACCTGCCCGTCCAGCAAACCGTAGTTGGCGAAGTTGGCTTCCACCTCGGCTTGGGAGACCGCTAGGTATTTAATCTGGTGAAGCCGATCAGATCGGTCGGCGGAATACTTGCTTGGGTCTGGCGCGGGCAGACCTTCGAAGGAATCAGCCACATAGACCTTGCGGGTCGTGTCGCCATAGACGGCCAGGATGCCCCGCATGAAAATGCAGGACCCGCCCCGCCACACCCCGGTCTCGATTAGGTCGCCCTCGACGCCCTCCCTGAGCACGGTTTCCACGCAGTCCTGAAGGTTGTCCAGGCGTTTCAGACCGACCATGGTCTGGGCGTACATGGGCCAAATTCTTCCCTCTTCCCTTTCCTCGAGCCCATAGGAGCGCTCCTTCACCAGGTGAAGCCGCCGGAAAGCCAGAAGCCGGGAGAGCAGGGAAAGCAACCTTCGCACGATGGGGGAGCGGTGATAGTCGAAAGTTTCGATGGGAACGGGGGGCTCGGGCCAAAGGGTAAAGGCCAGGGCCTTTTTTAAAAGCTCCAGGTACCGCTGTTCAGGCGTCATCGTTACCTCTTATTGGCCGTAATGTGGGCAGTGGCCTACTCATGCTACCGCACCAGGCGGGCATTGCCACGCGCTTGCCCTCCGGCCCGCGCCTGGCTACCGCGCAATTGCCTCTATACCAGATATCCCATGGGTTGGTATGACATTTTAAAGGCGAGCCTTGGGGAGGGCCAGGGGCTACCTCCCAACCGCACCGGAAAGCATTTGCCATGCGCCTGATCCAACAAAACCAGAGTACACAGCGTAGGCGGCCGCCAAATATCCCCCTACTCTTGCCCTAAAAAATCTATTGACTTGCTTTCTCCAAAAAATATATACCGGATTGTATACTACTAAGCACACAGCATTACATTGTCGCTCTTGGCCTAGCAGAACTTAAAGCGAGCTTGAAAGGACATAACCGTGCCAAGATATTTTGCCAATCCAGATCTGGATTCCTTATCTTCCGAGGGCGTTCGCGAATATCAGGAGCAACGGCTCCGGTCACAGCTTGCCTATTGTTACGAAAAATCGGACTTTTATCGCAAAAAATTCCAGGAGTGCGGCGCGGCCCCCCGTGACATCAAGACCATGGATGATCTGCACGCGCTGCCCATCTTCATGAACAAGGAGCAGGAGCGCCTAAACTCCCTGGAGTCTCTGGAGCGTTTCGGCCATCCCTTCGGCACCCACCTGTGCGCCGACCCCCGGGACATCTACATGACCGGCACCACCTCGGGCACCACCGGGGTCCCCACCTTCACCTACTCCCTGACCAGGGACGACATCGCCAACTTCGCCCCTGCCCTGGGCCACCGTTTCGTGATGAACGGCCTGGAGTACGGCGACCGGGTGCTGTTCATCTTCGCCCTGGGCATCTACGCCACCACCATCTCCCTGTTCGGGCTGCGCAGCGTGGGCGGGGTGCCCATAGACGTGGACGCCCGCGCGGGGTCGGAACTGATGCTGCGCTTCGCCGCCCAGACCCGCCCCAGGTTCATGGCCACCACCGTGTCGCTCTCGGAATACCTGATCGGCAAGGCCAAAAGCATCATCGGCATGGAGGTGGGCGATCTGCACTTCAAGGGCGTGTTCGTCACCGGCGAGGTGGGGGTTAGCATTCCCGAGGTGCGCCAGCGCCTGGAGCAGGCCTACGGATGCCCAGTGTACGACTATTGGGCGCCGGCGGCCCACGCCATCGCCATCACCTGCGGCTCCCCCGAGTACCCGGGCATGCACGCGGTGGCCCCGGACCTATGCACCGCTTTCCATGACCTGGTGGACCCGGACACCAAGAAGCCCATACCCATCGTGAACGGCGCGGTGGGTGAAATGGTGGTCACCTCGCTCAAGCGTCAGGCCGCCCCCCTGGTCAAGTACGCCACCGGGGACATCGTCGAGCTTTACACCGAGCCCTGCCCCCATTGCGGCTTCCCCGGCCACCGGGCCAAGCTCATCGGGCGGGCGGACGACATGCTGGTGGTCAAGGGGGTCAACCTCTACCCCGCGGCCATCAAGCAGATCGTGGAGACCTTCACCCCGGAGGTTACCGGTGAGATGCGCGTGGTCTTGGACACCAAGCCGCCGCGGGTGGTGCCGCCGCTCAAGCTGAAGCTGGAGCGTTCGGCCTCGGTGAGCGACGACGACCTGGACGCCCTGGCCGAGCGGATCATACGGGCCACCCACGATCAACTAAAGATACGGCCGGTCATCATCTGGACCGAGCCGGGCAGTCTGGAGAAATCCACCCGCAAGACCCCTCTGTTCGAAAAGAACTACGAATAAACGGACGAGTAGTCAGCCATGCCTTATGAAATCGTGCCCTTGACCCTGAGCTACTACGAGGCGGAAAAGGGCTACATGACCTACATGACCAACTATGGTCAGAGCATCATCCGCCCCTTCGTGGTGTGGTTCATCCGGGGCGCCTCCCGGAACATAATCGTCGACAGCGGGATTGAGGCGCAGGACTACGTCGCCTACCACCCCAGTTTCAAGGATTTGAAAGTCAACCACCTGCAAACCTTCGACCAGGCCCTGGCCTCGGTGGGCATCACCCCGGAGCAGGTGGACATCGTGGTGCAGACCCACCTGCATTTCGACCACTGCCGCAACCTGAAGCGTTGCGTCAACGCCGAGGTGCTGGTCCAGAAGGCCGAGTACGACTTCGCCATGGACCCCGCCCCCTTCGCGGGCATCTACCGCCCGGCCCTTTGGGAAGGGGCCGACCTGCGCCTGATCGAGGGCGAATACGAGATCGAGCCCGGTCTGACCCTTTTGCCGGTTCCCGGTCACGCGGCCGGCGGGCAGGCGGTGTTGGTGGAGACAAAAAGCGGAACCGTGGCCATCGCCGGCATGTGCACCTGCCAGGATAATTTTTATCCCCAGGCGGGGCACCCCATGGTGGGCGACGACCACACCCTGTTGCCGGGCATCCTTTTGAACGCCCGCGACGCCTACGAAAGCATGATACGGCTCAGAAGCCGTGCCGATAGAATCCTGGCTTTGCATGATCCTGACATCATCAAACAAAAAGTTATCTCCTGAGCAAGTAAAAGATGTGAGCACGGTCAAGCCAGAAAATTCTGATCCTATTTCCACGGGAGGGAAAGATGGCGAAGAAACAAATCACGCGTAGGGAATTTGTGAAAGTGGTGGGGAGTGGCGCCCTGGTTGCCGGCGCGGCCACCTTCGGGGTGCCCACCTTGCTGAGGGCCGCCAACAAGCCCATCAAGTTCGGTCAGCTCAACACCACCTCGGGCATCATGGCCAGCCAGGGCGTGCCCGGCATGCGCGGCGCCCAGATCGCCCAGGACATCATCAACCAGGCAGGCGGCATCATGGGCCGCAAGCTGGAGCTGGTGCAGGAGGACGATCAGGTGAAGCCCAGCGTGGGCGTGCGCAAGTTCAGGAAGCTCGTCCTGGAAGACAAGGTGGACTTTGTCTTCGGCACCAACTCCAGCGGCGTGGGCCTGGCCTGCGTGCCCCTGGCCAACGAGTTCAAGAAAATATTCATCTCCACCTCCATGAGCGACAAGTACACCGGCGCCAATTGCAGCCCCTACGTCTTCAGGATAGGCGAGTCCACGAGCATGGCCTCCAAGGCCAGCGCCTATTGCATGGTGGCCAACGAGCCGGGGATCAAGAAGTGGGCCGGGATCAACCCGGACTATGTTTTCGGCCACGAGTCATGGGACTTCTTTAAAAAGGGCATGCAGGAGAAAAAGCACCAGGTGCAAATCGTCAAGGAGTCCTTCTCGCCCTTTGGCTGCCAGGACTACAAGCCCTACATCACCGCCCTGTTGGAGTCCAAGGCCGAAGGCGTGTTCACCTCCCTGTGGACCGGCGACCTGATCAACTTTATCAAGCAGGCCAAGCCTTTTGGCTTCTTCGACAAGGTAAAGGCCTTTGTCAATAACACCACCTCCTTCGCCACGGCCATCGGCCTAGGCAACGAGATGGTGCCCTTCTGGGGAGAGGCCCGCTACTACCCCTTCTATCGAGACACCGAGATCAACCGCAAATACGTGAGCATGTACCAGAAGAAATTCGGCGGATACCCCGGAGCGGACGTGGGCGCGGAGTGCTTCGCTTCGGTCGTGGCCTTGAAGCTGGCCATAGAAAAGGCCGGGACCACCGACACCGCCAAGGTGATCGCGGCCCTGGAGGGTCTGGAGTTCGAGGTGCCCGAGGGCAAGAAATGGATTAGGCCCGAAGACCACAGCGGCATCGACGAAGTGGTGCTGCTGGGCAAGTTCCATCACGACCCCAAGTATCCCTTCTGGGTGTACGACCCCAAGACCTACTTCACGGTGCCGGGCAAAGAGATCGCCATGCCCTTGAGCCAGACCGGCTGCAAGATGGCCAAGCCCTAACTTCCCATTATCGACAAATCGCCCCCAGGGATTTTTCCCTGGGGGCGCAAAAGCTGCCCTCGAATATTAGGCATCTGTACTTCGGAAGATAGAACAGACGCATGGAATTTTCCTACTTTATATATCAGCTGATCATCGGCCTATCCCACAGCATGCTGCTGTTTTTGATAGCGTCGGGCCTCACCATTATCTTCGGCCTGCTGAACATACCCAACTTCGCCCACGGCTCCCTGTACATGCTGGGAGCCTACTTCACCTACTATTTCCTGCACAGCCTGCCGGGGCTGTCCTTCGGCCTGGCTCTCGTATTCTCCGTGCTGGCGGTGGGCATCATCGGGGCGATCTTGGAATTCATCCCCCTGCGCAAAATTTACGAAAGATCCCACGCCCTGCAGTTGTTGATGACCTTCAGCTTCATCCTGATGATCGACGACGCCACCAAATATTTCGCGGGCACCGACTTTCTGAGCATCGCCATACCCAAGCTGATGGACGGCTCCTTCACTCTGCCCGGGGACCGGGAGATGCCGGTCTATTCCATCTTCATCATCGCGTGCGGCCTGGTGGTGGCCTATCTTCTTTGGTTGGGGCTGTACAAGACGAGGCTGGGCAAGCTGGTGCAGGCGGGCACGGCCAACAAGGAGATGCTCAGCGCCCTGGGCATAAACGTACCCAGGCTGTTCACCCTGGTCTTTATTTTGGGCTCCGTCCTGGCCGGGCTGGGGGGGGCTTGGCCGGTCCGCTCAAAGCGGTCAGCGTGGGCATGGGCGAGACCGTGATCATCACCATATTCGCCATCGTGATCGTGGGAGGCGTGGGCAGCCTGAAGGGCGCCTTCATCGCCTCCATCCTGGTGGGGGAGCTCAACACCTTCGGGGTGGTCTTCTTCCCCAGCTTCGCCATGGCCTTCACCTACATCCTGGTGATCGCGGTCCTCCTGACCAAGCCTGAAGGTTTATTCAGAATAAAATAACGGGATAAAGCTGCTGATCATGCCACCGAAACCCCAAAATTTTAAAAACCCCATCATCTGGTTTTTTGTCAGCTTGGTTGTTCTTTGGGCCGCCCCGTTGTTTTTGCCAACCTTCTACATTTACCTCATCACCGAGATATTGATCGTCAGCCTTTTCGCGGTGAGCACCAACGTTTTGCTGGGTTTCACCGGGCTGTTGTCATTCGGCCAGGTGGCCTTCTTCGGCTCCAGCGCCTACGCGGTGTCTCTTTTGATCAAAGGCACCAGCCTGCCCTTCGCGGCCTCGTTTTTTTTAAGCGTGGGCATTAGCACCCTGGCCGCCCTGATCATCGGGCTTTTCTGCATGCGCCTGCGCGGCTTCTACTTCGCCATCCTCACCCTGGCCTTCTCGCAAATATTCTTTGTGGTGGTTTACAAGTGGACCAGCCTCACCGGCGGGGACGACGGCATCGTGGGCATACCCAAAAAGCCGTTCCTTTTCTTCGACATCAACGGGGCGGATGCCTACTACCATTTCGTTATGTTCGTGGTCATGGTGTCCCTGGCCCTGCTGTACCTGATCATACGCTCGCCCCTGGGCGAGGTGTTGCAAGCCATCCGCGACAACTCCGAGCGCACCGAGTTCCTGGGACTTCAGGTGCGCAATTACCGCCTGGCCTCTTTCGTGATCGCGGGCACCTTCGGCGGGGTGGCCGGGGCCCTGTTCGCGCCCTTCCAGGGGATAGTCACCCCGGAATTGCTGCACTGGTCCCACTCGGCGGAGCCGCTCATGATATCCCTCTTGGGCGGCATGTACTTTTTCTTCGGGCCTATCGCCGGGGCGGTGATCTTCGTGTTCATCAAGGAATGGATAACCGGTTTCACCGAATACTGGATGTTTTGGTACGGCCTGTTGTTGATGCTCCTGATCATGTACCTCCCCGGAGGCATCATGGGATTCGTTTCCGAGCATTTGAAACGCGGCAAGGATGATTCCAGATGAGCCTATTAGAGGTGCGCAAGGTCAGCAAGTCCTTCGGCAAGCTGCAAGCGGTCAGCGAGCTGGAATTGTCCATCGACGAGGGGGAGGTGCGCTGCATCATAGGAGCCAACGGCGCGGGCAAAACCACCCTCTTCAATCTGATCTCCGGGCGCATCCGGCCGGACAGCGGCCAGGTGGTTTTCGCCGGCGAAGAAATATCGGGCATGCGTCCTCCCCAGATCGTGCGCAAGGGCCTGAGCCGCTCCTTTCAGGTGTCCAACTATTTCCCCAACCTCAGCGTTTTCCAGAACGTCAGGATCGCGGTGCTCTCGCGCATGCGCAAAAGCCGCATATTCTATTGGCCGGTGAGCCGCCTTGGGCCGGTCAACCAGAGGGTCAGCGAAATCCTGGAAAACTTCAACCTGCTCCCCCTGGCCGAGGTGATCGCCGACAAGCTCTCCCACGGCGACCGCCGCAAGCTGGAGATCAGCCTGGTGGTGGCCCAGGAGCCGCGCATGCTGCTCTTGGACGAACCCACCGCGGGCATGAACTCAACCGAGACCGAGAGCACCATCCACCTGATCAAGGATCTGGTCACCAAACTGGGCCTGACCCTGCTGCTCACCGAGCACGACATGAAGGTGGTGTTCTCCTTGGCCGACAAGATCACCTTCATGCACTACGGGCAGGTAGTGTGCGAAGGCCCCCCCCAGGAGATCAAGGCCAACCCGGACGTAAAGGAAATTTATCTAGGGGGCGAAGTGTGCTGATCCTGGAAGTCGCCAACATCGACACCTACTATGGCAAAAGCCATATCCTGCAGGACGTCTCCCTGAAGGTAAACCAGGGGCAGATCGTGGCTCTGCTGGGCCGCAACGGCGCGGGCAAGACCACCACCATGCGCAGCATCATGGGACTCACTCCCGCCAAGCGGGGCGCCATCCGCTTCAAGGGGGAAGAGATTCAAAAAAGAAAGCCCTTTGAGATAGCCCACAAGGGCATAGGCTTCGTGCCCGAGGACCGGGGCATCTTTCCCGACATATCGGTGCTGGACAACCTGACCATCGCCGCCAAGAACTCGGCGGACGGCCAGAAGCGTTGGACCCTGGAGAAGATCTATCACTACTTCCCGGTGCTCGACCGCCTGCGCGACAACAAGGGGCAAAACCTGAGCGGCGGCGAGCAGCAGATGCTCACCATCGCCCGCACCCTGATGACCAACCCGGACCTGCTGTTACTGGACGAGCCCTGCGAGGGCCTGGCCCCCCAGATAGTCAACCAGGTGCTTTTCGGCCTCATCAAGGGGCTGAAGGAGCAAGAGGGGGTGACCATCCTGCTGGCCGAGCAGAACGCCAGATTTTGCCTGGGCCTGGCGGATTGGGGCTACTTGTTGGACAAGGGAGCCATCCACTTCAACGCCAGCGCGGCGGACATAAGCGCCAACCAGGAAGTTCAGAGCAAATACCTGTCCCTGTGATCCCCCTCAATATTTGAGCGCCGCCCCGGCCGCAGCCTGCCTTTACGGTCACCGCCCTGGACAAGCGCCCCCTATTGTTGCAAGATTCACGTGACCGCAATTTTTGGCATCGAGGGGCACTCTTGACCGATTTTTTTGATCTGCGCAACCACGGGACCGACCTACGCTGCGAGGTGTTGGCCGGAGCCACCACCTTTGTCTCGGTGATGTACATCATCGTGGTCAACCCAGCCATCTTGCAGGCCGCGGGCATGCCCTTTGCGGCCTCCCTCACCGCCACGGTTTTGGTGTCGGCCTTTTCCAGCATCTTGATGGGCCTGTACACCAACAACCCCCTGGTGGTGGCTCCGGGCATGAGCCTCAACTCCCTGTTCGCCCTGGCCGTGGCCAAGGGCGCGGAAGTAAGCTACGCCACCGCCTTGGGCTGCGTGTTCTGGGCAGGGGTGATATTCCTGTTGCTGATGGCCTTTGACCGCAAGCGCCGCATCATAACCGGCGTGCCGCGCATGCTGCGCCTGGGCATCGCCGGAGGCATCGGCCTTTTCATCGCCCTGCTGGGGCTGCGCTCCGGCGGCATGATCGTCACCCATGAAACCCTGGGCCTGGCCATGGGGACCTTCAACCCCAGCGCCCTCACTTTTCTGGCTGGGCTGCTGGTCACCTCGGTGCTGGTGGTGCGCAAGGTGCCGGCCAGCTTTTTGTGGGGTGTGGGCCTCACCACCGCCCTGGCCTGGCCCATCGGGCGGCTCTGGGCCTTGGGCGCGCCGCCCGCCGTGGCCTGGAGCGGCTGGTTACAGGCCCCGGACTTTTCCCTGCTGCTGTCCTTGGACCTGATCGGCGCTGCTTCCATGGCCCATTGGCCCCTTATTTTCGTGTTCCTTTTCAGCTGCATGTTCGACTCCATGGCCACCATCGTGGGCGTGGCCGAAGTCGGGGATCTGGTGGACCACCACGGCAATCCCGTGGGCCTGGGCATAGGGCTTCTGGCCTGCGGCGGAGCCCTTACCGCGGCGGGCCTTCTGGGCACCAGCCCGGCCACGGCCTTCACAGAGTCTTCCACCGGGGTGCGCGCCGGGGGGCGCACCGGGCTCACCGCCGTGGTGGCCGGGTTGCTGTTCCTGCCCTTTTTGTTCCTCTCGCCCCTGCTCTCCCTGATTCCTCCCCTGGCCACCGCGCCGGTGCTGGTATTGGCCGGGGTCTTCATGCTCAAGCCGCTCATCTACGTGCGCTGGGAGCGTTTCGACGACGCCATACCCTTTTTCATGGCCATGGTGCTCATGCCCCTGACCCACTCCATCACCCAGGGCATCATCTGGGGCTGCCTGTCCTGGACCGTTCTCAAGGCCGCCTCCGGCAAATATCGCCAGATCCCCCCGGCCTTGCTGCTGCTGGACGTGCTGGCCCTGGCCCTGCTGTTCAATCTGGAGCGTTTCGGTCATTGAGGCCGCAGGCATCAGAACATCCCCCGGGAGTGGAGCCATGCTGAAGCGGCTGACCGGGCTCTTTTCGCCGGAAGAGCACCGCCTGGACCTGGACGGCGGGAAAGCGGTGCACCGGTACCTGGAATGCTACCGCCTCCAAGGGCCGGACGGTTGCGCCATGCGCCTGGCCGAGTTGGAGCCAGCCCACCACCAGATGGACTCTTCCCTGCACCACCTGGATGACCCGGGGCAAATCTGCACCTCGGCTCTGCTCTACGCCGCATCCCGCCTACCCCGTTGCATGCCCCAGGTGCGCGCCGTGTCCCTGGCGGTGCAGCCAAGCGCCTTTGCCGGTCACCCTTGGGGCGAGGTGTCTTCCTGGCAAGCGGTGGCGGCGGACAAGCGGCGGCGGCGAGCCTTTTCGACGGCCAAGACCGCCTGGCTATGCTGGTGACCAGCCTGTCGGACATAGATGACCTAATCCCCAGTCTGTGCGCTTATCAGATCGAGTGGAACAAGCTGCACCAGCGCCTGGCCGAGAGCCCCCTGGGCCCGGCTCTGGCCGACGGCAGCACGAGGGCCTCGGCCCTGGGCCGGGAGCTGCGCCTGGCCCTTGGCCTCAGCCGCCCCGACTACGAGGCCCTGGCCCAGCTCTGGGGCGACGGGTGGGACCAAAAAATGGCGGCCATCGCCTCCGCGCCCAAGGATCTTGAGCTGCTGATGCTGCCCATCGCACCAGACGACTTTGAAAAGGCGGCCGAGCGCTGGTGGCTGCGGCTGCTGAAGATTTTCGACGGCCTGGACCTAGCCGGGCGGCCCGTGTACCTGGTGACCAGCAACAATCACTCCCTGGCCAATCTGGTCTCAGGGTTTGCCTTGCGCCACGAAACACGCCTGGACGCCTTTGGTCATGAGCACCTGGAAAGGCAATGGGAGAAGGCATACCAGGGACTGGCCGCCGAGAGGGCCGCCACCCTGCGCAACCTGCTTTACATGGCCCAGGATGGGCTGTTGGCCCGGGAGCCGGACCTGGCCCGTGAAAAATTGCAGATGGAGCGCGAGGCCGGAGTGTTGCGCAGCGGGCCGGTGCCGCCTCTGTTGGCCGAAACCCAAGCAATGGAGCTAAGTAAGCTTATCCCCCAGCGCCTGGACCCGCGCCTGAGCCTCCCGGACCCGGCGGCCTTGGCCCGCAGCCGAGCGGTTCTTCTCAACACCGATTATCCCTTGGGCTTCGGGGCCTACCACCTCATTAGATGCGCCGGGCGTTATCTGCCCCACTGGCGCGGGCTGTTCGTGCTTGGCAAGAGCGCGGCCATGATCGGACGTTTGGGCGATGTGATGATCCCCACCCAGGTGCGGGACGTGCATTCGGCGCGCCTGTTCGAGTTGCCCAACGCCATGAACACCAGACGCGTGGCCCCCTACGTGCACGAGGCGGCGGTGTTCGACGACCAGCGCAGCCTGACCGTGCACGGCACCTTCCTGCATTCCTGGGACACAGTGCGCCGCCTGCACCGGGCCGACTTCACCGGCATAGAGATGGAAGCCGGTCCTTGCCTGGCCGCCCTGGCCGACCATTTCATGCACCATGTGACGGGCCAAAGCGGACTGAGCCGCCTGGAACTGCCGCCAAACTTCAGCCTGGGCATCCTGCACTACACCTCGGACACGCCCTACAACCTGCGGGCCAGCCTGCTCAGCAAGCCCCTGGGCCTCACCGGCCTGGAGTCCACCTACTCCTGCTCCCTGGCCATCCTGCAATAC
>Ga0180016_100080_pt1 | contig 43438 bp, 39 predicted proteins | sample KR46_M_MetaG_FD_129673 | JGI IMG/M metagenome (GOLD analysis project Ga0180016, IMG submission 129673) | Groundwater microbial communities from the Olkiluoto Island deep subsurface site, Finland - KR46_M_MetaG | ecosystem: Environmental > Aquatic > Deep subsurface > Groundwater | place: Finland... | reverse complement strand
CTGCTTTGGGCGCGAATTCCGGCACGGACCCTGCGCGCGCTCTTGGGTGATGCCGGCCCCCTGAGGCGGGATCGCCCGGGGAGTTCGCATCGAGCGCGGCATGTCCGCCACAGGCCCGGACCGCTGGCCCCCGCCCTCGCCCGCATGTCGCGGACGGATCGGGACCCGGCCCGGTGGCTGGCTTTGCACGGCGCTCAAGAGCGCCGCCCGCCAGCGGAACCGCGTTGGCCATCGCCTCCCCGGAGTGCGCGCCTTGCGTCGAGACGCGGCGCACCGGGGCATTCCCTTCCGCCTGGCCCGATACGCTCGCGAGACCATCCGGCAGCGGAAGTGCAACGATGATCGCATGCGGGTGGAAGGTGGGGAAAAGATCGGGCGGATTTTCGGTTAAGTGACTGGACTTGTTGGAACGGCTGAGCGGGTCTATCCACGTTTTCGGGACGGTTCCTGCACGTCGTGACAGGTGCGCGGCGGCTTGGCACGCCCCCTGCGTCGTCCCCCCGCCCTCGCCATCATCACGCCCGGCCCGCCTCTCCGTCGTCATCCTCGGCCGTCGTGCCGAGGATCTGCTGGCCCCTCGGGTTTTCCCGCTGGACCAACTGTGGCGCGGCGGGCGGCGGCAGATACTCGGGACAGGCCCGAGTATTGCATACTTGGCTCCGGCACGCACAGACCTGCATCGACACCCTGCAACAGGCCAGGCACCCGGACCAAACCCAAGTGCGAATGGCCAAGGTAAAGGGGCGGCACTGCGGTGATACGGGAGCAATCTCCGCAAATCCTGACAGACGGAACACCGCGCTTACCCCCCCATGAAAAGAAGGGACAAGGGCGCGCATGCGTCAGCATCCTTGTGATCCTCACGGAGGCCGGGGCGCATGTGTATTGTGTTGCCCGGTTGTGCCGACAGGTCTGACCCAAGCCAAAACAGCCTTGTCTGGAATGACCCTTCGCCCGGGGGGCGCAGTCGTCCCGCAGGTCACTTCGCAAGGGGCGACGATTACGACCCTGCCTGCATCAGCCGATATCCGCTTTTTTCGGAGGTCTCGGGCATCCAGCGGTCAATCATCGCGCCGAGTTTCTCAGGCGATATCGGTTTGGAGAGATAATCATCCATTCCTGCCGCAAGGCAGCGATCTTCGTCACCCTTCAGGGAATGGGCGGTGACCGCGATGATCGGCGTAGGCGAAAGCCCGTCGCGGGCTTCAATGGAGCGAATCTCCGCCGTCGCTTCCAGACCGTTGAGCTCCGGCATCGACACATCCATCAGCACCAAAGTTGGCCGCAGCTCTGCCCACAGGCGCACGGCTTCGCGTCCGTTGACGGCAAGCCTGTGCTCATACCCCATGCCATCCAGCGTCTGCTGAAACACGATCTGGTTGATCTGGTTGTCTTCAGCCACCAGCACCAAAGGCTGGGTCCGATCCACGGGAACATGCGCTGCCTCAACATCATGAGACAGATCTGGGGCTTCTTTCGGCGAGGTCGATTTCACGTCCGCCAGAGGAGAGCTGGCAGGTTGATGGGAGTTGGCCGCTCGCTTTTCCGCTGGCAGGTTAACGGCATGCGGCTGATTGAGCGCCGACTGAACGGTCTTGCGCAACTGAGCGGTGCGAACCGGTTTGGTCAGTTGAGCGAAGATTTCGAGGTCATTGAGCGCCTGAAGTTGATCGGCCTGGTCAACAGACGACAGGATCAGGATAGGCGTATCGGCGATCAGCGGGTCGGAGCGGATCTCCTGCGCCACTTCGGCACCAGACATTCCGGGCATCTGGAAATCGAGAACCACCAGATCAATGCCTATCCCCAAGCTCGAACGGGCATGCCGCAAAAGGTCAAGCCCGATTTCTCCGCCTTCCACCGCGACACAGTCAAATCCCCAGTCGCGGATCTGCTCGGTCAGGATCATGCGGTTGATTGCGTTGTCGTCGATGACCAGGACCCGCCGGCCGGGCAGGTTGGTCGACGGATCCTTCTCCGCAACCGGTTCTCCATGCACATCCATTTCAATGGTGAAGCTGAAGGTCGAGCCGACACCGACCTCGCTTTCAACCTCGATCTTGCCGCCCATCAGCTCCACCAGCCTTGTGGCGATGGCGAGGCCCAGGCCGGTGCCTTCATGCTTCCGGGTGGAGGAGCCGTCCACCTGGCTGAACTTGTCGAAAATACTGTCGAGTTTCTCGGGAGGAATGCCGATGCCGGTATCGCGCACAGCAACCGAAATCGCCAGCCGCTCAGCCTGATCGCCCGTATTGATCTTGCGCCAGTTGATATCGACCATGACATGGCCCTGCTCGGTGAACTTGACCGCATTGCCGACGAGATTGGTCAGAATCTGCCTCAACCGGCCCGGATCGCCGATCAGCTTGTCCGGCAAACCCGGAGCGATGCGGACAACCAGTTCGATGTCCTTCTCGACAACTCGCGATGACATCAAAGTCGCCACATCTTCGGTGGTGTCGATGAGATTGAACGGCTTCGGGCTCAGCACCAGTTGACCGGCGTCAATCTTCGAGAAGTCGAGAATGTCGTTGATGATTTCCAGCAGCGCATTGCCTGACTTGAGGATCACATCGGTGAAAGTGCGCTGCCGCGTATCAAGGTCGGTCCGGGTCAGGAGTTCGGCCATCCCCAGCACGCCGTTCATCGGCGTGCGGATTTCGTGACTCATGGTGGCCAGGAATTCAGACTTCGCCCGATCTCCCGTTTGCGCCTTCGTCAGCGCCAGATCAAGCTCGCGGGTCTTGCCCTGCAGCCGCTTGATCATCTGCCGGATGATGATGTCGATCGGCACGAACACGCCAAGACCCAGCACCACCAGGATTCCCATGGTCGCCAGGAGATAGCGCTGCAGCAGCGCGCCCTGGATCAAGGAAAGCTGGGCGAGGTGGTCGCGGAACTGCTGCTGAACATAGGTGTTTGAAGGCCGAATGACTTCTTCGTACAGCGCATGGATTTCGCGGCCGGCCCAGTACATGTCCTGCTTGGTCCGCGCAGCGTCGATGCGTTCCGCACCGAGCATCTGAAGGTAATGCAGGAACGGATCGGCATTCGTCATATAGCGCGACCGGGACTGGATTTGATGGACCATCTGGGCCGGCGCGCGTTCCCATTCCTTCCTGAGATGGGCGATCTTCCATCGGGCCCGCTCAAACCGGAACCGCAAGCTCGATATCGCCGAGATGATGTCGGGATCGACAGCCATTTCGGCACGGATCCTCTGCTTCTCCGCCAGGGTCGCATTGACAAGCCGTGGGTCAACATTGGCCTGGTAGGCAGTGTAGGTCAGCGACAGCCGGTTGCTTTGGTCGGCGATGGCGGCCATGTCCTGGTCAAGCTCGGCGAAACGCTCGGACAAATTGCTGATCTGCTGAATGACGTCGTTGCGCTTACTCTGCTCGAGGAAGAAGAATGTGCAGATGATCGCGATCGCCGTCAACGACACGACAAAGCCTATGCGTAACGAGATGACTGATCGGCGCGCAACCGCGGTTTCAGCCTGATCTTTGCGTATCTCGGTCATGTTTCTGGCAGCACCTGTTTTTCAGGATAATGCCGCGAGTTGGTTAATAAACTCGTATAAAGAGGCCTGTATGGGGCGCTTCACGCCATCAAAATTCGGCCCGGGCAGGGCCGGCTCTTACCGGTCGCGGCTGGCAATGAACCCGGCGGCTTCGATCAAGGGGCCGGCCCCCGCTCCAAACGGTTCAAGCAGCAGCGCCGCTTCCTCGACCAGGCCATCGAGCTTGCGCCGTGCCGCATCGACGCCGTGAAGCGACACCAATGTCGCCTTGCCGCGTCCGGCATCCTTGCCCGCGGCCTTGCCCAGGGTGGCGGCATCCGAGGTCACATCCAGCAGATCATCCGCCAATTGAAAGGCAAGCCCGATGACGTCGCCGAACCTGGTCATCCGGGCGAGGGTTTCGGCGTCTGCCCCGGAAGCAATGGCGCCTGCCGCGCAGGCATAGCGCAGCAATGCGCCGGTCTTCATCGCCTGAAGCCGCACCACTCCAGCCTCATCCGGCGATACCCGCTCGGCCTGAAGGTCCAGCGCCTGACCTCCGACCATGCCGCCGGCGCCGGAAGCCCGGGCAAGCTGGTTGATCAACGCCAGTCTGGTACAGTCCGGCAAAACCGTTTCGGGTGCGGAAAGAATATCAAAGGCCAGGGTCAGAAGCGCATCGCCGGCCAGAATCGCCGTCGCCTCGTCAAAGGCGATGTGGACCGTCGGCTGGCCGCGCCTGAGGTCGTCATCATCCATTGCAGGAAGGTCATCGTGAATCAGCGAATAGCAGTGAATGCATTCCAGTGCAGCGGCAACGCGCAGTGCCGCAGCCTCCGGCCCGCCCAGAAGCCGCGCGGTCTCCAGCACCAGAAACGGGCGCAGCCGCTTGCCGCCATTGAGCACCCCGTGGCGCATCGCGCTCATCAGCTGCTGGGGACGGGCGATCTCGCCGTCGAGCGGCATGTCTGAAAGCAGTGCCGCAAGCAGCGCCGCCACATCCTGTGCCGCAGCGTCGAGCCGCGCGGCGAAGCTGTCTGTGTGAACCCGGTCCATGCCGGTTTCTTGCCATGCCGTGCAGCGCGCGGCAATGGCTTGTTTGCCCCGAAGAAATCCCCGGCGCGATGGGCGGACCAGCGTCCGTCGGGATGAATGAGCCACGGCGGGAATGGCGCGGGGAGCGCGGCTTTGGACTGGCCATCCGCGCGCAAGCTAGATAAGGACATGAGCCAGGCCTCGGCAGGCGGCATCTTTCATCCAGGGAAAGTCAGGTGACCAGACAGGATTCCAGCGATATTGTCGGAGAGAGGCGGGACACAGGCCGACCGCCCCGCCGCCGGTCGATTTTCCGGCGCGTTCTGTCATGGGCCTTCGTCCTCGTGGTCCTGGCGGTCGGCCTGCCCTATCTGCTGATTCCGCTCTATGCCATGCCGCAGATCCGTCCGGTCTCCACCCTGATGCTGGGCGAGATGATGTCGGGCCGGGCCTATGAGCGCCAGTGGGTCGATTTCGATGCCATCGCCCCTGTTCTGGTGCAGTCGGTGATGATGTCGGAAGACGGTCAGTTTTGCACCCATTCCGGCATCGACTGGAAGGAGCTCAATCTGGTGATCGATGACGCGCTGGTCGGCGAAGCCACCCGCGGCGCCAGCACGATACCGATGCAGACCGCGAAGAACCTGTTTCTCCCATCAACCCGTTCAGTGGTGCGCAAGGCGCTGGAGATCCCGCTGGCCATGTGGATGGATATGCTCTGGACCAAGCGGCGTACGATGGAAATCTATCTCAATATCGCCGAATGGGCGCCGGGGGTCTATGGCGTCGAAGCCGCCGCTCAGGCCTATTTCGGCGTGCCGGCCGCCAAACTCTCGGCCCGCCAGTCCGCGCTCCTTGCCGTCACCCTGCCCAACCCGATCAAGCGCAATGCCGCCAACCCCTCGCGCGGCATGACACGCCTGGCCGGCATCATTGAAAAGAGAGCCGCCCAGTCCGGCGCCTACATCAAATGCCTTTATGATTGAGTTCAAGGGAATTGGCTTTTCCCGCCTTGCTGCGCATGCAAGGGATTGAACTCCCATCATCGTGAGGTGCGCCCATGGCCGGCCCGGTCCTTTACATTGGCAACAAGAATTATTCCTCCTGGTCGTTCCGGCCCTGGATCGGCATGCGCGTGACCGGCATTGCGTTCGAGGAAAGTCTGGTCCCTTTCGACATGGCCCGAGGCAATCCCGCGTTCAAGGCATTCTCGCCCACCGGCAAGGTCCCGGTCCTGGTCGACGATGGCGCCACCATCTGGGAATCCCTGGCCATCCTTGATCATGTCGCCCGCAAGCATCCGGGCTCGGGCCTGTGGCCCGAGGATCCAGTAACGCGCAGCAAGGCCATGGCGATGAGTTCCGAGATGGTGTCCTCGTTTCAGGCCTTGCGGTCCGCCTGCCCGATGAACATGCGGCGCGAGCGCCGGCCAATCGCCCTGACACCCGCCATTCTCGCCGACGTCGCTCGCATCCAGGCCCTGTGGAGCGAGTGCCTCGAGCAGCATGGCGGACCGTTCCTGCTGGGCGGGTTTTCGATCGCCGACGCCATGTTTGCGCCGGTGGTCAACCGTCTTGACGTCTATGCCTTCGAAACCCGGCCCGATGTGGCGGGCTACATGTCCCGGATGAAGCAGCTGCCGGCGTGGCGCGAGTGGGAAGCGGCCGGCCGCGCCGAACCATGGGTCGTCGAGGAAGACGAGGCCTGAGGGAGTGGCTGATGCGGCAGAGCCCGAGCGGGGTTCCGGTGGCAAAAAAATGCGCGCCAACGCTGGTCAAACCCGCAATTGCCATGTATAAGCCCGTCAAATTTCCGAAATCGGCATGCGTCAGTTTCGGCCCCCGGGTCGGCCGTCGATCATGTCTAAATGTTGAACTGGAGTTCGTCATGGCTGTTCCGAAGCGTAAAACCTCCCCGTCCAAGCGCGGCATGCGCCGCTCGGCTGACGCCCTCAAGGCCCCGACCTATGTCGAGGACAAGAATTCCGGCGAACTGCGCCGCCCGCACCACATCGACCTGAAGACAGGCATGTACCGCGGCCGCCAGGTTCTGACGCCGAAGGAAACCGCATAAGCTTTCTCTAAGCTTGTCGAGGCTTGAAAGCCGGTCCATCGCGGACCGGCTTTTTGCGTTTGTGCGCAACGCGCAAGCAAACAGCTGATCCGATCCACTCTGCCGGAACGCCACACGAAAACGCCCGGAAGCCGAAGCTTCCGGGCGCGATCAAATCACAGCGACCAGCCTAGCCAGCCGGTCTCAGGTTTGACTTTTCAGTCAGCCTGGATGGTCGAAACGGCAGTCTTGCCGGTGCGACGGTCTTCAGCGGTGTCGAAAGACACCTTCTGGCCTTCGGCCAGACCGCGCATGCCAGCGCGCTCAAGTGCAGTGGCGTGTACGAACACGTCCTTGCTGCCGTCGTCAGGTGCGATGAAGCCGAAGCCCTTTTGGTCGTTGTAGAATTTGACAGTACCGGTTTTCATGGGGGGAGTCCTTTATGTCCATGAATGCATTTTCCGGCGCAAGCGCTCTTTAAAGCGCTCGGCGCAGGCGTTCGTCATCGAATTTAAGTGAAGTGTTGAGCCTGTCTCCGCCTCTGGCGGTGAGCAACCAAGTCGTCCGGTCAAAAATCGATGGGTCATCTATACACTGTTTTTTCGCTCTGCACAAGCAAAAGCGATAGCAGGCAAAAACACACCGCAGGAGACGGGGGCCCGGGCAGGCGTGCCCCGTCAGGACGGCATCGTATAAGCCCGGGTCAAGCGGCCGCCGCGGCTCCTGCCGACCGGCCGCGGACCGCACGGAACGGCACCAGCCGGCGGCGATCTTCGTCCCACAGGGCAAGCGGCACGCACTTGAAACTCTCCCACAATGTCAGCCGGCCGATCTGGCCGAGCTCGGGGAAGTCCTTGAGCACTTGCGGCAGCCGGTAAAACGGAATCCGGCTTGAAAGATGGTGCACATGGTGGATGCCGATATTGCCGGTCACCCACATCAGCGGCCTGGGCAGATCGTAAAACGAGCTTCCGTGCAGGGCGGCCTGTTCACGCTCCCACTCCGGAGCGTGATCCCAATGGGTCGGATTGAACTGATGCTGGACATAGAACATCCACACGCCCAACGACGCGCCGATCAGCATGATCGGCAGGTGAATGATCAGGAAGGCCTTGAAGCCGACAAGCATCCCCAGTCCGATCCACATCGCCGCGATCGCCAGATTGGTCACCATCACGCTGGTCCAGGACATGACCCCGTCCTTCAGGGCCGCGACCGGCAAACGGTGCTGCAGCATGAAGATGAAGGCAGGCCCGATGCCGAACATCACCAGCGGGTGACGGTAGAGCCGGTATTTGAGCCGCCCGATCCGCGACAACGCCAGATATTCCTTCACGGTCAGCGTATCGATGTCGCCAACGCCGCGCCGGTCGAGATTTCCCGATCCGGCATGATGGATCGCATGCGAACGGCGCCAATAATCATAGGGGGTGAGGGTCAGCACACCGAGCGCGCGGCCGACCCGGTCATTCCATTTGGCCGTCGTGAACATCGACTGATGGCCGCAATCATGCTGAATGATGAAAAGCCGCACCATCATCAAAGCGGCCGGGATGGACAACAACAATGTCAGGAGGATGCTGTAGGACAGCGCAAACCACATCAGAACCCACAACGAAACCAGAAGCCCGAAGGTAAGGACTGTTTCAAACGCGCTGCGCCGGTTGCTGGGCAGCCTGTAAGGCTGCAAACGTCGCACCCATTCCCGCGCCGATCCTGTCGTCATGCGTACTTCTCCCGATCTTTTTGTAGTGTCAGGCGTGGCCCGTGGCCTTGCCTTTTGCAAGTGGATGGGCGGGCTTAACACGTTGTCGGTCGAAACGGCACCCTTTTCTGCCTGGCTCTAACACTTCACGATGTGTCACATCGTCACTGTGAATGTGAAGCGCATGGTAATTTACCCCAATCGGAAATCTCTGTAACGGTAATTTTTAATCGATTTAAACGGAAACATCATGTCATCCCCGAGTCTTGCAGCGCGCCCCTTTCTGTCCCCCGAACGCTTTGCCGTCTCCCTGATGTTTCTGGCCAACGGCTTTCTGATCGGCAGCTGGGCGCCGAAAATCCCCGAATTCGCCATCAGGCTCGATCTCGATGAGGGCGCTCTGGGCCTGATGATCATGTGTTTCGGCATCGGATCGCTTTGCGCCATGCCGCTGGTCGGGCTGCTGATATCGAGAAGCGGGTCGCGCATGCCGGTGCTGTGGCTTGCGGCCATGACGGTGACCAGCCTGCCGCTGGTCACGCTCGCGCCCTCGATCTGGACGGCGGCGATTGCGTTGTTCCTGTTCGGCGGAATGATCGGCGGCATGGATGTCGCCATGAACGCCAACGCCGTCGAGGTGGAAAAACGCCTCGACCGGGCCATCATGTCCTCCTGTCATGGATTCTGGAGCCTTGGCGGCGTCGCCGGCGCAACCTTGGGGGGACTGCTGATCGCCTATTTCGGGGTCCATGTTCATGCCCTGCTGGCCTCCCTTCTGGTCGTGCTCGCACTCGCATTAGCCTGGCCGCGTTTGCTTGCGGATCCGCCGCCGGTGCATCCTGATCATACTTCCCCGAACATGACCGCGGCTCCCCGGCCCGGTTTGCTGACCGCCGGCGCCACGGTATGGCTGACCGGCATCATCTGTCTGATCATGATGACCCCGGAAGGAGCCGTTCTCGATTGGGGTGCTCTCTACCTGCGCCAGGAACTGGCGGCCAGCCCGGCGCTCTCGGGGCTGGCATTCGGCGCCTTTTCCGCCGCCATGGCGCTGATGCGGTTCCTCGGCGACCTGGTGCGCGACCGGCTCGGTGCGGTGAGAACCTTCCAGATTTCCGCAACCCTTGCGATGATCGGGCTTGGCGCCGCAGGCCTCGCGCCTTCCGCAGAATGGGCTGTGGCAGGATTTGCGGTCGCCGGTCTGGGACTTGCCAACACCGTCCCGATCGCTTTTTCGGCCGCAGGCAACCTGCCTGGCCTGCCTCAAGGCATGGCGATCTCGATCGTCACCTTCATGGGCTATTCCGGCCTTCTGTTCGCACCGTCGGTGATCGGCTTCATCGCCGAGCATACGGGCTTCGCGCCGATCTATCTTGCAATCCCGGTCTTCATTGCCATTGCGCTGGCGTTCTCAGGCCTGATGCGCCATGCCGACCGGGTGGCAAGCTGACGCGCCAGGGCGATGTCAGCCCGACCCCGCCTTGGTCATCCAGGCCAGACTGTCCAACGTCGCGCCCCTTGGCCGGTATTCACATCCGACAAACCCCTTGTACCCCAGTTCATCCAGCACCTCGAGAATCCGGAAATCATCGAGTTCACCCGATCCCGGCTCATTTCGGTGAGGCACGGAGGCGATCTGGACATGGCCGATAACGGGCAGCAGGCTTTCAAGTCCCCGGATCACATCGCCATGCAGGATCTGCCGATGATAGATGTCAAATTGAAGCTTGATGTTCTCGCGGCCAAGATCAGCGATCAGATCGGCGGCGTCATCGAAATTCCTGAGAAAATAACCCGGCATGTCGCGACCGTTGAGGGGTTCGATCAGCACGTCGATCCCCTGCTCCGCGGCCGCATCTGCCGCAAACGCCAGGGAGTCCCGGTAGGCGGCGCGATGCCGTTGGCTGCCCGGATCGGCAAGGCCTGCCATCATGTGCAGCCGCGACGCCCCGATGACCGTGGCATACTCGAGTGCGCTGCGGACGGATTGCTGGAATTCGGCCTTGCGTTCCGGCAGGGCCGCCAGTCCGCGCTCGCCTTTCGCCCAATCGCCCGGCGGCAGGTTGAACAACACCTGCTCGACGCTCGCTGCAGTCAATCGCAGGGCAATCTCCTGAGCCGGATAATCATAGGGAAAAAGAAACTCGACCGCGCCAAAGCCCGCTTCTGCCGCGGCCTCGAACCGGTCCAGGAACGCATGTTCTGTGAACATCATCGACAGGTTGGCGGCAAAGCGCGGCATCGGCGGTCCCTACAACATTGCGCGGGCCAGGCTCACCCGGCCACACAATCGGCAAAATAGCGCACCACGCCATCGCTGCCGGTTTCCTGCACCAGGCCATGGATATCGGTCTCGAATCCGGGGCATTCGCGCGCGAACTCGCGGTTGAATTTCAGATATTCCACGATCTTCCTGTTGAACACTTCGCCCGGAATCAAGAGCGGTATGCCGGGCGGATAGGGCGTCACCAGGCTCGTGGTGATGCGGCCTTCGAGATCGTCGATTGCCACGCGCTGCGTCGTCCGGTGCGCGATGTGCGCAAACGCGTCGCTGGGCTTCATCGCCGGTGTGTGATCGCTCAGATACATGTCGGTCGACAGGATCGCCACGTCATACTTGGCGTAGAGCGAATGCACGTGCTGGCACAGATCGCGCAGACCCATCTGCTCGTAGCGCGGCTGCTTGGCGCAGAATTCCGGCATGATGCGCCACATCGGCTGGTTCTGGTCGTAATCGTCCTTGAACTGCTGCAACTCGGTCAGGAGCGAGTTCCAGCGGCCCTTGGTGATGCCGATGGTGAACATGATGAAGAAGCTGTAGAGCCCGGTCTTCTCCACCACGACGCCGTGTTCGGCGAGGTATTTGGTGACGATAGAGGCCGGAATGCCGGTGTCCTCGAATCGCCCGTCAAGATTGAGACCGGGGGTGATGATCGTGGCCTTGATCGGATCGAGCATGTTGAAGCCCGGCGCCATGTCGCCAAAGCCGTGCCAGGAATCCTCGCCATCTGATTTCTGCACGCCTTCGGCATCGGTCCGTTTCAGCACCCAGTCCTTGGTGTGGCCGATGCCTTCCTCCTCCAGCTTGGCCGGGCCCCAAACCTGGAACCACCAGTCATCCTCGCCGAATTCGTCATCGACCTTGCGCATGGCGCGGCGGAAATCGAGCGCCTCGGCGATGCTTTCCTCCACCAGCGCTGTGCCGCCGGGCGGCTCCATCATCGCCGCCGCCACATCGCAGCTGGCGATGATCGAGTATTGCGGGCTGGTCGAGGTGTGCATCAGATAGGCCTCGTTGAAGAGGTGCCGGTCGAGCTTGGTGTCCTGGCTGTCCTGCACCAGCACATGGCTTGCCTGGCTGATGCCGGCAAGCAGCTTGTGAATGGACTGCGTGGCGTAGGTGACAGAATGCATCGGCCGCTCGCGCTTGCGCCCCATCGAGTGGTAGCTGCCATAGAACGGGTGGAACGCCGCATGCGGCAGCCAGGCCTCGTCGAAATGCAGATTGTCGACATAGCCGTCCAGCAGGGTCTTGATGGTCTCGGTGTTGTAGAGAACGCCGTCATAGGTGGATTGCGTCAGCGTCATGATGCGCGGCTTGACTGTGTCGGCGTCGACGCCTTCGAGCAGAGGATTGGCGCGGATCTTGGCCTTGATGGACTCGATCTCGAACTCGCTCTGCGGGATCGGGCCGATGATGCCGTAATGGTTGCGCGTCGGCTTCAAGAACACCGGGATCGACCCGGTCATGATGATCGAGTGCAGGATCGACTTGTGGCAATTGCGGTCCACCACCACCACGTCGCCCGGCGCCACGGTATGGTGCCAGACCATCTTGTTGGATGTCGAGGTGCCGTTGGTGACGAAGAAGCAATGGTCGGCATTGAAGATCCGCGCGGCATTGCGCTCGGATGCGCCGATGGCGCCGTTGTGATCGAGCAGCTGGCCCAGTTCCTCCACCGAGTTGCAGACGTCTGCGCGCAACATGTTTTCACCGTAGAACTGGTGATACATCTGGCCGATCGGGCTTTTCAGGAACGCCACGCCACCGGAGTGGCCGGGGCAGTGCCAGGAATAGGACCCATCCTCGGCATAATTGAGCAAAGCCTTGAAGAATGGCGGCTTGATGCCTTCGAGATAGCTCTTGGCCTCGCGGATGATGTGGCGCGCCACGAATTCCGGCGTGTCCTCGAACATGTGGATGAAGCCGTGCAGCTCGCGCAGGATGTCGTTGGGCAGGTGCCGGCTGGTCTTGGTCTCACCATAGATGTAGATCGGCACATCGGCGTTCTTCCAGCGCACTTCCTCGATGAAATTGCGCAAATTGACGACCGCCGGATCGACGTCCGGCCCGGGGCTGAATTCCTCGTCGTCAATCGACAGGACGAAGGCGCTGGCGCGCGACTGCTGCTGGGCGAATTGCGACAGGTCGCCATAGCCCGTCACGCCGAGCACTTCGAACCCCTCGTTCTCAATGGCCTCGGCCATGGCGCGGATACCCAGGCCCGAGGAATTCTCCGATCGGAAATCCTCGTCGATGATGACGATGGGGAAGCGAAATTTCATGGCGTTTTCCTGGCGGGAGGGCGTTGGATGAGGTCCTACAGCAAAATTCCGGGATACGGAATGGATTTGAACACAGCCGCGGACGCGGGATCACGGATCCTGACGCATCAGGCGTACGGAACCCCAAGCGCGAACGATGTCTCTCAGTCTGAATCGGCTGACCGTTCATAACCCTGGAACATGTCAGTTTGACGGAATTATGCCGTCGGCAAGACGGGCGGTGAGCCTGGACATCTGGATTGCGGCGGGGCGGATCAACCGGCTTCTCCGATTCCACTGAGAAACACCCGAATGGCGAGATCGAGCCTGCGGTCATGGGCCTGCTGGCGCTCGCAGGCCGGCTTCGGGGAGACGAGATGTTCAAACACGTTTTCATGCGCCATGTCAGCCATCAGCCGTGCCGCGCTTTTCGTATCGCTGATCCGAATCTCGCCCCGGGCAACGGACCGGTCGAGTTCCAGGCGAACCATGTCGTAAAGCGCGTGCGGCCCTTCCTGCAGGAATTCCCTCGCCAGATCCGGCTGCCGGTCTGCCTCGACAATGACCGCGCGCAGGATCGCGAGCGGAAGCAGGTCCGTGAACTTCTCGCGCGCCGGCGTCAGCAGCAGCCGCAGCCGTTCTGCGAGCGGCAGTTCGAGCTCACTGTCGTTCAATGGCCGCGATACCTTGTTGCGAATACGCCTGACCACGGCCGCGAATAGGGCTGCGCGGGATTCGAAGATCTCATAAAGCGTGCGCTTGGACATCCCTGCCTCCAGCGCGATCGCCGCCATCGAGGCGCCGCCCAGGCCATGGGAGAGGATCACCCGTTCGGCCGCGTCGATGATGATCGCCTCGCGTTCGGAGGTATCCAGCTGTCGTGGCCGGCCGGGGCCGCGGCACGTATTGAGGCTTTTTGGCAACAAGTTAACCCTCTCTGTTCGCAGGTGCAGCGTTTCGCTTGCGCATTGCAAAAAAGCAATTATAAAACCATTTGGTTTCCATATTAGTCGCAATGCGTCCATCCGCCAAGCGGCTACTCCAAAATTGACGGAGATATTCAATGAGGTTAGCGCGTTACGCCCTCTTTTGTTCCATGCTTGTCGCCCTGACGCCGTCTGCGGCTCCGGCGCAGCAGCAGGAACGCCCGCCGGCAGCCGTGACCGTCGTCACGCTGAAGGCACAGACCGTCACCGTCACATCGACGCTTCCAGGGCGCGTCGTCGCCTCCGGGGTCGCCGAAGTTCGCCCCCAGGTGAACGGCATCATCATCGAACGCCTGTTCGAGGAAGGCTCGGCCGTCAACGAAGGCGACATTCTCTATCGCATTGATCCGGCAACCTACCGGGCGCAGGTCGTGGCGGCGCAGGCCGCCGTCAACCAGGCTGAGGTCAGCCTCAAGTCGGCCAACCGCGAACTCACCCGCATGGAAAGCCTGCGCAAGAGCAATGTCGCCAGCGAGCAGGCGCTCGATGCCGCCGTCACCACCCGCGACATTGCCGATGCCGCCCTGCAGGTCGCCAAGGCGCAACTCCTTGCCGCCAATATCGACCTCGAGAGGACCACGATCCGCGCGCAATTGTCTGGCGCCATCGGACGGTCACTCACCACTCAGGGCGCGCTCATCATCTCGGGCCAGTCAGCCCCCCTGGCAGTGATCCGCAAGCTGGATCCCGTCTATGTCGACGTCGCCCAGTCGGCCGCAGATCTGGTGCGCTGGAAGCGCCAGGGCCCGCAGGCGGCAGGCGAGAATATCGACACCAAGGTCGAACTGATGCTCGCCGATCGCACGATCTTCGACCATACCGGCGAACTCACCGCGGCGGAACCGCATGTCGATGAGCAGACCGGCGTCATAACCCTGCGCCTGCAGTTTCCCAATCCGGACGAAATGCTGCTGCCAGGCATGTATGTCCAGGTCGAGATGCCCCAGGGCGTCATCGAGAACGCCATTCTCGTCCCCCAGGAAGGCGTTTCGCGTGACCGTCGCGGCGCGCCCACGGCCATGGTCGTCGGACCCGACAATATAGTCGAGCAGCGCACGCTGACGATCGTCAGCGACCGCGGTTCGGACTGGATCGTCACGGACGGCGTAAAGGCCGGCGAAAAAGTGATCGTCGCAGGACTGCAGAAGATCGCGGCCGGAGCCACGGTTGCCCCCGAAGAGCGCGCCGAACAACCGGCACAGAACTGACCCCGCGGAGACGAACATGGCACGCTTCTTTATCGACCGGCCGATCTTTGCCTGGGTGATTTCCATCATCATCATGGGCGCCGGGGTACTGTCCATCCTCACCCTGCCGATCTCGCAATACCCGCAGATCGCGCCTCCGACCATTTCGATCTCGGCGATGTATCCGGGAGCGTCGGCGCAGACCATTGCCAATACGGTGACCCAGGTCATCGAGCAGCGGCTGACCGGCCTCGACGGCCTGCGCTATTTCTCGTCAAGCTCCACCTCTGCGGGCACAGCCTCGATCACGCTGACCTTCGAGACAGGGGTCGATCCGGACATTGCCCAGGTCCAGGTCCAGAACAAGCTGTCGCAGGCCACCACGCTGCTGCCGGAAACGGTCCAGCGTCTGGGCGTCACGGTGCAGAAATCCTCTGCCAGCTTCCTGATGGTCATTGCGCTCATTTCCGATGATGGCGCGCTCGATCAGACCGACCTTTCCGACTATCTCAACACCAATCTCGTCGACGAATTCAGCCGCCTTGAAGGCGTTGGCGAAGTGCAGGTGTTCGGCGCCAAATATGCCATGCGCATCTGGCTCGACCCGGTGAAGCTTGCCGCCTACGAACTCGCGCCGCAAGATGTTGTCGGCGCGGTATCGGCTCAGAATGCCCAGATCTCGGCCGGCGCGTTCGGCACCTTGCCGACGGTCGAAGGCCAGCAGCTCAACGCGACGATCACCGCGCAGTCGCTGTTGACGACACCCGAGGACTTCGAGGCGATCGTCATTCGGGCGGCCACTGATGGCGGCCTAGTGCTGCTCAAGGACGTGGCCCGGGTCGAAATCGGCGCGGAGAACTATTCGACCATCGCCCGTTTCAACGGCAAGCCGTCAACCGGCATGGCGATCCGTCTGGCCGCGGGCGCAAACGCGCTCGATACGGCAGAACTCGTCAAGGCGAAGATCGAGGAGGCCTCGGCCTTCTTCCCCGAAGGCGTGAGCTACGTCGTTCCCTATGACACGACGCCGTTCATCGAAATCTCCATCGGGGAAGTGGTCAAGACGCTCATCGAAGCCATTGTGCTGGTCTTCCTCGTCATGCTTTTGTTCCTGCAGAACTTTCGCGCCACCCTCATTCCGACGCTTGCCGTGCCGGTGGTCCTGCTCGGCACCTTTGGCATCCTTGCCGCAGCCGGCTATTCCATCAACACGCTGACAATGCTCGCCATGGTGCTCGCCATCGGTCTTCTGGTCGATGACGCGATCGTCGTGGTCGAAAACGTCGAGCGCATCATGGAGGAGGAAGGGCTCAGTCCGCTTGAGGCCACACGCAAATCGATGGGCCAGATCACCGGCGCCCTGATCGGCATCGCCCTGGTGCTGTCGGCGGTCTTCGTGCCGATGGCCTTTTTCGGCGGCTCGACCGGCATTATCTACCAGCAGTTCTCGGTCACCATCGTCTCGGCCATGGGCCTCTCCGTCCTGGTGGCGCTGACGCTGACGCCGGCACTCTGCGCCACGCTGCTGACCTCCAAGGCCGCGCAGCATGCCAAGCGCGGTCCTGCCGGCTGGTTCAACCGTGGATTTGAACGGCTCAGCAACGGCTACGGCAGCACAGTCGGCTGGATCATTCGACGTCCGTTGCGCGTCGGCGTCATCTATCTGGCACTCTTTGGCCTGTTGGCGTGGAGCTTCGTGCAGACCCCGACGGCCTTCCTGCCCGATGAAGACCAGGGCATTCTCCTGGCCCTCATCCAGGCGCCGACCGGCGCCACGGCCGAGCGGACCCAGAAGGTTCTCGAACAGGTGGAGAAGCACTTCCTCGAAAACGAGAAGGACAATGTCGACAGCATGTTCGGCGTGGTCGGGTTCTCGTTTTCGGGTCAGGGTCAGAACATGGGCCTCGCCTTCATTCGCCTGAAGGACTGGTCGGAACGGCAATTGCCGGGACAGAGCGCCCAGGCGATCGCCGGCCGCGCCTATCCCGCCCTTCTGGGCATCAAGGACGCCATGGTCTTTCCGATCGTTCCGCCGTCGGTTCCCGAACTCGGCATCATGAGCGGCTTCGATTTCTATCTCGAAGCCCGGGATGGCCAGACCCATGAGCAACTGCTCACCGCCCGCAACCAGTTGCTCGGCATGGCCGCGCAGAGCCCGCTGATCGGTTCGGCGCGCCCCTCCGGCCTCGAGGATGCTGCACAGTACCATCTCGATATCGACTGGCGTGCGGCGGGTGCGATGGGCGTCACCGCCTCCGATGTCGCGCAATTGCTGCAGGTCGCCTGGGCCGGGAGTTACCTCAACGACTTCATCGACCGCGATCGCATCAAGCGCGTCTACATCCAGGGAGAAGCCGATTCCCGCGCCCTTCCCTCCGATATTTCGAAATGGAAGGTGCGCAATTCCAGCGGCGGACTGGTTCCCTTTGCCAATTTTGCCGAAGGCAGCTGGACCTTCGGTCCGCAGGGCCTCACCCGCTACAACGCGGTCAGCGCCATGCAGATCCAGGGATCTCCCGCCGCGGGCGTGACCACGGGCGAAGCCATGGCGGAGATCGAGCGGCTGGCTTCCCAGTTGCCCGGCTATGCCGTGTCCTGGACGGGTCTGTCGCTGGAAGAGCGTGAATCCGGCAACCAGGCGCCGCTGCTCTATGCCCTGTCGCTGGCGGCCGTGTTCCTCTGCCTTGCCGCCCTTTACGAAAGCTGGTCGATCCCGTTCGCCGTCATGCTGGTCATGCCGGTCGGCATCCTTGGCGCGGTTTTATGGACTCTCTACGGCGGCTATCAGAACGGTGTGTTCTTCCAGGTGGGCCTGCTCACGGTGGTTGGCCTCACCGGCAAGAACGCGATCCTGATCGTGGAGTTCGCCCGGGACCGCTACGAGGCCGGGGAGAACCTGTTCGATGCCGTCCGCGAGGCAGCACGCCAGCGTTTCCGCCCGATCATCATGACCTCGATGGCTTTCTCTCTTGGCGTGTTGCCTCTGGTCATCAGCACAGGCGCAGGTTCGGGCGGCCGCAACGCCATCGGCACCAGCGTACTCGGCGGCACCATCACCGGCACCGTTCTGGGCATCCTGTTCGTGCCGCTGTTCTTTGTTCTGGTCACCCGCAAGCGCAAGCCCAAGCCAGAGACCATCAAGGCGCCCTCCGAAGCCTGATCGGAACCGGGACCGGGTCTTCGTCACCTGGACCGGCCTGGGACCTGCTTGAGACCCGACCTCGCCCGCCCTTGCACGGCGGGCGTTGTCTCTTATGGCTGGCCTCGGGGCGCATTGCCGGCCCGGCGCAGCATCGGTCGCGCGCTGCATCGATGATCCGGAGTCCGGCACCCCAGGGCATTTCAGCCCCCGCCACTTTTCCCCAAAGGCGGCGACAAGCCTGCTAGTTGCAGCGGATCGCGCCGAGGCGGGAGCCGGGGTCGGATCCCTCGATATCAGAGACCTGCCAGTAGCCCGATGATCCGACAAGGGTCCAGACGATGTATTTCGTCTCCCCGAAACTGTCGAAATTGACTTCGACAAGCATCTGGCCGTTTGCCGCCCTATTGGCCGTCACGGTCAAGGTGCGGGTGATCTCGTCGATGTCGTAATCCTGGGCATTGACGAAGGGGTTGGTGTCGATGCAGCCACCGGAAGCGGCATTGTTGGAGCGGATCGCGTCGATCGCCGGATTGGTGAAGAAGATTTCGTTCTCGCGGCTCACCCCCTCCGAGAGAGACGGTTCGGTGTAAAAGATGCGAACATAATCCGAGGCATCGACGGTTTCGTCGACAAGATCCGGTTCATTGTCGGGCTGACCGCCGCAAGTCGACAACACACCTTCGGGCCGCTGGTCGCTTTCGGTGCAGAAGATCCCGCCCCAATGGAAGCCGACCCCGATGGGAGAATCGATCCTGAACCATTTGTAATCATTGAACCAGACGCCGGTGTCTTCGAGAATGTTGATGTTGTCGCCTTCATACAGGCTGCCGAGCTTGCGCGAATTCATGCTCGGGCCGCTCCGCAGCACGCCGCCATAGGACTGGCCGCGCATATCAGTGATATCGGCGCGGCGCGTCTTGCTGCGTGAAGTTTGCGCCTGCTGCTCTCCGGCCTCGCGTTCCATCTCGATCATCGTCTGGATATCACCCGAGCACCGGGCGGAGACCGAATCCCAAAGCGTCTCGTCCTGAAAGCACCGGCCCGGCGACACCCGTCCGCACAATTGCTCGACCTTGGCCATGCATTCGGGCTCAAACCCCTGCGCCGAGGCCGGGTTCACGGAACCTGCACCGAGCATCACGCTCAAAACTGTCAGGGCGCGCCATATCATCATGTCTTGACTCCAAGGTGAGAGAATTCGGCGGGCTCGATGGCGCAACGCAGATGCGTGATTGTTTGCCCCAGGAGCGCTGCCGGTCACTCGGTGGTCAGTTCCCGGTTGGTCACCCGGACAATCGCGATGCCGCAGTAATCGATGACCTCATCGTAAAATGAACCATCGGTGAATTTGACATAGGTCCGGACTTCACAGCGATTGTCGCTCTTGTCGTAAAAGCTCAGGGTCAGCCCGGTGCCGCGGTCCATGCGGGTGCGCAACCAGTTGCGGCTCCATTTTCCGTTCCGGTTCATCGTGTTGATCTGCGTGACCGCAAGCCGCGAGTCGTTGAAGAAATTGAAACTCCAGTCATCGTCGCGAAGATTGTCTGCCCGGGCGGACACTGATGCGACCATCAGAGTGATTGAAAATGCAATAAAAAACAGGCGGTTCATGGCAGCTCCAGTTCATCGCGACAGGTGAATACCGCTAAAATCGCGGTGAGCGTTTATCAATGCCAAGACGCTGCCTGCGATATTCAAATGGATGCTGGGCGCAAGAAACAGGACGCTGAGACAATTCAGGGGCAAAAGCTGCGTCCGGCTTCGGACCCGCCGACCTTGCCAAAAGCCGGACGAGTGGTGCGATCCTGACAGATGGTTCCCATCTGTTTCGCTCAGACCACCAGGAATGGTCTTGCTCAAACCGCGGTCCTATCAAGGCGATTTGCAGCGGCCGACGAGAGGACGCCGAGGCAACCGACGCCCCAGAACGCGACGAGGACCGCCAGTCGAAGTCCGTTGACGCCATCATGGAATTGATCGCTCAGCCAACCCACGACCACCGGTCCCGCGCCCAGCGAAACCAGCGTGACGCAAAGGACAAACAGGGCGGTCACACGCCCGCGGATGGCTGGCGGCGTCAGGTTCTGGATGCCGACAAGTCCCGTGGGTGTCGTCATGCCAAGGAAAAAGGTTGTTGCCATCAGTCCCGTCACGGCAATCGGCAGGGTTTGGGCGCTGCACAGGATTGACCCCGCCCCTATGGCGGCGATCAGGGACAGCGCATTGGCCAGGGCAGGCGCCCCTGTTACGCCACGCCGCTCAAGGCTGTCGACGACCCACCCGCCGACAAGGTTTCCGGCCGGGCCGAAACTCAGAACGATGGGCCCGAATAGCAGGCCGCTCTCCGAAGCCGTGAGGCCAAATGAGCGGACGAGAATTGTCGGGGTCCAGGCCGCAATGATCTGGACCAGCGTGATGCTTGCGGCTGCACCGCCAAAATAGGCCAGATAGACCGGCCACCGGGCGGCCACGGCTCTCGCCAGATCCCGCGTCGGGGCGACCTCGCCTGGCGCCCGGGGACCAGCCCTGGTGGTAAAATACCAGGCCAGCGCAATAAGATTGAGCACCAGGGAAAGCAGAAACAGCGCACGCCACGGCGCCAGCGCCGACGGTATGCCGCGATTGATGATCCAGGCCAGCAACACGCCTCCGCCGAAGAGCGCAACACCGCGGCCAAGCGTCGCTGCGGCGGTGAAGATCGCGATCGGGCGGCCCATCCGGCGTGAGCCGAAGCTTTCGGCGATCAGCGATATGGCGGTGGGAACCAACGCCGCCTGCCCCAACCCGACCACCATGCGCGCAGCGACCAGCTGCGTATAGGATTGTGACAGGCCGCATGCGGCCGTCCCGATGGTCCAGATGATCAATCCGCCCATGACGATTCGCCGTCGATCGTAGCGGTCCGCAAGGATGCCGACAGGAACGATGGCGATCGCATAGAACAACACATAGGCGGTGCCATGGAGGAAGCCGAGATCCGTGTCGGTCAGCGAAAATTCGAGCTGTATTGCGCTCAGGACCAGCGTCGGGATATGGCGATCAACGGAGGAGACCAGGTGCACGGAGGCCAATGACAGCGCGAGGCACCAGGACGCGCGGCCTGACGCCGTTGCCTGAAATGTCACGCGCGGCCGGCGCGCGGCCGTAGGCCAAGCGAAGCGATCCACGCATTGAAGCCGCCAACCTGTTCGAAACCTGTCGGGTCCGATGGCTTCAGAACCAGGGTCTGGCGCCTGCGAAACTGCCCGGGCGGAATGCCGAATGTGTCGCGAAATGTCCGGCTCGCGTGACTTTCGCTGGTAAAGCCGCAGACGAATGCAAGCTCCGCCATGCTGCGTTCATCCCGCGCCTGGCTCAGCAAGGCCCGAAACCGCTGCACACGCCGGAGCTGAATATAGCTCGCGACACCGCCAAATTGTCTGAACAGTTCATAGAGCCGCGAGCGGGACATCCCGACGCGTGCAGCAATCAGATCCGGATTGAGGCCGGGCTGGTGCAGTTCATTCTCGACAACCCTGCGGGCGAGATCGAGTTTGCCGCGCATGCTTTCGCTGACATCACTCAGTGTCCCGGACTGCCGCAACGTCATGGCGAGAAGGTCGGAGAACACGTTCAGGGAGTCTGTCAGGGCCGTTCCGGCAAGCGACGCTGCGTGACGGGTCAGGGACCCCATGAAATCGCCAAGAAGCGCGGATCGTTCGGCAGCCAGTATCCTACCGTGCAGCTCTTCCGAACCGGCAAATGCCCTCTCCACAATAAAGCGCGCAACCGAAAAGGTAAGGAGGTGCACGCCTTGAGATCGGGTTTGATAGGGCCTGCGCGCATCGAAGATAATGATTTCACCGGACTTGACCACCTGGACGCCGTCTGGCGTCTGCGTGACAAGGGATCCGGCCAACGGGATCTGCAGGACAAAATGCTCGAAACCGTCCTGCCGGATACGCTGCGATGACCGCTCATGAGCGACATCATTGAGCCAGCGCTGGAAGATCACGACATCGCCAAGCGGCCTGACTTCCAGCTGTGCGCCAAAACCTGAGCCCAGGCGCGATACGTCGCTGCCTCCCGCATAAAGGGTCCTGTATGCGTCAAAGCCATCTCCGGGAGCAAAGGCCGCAGTCGAGAACCGCATGAACGGGCGTTCGCTCTCCTTCAAGGCAACCTCGTTCGTCTCCAAGATCTGCCTCTCCCGTCGCAGCCGCGCACTACTAGATAGGCTGAGTACCAAAAAAAGAAAACGGAAATCAGAATGTTATTGGATTTTGCCCGACAGTTCCCATTCACCAGCCCACCGTTGCAGCAAGGCCGTCGCCCACACGCGAACCCGTGTGTCATGTCAGGACGCTGGGACCGAAATTCCAGACCGTAGGGCATGTCCCGGCAACGGGGGGATTTGAAAGAGAACGGGCCAATCTGTAAGCTGCTGCATAGGTCTCGATATCGGAATCGATTGAGAGCAGAAGTTTGCAGCAGTTTAAATCAACAAGCGCAGTCCAAGCCTCACCGGGGCGAAGCCTAGATGAACACAAGCTCCCGTGCGTCCCCGCGCCTTGCCGCAAAACCGATGGTGCGCATCATGTGCAAATGGATCGGAGAGAATTGATCGCAGATGGTTCCGCCCCCGCGCCGTCCACAGCCCCCTATGCCGCCTTCATCCGATGCCGCCAGGGTGCCGCCAGGGTGCCGCGACCAGCACGCTGGCGCCCGCCAGGCTGCCGTATCGATGAACAAGACCGCTCAAGATCAGGCGGGGTCTGCCTGAGGATGCGAGAACCACACTGGTCAGCCCCGCCTCGGGGACAGGGCACGATGCGAAAAAACCCGGGATCGAGCCGAATTCGGACAGTGTCGACAAGGCAGCGGCCGGTCACGCCGAAACGACCCGGATGGCGCCGCGCGGGCCTTTGACGCCGAAGTCGGTCTCGGGTTCCCTCGCAGCGGCAGGTCAGCCTCCGTAGACGTACATGTAGTCCCTGTAGATTTCGACGCAGACAAATGGCGTGCGATTGACGATGCTGTTCAGAATGCCCTGATCGGAGTCGCCATTGTCAAGCAGCGCCGGAATGCGCGCGCGGGCCTGGGTGCTGGCGAAGCTATTGTCTCCCTGGTCTTCATCATCGGCCATGGCGAACTTGTGAAAATTGGCGCGGTCCTGTCTCAGGATGGATGCGGCGTCCGACAATTGGTAGCCGTCGGAGGCAAACTTGTCGTTCTCGCTGATCCGGGTGCAGTATTCATCCACGATGCTCTGCGCCGACGCGGGAGCTGCAGAAAGAAGAGGTCCAGCGACCACCGAGAAGGCAATGGCGGCGATGGCGAGTTGTGATTTCATTGAATCGGACTTTCGCTTGAGATGAATGATGACGTTTCGCCTGGCCTGCCAGGGCAGTGAAAAACCCTATCCGGCAGCAAGCTTGCCCGATCGCAGATCCGGCTGTACCGGGGTGATCTGGCGACCCGCCCGGAGTTCTGCATCGACCGTCGGGCAGGCAAGATAAGCCCGTCACTCTCCGGGCGCCATATCCAGGCGTCCGGAACTTTCGACCGATCGTCCGATGTCCTGCCTAATCGCGCGGCACGACAACTTGATCGCCATACAGCGCATTGGCCCGCAACTCATCGGAAGGCGCATCGAAGCACTGCCCGAGAAGCGCCGACCACCCCGACGGAAATGTCGGTTTATCGAAGGTGATGATCGCCTGGCCGAAACTGTCGGATGTCGTTCCGTCCGGGCCTGTCAGCGACGCATCACAATAGGACTCGCTGCTCGGGCCGATCCAGTAGGCATGGAAAGTGCCGCGGCTGTCGATCGCCTCTGCCAGTCCGCGTACATAAAGCCGCACCCTCTCCCGGGAGCGGCCGACCGGATAACTCAGCACCGAGATCCCGTCGATATCCTGATCCCAGGTGACTTCCTCGCCATTCGGCAGAAGCCAGGTCTCGTCTGCGAAGACGGGCAGGATCGGCAGAAGGAGGGCAATGCCGAGCCCGGCAAGACTGTTTTTCAGCATGATACCCTCAACGATAACGCCTCGTATCCTCAGCCCGTGCAAAGCCTTTGTAGCAGGCGCCATTCTGGGCTTGAAATAGCTGAGCGTCCGGAATTAATGCCGCACGAGTTGACGCAAGACCCGACCATTCCGAAGGGCGCCAAGGCTCAGGCGGGTTGGGGCAATGGCGGAGAGGGTGGGATTCGAACCCACGGTGGAGTTGCCCCCACGCCGCATTTCGAGTGCGGTACTTTCGACCACTCAGCCACCTCTCCGCGTCTTTGGTCGGCGCAAGTCAGTGCGCGGGCGCTTCCATAACCGGAGCGGGCTTGTTGCACAAGAGATAAGTTTGGAACAGGGTTCGCCACCCAGACCCGCAAAAGCCTATTTGGCTTGACTCTTGCCCCCGCCTCACGTATCTCGCGACCCGAATGCGGCGTGGGGCTTCCTGCGCCGTTGGCCTTTGGCTGGACGCTCCCATTGACGGGATCCTGCCCGGGCTTCACCCGGCCGCTCCCTCAAAGGATCGGCCGATCCGTTCCGACTGGCAAAAAGACGGCCCGCCGCAAGGCGAGAGCCGGACGAACACGAAAGGACAAAAGATGTTCGCAGTCATTAAAACTGGTGGCAAGCAGTACCGCGTCGCCGCCAATGACGTTCTGACAATCGAGAAACTCGAGGGCGCCGCCGGCGATACCGTCGAGTTCAACGAAATCCTGATGGTTGGAGAAGGCGCCGGCGCAACCTTTGGCGTGCCCTTCGTCGAAGGCGCCATGGTCGTCGCCGAAGTTGTCGAGCAGGGCCGCGCCCGCAAGGTCATCGCCTTCAAGAAGCGCCGCCGGCAAAACTCCAAGCGCATCCGCGGCCACCGTCAGCATCAGACGGTCGTCAGGATCACCGATATCCTGACCGGCGGCGCCAAGCCCGCCAAGAAGGCTGCCGCGAAAAAGGAAGCCGCACCGAAGGCTGACGCTCCGGCAAAGACCGAAGCCACCGCCTCGACCGCAGCGCCGCTGTTCACCGCTCCGGCGGGCGAGCCTGACAACCTGACCAAGATCAAGGGCATCGGCCCGGTCGCGGCCGGCCAGCTCAATGAGCAGGGCATCACCACATTCGCCCAGGTGGCGGCTCTTTCCGACGCCGACATCGCCCGCATCGACGAAGCCATGCCGTTCAGTGCCGATCAGATTTCCGATTGGCGCGATCAGGCCAAGGCCCTCGCCGAGTAATTCAACCGCCCGTTCGGGCCCTGGCGGCGAAAGCCGCACGTGAGACAATCGCCCTCAAGGCGAAAACAGGAGCAGACCCATGGCACACAAAAAAGCTGGCGGTTCATCGCGCAACGGCCGCGATTCGGAATCCAAGCGCCTCGGCGTGAAGAAGTTCGGCGGCGAGAACGTCATTGCCGGCAACATCATTCTGCGTCAGCGCGGCACCAAGTGGCATCCCGGCACCGGCGTAGGCCTCGGCAAGGATCACACCATTTTTGCCGTGCAGCCGGGCAATGTTGACTTCCGCAAGAAAGCCAACGGCCGAACCTATGTGTCCGTTGTCGCGAAAGCGGAAGCAGCGGAATAAAGCCGGATCGCATTTTTGCAGGCCGGCGTCTCATCGACCCGGCCGCGACAGGCATCCTCCGGAACACCGGATAAAGGCAGGGGAGATGGAACGCCATCTCCCCTTTCTTTTTGTCCAAAACCGGAGAATGACCATGAGACACGACCCCGAAAGCGAACCGAAGAGCGAGCCCTGTAGCAGCGCCGACAGTCTTGAGCGGCCGCCCGCTTTCGACTGTCCGATCCTGCTGACCGAATCCCTGGTTCTTCGCCCGCCCCATGCCGAAGACATCGACGCAATTGCCATTCTCGCCGACAATCCGGCCATCGCCACCATGGTGTCGCGCATCCCGCACCCCTATGGCCGCGGTGACGCCGAAACCTTCGTGCGCGCCTCCGCCAAACGCGGGAATGGCAATTGCGTCTACGCGATCACCGATGCCGAGACCGGACAGCTCTATGGCTGTTGCTCGCTCGAAACCGGCAAGGATGGACGCTCGCTCGAACTCGGCTACTGGATCGGCGAGCCTTTCTGGCGGCGCGGCATCGCCACCCAGGCCGTGCACGCGCTGGTCGACATGGCCTTCCGCACCCGAGAGATCGAGCACATCGACGCCCGCTGCCGGGTAATCAACCCCGCTTCCCGAAGGGTGTTGCAGAAGAGCGGCTTCCAGTTCCAGGGCTCGGGCATGATCGACATCCTGTCGATCAACGCCAGCGTCGCGGTCGAATGGTTCCGGCTCGACCGCAAGACCTGGATCTCGCTGATCGGCTGGTCGAACGACACCAGGGCGCGCGCCTCCTAGGGCAAACGTCGACAGGCGGCGCCGCCTGAACGAAGGATGCCCAGGCAGGGCGCGTGCAAAGACGGCGGGCCGGCAGACCGGCCCGCTGGCTTAATCCGGCGCGGGCCTGGGCGCGTAGAAGCATCATGACCCGAAAGGAATGACCATGATCCGTCTGCGCCGCCTCTTCCATCTCGTCGCCACCCTGCCGTTGTTTGCCCTCCTGGCCGCGGTTCCGGTTCAGGCCGGCGACCTGCGGCTCGAGGATTTCTTCAAGGGCAAGACCTATGCCAATGGCTCCTTTGGCGCGATCACCGGGCTCAAGCGCTCCTTCCGGGTCGACCTCACCGGCACGGTCCGTGGCGAAGTGCTGACGCTGCGCGAGGATTTCCGCTACGACGATGGCGAGCGCGACACCAAGACCTGGATCTTCACCCGCACCGGACCCAACACCTATTCCGGCACCCGCGAGGATGTGCTGGGCGCCACCACCGTCCGGGTGTCGGGCAACATCGCCCGTTTCAGCTACCGCGTCGATCTCAATCCGTCCGGCAAGCCCAATGTCGTGCGGTTCTTCGACAAGCTGGAACTCAGGCCCGACGGCACCCTGCGCAACACGGCGCTGGTGACCAAGTTCGCGCTCCCGATTGCGCGGGTGAAGGTCAATTTCGCCCGCACGCTGGCAGGCGCGGACGCAATCAGGCCCTGATACGCGCCATTCTCCGCTGCAATAGGCTTTGACCTCGCCGCCAGAGCGGTTTATCGATGCGCGCAAAGCCGGTGGCGCGCGCCAGACCGGCCAAATCGCGTTTACAGCTCCGATCGGTCAGCCAGATGAAGTTCCTCGATGAAACCAAGGTCTATATCCGCTCCGGCGACGGGGGCGCCGGCAGCGTCTCGTTCCGGCGCGAGAAATACATCGAATTCGGCGGACCCGACGGCGGCGACGGCGGTCGCGGCGGAGATGTCTGGGTGGAAGCCGTCGACGGGCTGAACACGCTGATCGACTACCGTTTCCAGCAGCATTTCAAGGCCCAGACCGGCGGCCACGGCATGGGCCGCAACCGCACCGGCGCGGGCGGCGACAGTGTTACCATGAAGGTCCCCGCCGGCACCCAGATCTTCGAGGAGGACGGCGAGACGCTGATCTGCGACCTGACCACGGTCGGCGAGCGTTACCGGCTTGCCGCGGGCGGCAATGGCGGCTTCGGCAACGCCCATTTCAAATCCGCCACCAACCAGGCGCCGCGCCACGCCAATCCGGGGCTCGAAGGCCAGGAGAAGACCGTCTGGCTCCGGCTCAAGCTGATCGCCGACGCGGGCCTCATCGGCCTGCCCAATGCCGGCAAGTCGACCTTCCTGGCCTCTGTCACCAGGGCACGGCCGAAGATCGCCAACTATCCCTTCACCACGCTCCACCCCAATCTCGGCGTCGCCACCATCGACGGCCGCGAATTCGTGCTGGCCGACATTCCGGGCCTGATCGAGGGCGCCCATGAGGGCGTGGGCATCGGCGACCGGTTCCTCGGCCATGTCGAGCGCACGCGGGTGCTGCTGCATCTGGTCTCCGCGCTCGAGGAAGACGTCGCCAAGGCCTATCGCACCGTCCGTCACGAACTTGAGGCCTATGGTCACGGAATCGCCGAGAAAGCTGAAATCGTGGCTTTGAGCCAGGTCGACGTTGTCGACGCCAAGGCGCGCGCGGAAAAGGTCCGGGCGCTGAAGAAGGCGGCCGGCCGAGCGCCCTACGAGATTTCCGCCATTACAAATGAAGGCATGACCGGTGCGCTCAGGGCGCTGCGCGACATCATTGTCGGCGCCAAGGCCGAGGAGGCCGAAGTCGAGGCGGCGAAACCCGGCGGCGCCGCGGGTCCGAAAGACTGACCATGACAGCGTCGCGCAAACCGGTGTCCGCCCACAGGCGGATCGTCATCAAGATCGGCTCGGCGCTGCTCGTCGACCGCGATCATGGCCTGAAGACCGCATGGCTCGAATCGCTCTGCGCCGATATCGCCCAACTCAAACGCTCCGGCGCCGAGGTCCTTGTGGTCTCGTCAGGCGCCATCGCCATGGGCCGCACCGTGCTCGGCCTTGCCAAAGGGAGCCTGCGGCTCGAGGAAAGCCAGGCGGCCGCCGCCGTCGGCCAGATCGCGCTCGCCCGGGCCTGGTCGTCGAGCCTGTCGACCCATTCGATCGTCGCCGGCCAGATCCTGCTGACGCTCGGCGACACCGAGGAACGGCGGCGTTATCTCAATGCGCGCGCAACGATCGCCGAACTTATGCGGCACGGGGCGGTGCCGATCATCAACGAGAACGACACGGTGGCCACCAGCGAGATCCGCTATGGCGACAATGACCGGCTCGCCGCCCGCGTCGCCACCATGGTCAGCGCCGACCTGCTGGTGCTGATGTCCGACATCGACGGGCTCTACACCGCGCCGCCGCATCTGGACCTGGACGCTCGGTTCCTTGATTTCATCGACGCCATCACGCCCGAGATCGAGGCGATGGCGGGCGACGCGGGCTCGGAGCTCTCGCGCGGCGGCATGAAGACCAAGATCGACGCCGGCAAGATCGCCACCGGCGCCGGCTGCGCCATGATCATCGCCTCGGGCAAGACCGACCACCCGCTGGCCGCCATCGACAAGGGCGCCCGGTCTAGTTGGTTCCAGCCCTCGGGCACGCCGCAGACCGCGCGCAAGACCTGGATCGCGGGCCAGCTCGAACCGGCAGGCCGGCTCGCCATCGATGCGGGCGCGGAGACCGCGCTTCGCTCGGGCAAGAGCCTGTTGCCGGCCGGCGTCCGCGCGGTCGCCGGCGAGTTTCATCGCGGCGACCCGGTCGCCGTGTGCGATGAAAACGGCCGTGAGATCGCCCGTGGCCTGTCGGCCTATGATGCCGTCGAGGCGCGGCGCATCGCCGGGCGCAAATCAGCTGATATCGAAGCCATCCTCGGCTATTCGGGCCGTGCCGCGATGATCCATCGCGACGACATGGTGATCACTTCGGGCCAAGGCGCGGGCGTCTGAGATAGGCCTGGGTCTCGGGCCTCCCGCAACCCGGCTTTACGCCGTCGCACCGATTGCGTAAGAAAACCGACTGATCGTATGCCCGGAGAGCCGCCATGCTGGAAAAGACCAGGACCCAGACCGACATCACCGCCCTGATGGCCGAGATCGGCCGTCGCGCGAAGGCTGCGGCGCGACCCCTGGCGATTGCCGGGACCGATCAGAAGAACCAGGCACTTGACGCCATGGCCCAGGCCATCCTCGATCACAAGGCCGGGATTCTCGCCGCCAACGCAATTGATCTGGAAGCCGCCGTGGCCAGCGGCATGGCCGCATCCTTCATTGACCGGCTCAGGCTGGACGACGGCCGCATCGAGGGCATGGTCGAGGGCATCCGCGCCATCGCCGGCCTGCCCGATCCCGTCGGCGGCGTCATTGCCGCCTGGGAGCGGCCGAACGGGCTGAAGATCGAGCGGGTCCGCACGCCGCTTGGGGTCATCGGCGTGATCTATGAAAGCCGCCCCAATGTCACTGCCGACGCCGGCGCCTTGTGCCTCAAGGCCGGCAATGCGGTGATCCTGCGCGGCGGCTCGGATTCCTTCCATTCCTCCCGCGCCATCCACCAGTGCCTGGTCGAGGGGCTCGAAGCCGCCGGCCTGCCCGCGGACGCCATCCAGATGGTTCCGGTCAGCGACCGCGCGGCCGTCGGCGAATTGCTCACCGGTCTTGGCGGCACGGTCGATGTCATCGTCCCGCGCGGCGGCAAGAGCCTGGTCGCCCGGGTGCAGTCGGATGCCCGCGTGCCGGTCTTTGCCCATCTTGAGGGCCTCTGCCACGTTTATGTCGATAAGTCCGCGGGTCCCGCGATGGCCCGCTCCATCGTCGTCAATGCGAAGATGCGCCGCACCGGCATCTGCGGATCCGCCGAGACCCTGCTGCTCGACACGTCCATGGATCGCGCGCTGGCCGCCGAAATCCTCGCTGATCTCGCCACGGCCGGCTGCGAGATTCGCGGCGACGAGACCGTCAGGGAGCTTCTGCCCGCGGCGATCGCTGCGACCGAGGAGGACTGGCGCACCGAATATCTCGACGCCATCATCGCGGCGCGCTTTGTCGACGGCATTGGTGGCGCCATCGAGCACATCGCGCAATGGTCGTCCAACCACACCGAGGCGGTGATTGCGGAAGATCCGAGCGTCGTCGAGCGGTTTTTCGCGGAACTTGATTCGGCCATCCTGCTGCACAATGCCTCCACCCAGTTCGCTGATGGCGGCGAATTCGGCATGGGCGCCGAAATCGGCATCGCCACCGGCAAGATGCATGCACGCGGACCCGTCGGCGTCGAGCAACTGACCTCGTTCAACTATCGTGTGCATGGCACCGGCCAGATCCGGCCTTGATGGTGTTACGCGCCCACACGCCAGCCTTTCTGAAGATGCCTTATGTCGAGCGCGGCATGAGCGTCGGCCTGTTCGGCGGATCGTTCAATCCGCCGCATCGGGGCCATGAACTGGTCGCCGAAATCGCGCTGAGACGCCTGGGCCTGGACCAGTTGTGGTGGATGGTGACACCCGGCAATCCGCTCAAGAACCGCACCGATCTCGCAAGTCTCGAAGAGCGCGTGGAATTGAGCCGCCAACTGGCGCCTGGCCCGAAGGTCAAGGTCACCGCCTTCGAGGCCGCGCACAATCTGCACTACACCGCAAAGACGCTGGATTTCGTCAAGGCGCGCAACCCCGGCATCCACTTCGTCTGGATCATGGGCGCCGACAATCTCAAGCACTTCCATCTCTGGCAGGACTGGCGCGGCATCGCCGAGACCTTCCCGATCGCCGTCATCGACCGGCCGGGCTCGACGCTTGCCTATCTGTCGTCGAAAATGGCCAAGACCTACGCCCACGCGCGCATCGACGAGGAGGATGCGGCGGTGCTGCCGTTTCTTCCGGCGCCGGCATGGACTTTCATCCACGGTCCGCGCTCATCGCTGTCCTCCAGCGCAATCCGCAGCGAACGCGCCGGCATCTGACACTCCGCATCTTGAAAAACACCTCTGTCCATGACTATCTTGGGCGTACGTTGCGGTTGCGTTGAAGATCGCGGCGAAAGTTGGACTGTTCAGGAAGAGGAAAGGAACCACCCTGAGAACAGCACACGCAAAGAGAATCGCCGCAAGCGACTTCTCACAAGCGGCGGGCAGTGGCGATCAAGCCGCTCTGCGCCAGCTCGAACAGGTCCGCGAAAGTCTGGCGGACTCCAAGGCAGAAGACATCGTTATTATCGACATCGCGGGCAAATCGGCGCTGGGCGACCACATGGTCGTGGCCTCGGGCCGGTCGAACCGCCATGTGGCGGCAATCTGCGATCACCTGATCACCGAACTCAAGGATGCCGGCTTCGGCAATCCGCGGGTCGAGGGTCTGGCGACCGGGGATTGGGTGCTGATCGATGCAGGCGATGTCATCATCCATGTTTTCCGGCCGGAAATCCGGGAGTTCTACAACATCGAGAAGATGTGGCAGACCCCCGAGATCGAGGACGGAAAGCTGCACTGACCGGCACGGCCTGACGGGCCGGTCCGGTTGAAGAGATCAGTTTGGCAAGGCCGCCCGGTCAGGACTGACAGGGCGGCAGGAAGATCTTGCGCTGATCTGACGACCGGATATGGACACCATGCGCATCACGCTCTTTGCCGTCGGACGGCTCAAGGCCGGGCCCGAAAGCGAGCTCACCAGCCGCTATCTGGACCGTTTCGCCAAGGCCGGCGGCGCTTTGGGGCTGGATTTCACCCGCACCATCGAAGTCGTGGAAAGCCGGGCCGCCACCGCGGAGCTGCGCAAGAAGGACGAAGCGGCGCAGCTTGCCCGCAATCTGCCCGATGGCGCGGCGCTGATCCTGCTTGACGAGCGCGGCAAGACGCCTGATTCGCCCGGCTTCGCCGATCTGCTGGCGCGGCTGCGCGACGAGGGCCGCCGCGACCTGGTGCTGGCCATCGGCGGAGCGGACGGGCTGGATCCCGACCTGCACGCGAAGGCCGACGCCGTGATCTGCTTTGGCCGCATGACCTGGCCGCACCAGCTGGTGCGCATCATGGCCGCCGAGCAGCTCTACCGCGCCGTGACCATTCTGTCAGGCCATCCCTATCACCGGTCCTGATCCCCGCCATTCAAGCACTGCGCTTGAACCGAACGCCTCCCCGGCAGTCTGCCTGTCAGGACCAGCCCGGCTGGACAAGAACCGGTCTCGCAGAGATGTGATGCCGCCCTCCTCAAGCTTCATGGCGCTTTAACGCCGGATTGGGTACAATATTGCGATGTGGAGCCTTCGGCCCGAATCGGTCCGGTCCGGCCTGACCCGGACCTCGTTTGCCCGGCCCGCGCCCGATCGGGCTGCGTCGGGTATGCTTTCGCTTGTTCTGTTGTCTTTTCTGATGATGGTCAGCCCGGCCCACGCCACCGGTCCGGCCGATCCGGAGTCCACAGCTGCGGCCAGGGAACTCGAACAGCAGGAGCAGGCCAGTCGTCTCGAGCTGCAGTCGGTCGCCGATCAGGCGGCGCTCGCGGCCCAGGCGCTGTCGGCGCTCGAAAACGACATCGCAGCACTCCGGGCCGATCAGCAGGCGCTGGACGACAAGATCGCCGAAACCGCATCAAGGCGGGCGAGCCTCGACCAGAAGATCGCCGATGGCGAGCGTGCCATGACCGATCTGTCGGAGCGCCAGGAAGCGGTTCGGCTGTCGCTGATGTCGCGCCGCTCGGTGCTGGCCGAAGTGCTGGCGGCCCTGCAGCGGATCGGCCGCGACCCGCCGCCGGCGCTGCTTGTCAGTCCCGAGGACGCCCTGTCTTCGGTGCGCAGCGCCATTCTGCTGGGTGCGGTGGTGCCGGAAATCCGCGCCGAAACCGAAGCGCTCGCCGCCGATCTCAAGGAACTGGCCGCCCTGCGCGAGGCGATAGCGATCGAACGTCGATCGCTCGCCACAGCACTTGAGCAGAACGCTGCGGAGGAACAGCGGCTCGCCAATCTGGCATCCGAAAAGGTCGCCCTTCAGGCAGAAAGCCAGCGCCGCTTTGAACGGGAAAGGGCGCGCGCCGAGGCCTTGTCGGTCCGCTCCGGCGAACTCGAAACCGTGATCGGCTCGCTCGCTGAAGAGATCACGTCGCTGCGCGATGCCGCCGAAGAGGCGCGCCTGGCCGAGGAAGAGCGCCAGCGCGAACTCGCCGAGCAACTCGAGCGCGCCCGCGCCTTCGCGGCGGTGAGCCTGCCCGACAAAAACCGCATTATGCCCGCATATGTTTTCTCGAAATTGACGGGAGCGCTGGCCCGGCCCGCTGCAGGCGAAACCATCCGCTTTTTTGGCGATGATGATGGAACCGGGCATCTTTTGGCAGGCGAGGTTGTGGCCACCGAGGCGGGTGCGCCGGTCCATGCGCCAGCCGATGGTTGGGTCGCCTATGCCGGGCCTTTTCGCAGCTATGGCGAAGTGGTCATTCTGGATACGGGAGAAAAACACCACGTGGTTCTTGCCGGCATGGAAAAGATCAAGGTCTCCGCCGGGCAGTTCGTGGTCTCCGGAGAGCCTTTGGCGACGATGGGGCAGACGAGATTTGCAGGTTCTGCGGCTTTGACACTGGCCTCGGAGCGTCCAACGCTCTACATTGAAATCAGGAAAGACGGTCAACCGGTCGATCCACGCCCATGGTGGAAAGACGAGATGTCTTCGAGAAAGGCAAGAGATGATACGTAAGGTCACACTTCTGGCAGTCGGCGCCTTGATGGGCGCGACATCGGTAAGCGCAATCAATTCCTTTGGCGGTTCGGCCGAAGCGGCGGGCACTGCGACCTACCGGCAGCTTGCCATTTTCGGCAATGTGTTCGAGCGCGTGCGCGCGCAATATGTCACGCCGCCTGAGGAAGAGAAGCTGATCGAAAGCGCGATCAACGGCATGTTGACCTCGCTTGATCCGCATTCGAGCTACCTCAACCAGGAAGCCGCCGATGACATGCGAACCCAGACCCGCGGCGAATTCGGCGGTCTCGGCATCGAGGTCACCATGGAAGACGAACTGGTCAAGGTGATCACCCCGATCGACGAAACACCGGCGGCCCGCGCGGGCGTTCTCGCAGGTGATTTCATCACGGAGATCGACGGCGAGCCAGTCCGCGGCCTGTCGCTTGGCGAAGCGGTCGACAAGATGCGTGGCCCGGTCAACACCGCCATCGAACTCACGGTGCTGCGCGAAGGCGCCGACCAGCCGATCAAGATCAAGGTTGTGCGCGACATCATCGCGGTCAAGGCCGTGCGCTTCCGGGTCGAGGAAGATGTCGGTTATCTGCGCGTCATCTCGTTCACCGAGAAAACCTATGATGACCTCTCCGACGCGATCGAAACAATCGCCAAGGAAATCGGCAAGGACAAGCTCAAGGGCTATGTGTTGGATCTGCGGCTGAACCCGGGTGGTCTGCTCGACCAGGCCATCAGCGTGTCCGACGCGTTCCTGGATCGCGGCGAAATCGTGTCCACCCGTGGCCGCAATCCCGAGGAAACCCGGCGCTTCAATTCGCGTCCCGGCGATCTCACCGGCGGCAAGCCTGTCGTCGTGCTGATCAATGGCGGCTCGGCTTCGGCATCGGAAATCGTCGCCGGCGCGCTGCAGGATCACCGCCGCGCCACCGTCCTGGGCACCACCTCGTTCGGCAAGGGCTCGGTGCAGACCATCATCCCGCTCGACGCCAAGACGGCGCTGAGGCTGACCACGGCGCTCTACTACACGCCGTCCGGCACCTCGATCCAGGGCACCGGCATCAAGCCCGACATCCGTGTCGAGGAACCGGTGCCGGAAGAACTGCGCGGACGCGTGAAGCCCGCCGGCGAAAGCGAGTTGCGCGGCCATATCCAGGGCGAGAACGAGAGCGACGAAGGCTCGGGTTCCATCGCCTATGTGCCGCCGGACCCCAAGGACGACGTCCAGCTCGGCTATGCCATGGATCTGCTGCGCGGCATCAGGACCGATCCGGCATTCCCGCCCAACCCTGATCAGGCCGCGATCAAGAACTGATGCATGCCGCGCTCCAAATCCATTGAGCGCAACATACATGTCAAACCCATTGATACGCCGCCCCGCTGCCAGGCCATCCGGCTTGCCAGCGGGGCGGCGTCCTGATTCAATGGGCCGCATCGGATTCGGGCAATAGATCGTGGGCGACAATATTCATAAGCCTCTGGGGCAGGACCGCCGACCGGGCACGCCCCCGGCGGCGAAGCGCGGCTGGACCGTGCCACTGCTGACGCTGGCTGCTCTCTGCGCCGTGCTCGGCGGCGCAGGCTGGATGGCGTATTCAGGCGCCCATATTGCGACCAGCGAAACCGCCATTGTTCTGGAAGCACCTGCGGAAGCCGAAACCGAGGCTGCAAATACTGAGGGTCCGTCGGGGCCGGACGGTGCCGAGGATACCGCCAGTCTTCAGGACAACACGCCCGACACTGTCAACAGCCTGCATGGCCAGTCCGGCGCCGAGATCACCACCACGCTGGGCGAAAACGGCGAGGAGATCTCCAAGATTGCGCCGGTGCAGCGTCCTGATAACCGGCCGGTCCTGCTCACACCGCCCGGCCGTGTCGGCCAGGATGCGCGGCTTGCGCATCTGCCCGATCCCGCGGTCATCCAGGACACGCCGCAAGGCGCACTGCCGGTGCGCGGACCCGATGGCGAGCGGGCCTTCGACATTTATGCGCGGCCCTGGTCGGGAGCCCGCGGCGCCCGGGTGGCGATCATTGTCGGCGGCCTGGGTCTCAGCCAGACCGGAACGCAATATGCCATCCAGACGCTCCCCGAGGACATCACACTGGCCTTTGCCGCAAACGGCAACAGCCTGCAGCGCTGGATGCAGGAGGCGCGGCGCGCAGGCCATGAAATCCTGCTGCAGATCCCGTTCGAGCCTTTTGATTACCCGGCTAACGATCCAGGCGTGGGCACGCTCACCGTTGCCGCCGGTCCGCAAAGCAACCTTGACGACCTGCACACGGCGATGGCCCGCATCACCAATTACACCGGCATCACCAATTTCATGGGCGGCCGGTTTCTGGCAGATCCCGAGGCGCTGGAGCCTATCATGCGGGATATCGCCGCCCGCGGCATCATGTTCGTCGATGACGGCACCTCGGCGCGATCCCTGACCGGCCAGTTCGCCAGGACGCTTGCCATTCCCTTCGCGGCCTCCGACATGGTGCTCGACGCCACCCAGGAGCGCGGCTACATTCTCTCGAAGCTTGATGATCTTGAGCGGATCGCGCGGCGCAACGGCGTGGCCGTCGGCGTCGCCTCCGCCTTTGAGGTGAGCGTGGACGCCATCGCCACCTGGGCCGAGGAGGCCAGGGCGCGGGGTATCGAGATTGTTTCGGTATCGGCAACCGCCGACGATCCGGAAAGAAAATAAGCAGGATGGCCATGACCAAGAACAAGCAGACCGCCGCACCTCCCCTGGATCTTCCCTACCGGCTCTGTGTCGGCATCATGGTGCTCAACAAGGACGGTCTTGTCTGGGCCGGCCGCCGCATCTCGGAAGGCAACACCGAGTATGACGGCTCGCCGCAACTCTGGCAGATGCCGCAGGGCGGCATCGACGCCGATGAGGATCCCTACCGGGCGGCCTTGCGCGAACTCTATGAGGAGACCGGCATTAGCTCGGTCGAAGTGCTGGCCGAAGCCCCGGACTGGATCGATTACGATCTGCCCGATCACATGATCGGCATTGGCCTCAAGGGTAAGTATTGCGGCCAGCGGCAGCGCTGGTTTGCGTTGCGCTTCACCGGGGATGAGACCGAGATCCGGATAAATCCGCCCCCGGGAGGTCACAGCGCGGAATTCGACGCCTGGGAATGGAAGCCGATGGCAGATCTGCCCGGCCTGATCGTCCCCTTCAAGCGCAAGGCCTATGATCAGGTCGTCGCCGCCTTCGCCCATCTCGGGAGAAGCGCGGAATGACGAACACCGGGGAAGACCATGGCTGAACACAAGAGCATCGCGGCGAAGGTCACCTACCGCGAGACCGGCGCATCGGACCGGGCCCATGTCCGGGCGCTGCAGGCCTCGGTCTACGACAGCGCCATGGCCGGGGTTTGCGAAGCCCTGATCTCCTCACCGGCGGAGACGCTGTCGCTGGTGGCCGAGCTCGACGGGGAGGTCATCGGCCACATCCTCCTCACCCCGGTCACAGGCCCGGATCGCACCCTTGCGCTCGCGCCGCATGCGGTCCTTCCCGCCTGGCGCGACATGCAGATCGGCACCGAATTGGTTCGCCATGCTTTGAAGCTGGCCCGGGACCGGGGCTGGCGCTCGGTCTTTGTCTACGGTCAGCCAGATTATTATCGCCGCTTCGGCTTCAGGTCCCGTACCGCCGACTGCGCCGACGTTTCCTGGCAGGGACCGCGGTTTCTGGCGCTGGAACTTGAAGCGGGCGCGCTGGCCCGGTGGAGCGGGCCGCTCGATTATCCCGAGGCCTATCTGGCCGTCGCCAGGGCCAAGAACTGATTCTCATCGCGCGCTGAAACCGCGCTTGAGCTGTCAGGACATCTTCCAGACATGAAAAAGGCGGCCCATGGACCGCCTTTTATAATCTTGCTGTCACCAGCCCGGATCAGAGCGCCGCTTCCAGCGTGGTCAGTTGGTCGAGATACTGCTGCGCCTTCTGCTTGGCGTTGTCGCTGGTGGCGTCGGCATAGTCTTCCCGCGCATTCTGCAGACGCTGGGAAAGGTCGGCGCGGTCGATATCGGCCACCGCAACGGCAGATTCGGCGAGAAGCGTGCAGCCGTCCGGAACGATGTCGGCAAAGCCGCCAAACACCACAAAGCGCTCGGTCCTGCCGTCCGTCGTCACCACGGTGACCACGCCCGGCTTGATGGTGGTCATCGTCGGGGCATGATGCGCCATCACCGTCATTTCACCGTCCATGCCGGGAATGACGACTTCGTTCACGGTTGCCGATAGGAGCAGCCGTTCCGGAGATACGAGTTCAAAATTGAAGCTGTCAGCCATGACGTTCACTTTATCGCAGTGCTGTTTCCGTGCGCCGCGCAGACAGGCCCTGGCCTGTCCGCGCGGGCAATTTCATGTTCAGGCGACTTCAGCGGCAAGGCGCTGGGCCTTTTCGACGGCTTCCTCGATGGTTCCGACCATGTAGAAAGCCGGCTCGGGGAGGTGGTCATAGTCGCCATTGACCAGACCCTTGAAGCCCTTGATCGTGTCAGCCAGGTCGACCAGCTTGCCCGGCGCGCCGGTGAACACTTCGGCCACAAAGAACGGCTGTGACAGGAAGCGCTCGACCTTGCGGGCGCGCGCCACGGTAACCTTGTCCTCTTCGGACAGTTCATCCATGCCGAGAATGGCGATGATGTCCTGAAGCGACTTGTAGCGCTGCAGGATGACCTGCACGTCACGGGCAACCTCGTAGTGCTCTTCACCGATGATCAGCGGGTCGAGCATGCGCGAGTTGGAGTCGAGCGGGTCAACCGCCGGGTAGATGCCCTTCTCGGCAATCGAACGGTTCAACACTGTCGTCGCGTCAAGGTGGGCGAAGGTCGAAGCAGGCGCCGGGTCGGTCAAGTCATCGGCCGGCACGTAAACGGCCTGCACGGACGTGATCGATCCCTTGTTCGTGGTGGTGATCCGCTCCTGCATCGCACCCATGTCGGTGCTCAAGGTCGGCTGATAGCCCACGGCGGAAGGAATACGGCCCAGAAGCGCCGACATTTCCGAACCGGCCTGCGTGAAGCGGAAGATGTTGTCGACGAAGAACAACACATCCTGGCCTTCGTCGCGGAAGTTCTCGGCAATCGTCAGACCGGTCAGGGCGACACGGGCACGCGCACCCGGAGGCTCGTTCATCTGACCGAAGACGAGAGCGCATTTGGATCCTTCGCCGCCGCCTTCCTTGTTGACGCCGGATTCGATCATCTCGTGATAGAGATCGTTTCCTTCGCGGGTACGCTCGCCAACGCCTGCAAACACCGAATAGCCGCCGTGTGCTTTCGCGATATTGTTGATCAGTTCCTGAATGAGAACGGTCTTGCCGACGCCGGCGCCGCCGAACAGGCCGATCTTGCCGCCTCGGGCGTAAGGTGCGAGCAGGTCGACGACCTTGATGCCGGTGACCAGAATTTCGGCTTCCGTGGACTGCTCGCTGAATTCCGGAGCATCCTGGTGAATGGAGCGCCGCGCCTTGGTCTTGACCGGGCCGGCATCATCCACGGGTTCGCCGATCACGTTCAAGATGCGGCCGAGAGTCTCCACGCCGACAGGCACAGAGATCGAATCGCCGGTATCGACCACTTTCTGACCGCGAACCAGACCTTCGGTCGAGTCCATGGCGATGGTGCGAACCGTATTCTCGCCCAGATGCTGCGCGACTTCGAGCACCAGGCGGCCGCCCATGTTGTCCGTTTCGAGCGCGTTCAGGATCGAGGGCAGCTTGCCCTCGTCGAACGTCACGTCGACAACCGCGCCGATGACCTGGGTGACGCGGCCGACCGCGCCGCCAGCCTTCACGGCTTCGGTTTTCGCGGTGGTCGCTGCCTTCGCGGCGGATGCCGCTGCGGGCTTCTTTGCCGCTGCGGGTTTTTTCGCCGCTGCGGCCTTTGTCGCCGCTGCAGTTTTGGTCGCCGCTGCGGGCTTGCTTGCCGGGGTAGCTGCCTTAGCCATGTATCTTACCCTCTTCCGTGTACCTTAGAGCGCTTCTGCGCCCGAAATGATTTCAATGAGTTCCTTGGTGATCTGGGCCTGCCGCTGGCGGTTGTAGCTCATCGACAGCTTGTCGATCATCTCGCCAGCATTGCGGGTTGCGTTGTCCATCGCGGACATCTTCGCTCCCATTTCACCTGCAACATTCTCGAGCAGCGCCCTGAAGATCTGCACCTTGATCGAGCGCGGCAGCAAATCCTCGAGGATTTCCTCGGCGCTCGGCTCATAGTCGTAGATCGCCGAAGCGCTCGCCTCCGCATCCGCAGCGCCGGTCGATGCCGGGATCAGCTGCTGCGCGGTCGGAACCTGGCTGATGACTGATTTGAACTCCGAGTAGAACAGGGTGCAAACGTCAAACTGGCCTTCTTCGAACAGCTGCATGACCTTGTCGGCAACCGTCTCGGCCTGCGCGAAGCTCATTCTCTTGACTTCGCGGAAATCGACACGCTCAACGATCAACGACGCGTAATCGCGGCGCAGAATATCGTAGCCCTTCTTGCCGACGCACAAGATCTTGACGCTCTTGCCGTCAGCCAGAAGCCGGCGCGCATGTTCGCGCGCAAAACGCGCGATCTGGCTGTTGAAACCGCCGCACATGCCACGTTCGGCGGTGCAGACCACCAGGAGATGCGTAGTATCCTTGCCGGTGCCGGTCATCAGCTTCGGCGCATCATCGCCGCTGCCCACGGCATTGGCGATGTTTGTCATCACCGCCGCCATGCGCTGCGAATAGGGCCGTGCGGCCTCGGCCGCCTCCTGCGCACGCCGAAGCTTCGCCGCGGCGACCATCTGCATCGCCTTGGTGATCTTCTGCGTCGCCTTGACGGAGGCGATCCGGTTTTTCAGATCCTTGAGTGAAGGCATCCGTTATCCGTCCTCGGTCTGCTGCCGTTAGGCAAAGGTTTTGGCGTAAGTATCGATAGCCGACTTCAACTGCGACTTGGTGTCGTCGCTGATAGCCTTCTCCTTGCGGATGGTTTCGAGCACATCCTTGCCTTCGCTGCGCATGTAAGCCAGCAGACCCTGCTCGAACTTGCCGACCTGGCGCACGGCGATCTTGTCGAGATAGCCGTTCACGCCGGCGAAGATCACCGCAACCTGTTCTTCGGTCTTGAGCGGCGAGAATTGCGGCTGCTTGAGCAATTCGGTCAGGCGTGCACCGCGGTTCAGAAGCCGCTGCGTTGACGCATCAAGGTCGGAGCCGAACTGGGCGAAAGCCGCCATTTCGCGATACTGCGCGAGCTCGCCCTTGATGGAGCCTGCAACCTGCTTCATCGCCTTCACCTGCGCCGACGATCCAACGCGGGACACAGACAGGCCGACGTTCACGGCCGGGCGGATGCCCTGGAAGAACAGATCCGTTTCAAGGAAGATCTGGCCGTCGGTGATCGAGATCACGTTGGTCGGAATATAGGCCGACACGTCGTTGGCCTGTGTCTCGATCACCGGCAGAGCGGTCAACGAACCCGAACCATTGTCTTCGTTGAGCTTCGCGGCGCGCTCGAGAAGGCGCGAGTGCAGGTAGAAAACGTCGCCCGGATAGGCTTCGCGGCCCGGAGGACGGCGAAGCAGCAGCGACATCTGGCGGTAGGCGACGGCCTGCTTGGACAGATCGTCGTAGGCGATCAGCGCATGCTTGCCGTTGTCGCGGAAATATTCACCCATCGCGCAACCGGCAAACGGCGCCAGAAACTGCATCGGAGCAGGATCGGATGCAGTCGCAGCAATCACGATCGAGTATTTCATCGCGCCGCGGTCTTCGAGCACCTTGACGAACTGGGCAACAGTCGAACGCTTCTGGCCAACCGCCACATAAACGCAGAACAGCTTCTCGGCTTCCGGACCATTGTCGTGAATGGCCTTCTGGTTGAGGATCGTGTCGAGAATGATCGCGGTCTTGCCGGTCTGGCGGTCGCCGATGACCAGCTCGCGCTGGCCGCGGCCGATCGGGATCAGCGCATCGATGGCCTTGAGGCCGGTCGACATCGGCTCATGCACCGACTTGCGCGGCATGATGCCGGGCGCCTTGACGTCAACGCGGGCGCGAAGCTTGGCCTTGATCGGGCCCTTGCCGTCGATCGGGTTGCCAAGACCGTCGACCACGCGGCCGAGCAGTTCAGGGCCAACCGGCACGTCGACGATAGAGCCGGTCCGCTTGACGATGTCGCCTTCCTTGATGTCCCGGTCGGAACCGAAAATCACGACGCCGACATTGTCGGCTTCAAGGTTGAGCGCCATGCCGCGGATCCCGCCGGGGAACTCGACCATTTCGCCAGCCTGGACATTGTCGAGGCCGTAGACGCGGGCAATACCGTCACCGACGGACAGAACCTGACCAACCTCGGAGACTTCGGCTTCCTTGCCGAAATTCTTGATTTGGTCCTTGAGAATTGCGGAAATTTCCGCGGCGCGGATATCCATCAGCCAACCTCTTTCAGTGTATGCTTAAGGGTGGAAAGTTTAGTGCGAAGCGATGTGTCTACCTGACGCGAGCCGATCTTGACGATCAGGCCGCCCAGCAGCGACGCATCCACCGAGACGTTGAGCGTCACGGTCTTGCCGGTCACGCTCGAAAGCGAGGCCATCAATTCTTTTTCCTGCGCTGCCGACAGCGCATGGGCGGAGGTCACGTCAGCGCTCACCTCGCCGCGTTCGCGGGCGACGGTCTCATGATAGGACCGGATGATTGCGGGCATGGCGAAAAGCCGGCGGTTACGGGCAACGACCTTGAGGAAGTTGCCGACCAGGCCGGTAATGTTCGCCTTCGCGATCAGCGCCACGATCGAACGGGACTGATCCTCGGCGGAAAAAACAGGGCTTTCGACCAGACGCCGCAAATCGGTGCTGTCGTCGATCATCGCCTGGAAACGGTTGAGATCCTTCGCCACGGCATCGACCGCCTTGGCCTCGGCCGCCAGTTCATACAGCGAGGACGCATAGCGCTCGGCGACACCGGAAATAAGATGGGAGTTATCTGCCACGGGCGGGATTATCTCTCATTGGCATCCAAGAGCCTGCACTTGACCGAAAGCCGGAAAGGCAAGCCTTTGATTTTGTTGCGGTAACATTTGAGGCGTCAAAGCCCGAAAGCTTGTTTTTCCCCAAATGCGCGGTCCGTCTAGCATAGAGCGCGGGGACTCGCAACACGCCCGGCCCGGCTAAAGCACCTGCTTTAGGATGAGTTGGGCAATAATGCATTCGCAGCCGTGCGCCT
>Ga0180016_100079_pt1 | contig 43969 bp, 43 predicted proteins | sample KR46_M_MetaG_FD_129673 | JGI IMG/M metagenome (GOLD analysis project Ga0180016, IMG submission 129673) | Groundwater microbial communities from the Olkiluoto Island deep subsurface site, Finland - KR46_M_MetaG | ecosystem: Environmental > Aquatic > Deep subsurface > Groundwater | place: Finland... | reverse complement strand
GCCCGCCGGTGACCATCGAGGGCGCGGAGCTTGTCGGCCAGCGCCACGAGCTGGCCGTGGCCAGCGCCCAGCTCAAGAGCGCCCTGCTGCTGGCAGGGTTGCGGGCCAAGGGCGAGACGGTGGTGGTGGAGCCGCACCTCAGCCGCGACCACACCGAGCGCCTGCTTAAGGCCATGGGCGCGGACATCGCCCCGGCCGAGGGAGGCTGGCGGGTGCGGCCCTCGGAGATTCGCCTGCCAGAGACTCTCAGGGTGCCGGGCGACGTGTCCGCCGCCGCTTTTATGCTGACCGGCGCACTGATTACACCGGGTAGCCAGGTGACCACCTTGGGGGTGGGCCTCAACCCCGGCCGGGTGGGACTCATCACCGTGCTTCAGCGCATGGGGGCCAAGCTACAGGTGATCGAGGAGGGCAGAGATCCCGAGCCCTGGGGCCGAGTGAGCGCCGCCTACACTCCGGAGCTCATCGCCACAGAGGTTTTGCCCGAAGAAATCCCCCTGCTGGTGGACGAGGTGCCCATCCTGGCCCTGGCCGCCACCCAGGCCAGAGGCGTCACGGTGATGCGCTCCATAAACGAGCTGCGCATCAAGGAGTCGGACCGCATCGCGGCCATCATCACCCAGTTGGGAGCTTTGGGCGCGCGTTTGTGGGAAGAGGGCGACGACCTTTTCATCGAAGGTCCCACGCCCTTGAAGCCCCAAGGGAGCTACGATTCATACGGGGACCACCGGATCGCCATGACCCTGGCCATGGCCGGGGTGCTCTGCGGGCAAACCCTGGAGGTGGCGGACGCGGCCTGCGCCGGGGTATCCTATCCCGACTTTTACCGCGACTTGGAGGCCCTCAAACAGTGATTCGTCTGGCGGTGATAGGCGACCAGCGGGTGGCGCACTCGCTGTCGCCGCGCATGCACAACGCGGTGCTGCGCCAGGAGGGACTGGAGGGCAGCTACGATGCCATCCCGGTGGAGGCGGACCAGTTGGGCGCGTTTCTGGCTGGGCTTGCCGATAGGTGCTTCACCGGCATCAACGTGACCGTGCCCCACAAGCAGGCGGTCCTGCCCTTTATAGACCGCCTGGACGAGGAGGCGGCCACCCTGGGCGCGGTGAACACCATCGTGGTAAAGGGTGAGCGTCTGCAAGGCGGCAACACCGACTGCCCCGGCTTTGCCCAGGCCCTGACCGAAACAGGCTACGCGGCCCAGGGGCGTCCCGCATTGGTGGTGGGCGCGGGCGGCGCGGCCCGTTCGGTGGTGCTGGCTATGGCCCGGTTGGGGTCCGCGCCCCTGTGGGTGGCAGCCCGGCGGCCCGCCCAGGCCCAGGCCCTGTGCGCCGAGCTGGGCGGCGAGGCCATCGACATGGAACAGGCCGCGCAGGCCGCCGCCGAGGCTTGTCTGTTAGTCAACGCGGCCGCCGCTTCCAGTCCGAAGGAATCGCCGGAGCTGGCCGCCTGGGCGCAGTCCCTCAACGCGTCCCGCTTGGAGCAGGTAATGGACATCAACTACGGACGCAGCGACAATTTCTGGGCCGCGCTGGCCCAGGCCCACGGGGCCCGCTTCAGCGACGGCCTGGTAATGCTGGCCCATCAGGCGGCCCTGAGCTTCACCCGCTGGACCGGCAGGCCGGTGGCCGGGGCCCGCTTCCTGGCCGCCTTGGAGGGCGCGGCATGACCGGCAACATCTACCTCACCGGCTTCATGGGCGCGGGCAAGAGCACCGTGGGCCGCCTTTTGGCCCAGGCCCTGGGCCGCCGTTTGGTGAGCCTGGACCAGCGCATCGTGCGCCGGGCGCGCAAGCCCATCCCCGAGGTCTTCGCCCAAAAGGGCGAGGATGCCTTCCGTCAGATGGAGAGCAATGAGCTGGCTAAGCTGGCCGGTGAAAAGGGCCTGGTGGTGGACACCGGCGGCGGGGCGGCGGTGAGCCAGGCCAACCGCAAGCTCATGCATGAGAGCGGACGCATCGTGCATCTGGACGCCTGCCTGGACACATGCCGCCTGCGCCTGGGGCCGCACGAGGTGTCCACCCGCCCCATGTGGCAGGACGCCGACGCGGTGGAGCGCCTGTTCCAGGCCCGGCAAGAGGCCTACGCCGACTGCGACCTCAAGGTGGAGGTGGACCACCTGGACGCCGAGCAGGCGGCCCAGACCGTGGCCGCCGGGCTGCTGGGGGTGGAGGAGTTCCCCCTGGAGCTGGAGGGCAAGCTGTGCCTGGTGCACAGCTCCTGGGAGGCGGCCGCCGCCCTCAGCGAGGTGGTCAAGGGCCGCCGGGTGGTGCTGCTGACCGATCGCAAGGTGGCCGCCCTGCACGGCGAGCGCTACCGCCGGGTGCTGGGCGACGATCTGCTCATAACCCTGCCGCCGGGCGAGAACAGCAAGAGCCTTAAGACCGCCGAGGGGGTGTACCAGCAGATGCTGGCCGCGCGCATAGAGCGCGGGGACATGCTCCTGGCCCTGGGCGGCGGGGTGATGACCGATCTGGGGGCCTTTATCGCCGCCACCTACAAGCGGGGCATTGATTTCCTGCTGGCCTCCACCACCCTGTTGGGCTGCGTGGACGCGGCGGTGGGGGGCAAGGCGGCGGTTAACCTGGGCACGGCCAAGAACCAGGTGGGCTGCTTCACCCAGCCGCGCATGGTGCTGTTGGACCTGCAAGCCCTGGCCACCCTGCCCAAGTCCCAGCGGGTGGAGGGCCTGGCCGAGGCCTACAAGACCGGCCTGGTGGCCGACCCCGAGTTGGCTCGCCTGTGCCAGGAAGATATGGATCTGCTGCTGAATGGCGAGGTGCTGGGCCTGGCCCAGGTGGTGCGCCGCTCGGTGCGGGCCAAGGCCGGGGTGGTGGGCCAGGACTTCCGCGAGGGCGGGCGAAGGGCCATACTGAACTTTGGGCATACCTACGGCCACGCCCTGGAGGGGTGGCACCGCTACCGCCTGGGGCACGGCCAGTCCGTTGCCGGGGACATGCTGGTGGCCGCCGCCCTGTCCGCCCAGCGCGGGCTGCTGGCGCGGGACCAGGCCGAATCGATCTTCCGTACGGTCAAGCCCCTGCTACCCGCTGATCTGGCCTGGGCCCCGGCCGACGAGGCCTGGGAGATCATGCTGGACGATAAAAAGAACATCAAGGGCAAGGTGCGTTTCGTGCTTTTAAAAGAAGTGGGCGCTCCGGTGGTGGTGGACGACGTGACCCCCGCCGAACTGGCCACGGCCCTGGCCCAGGCCCGAGAGGTTTAAGATGGGAAGCTTCAGCGGCGAGATCCTCAAGGTGGCCACCTTTGGCGAGTCCCACGGCCCGGCCGTGGGGGTGGTGGTGGAGGGCGTTCCGGCAGGCATCGCCCTGGAGCGCCAGGCCATCCAGGCCGAGCTGGACCGCCGCCGCCCAGGCACTACGCCCTTGGCCTCGGCCCGCCAGGAGGCCGACCAGGTGGAGATACTTTCGGGCGTGGCCGAGGGCCGCACCCTGGGCAGCCCCATCGCCCTGCTGGTGCGCAACACCGACGCCCGCTCCAAGGATTACTCAGCCCTGGCCGACAAGTTCCGCCCCGGCCACGCGGACTACACCTTTTGGCGCAAATACGGCCTGCCGCCCCAGCCGGGCGGGGGGCGCTCCTCGGGGCGCGAGACCGTGGGGCGGGTGGCCGCCGGTGCGGTGGCCCGGGCTCTGCTGGAGCCCCTGGGCGTGGAGATCGCGGCCTACACCATCCAGGTGGGGCCGGTGAAGGCCGAGGCCATCGACCCGGCCTTTGCCCGCGAGCATCCCCTGCGCGCCGCCGACCCCGACAAGGCCCAGGCCATGGTGGACCAGGTCATGGCCGCCCGCTCGGCGGGCGACTCGGTGGGCGGGGTGCTGGAGTTGGTGATAACCGGAGCGCCCGCCGGGCTGGGCGACCCGGTGTTCGGCAAGCTGGACGCCCGCCTGGGCGGGGCTATGTTTTCCATCGGCGCGGTCAAGGGGGTGGAGATAGGCGACGGCTTCGCCGTGGCCGCCCGCCGGGGCTCGGCCAACAACGACCAGATGGACGCGGACGGCTTTTTGTCCAACCACGCCGGGGGCGTCCTGGGCGGCATCAGCAACGGCATGCCCCTGGTGCTGCGTTTGGCCATCAAGCCCACGCCCTCCATATCCCAAACCCAGCGCACCCAAAATCTGGCGGGCGAGGCGGTTCAGATAAACATCACCGGGCGGCACGACCCCTGCCTGTGCGGGCGCATCGCCCCGGTGGCCGAGGCCATGGCCGCCCTGGTGCTGGCCGACGCCTGGCTCATGCAAAAAGCCCAGGCAAGGAGCGAGGCATGAAGATTTTGCTGCTCAACGGACCCAACCTGAACATGCTGGGCCGCCGCGAGGCCGAGCATTACGGCAGCCTGACCCTGGATCAGATCAACCGGCACATGGGTGAATTGGCCCAGGTGCTGGGCCTGGAGCTGGGATTCGCCCAGTCCAACCACGAAGGCGAGCTGGTGGACATCCTGCAAGAGGCGTCCCCGGAGTACGCCGGGGTAATGCTCAACGCCGGGGGCTACACCCACACCAGCGTGGCCATTCGCGATGCGGTGCTCTGCTGCGGGGTGCCGGTGGTGGAGGTGCATCTGAGCCAGCCCGCCGCCCGGGAGGAGTTCCGCCATCACTCTTATTTGTCCGGGGCCTGCGCCGGATCGGTGGCCGGTTTCGGTTGGCGCTCCTACGCCCTGGCCCTGCATTGGTTCGCCATGTTACAGGGCGATGAACAATAGGGCCTTTGGCGGGCCGGAGTTTTTTTGCCCTTGACAAGCCTGGCCTGTGGGCGTTTACTTTGCATAACCCAGCTCGGTCCAAAGGGGACTGGTAAGGAACCTAGAGAAAAAATGACGGGCAGCGCGAAAATAAATTTGGACGGCCAGGGGCGATTTAGCTCCGGCGTCTTTTTTTATTTTTATTATTTTACCGCCGTCTGCCCAAGGGCTGGGGAGGGTTAACGCCGAACTAGGCTAAACCAAGCAAGCAACCAAGGCCATGGGCAGACTGAGAAAGTCGCCCATGGCCTTTTTTACGTTTGGGGCAGGCGGGGCGGCAGAAAAGTAGGCTCAGGCAAAAAAAGGACGATGAAAGATGGCATTGGCAAGCAAGATGGAAAAAATAGAGGCGGTAGAGGCGGTGACCGCTGGGGTGGTGGCCCAAAAGCTCAAACCCCAGGCGCTGCTGGTAAGCCGCGAGGCTAAATCCGAGGACACCGTGGTTCACGCCGGGGCGGTGAGCGTGGGCGGCGGCAGCTTCACGGTGATCGCCGGGCCCTGCTCGGTGGAGAACCCCGAGCAGATGCTCTGCACCGCCCGTTGGGCCCAGCGCTACGGCGCGGCCATCCTCCGGGGCGGGGCCTACAAGCCGCGCACCTCTCCCTACAGCTTCCAGGGCTTGGGCCAGGAAGGCCTGGAGCTCTTGGCCCAGGCGCGCCGCCTCACCGGCCTGCCGGTGGTCACCGAGGTCATGGACACCAGCGACATAGAGCTGGTGGCCGCGTACGCCGACGTGATCCAGGTGGGCGCGCGCAACGTGCAGAACTTCTCCCTGTTGCGCAAGCTGGGCCAACTCCGCAAGCCCATCCTCATGAAACGCGGCCTGATGACCACCATCAAGGAGTTCCTCATGGCCGCCGAGTACATCCTGGCCGGGGGCAACGACCAGGTGATCCTGTGCGAGCGGGGCATCCGCACCTTCGAGACCGCCACCCGCAACACCCTGGACCTCAGCGCGGTGTGCGTGCTCAAGGAGCAGACCCATTTGCCGGTGGTGGTGGACCCTAGCCACGCGGTGGGCAACCGCCGCTACGTGAAGCCGCTGGCCCGAGCCTCCCTGGCCGTGGGCGCCGACGGAATAATGGTGGAGATGCACTGCACCCCGGACAAGGCCCTGTGCGATGGGGACCAGTCCCTGACCCCCGCTGAATTCAAAGACATGATGAGCGAACTCAAAGCCATGACCGCCCTGCGCCAGGGCTGGCTGGCCTGCTAAAGGAACACCGCCATGAACACCATGCCCAGCCAAACCGCGCCCGAAGCCAACCCGTCCCAGGAGGCCATAGCGGCCCTGCGCGACGAGATCGACCAGGTGGACCGCGAATTGATGGCCCTGTTGAACCAGCGGGCCCGCCTGGCCATGGATATCGGCCGCCTGAAGCAGGCCGCCGGGTTGGCAGTGTTCGTGCCCGAGCGCGAGTGCGACCTGCTGGACAATCTGACCAAGGGCAACCACGGCCCCCTGCCGGACCGTTACTTGCTCAACGTCTTCCGTGAGGTGATCTCCGCCTGCCGTTCGGTGCAGCAGCCGCTCAAAGTGGCTTTCCTGGGACCGGAGTTTACCTATAGCCACCAGGCCGCGGTGCAGCACTTCGGGAACTCCTGCCGCCTGACCCCCCAGAGCAGCATCGCCGAGGTGTTTCGCGAGGTCGAGGGGGGCCGCTGCCAGGTGGGCCTGGTGCCGGTGGAAAACTCCGGCGAAGGCGCGGTGGGCGCTTCCCTGGACCAGTTCATGACCACCCGCCTCAAGGTCTGCGGCGAGGTCTACACCCCCATCAGCCACGTGCTCATGTCTCGCGAGGAAGACCTGGCCGCCATCACCACGGTCTACTCCCATCCCCAGGCCCTGGCCCAGTGCCGGGGTTGGCTGAGCCGCAACCTGCCCCAGGCCCGGGTGGCCGAGTCCACCAGCACCGCCGCCGCCGCCCGCCAGGCCGCCGACACCCCCGGCTCCGCCGCCATCGGAGCAGTGTCCGCGGCCCGGCACCATTGCCTCAAGGTGCTGGCCGAAGGCATTCAGGACTACTCCTACAACACCACCCGCTTTTTGGTGATCGGCACCCAGGAGGTGCCTCCCTGCGGCCAGGACAAGACTTCCATCGTGTTCCTCACCGCCCACCGCCCCGGCTCGCTGTACCAGGCCCTGGGCGAGTTGGCCGAGATGGGGGTGAACCTCAGCCGCATCGAGAGCCGCCCCACCAAGGATCGTCCCTGGGAGTACGCCTTCTTCGTGGACCTGCACGGACACCGGGAGGACCCGGGGGTGGCCAAGGCTCTGGCGGCCCTGGAAAGCCAAGTGGAGCGTCTCAGGGTGTTGGGCTCGTTTCCGGTAGGGGAGATGCAATCATGAACTCGGAGGATGATTTTGGCGGCTTTACCTGGCCTGGCCATTCCGGCTCCGCCGCCGGGCTCACCGTAGGCATCATCGGGGCCCAGGGCCGCATGGGCGCCTGGCTGCGCCGCTTGCTGGAGCCGGCGGTGGGCCGCTTGCTCACCGCCGACGTCAGGAGCGAACCCGCCACTCCCCAGTGGGTGGCCTCTTGCCAGATGATCATTCTGGCGGTGCCGGTGGATGCGGTGGAAAGGGTGATGGAGCAGATCGGCCCCCACACCGACCCCGAGGGCGTGGTGGTGGATATCTCCTCGCTCAAGCAGGTGCCCCTGGCCAGCATGTTGGCCCACGCCCGGGGCGAGGTGGTGGGAGCCCATCCCCTGTTCGGCCCCGGCGCGGACTCCCTAAAAGACCAGGTGGTGTTTCTCAGCGAGGGCCGGGGACGGCGCTGGCTCACCTGGCTCAAGCGCTTTTTGCGCAACCAGGGGGCCCGGCCGGTGGTCATGGCCCCGGAGCGCCACGACCAGCTCATGGCCCAGGTGCAAACCATGCGGCACCTGCTGCTCTACGCCTTTGGCTGGAGCCTGATGAAGATGGGCTACAGCCCCGAAGAAGACGGCGACATCTCCGGCCCCTGGTTCCGCGAGCTGCTGTCCCTCCTGGCCCGCCAAAGCGTGCAGCCCGCCGAGCTTTACGCTGACCTGGCCCTGAACAACCCCGGCGGCCTGGATGCGGTCCGCACCCTGTTGCAAGGCCTGGGCTCCATGGTAACGGCCCTGGAGGGCAAGGACCGGGGGGCCCTGGTGAGCACCATGGAAGAGGTGGGGGCGTTCATAAAAAATAGCCGATCCGCACTCTGTGCTTGACCCGAGCAGCTTTTGGGGGTAATTTTTGTATACAGAAATTCAAGGGAGATTTGGGGATGTTTAACACTGCGTGGCGTTATTGGTGGCGGAACTGGTATAGGAGTGGTCCACCCGCGCCCAAGCGTTAGGCAACCCCAGCTAAAGCAGGCAATCACCGGGGCCGTGGACCAAAAGAAGGTTCACGGCCCCGGTTCTTTATTTAGGCGAAGGCGAAAGATGAAATCAGAGCGGCAGGACAAGCAAAGTTTTTATTGGTGGCGGTGGCGCGGCACGGGCCGGGAGTCCGTTTTGCCCTAACCCGCCATCCTGGCGCCGGGCCGAACAACCGCGGACTCCCGAGAGTGGAGTCCGCGGTTTCAGTTTTTTTAGCGGTAGGAGAAAACAGCCATGATCCAGGAGGCCATTGCCAAGGCGGTGAGCGGAAGCGACCTGAGCGAGCAGGAAATGATCGGGGCCATGGACCAGATCATGGAAGGCAAGGCCACCCCGGCCCAGATCGGGGCCCTCTTGATCGCCCTGCGCATGAAGGGCGAGAGCCTGGAGGAGATCAGCGGGGCCGCCCAGGTGATGCGGGCCAAGGCCACCCCGGTGGCCTGCGCCTCGGCGGCGGACGACGGGGTGCTGGTGGACATCGTGGGCACCGGCGGCGACGGGGCGGGCACCTTCAACGTGTCCACCACCACCGCCTTCGTGGCCGCGGCCGCGGGGCTCAAGGTGGCCAAGCACGGCAACCGGGCGGTGAGCAGCTCCTGCGGGGCGGCCGACCTCTTGGAGAGCCTGGGGGTGCCCCTGGACCTGGACGCCGAGCAGATCGCCCTGTGCGTGGACGAGGTGGGGGTGGGCTTCTTGTTCGCGCCGACCCTGCACGGGGCCATGAAACACGCCATCGGACCCCGCCGGGAGATCGGCCAGCGCACCATCTTCAACCTGCTGGGCCCCCTGACCAACCCCGCCGGGGCCTCGGTGTTGGTGGTGGGGGTGTACGACCCCAAGCTGGTGGAGCCCCTGGCCCACGTGCTGGGCCGTCTGGGGGCCACCAGCGCCTTTGTGGTGCACGGCGAGGGCGGCCTGGACGAGATCACCATCACCGGCACCACCATGATGGCCCGCCTCAAGGACGGCGAGGTGACCATGCTGGAGGTCACTCCCGAAGAGGTGGGCCTCACCCGGGCGGACCTGGCGGAGGTGCTGGGCGGCTCGGTGGAGCAGTGCCGCGCTCACACCCTGGACGTGCTCTCCGGCCAGAAAGGCCCCAAGCGCGACATGGTGCTCATGAACGCGGCGGCGGCCCTGGTGGCCGCGGACAAGGCCCCGGACATGGCCCAGGGCGTGGCCCTGGCTGCCCAGCTCATCGACTCCGGGGCGGCCCTGGGCAAGCTGGAGGACCTCATCTCCTTTGCCAAGGGCCTGCGCCTCAAGGCGGCGGAGGCCTAGGATGGGGTCTTCCGATCTGGGCGTGCTGGCCCGCATTCTGGGGGTCAAGCGAGAGGAGGTGGCCGCGCTCAAGGCGGCGCGTCCCCTGGCCGAGCTGCGCCGGGAGGCCGAGGCCGCGCCCCCGGCCCGCCCCTTCCTGGCTGCCCTGCGCCAAGCGCAGGGCATCGCGGTGATCGCGGAGATAAAGCGGCGTTCGCCCTCCCGGGGTGACCTGGCCCCCGGCGAGGATGTCCCGACCAGGGCCAAGGCTTACCAGGCGGGAGGCGCGGCTGCCTTGTCGGTGCTCACGGATATGCCGTTTTTCGGCGGCTCATTGGAGGACCTGGCCGCCGCCCGCCTGGCGGTGCCCATGCCGGCCCTGCGCAAAGACTTCATCATAGACCCGGCCCAGGTCTACCAAGCGCGGGCCGCCGGGGCGGATGCGGTGCTGCTCATCGCCGCCGCCCTGGAAGACGCGGAGTTGGCCGAGCTGTATCACCTAGCCAAGGGCCTGGGCCTGGAGGTGCTTCTGGAGGTGCACAAGGCGGCGGAGCTGGAGCCGGTGCTGGCCCTGGACCCGCCCCTGGTGGGCATCAACAACCGCGACCTCAAGTCCCTGAAGGTCAGCCTGGACACCAGCCGTGAGCTGTGCAAGCTCATCCCGGCCACGGTAACCGTGGTGGCCGAGAGCGGGGTGAGCCGCCCGGAGCAGGTGAGGGAACTCAAGGCCGCCGGGCTGGACGCCTTCTTGGTGGGCACCAGCCTGATGCTGGCCCCGGACCCAACCGCGACCCTGCGAGCCCTGGTGGAGGCACCGTGATCCCCAGGATCAAAATATGCGGCATCACCAACTTGGACGACGCGTTGGCCGCCTGCCGTATGGGGGCCGACGCCCTGGGCTTCGTGCTGGCCCCCAGCCCCCGCCAGGTGAGCCCCGAGCAGGCGCGGGCCATCATCGCGGCGCTGCCTCCCCTGGTCAACACGGTGGGGGTGTTCGTGGACGCCACCCCGGTGGAGGTGAGCGAGCTGCGCCGTTTCTGCGGCCTGGACTGGGTGCAGCTGCACGGCGACGAGAATGAAGATTATGCCGCCGCCTTGGGCCGCCGGGTAATCAAGGCTCTCAGGGTGTCCGTGGAGCGGATTCCCGACGCGGCGGCCTATCCCGGCTGCCCCTTGCTGCTGGACACCTACCATCCCCAGGCCGTGGGAGGCACGGGCCAGAGCTTCGACTGGAGCCTGGCCCAAGCCGTCGCCCGGCAGCGGCCAATCATCCTGGCCGGGGGCCTGACCCCGGACAACGTGAGCCGGGCCATAAAACAAGTTCAACCCTTTGCCGTGGATGTTTCCAGCGGCGTGGAAAAACAGAAAGGCGTCAAAGACCATGAGCGCATCGCAAGCTTCATCGCCCAAGTCCGGCGGGGCTAAGGTCCTGCCCGACGAGCTGGGGCATTTCGGCCCCTACGGCGGGCGCTTTGTGCCCGAAAATCTCATGCCCGCCCTGGAAGAGCTGCACGCGGCTTACCTTACCGCCCAGCAGGACCCGGCCTTCAGCGAGGAGCTGGAGGACCTCCTGGCCAACTACGCCGGGCGGCCCACTCCCCTGTACGAGGCCAAGAACCTGAGCAAGGCCCTGGGCGGGGGGCGCATTTTCTTAAAGCGCGAGGACCTCACCCACACCGGGGCTCACAAGATCAACAACGCCCTGGGCCAGGTGCTTCTGGCCAAGCGCATGGGCAAGAAGCGCATCATCGCCGAGACCGGGGCCGGGCAGCACGGCGTGGCCACGGCCACGGTGGCCGCCCTCATGGGCCTGAAGTGCATGGTCTACATGGGCACCCTGGACATGGAGCGCCAGGCGCTCAACGTCACCCGCATGCAGATGCTGGGGGCCACGGTGGAGCCGGTTACCAGCGGGAGCTGCTCGCTGAAGGACGCCACCACCCAGGCCATCCGCGACTGGGTGACCAACGTGGGGGACACTCACTACATCATCGGCTCGGTGGTGGGCCCCCATCCCTATCCCATGCTGGTGCGCGGCTTCCAGTCGGTGATCGGCAAGGAGGCCAGGGCCCAGCTCTTGGAGCGCGAGGGCAAGTTGCCCAAGGCGGCGGTGGCCTGCGTGGGCGCGGGCAGCAACGCCATCGGCCTGTTCCACCCCCTGCTCAACGACCCGGTGGATCTCATCGGGGTGGAGGCGGCGGGCCACGGCCTGGAGAGCGGCGAGCACTCGGCCAGCCTCACCGCCGGGCGTCCCGGCGTGCTGCACGGCTCCAGCCTGTATCTGCTGCAAGACCCCGACGGCCAGATCATCGAGGCCTACTCCATGGCCGCGGGCCTGGACTACCCCGGCGTGGGGCCGGAGCACAGCTACCTCAAGGACATAGAGCGGGCCACCTACGCCACGGTGGACGACAAGGCGGCGGTCAAGGCCTTCATTGACCTGGCCCGCTACGAGGGTATCATCCCCGCCCTGGAAAGCTCACACGCCTTGGCCCATCTCAAGGACCTGGCCCCCCGCTACGCCCCCGACGACATTATTCTGGTGTGCCTATCCGGCCGGGGCGACAAGGACGTGTCCCAAGTGGCCGCCTATTTGGAGAAGCAGAAATGAAGCCCGTCATACGCGAAAAATTCGCCGCCGCGGCCGAACAGGGCCGGGCCGCGTTCGTGCCCTACGTCACCGGCGGCTTTCCCAACGCCGACACCTGTCTGGAGTTGATCACCGCCCTGGACGAGTTGGGCTCCGAGGTGATCGAGGTGGGCCTGCCGTTCTCCGACCCCCTGGCCGACGGCCCCACCATCCAGCTCTCCAGCCAGAGGGCCCTGGAGGCCGGGGCCACCCCGGCCAAGGTGCTCGCCACCATGGAGCGGGCCGCGGCCAAGACCCAGGCCGCCCTGGTGGCCATGACCTACGTCAACCCCGTGCTGGCCATGGGCTACGTAGAGTTCGCTAAGCGGGCCTCGGGCTCCGGGGTGAGCGGGGTCATCATCCCCGACCTGCCCCCCGAGGAGGCGGGCGAATGGCTGGATGCCTGCCAAACCCACGGCCTGGACCCGGTGTTCATGGCCGCGCCCGGCACCCCCATGGAGCGCCTGGACCGCATCTTGGCGGTGGGCGGCGGCTTCCTGTACTACGTGTCCATGGACGGAGTGACCGGCACCGAGCTGGAGCTGCCTCCCGAGCGCCTGGCGGCCATGCAGAAGGTGCGGGCCCGATCCTCGTTGCCGGTGGCGGTGGGCTTCGGGGTGGCCACCCCGGCCCAGGCCAAGGCCCTGGCCCCGGTGGCCGACGGCGTGGTGGTGGGCAGCGCCCTGGTGCGCCAGGTGCACCAGGCCGACTCGCCCCAGGCGGCGGTGGAGGCGGCGAGCCGCCTGGCCGGGGAACTGCGCCAGGCCCTGGTGCGCTGAGCGCCGGGTGCGGCGCAGCCAAAAGCATAGGCTTTTAGTGGGGGCGAATGTGGATTAGTGACTATTCCTATGATACAAATAACCGTGATTTTGCCCGGCTTCCGCGTCCTTGTAGGCTTTGCTTAACAGACCCTGCCCGGCTTTGGTGAACGCTCCGGCAAATTGAACCGGTAGTGACTATTGCCGACGCCCAAGGCCAGAAATAGGGGAATCCCCTGGCGCACGGTGATCTTTGAACTATGAAATAGTCATCTTGATGGCCGAGGCGGTGGTGGTTTACCTAATGGTGCTGGGCACCCACTCCTTGCGCCACCGCTTCGGTTTGGCCCACTACTATGCTCTGGTCGGTGGGGTAACCGCCGTCATGTCCTGGGTCACCGACGCGGGAATCGCCGTCCACCTGGGGGGCGTCACCTTTGTGGTGGGCTCCACCGTGTTCTACACCTCCCTGCTTCTGGGCGTATTCGTGGTCTACGTCTTCGACGGCCTCAGGGCCACGCGCATCATCATCTCCACGGTGATCGGGGTTTCCATCATGGTGCCCCTGATCGCCCTGGTGCTCAACTTCCAGATGAAGCTGAGCGGGGTGCCCGCCCTGGGTTATGTGCCCTCGCCGAGTCTGCGCATAAACATCGCCTCGGTGTTCGCCACCTTCATGGACCTGGTTTTCCTGGCCATCGCCTGGGAGTATTTGAACAACCGCTTCCAGCGGATCCCCATGGGCATCCGGGCCTTTCTCGCCCTGCTGGGGGTGATGTGGCTGGACGTATTGTTGTTCGCCACCGGGGCCTTCGCGGGCACCGGCCAGTGGCTCTCCATCATCCAGGGCACCGCCCTGAGCCGCCTCATCGTCTCCTGTTTCGCCGCGCCCATTTTGTGGGCCTATCTCTCATGGCAAAACCACCGTTGGGGCACCCAGATAACCCAGCGCCCGGTGCTGGCCATCCTCAGGCAGTTCGCCCAGATTAAAGAGGAGCTGACTCAGGCCCAGCAAGAAATAGAGCGCCGCAAGCAGGCGGAAGCAGCTCTGCGCGAGAGCGAGGAACGGCTACGCACCTTGGCTTCCACCGACGCCCTCACCGGCCTGGCCAACCGGCGGCGCTTCTGGCAGGTGGCGGGCAGCGAACTCCAGCGCGCCAAGCGCTATAGCACGGATTTGGCCGTTATCATGATGGACGTGGACAAGTTCAAGAAGGTCAACGACACCTTCGGCCACGACGTGGGGGACCAGGTCCTGCGCGAACTGGCCCGCATCGGATTGGAAAAGGTCCGCTCCTTTGATCTGTTCGCCCGGGTGGGCGGAGAGGAGTTCGCCTTTATCCTGCCTGAATCCAGCTTGCAGGACGCCGGCAAAACGGCCGAGCGCCTAAGAACGGCGGTCGAGACCCAAGCCGTTACGGTGGGTCACCATCAGGTGCGCATCACCATCAGTCTGGGAGTGGCGGCGTTGGAGCCGGGCATGGACCAGATGGAAGAACTCTATAAGGCGGCGGACCTAGCCCTTTATCGAGCCAAGCAGGACGGGCGCAACAGCGTGCGGGTGTACCAGGGCAACGACGATGGCCTAAGCTAGTCGGCCCCCACCCAGGCGCGCCAAGAACATCCCCCCTCCCGGTCACGGGAGAGGGGATGGTTGCTTTAGGGCGGTTTGCCTCAGTTGGATTTGGGCGGGCGCTCGGGCCGGGTAGATTGGTTCGCAATCATGGCTGCGGGCAGGAAAAGGCTTTGGGCCTATCTGTTCCCATGCCGGAAACTCTAGTGTTCCGCCGGGCCCTTGTCCGCGGCCAGCTTGCGCCAAAAGGTGGCCGGATGCACTCCCAAGGCCTGGGCGGCGTCGGCCACCGAGCCGTAGCGGCCCACCGCGTTTTGGATCAGGTTGCGCTCGAACTCACGCACCGCCTGCTTGAAACCGGTTTCCTCGGACAAGGGATCGCGCTGCGAGCGGGGGCCTTGGCGCAACTCGCCGGGCGCGTCGGCCAGGGATATGGATTCCCCTTCACTCATGACCATCATGGATTCCAGCAGGTTTTTGAACTCGCGTATGTTGCCGGGGTAGGCGTATTTGGCCAGCGCGTCCATCACCTCGGGGCTGAGCTTCTTATTCAGGTTGTGCTGCTCGCAATGGTTTTGCACTATCTGGCGGGCCAGGGCGGGAATGTCCTCCCGGCGGGAGCGCAGGGGAGGGATGTCGATGGAGATGACGTTGAGGCGATAATAAAGGTCCTCGCGGAAGCTCCCCTTTTCCATCATGGCCTTGAGGTCGCGGTTGGTGGCGGCGATGACCCGCACGTCCACCGTCTTGGGCCGGGTGGCCCCTATGCGGGTGAAGCGGTTTTCGTCCATCACCTCCAGAAGTTTCACCTGCATGGATGGGGTCAACTCGGCCACCTCGTCCAAAAAGATGGTGCCCTGGTCGGCGGTCTCGAAGAGCCCGGCCTTGCCCTGGGGCAAGGCCCCGGTGAAGGCGCCGGCCTCGTAGCCGAACAGCTCGCTTTCCATGAGCGACTCGGGGATGGCCCCGCAGTTGATCTTTACAAAGGGCTTGATGCGGCGGCGGCTCATCTCGTGGATGATGCGGGCCAGCATGCTCTTGCCCACCCCGGACTCGCCGCACAGCAGCATGGAGTTGTCCACGTTGGCCGCCTTCACCGCCTTGAGCAATACGTTCTTCATGGCTTCGCTGCGGATGACCATGCGCTCCAGGGCGTGGTCCAGGTTTATCTGCTCGGTCAGCGACTGGTGGTACAGGCTCTCCAGCTTGCGGGTCTCCTCCAGGCTGGCCTTGAGCTGGTTGAGCACTGTGAGGTCGCGCACGTTGATCACCACCAGGGTGATCTCGCCGTCCTCGTCGAACACCGGGGTGCCGGTGACCATCATGTTCCGGTCGCCCTGGATCTTTTGCATGATGGTCACCGGGGCGCGGCGCTTGCGCACCTGCATGGTCACCGAGCGGTCGATGATCTTGTCGCGCACCAGCTCGGAGACATGGCGGCCCACGATCTTGTCCCGGCTCAGGCCGCTGATGCGTTCGTAGGCGCTGTTCAGGCGCACGGTGTTGCCCTCGCCGTTGACCACGAACAGGCCGTCAAAGGAGGATTCGAACACCGCCTCCAACTCCCGGTAAAGCTCCTGGTAGCCGCGCAACTGGGAGATGATGGCCTCGTAGTCGGAGATGTCCTGGAATACGCTGATGACCCCGATTATCTTGCCGTCTTGGAGGATGGGGTTGCGGTTGGCGATGATGGTGGCCTGGGGCAATTCGATGCGCACCCCCACCTGGGGCTTGCCGGTGCGCAATATCCCGCGTATGTCGGCCCAGGCCTCGGGGCGCACCTGGCTCAGGTGCTTGCCCACCGGGTGTGGGTTTTCGTTGCGAAAGATGCGGTGGGCGGCCTGGTTGTAAAGCAACACCGTCCCCTGGACGTTCACTATGAGGATGCCATTGTGGGTGGAGTTAAGGGCCACCAGCCATTTGAACTGATCCCCGTGGCTTTGAATTTCTTCGGGCGGCAAAACAATCTCCTAAAATTATGACCGCTGTGCCTTTGTCTGATCTACTCGCAAAATTGCGGTTAGGTCGCGTTATTGCGAGCGGGCTCTATTAAAATGCAAAAGGTTAGTCCATAGCAATAGATAAAAAGCAAAAACACCCCAAAGGCGCGTGGCTTTAATTGCAAAATTGCGAGTGAATTTTCCCTGATAATGTTTACTAATTAATTTACTAATTAAATCAATGATATGCGTTGACGAGTTGTCTTAAATTCTTGGCACGGCAATTGCTCTATGCACAGCGAGTTTGTTTCGTGCGCCTTCATGGGCATGAGCCTGTGGGACCAACCGGATGAAACGGGTGTGCTGATGCCCTTTGTGCGGCTTCGTGACATTGAGTTGTATTACGAGACCCTGGGGGAGGGGCATCCCTTGTTGATGCTCATGGGCCTTAGGCGCGACCACACCTGGTTTCACCGCCAAACTCCGGAGTTTGCCAAGCACTTCACGGTGATTCTCATGGACAACCGCGGCGCCGGCAAAAGCGGCAAGCCCGACGAACCCTACAGCATAGCGGGCATGGCCGAGGACACCGTGGGCCTTTTGGACGCCCTGGGCCTGGAATCGGCCCATGTGCTGGGGGTCTCCATGGGCGGGTGCATCGCCCAGGAGCTGGCTCTTAGTTTTCCTCAACGGGTGCGCGGCCTGGTCCTGGGCTGCACCACCTGCGGAGGGGCCGAGGCCCTGACCGCGCCGGAGCACATAATGCAGTGGTACGCCGACCCCGCGGGCATGAGCCCCGAGGAGATCCTTCGGCGCAACCTGCGCATTTATTTCTCCGACCGCTACCTGCGCGAAAAAACCGCGGAGGTGGAGAGCTTTATCCAAATGGCCCTGGAGGATCAGCAGCCGATGTTCGCCTTCAAGCGGCAGATTCTGGCCTTGCAGGGCTTTTCCTCGGCCTCCCGCTTGCCGGGCCTGTCTCCGCCCACCCTGATCGCCACCGGCTCCGACGACGGCCTGATTCCGGCGGAGAACTCGCTGATCCTGGCCGGGCTGATCCCGGACTCTTCCCTGATGATGTACCCGCAGGGGAGGCATTGTTTTTTCATGGAGATGTCCGGCCGCTTCAACAGGGAGGTCATCTCGTTCCTGCATCAAGTCGCGAGGGCCTGAGTTTAACGAGGATTTTGGTGAAGGGCCTTTCCCTGGGGAAATTAGGAAAGGCCGGACATCTTGGCCGAATACGAATGGTCCCATTACTTAAGGAGGGAGGACTGGTAGATGAAAAAGTTAATTGCGTTATTGGCGATCCTGGCGGTGGCGGTGGTGGGGATGGCCGCCCCGGCGGCCGCGGCGGACAAGGACTTCAAACTCGGGGTGCTGTTTTCCCTGACCGGGCCCTTTGCCCCGGCCGGAGCCCTGGCGGGCTATCGGGGCACCATGGTGGCCGTGGATATGATCAACGCCCGGGGCGGCATCGCCGGTAAGTACAAGGTGGTGCCCGTGGTGGCCGACGCCCAGAGCAACCCGGACGTGGCCATCCGCGAGGGCCAGCGCCTGATGACCGTGGAGAAGGTGCCCGTGGTTTTGGGCGTGTTCTCCAGCGGCATAGCGGTCCCCCTGGCGCCCATGGCCGACAAGAACAAGAAGATCTTCTGGGTGATAATCGCAATCTCCGACAAGGTGGTCAAGGACCGCAACCTGAAGTACGTGTTCCGCGTGCAGCCCATGGGCTCCCAGTGGGGCCAGAGCACCGTCAAGCTGCTTAATGACAACTTCGCCAAGTTCGGCGTGAAAAGCGCCAAGGACCTCAAAGTGGCCATTATCCACGAGGACGGCCCCTACGGCACCTCGGTGTCCAGCGCCAACAAGGCCATGGCCGACAAGTTCGGCATGAAGGTGGTACTCAACGAGGCCTACTCCCACAAGACCAAGGACATGTCCTCGCTGATCCTGAAGCTCAAGCGCACCAAGCCCGACGCAATCCTGCACACCGGCTACTTCCCGGACGTGGTGCTGTTCTTCCGCCAGGCTCGTGAGCTGGGCCTCAAGACCAAGGCCATCGAGGGTCACGGCGCGGGCCACGCCAACATGCCCAAGCTGGCCGAGGCGGCCGGCGGCGATTTGATGAACTACTGCTTCAACGTGGACCCGGCCCCGGCCCAGATGCTGGACCGCAAGAAACTGGTCAAGGGCACCGGCGAGCTCATCGGCGAGTTCCTCAAGCGCTATGAGGAAAAGTTCAAGGTCAGCGACCCGCCCACCCACGCCACCCAGGGCTTCGGCCACACCTGGATTCTGCTCAACGACGTGGCTCCCCTGGCGCTCAAGAAGTACGGCGACCTGAGCCCTGAGTCCATCCGCAAGGCCTCCCTGGATATCGACATCCCCGAGGGCGGCACTCCCTGCGGCTACGGCGTGAAGTTCGCCCAGCCGGGCTCCCCCCTGTCCGGCCAGAACCTGCGCTCCTACCCCGTGGTGGTGCAGTCCATCAACGGCAAGCTGGGCATCGCCTGGCCGGCCGCCCTGCAGACCGTAACCCCGGTGATTCCGCTGCCCGCCGGCAGCCCCTTCGCCGAGAAGTAAGACGTCCGGAGTTGGGGGGGCCTTCCCCCCCAACTCCCAACTTGAGCCCAACGCGCCCTGATTCAGGGAGTGGGGAGCCACCGGGAGCGGCTCGGGGAGAGTCATGCTTAACATCCAAAATATAAGCAAAAGCTTTGGCGGGGTCATGGCCTTGCACGATGTTTCCTTCCGCATAGAGGAGGGCAGCTTCGTGGGGCTCATCGGCCCCAACGGTTCGGGCAAAACCACCATGTTCAATGTTATTTCCGGCGCGCTGGGGCCCACGCGCGGCGAGGTGGTCTACGAGGGCAAAACCATCAGCGGCCTCACCCCCAACGCCATCTGCCATGCCGGAATCGCCCGCACCTTTCAAATACCGCAGCCCATCAAGAGCCTGACCGTGGCTGAGAACGTGATGCTAGGGGTTTTGTTCGGCCGGGGCGGCAAACGCAAATATCACGAAGAGCGCATTAAAAAAGACGCCATAAAGATGCTGGATTTCGTGGGCCTGAACCTGGACCCGGACTCCTTTCCGGAGAAGATGACCGCCGGCGACCTGCGCAAGCTGGAGATGGCCCGGGCCCTGGCCACCCAACCCAAGATTCTCTTGGCCGACGAGGTGCTGAGCGGCCTCAACAAGGACGAGCTCAAGGATGCATCCGCCATCCTCACCAAGGCCCGGGCCGAGTTGGGGGTGACCATCATCTGGGTGGAGCACATCATGCACGTGCTCATGAAGCTGGTGGAGAGGGTGATTGTGCTTAACCATGGCCTGTTGATAGCCGACGGCGACCCCGACAGCGTGTCCAACGACAAGCAGGTGGTCGAGGCTTATCTGGGCGTAGAGTGACACGGAAGTTAACGACATGCTCACTGTAGACGCTATCGACACCTATTACGGCGAGTTCCAGGCCCTGGAGGGAGTCTCCCTCAAGGTGGAAAAGGGACAGACCGTCATCGTGGTGGGGCCCAACGGGGCGGGCAAGAGCACCCTTTTGAAAACCATCCTGGGCCTGCAAAAGGCCCGCACCGGAAGCATCAAGTTCCAGGACGAGGAGATCAGCGGGCTGGCCCCGCACAAGGTTGTGGAGCGGGGCATCTCCATGGTGCCCGAGGGCGGCCGGGTCTTCCCGGAGCTTTCGGTGCAGGACAACCTGCGCGTGGGTTCCTACAACCCAGTGGCGCGCCCCAACGCCCAGCGCCAGATGGAGCAGATATTCTCCCTGTTCCCCATCCTCTCCGACCGCAAGAGGCAGGCGGCAGGCTCCTTGAGCGGCGGGGAGCGCCAGATGCTGGCCATCGCCCGCATCCTGATGTCCTGCCCCAAGTTGATCATGCTCGACGAGCCGTCCCTGGGCCTGGCTCCCCTGGTGGTGAACATGGTCTTCGACTTCATCCAACAGATGAAGAAAGAAGGCTACGCCATCCTGTTGGTGGAGCAGAACGCCAACAAGGCCCTGAAGGTGGCCGACTACGCCTATCTGGTGGAGTCGGGCAAGCTGGTCTATGAGGGCGACCGGGACAGCTTCGATAAAAACCCCTACATCAAAACCGCATATCTGGGGTTGTAGTTATGCTTGAAGAATTGTTGATGGCCTTTATCAACGGCATCCTGCTGGGCGGGGTCTTGGCCTTGCTGGCCTTCGGGCTGAACCTGATCTTCGGAGTGGTCAAGATCATCCACATGGCCTACGGCCAGTTCGTGATGCTGGGTTTCTACTTCATATACTATTTCCACACCGCCTGGCACATGCCCCTTCTGGTGGCCATGGGCGCGGGCATAGTGGTCATGGGCCTGCTGGGCATGCTGGTGCAGCTGCTCATCATCAACCCGCTTCTCAATGCGCCGCGCCTCAATCAGCTCCTGGCCCTGGCCAGCCTGATCATCGTCTTGGAAAACCTGGCCCAGGTGATCTGGGGCGCCGACTACCGGGGCATCCCCATCAGCATGCCCATCATCCAGTTCGGCGACATCTTCATCCGCAGCTCTTACCTGCTGGCCTTTTTGGGAGCCATCGCCACCCTGGGCATCCTCTACCTGTTCCTGCACAAGACCTACTTCGGCCTGGCCATCCGCTCGGTGGCCCAGGACGTGGAGATCGCCAAGGGCATGGGCATCAACCCCAAGGTCATCTACTACATCACCCTGGCCGCGGGCGGCGCGCTCACCGGAGTGGTGGCCGCCTTCTTCATACCCATCTACACGGTGCATCCCCACTTCGGGGCCAGCTTCACCCTCATGGCCTTCGTGATCGTGGTGTTCGGCGGCATGGGCAATCTCATGGGCGGCTTCATCAGCGCCTTCATCATCGGGGTGGTCACCTCCATAACCGCGGTGCTCACCTCCACCGAGGTGGCCGACATCCTGGCCCTGGTGATGTTCATCCTGATGATGATGGTCAGGCCCCAGGGCATCTTGGGGGCAAAGGCATGATCATGAAACGAAACAGCACGACCTCCAAGATCGTAACCGCCGGGGTGCTCCTGATCATCGCGCTGGCGCCCCTGCTGGCCACCTCGGAATACATGGTGCACATCGGCACCCTGATCCTGCTGTGGGCCTTCGTCTCCACCGCCTGGGCCTACATGGCCCGCTTCGGCCTGGTGTCCCTGGGCCACGGGGTGTTCCTGGGCATCGGGGCCTATATCCCGGTGATGCTTTTCAACTACTACGGGGTCTCCCCCTGGCTGGGCATGCTGGCCGGGGTGGGCGCGGCGGTGCTGGTGGCCTCCATCCTGGGCTACGCCTGCTTCCGCTTCGGGCTCATCGGCGACTACTTCGCCCTGGTCACCCTGGCCATGGCCGAGGTGGTCAGCCTGGCCATCGTGGCCTGCCGCGAGGTGACCGGAGGCTCCCTGGGCTGTACCCTCAAGGCCTCGGTGGGCTGGGCCAGTTTCCAGTTCGACGACAAGCGCTACTTTTACTACATCATCTTCGCCTTCTTGCTCTTGGCCCTGTACATCTGGCGGCTCATCGACAAGAGCCGCATGCGCCTGGCCCTCACCGCCATCGAGGAGTCGGAGCTGGCCGCCTCGTCCATGGGCGTGAGCATCATCCGCTTCAAGATGGGCATCACCCTGCTCAGCGCGGGGCTCACCGCCATGGGCGGGGTGCTCTATGCCCAGTACGTCACCTACATCAACCCCGGCACCATCAGCGGGGTGGGGGTGTCGCTGTCCACCTGCTTCAAGGCCATCCTGGGGGGCATGTTTAATATCTTTGGCCCGCTGGCCGGAAGCGCCATAATGGTGTCATTGGAGGAGTACTTCCGAATCAGCTTCGACACCGGATTCCTGGGGGTGTCGGAGATCATTTTCGGTGTGGTACTTTTGGTGATGATAATCTTCCTGCCCAAGGGGATCGTGGGAAGCGTCTCCGAGTGGCTCAACAAGAGATTCGGCGTAGCAAGGAGCTGAGCGTGAAAACGACTTTTTATGAACCGGACAAACTGAGCACTTTTCTGGCAAGCAAAAAGACCCTGCTGGCCAAGGGGGCCATCGCCCAGGCGGGGCCGGAAGCCAAGAAACTGGGGGCCAAGAAGGTTATGGTGGTTACCGACGCGGGGGTGATGAAAGCGGGCCTGGCCGACACGGTGCGGGACTCGCTGAGCGCGGCGGGCCTGGAGGTGGGGGTGTTCGACGGCATCTTGCCCGAGCCTCCGGCGCGGGTCATCGACCAGTGCGCCGAGGTGTTCCGCAAGGGCGGCTACGACCTGTGCCTGGGCCTGGGCGGCGGCAGCTCCCTGGACTCGGCCAAGATAGTGTCCAACCTGGCCGCTAATCCGGGATCGGTGCTGGAGTACGTGGGCATGGACATGCTGCCCAAAAAGGGCACCCCGCTGATGTTGGTGCCGACCACGGCGGGCACCGGCAGCGAGGCCACCCGGGTCATGGTGCTCACCGACGAATCCGACAACACCAAAAAGGTGGTCTTCAGCGACTACCTGCTGCCCGACGTGTCCATACTGGACCCGGAGCTGACCCTGTCCGTGCCCCCCTCGGTGACCGCGGACACCGGCCTGGACGCCCTGGTGCACGCCATCGAGACCCACGTCTCGGTGAACGCCACCCCCTACTCGGATATCCTCTCCCTGCAGGCCATCGCCATGATCGCCCGCCATCTGCCCCAGGCCTATGCCAAGGGCGGAAACCTGCTGCCCCGCTACAACATGCTGCTGGCGGCCAACCTCTCCGGCTCGGCCTTTGCCAGCGGCGGCCTGGGCGCGGTGCACGGCCTGGCCTACGTCCTGGGCACCGAGTACCACATGGCCCACGGCCGCTCCAACGCCATCATGCTGCCCCATGTCATGGCCTTCAACCTGAGCGGCAACCTGGAGAAGTTCGCTGGCATCGCCGAGGCCATGGGCGAGGACATCACGGGCCTGTCGCCTTACGAGGCCGCCGCCCTGTCGGTGGAGGCGGTGTATTCGCTCATGGAGGCGGTGAACCTCTCGGCGCGGCTCACCGACTACGGCGTCAGCCGCGACGACCTGCCCAAGCTGGTCAAGGGCGGCATGGCCCAGGCCCGGCTGTTCGTGCCCAACCCCAGGGACCTCACCGAGGCCGACGTGGAGCAGATCTACTCCAGCGCCTTTTAGCCTCGCGGCTCGAGAATCAACGGCGCGCCGCCCGGCCTGGGCGGCGCGCCGTTTTTTTTGGCGATCTAAAAGGGGCTTCTGAGCATTCCCTGGTCGAAGTTTAGGGCCCAGGGCTCGGGGGCAATCTCGATCTTGGGGTCGGCGGCAAGGGCCGCGCGGTAGGCGTGGGAAACGTAGAGCTCTTCCAACTCCAGGGTGTTCTTGATGTACACGATGCCCAGGTCCTCCAGGGTGTAGGGCCTGATGGTCATCAGGGCGGCGGCCACCGCGTCCAGGTCGGTGTCATAGGTGGGGGGGATCATGCCCGCCTCGGGGGTGCAGGCGGTGAGGCAGTTGATGATGGTGGCCTGCTGGTCGATCTCATTCACCAGGCCGTGCAGGGTGGAGTCGGCCTGGCCGATGCCCACCGCGCTGCCCGCGGTGTGCGCGCTCAGGCGGCGCACGTGGATGCGGGCAATCTTGGGGATTTCGCGCCTGGCCCCGTAGGCGGCCACGTCGCGGCCCACCACGTTGGGGTCGATGCCCATGCCCGATATTTCCTTGCCCATCTCCTCCACGATTAGCAGATCCACCTGCTCCATGGGCAGGCGGGGCAGGATGGCCCGGGCCAGGCCCATCAACTCGGTCTCCACCTGCTCCATGCGCTCCGGCCCGGCCAGGCGCAACTTGCAGAGCTGGTGGTTCTGGTTCTCCACCAGGGCCACCCCGAACAAGAAGCGGCTGCGGCCCATGGCCTCGCGACCGGCGGTGGAGAGGATGTCGTATTGGGGGCGCACCAGGCTCAGGCGGTGGTAATACTCCGCGCCCGCCTGGTTGCCCAGGCCGATGCTCATCATCTTGAGGATGCCCGACTCGGTGGGGCCGATGAAATTGGTGTGGGGTTTGATGCGGTTGATCAGCACCAGGCCGTCGGCCTCATGGGCCAGGCGGTTGACGAACAGGGGGATGCCGCAGGAGGTTTCGCCCAGGGAGACCACCTCCATGGTGGCCCGGATGGGAGCGCCGCAGGTCTCTTCGGTGACCCCCCGGTGGCCCAGCACCTCGATCTGCCCCTGGGCCGTGGCCCCACCGTGGGAGCCCATGGCCGGAATGATGAAGGGATCGGCTCCCAGGGAGCGCAGGCACCGCACCACCCCGGCCACCACCGTGGCCAGGTTGCTGATGCCCCGGCTGCCCACCCCCACCGCCACCTTGGCCCCCGGCGGCAGGCTCAGGCCGTCCTTGAGGGCCGCGAACTCGCGCTCCAGAGCCGGGACCGGTTCTATGGCCGGGGGGATGTCGAATAGCTGGCGGATTTTGAGCATGGGGGGTAGTTGCAAGTCAGCCGGGTTGTCGCAGAGCATTACCTCCTCCTTCTAATCAGCCGTGGGCTCGGGACCGGCCCTAGTATACCGTTCTCGGTCGTGCGGGTTCAGCCCCAGCGTCATCCAAGCCTAAAAAAATCTTTCAAAACGAGCCGGTTGCGTGAGCGTGGCGGGTAATTTTTCGCTTCTGAAAACTTCCGGCGTTCCCCGCCGCGACGGGCCTGTTCCAAAAAAAGTTTGACAGGCGCGCCGGGGTGGGCTATCAGATCAACTTAGCGGGTATCGCTACCGAGCATCGACATCTCGCGAGGCAGAAGCCTCTTTGGAGCAAAACGGTACTCCGCAACAAGATTGGGTTAAGAAAACCCGGTGGCCTACGGAACGTGGGTCGGCCGGGTTTTTTGTTGCGCCATCCGCAGCAAGGGCCGGCCGGGCCCATCATGTAAAATGAGGCCACCGGAACCACCTTTCACTCAAAGGAGCATGAGAATGTTTGGGCGAATTGTGATGGCGGTTTTGTCGCTTTGCCTGCTGCTGGCCACTCCCGCGCTGGCCCACTTCGGTATGGTGATCCCCGAGAGCAACCTCATGGCGCGTCCCGGCGTAATCAACCTGGACTTCCGCTTCTGGCACCCCATGGAGGGCCAGGGGATGAACATGGTCAAGCCCAAGGAGGCCGGGGTGATGGCCAAGGGCAAGAAAACCGACCTGCTGCCCGCGCTCAAGGAAAAGAAGGTGGAGGGCTTCACCACCTGGCAGACCCAGTACCGGGTCAAGTCGCCGGGCGACTACATTTTCTACATGACTCCCCAGCCCTACTGGGAGCCCAGCGAGGACTGCTTCATCATCCACTACACCAAGACCGTGGTTGACGCCCTGGAGGCCGAGGAGGGCTGGGATGCCCCGGTGGGCCTGCCCATGGAGATCGTGCCGCTGAGCAAACCCTTCGGCGTCTACGCGGGCAACAACTTCTGCGGCCAGGTGCTCTACAAGGGCAAGCCCCTGGCTGGCGGCGAGGTGGAGGTGGAGTTCTACAATGTGGGCGGTAAACTTAAGGCACCGGCCGGGGCCTATGTCACCCAACTGGTCAAGACCGACGCCAACGGGGTGTTCAACTGGAGCATCCCCTGGCCGGGATGGTGGGGCTTCGCGGCTCTGCACACGGCGGAAGATTACAAGATCAAACACCAAGGTAAGGACAAGGACGTGGAACTTGGCGGCGTGATCTGGATATACGCCCACCCCGCCCTGTCCTCGGAAAAGGGCAACTAGAAGGTGCACATCTCCGAAGGAGTTCTCTCCGGGCCGGTCCTGGCCGGTGGCGCGGTAATCAGCGCCGCCGGCCTGGCCCTGGGACTTAGGAGCATCGACTACGACAAGCTGCCGCGGGTGGCCCTTTTGTCGGCGGTGTTTTTCGTGGCCAGCCTGATTCACCTGCCGGTGGGGCCTTCCTCGATTCACCTGGTGCTCAACGGCCTGGTGGGACTCATTTTGGGCTGGGCGGCCTTTCCCGCCCTGTTCGTGGGGCTGGTTCTGCAGGCGGTGCTGTTCCAGTTCGGCGGGCTCACCGTGCTGGGGGTCAACACCGCCACCATGGCCCTGCCCGCGGTGCTGGGCTATTACCTCTTCGCCCCCTTGCTGCGCCGGGACGGCAAGACGGCCCCGGTGGTCGCCGCCTTTGCGGCGGGATTTTGTGCCATTTTCTTCTCCGCCGTGCTCACCGGGCTCAGCCTCTATTTCAGCGGCGAGGCCTTCCTGGGCGCGGCCTGGGCCATCGTGGCGGCCAATTTCCCCGGCATGATCCTGGAAGGCCTTATCACCGCCGTGGCGGTGATGTTTCTTAGAAAGGTCAAGCCGGAGCTGTTGGGCATGAGGCCCAGGGTGGAGTGAGGCAATTATGCGTTTGACTATATCGGCGGTTTTATTCGCCCTGATCCTGGCCCTGGCGGGCGCGGCCCAGGCCCACCGCATCAGCGTTTACGCCTATGTGGAGGACGGCCAAATCAAGGGAGAGGGCTACATGCCCGGCGGCGGCAAGGTCAGCAACCAGCAGGTGCAGGTGCTGGACGCCGGGGGCAAGGTGTTGGCCGAGGCCAAGACCAGCCCGGAGGGAGCCTTCTCCCTGCCTTTGCCCCAGGCCAAGCCACCCCTGACCCTGGTGCTCAGCGCCGGGGCCGGTCACCGGGCCACCTATAAACTGAGCGCGGCGGACCTGGGCGTGGCCGCGACCGCCGCCAAGGCGGCCCCAGCCTCCGCGGCCCCCACGGCCGCCAAGCCCGTTGCCCAGGCCGTGGCGGCCGGCCAGGACCTTGGCCCCCAGATAAAAAAGGCGGTGGAGCAGGCGGTGGCCCCCTTGCGGGCCCAGTTGGCCGAGATGGCCCTGCGCTCCAACGAGGTGAGCCTCAAGGACATTGTGGGCGGCTTGGGCTGGATCGTGGGCCTGCTGGGCCTGGCCGCGTATATGAAGGCCCGCAAAATGGCGGGAGCCCCTAAGTGAGCGAAGCCGCCTCCCAGGCGGCCGCCCAGGCCGCAGTCCGGGTGGAGCCCGCGCCCACCCTGGACAACGCCCTGGCCGTGGGGCCGGTGGGCCGCCTGGACCCCCGGGCCAAGCTGGTGGTGGTGTTCGCCTACAGCCTGCTCATGGCCCTGGCCTACTCTCCGCTCATGGCCGCCCTGGGGGTGCTCTTGGGCCTGGGCTTGGTGGCCTGGGCCCGGTTGGGCTGGAAGGTGTTCCTAAGCCGTTTGGTGGCGGTAAACCTGTTCACCGCCTTCCTGTGGTTGTTCCTGCCCTGGCAGCTCAGCTTGGGCCAAGGCGCCTGGGACCTGAGCCTGGCCTACAACCCCGACGGCCTGTCCCTGGCCCTGCTGGTCACCCTCAAGGCCAACGCCATCTTTCTGGCCCTCTTGGCCCTGTTGGGCAGCAGCCCGGTCAACGACATCTTTCACGCCCTGGCTCACCTCAAGGTGCCCTCCAAGCTGGTCACCATGTTTTTGCTTTTCTACCGCTACCTGCACGTGATGCGCCAGGAGTACCAGCGCCTGCGCCAGGCCATGCAGGTGCGCGGCTTCCAGCCCGGCAGCAACCTGCACACCTACAAGACCTACGCCCAGCTTACGGGCATCCTCCTGGTGCGCAGCCTGGACCGCTCGGAGCGGGTGTACCAGGCCATGCTCTGCCGGGGCTTCGGGGGGACCTTCTGGCTGCTGGACCACTTTTCCTGGCGGCGGGCGGACACCGGCTTTTGCCTTGTCTCGGGACTGGTGCTGCTGGTGCTGGCCCTTTTGCAATGGAGCGGGATTTCATGGAACTGATTCGTCTGGAGGGCGTGAGCTTTGCCTACTCGGGCAGGCCGCCGGTTTTCCAGGGCATGGACTTCGCCCTGTCCGAGGGCCAGCGCCTGGGCATCCTGGGCCCCAACGGGGCGGGCAAGTCCACCCTGTTCCAAATATGCCTGGGCCTGCTGCACCCCCAACAGGGCAGGATCTACGCCAAGGGCGGCCTGTGCCAGGGAGAGAAGGACTTCCGCGCCCTGCGCCGGGAGTTGGGCTATCTGTTCCAAGACCCGGACGACCAGCTGTTCTGCCTCACCGTGGCCGAGGACGTGGCTTTCGGTCCCCTGAATCTGGGCAAGGGCCGCCAGGAGGTGCAGCGCCTGGTGGAGGGCACCCTGAACAGTCTGGGCCTGGGCGACTACGGCCACAGGCTCACCTATCAGCTTTCCGGCGGGGAGAAGCGCCTCATCTCCCTGGCCACGGTTTTGGCCATGCAACCCAAGGCCCTGCTCCTGGACGAGCCCAGCACCGGCTTGGACTCGGAGCGGGCGGCGGTCATGGAAAGAGTGTTGGATGAATCCAACCTGTCCTGGGCCATGGTCTCCCACGACCTGGGCCTGCTCGAACGCACCTGCCACAATATCGTTCGCTTGGAGGGGGGACTCCTGAAGGACCTACCCTAGGGACTCCGCAAAAATTTGCGCCTTTGTGATCCGGGCTTTCGGGCCCGGCTAGGGGAGCTTTGCGCCGAATTCGGGCGCGAGCGGGAACACCTTCAAAAGGAGACAAGTGATGAAAGGAGTTGTAGGCAACATCGCCTTGCTGGCGTTGTGTCTGTTGCTGCTGGGGCCGCCCCCGGCCCAGGCGGCCGACCCGACCCAGGAGGCAATTTTGCAGGAGCTGCGGGCCCTGAAACAGCGGGTGTCCGACCTGGAAGGCAAACTGGCCGAGGCCCAGAAATCGGCCCAGGACGCGCAAAAGGCTGCCGCCGAGGCCTACGCCACCTCGGGGCGCTCCCTGAAGATGTCCCAGCAGGTGGCCAAGACCAAGGACAAGCAGCCCGAGGGGCTGTTGAGCGAGGCGGGCAAGCGGCTTAAGATCTACGGGGCCATTGAACTGGAAGGCTCCTACTCCAACAAGAAACCCAAGAACGGCGAGTCGGTCACCGACAGCGACTTCACTCTGGCCACGGCCGAAATATTCTTCGAGGCCGCCATCAACAAGTACACCAAGGGCCTTTTGCATCTGCTCTATGAGCAGGGCGACACCGACCCCATCAACATCGACGAGGCCTTCATCCTGGTGGGCCAGACCGAGGACATGCCCTTCTACTTCCTGGGCGGGCGCATGTACCCGGCCATCGGCCTGTTCGAGACCTACATGGTCAGCGACCCCATCACCCAGAACACCTTTGAAACCCAGGCCAGCGCGGTGGAGATCGGCTGGGCCCAGGATTGGTTCAACGTGGGGGTGGGCACCTACAATTCCACGGTGCACCAAAGCAGCGATTCCCCGGACAACACCATCAACACCTATTATGTGCGGGCCCAGTTCGACGCGAAGGAAAACGCCCTGGCCGACGGCCTGGACATCAACGCCGGGGTGGCTTACACCAACAACATCGCGGGCGGCAACCTAGGTGACGAGGTGGTGGGCGAGACGGTGCAAGACCTGGTGGGTGGGCTGTCGTTCATGCTCAACGTGCAATACAAATGGATGGTGTTCAACGGCGAATACATCACCGCCCTGGACGACTTCCAGGCGGGCGAGCTTTCCTTTATAGACAGCAAGGCCAAGCCCTATGCCTATAACCTGGAATTGGCCTTCATGCCCATAGAGGACTGGACCTTTGCCGTGCGCTATGAGGGCAGCGGCGACCTGGGCGATTTCGAGCCCGAGCGTCAGTACGGCTTCACCGTCTCCTGGAACCTTCTGCCCGACACCGCGCTCAGCCTGGAGTACCTGCGCGGCGACTACGCCAACGACGACGAACGCGACTTGGTTACCACCCAACTGGCGGTAGCCTTCTAGCCGACCTTAAAACCGCAAGGCCCAAAGCCGAAAAAGCTTTGGGCCTTGCGTCGCGCGCCTTGTTGGGGGATTATTTAATTAGTCATAGATAACTTAATTAGCAATGGAAAACAATGATGACGCGCAAAACGTGGATTCTGATCTTAGCGTTGAGCGCCCTGGCGGCCTTGGCCGCCTGTGGCAACTCCGCCGCTAAGAAGATATTCAGCACCGAGGTTACCGCGCCCGCCACCCTGGTTAGTGCTGCGGAGGTGGTGGGCTGCCACCTGATGGGCGAGGTGACCGGCTACGGTGAGGCATCCAAGACCGGCAACGCTCCCCTGGCCCGCATCACCGCCCGCGACGACATGCTCCAGCGGGCCGGAAACATGGGGGCAAACTACGTGGTGCTCAAGGAATATCAGGGCAACCGCAGGGCCATGGCCATAGGCAGGGCATATAAATGCACCAAGCCCTAGGCGGCCGGCACAGCCAGCCGCCGCATGGCTGCGTTGTCGGCGTCACTCGGTCCTCGGCGTATATAAGAATACGCCTGCGGTCTGCGCTCGCCGCCGCCTTGCCTGACACTCCCTGGCTGTGCGGGGGGGCGCGCCGGGGAGCGTTATACCGCGTTGTAGGCGTCACGCGGTTCTTTTAAGCCCGCCGGGACAGCGAGGGGTGTATTAGTGCGGAAGCGGCGGCGCTAGGAGATACAGCCGCTGTAGAAGAACCAGCCAAGGCCCAGGGTGTAGAGCAGGTTGCCCCACAGGCCGTGCTCCATGCCCACCGCCACCAGGGACTTGGAGCGCAGGTAGCGGTAGCCGAAGAGCAACCCACCCAGGCCCGCGATTACCGGGGCCACCCAGTTGCCGTAAAAAACATGGGCTAGGCCGAAGCTCACCCCGCTGGCCAGGATCATCACCCTCGGATCCGGGAACAGGGGGCGGTAGCGTTGGAAGAAGAATCCCCGGAACACCACCTCCTGGGGGTAGGCGGCCAGGATGGGGTAGAGCAGCAGGAGCAGCAGCCAGCCCTGGGGATGGGTGCTGGGCATGGCCAGGAACTTGTCCTGTCCCAGGCCATGGAGCAGTTGGAGATGTTCAAGCCGGTGAGCAAATGGCAGGTGACCCTGAGCCAGCCCTCCGCTCTGGAGAACGTCGTCGACCAGGCCATCCGGGTGGCGGTGAGCGGCCGTCCCGGCCCGGTGGTGATCGCCATGCCCGACGACGTGGGTGACTTGGATTTCCAGTGGCAGCGGCGGGTGCGCCCCAGCGCCCAATACCCGCGCCACCGCAGCGCGCCCGACCCCTCCCAGATTCAGGCGGCCCGCCAGGCCCTGAGCAAGGCCAAAAAGTCGGTGCTGCTGGCGGGCGGCGGGGTGCATTCCTCCGGGGCCCTCAAGGAAGTGGCCGCCCTGGCCCGCAAGCTGGGCGCTCCGCTGGTCACCACCATCACCGGCAAGGGGGTCATGGCCGAGACAGACCCCCAGGTGTTCGGGGTGGCCGGCACCATGGGCAACCCCAACGCCAATGTGGTAGTGCGGCAGGCGGACCTGGTGTTTTTCATCGGCTGCAAGGCGGGCCAGTTGGCCACCTTCGGCTACGACTGCCCGGCCTACGGGGTGACCACCATCCACCTGGACATCGACCCCGAGGAGATCGGGCGCAACTTCCCGGACAGCATCGCCCTGGTGGGCGACGCCCGTTTGGGTTTGGCCGGCCTGCTGGCCGCCTTGGATGGCGACAGCCTCGCCTACCAGTGGGACCTGGAGGCCCTGCGCCAAAAGGGCCGCCAGTGGTATGACGAAATGACCTTGCGTCCCCAAGTCCTCGGCGAGCCCCTCAAGGCCCAGGCGGTCACCCGGCTCATCGATGAGGCCATGCAGCCCGGCGATATGGTGGTGTGCGACGCCAGCCTGCCCTCGGGCTGGGCCGCGGCCTATCTGCGCCTAAAAGAGGCCGGGCGCTACTACTTGGCCCCGCGCGGCCTGGCCGGGCTGGGCTGGGGGGCTCCGGCGGCGGTGGGCGCGGCCCTAGCCCGCCCCCATGCCAAGCGGGTGCTTCTATTTGCCGGTGACGGCGGCTATGCCTTTTCCAATCAGGAGATGGAGGTCATGGTGCGCCTGAAGCTGCCGGTGATCACCTGCCTGTTCAACAACAACGCGCTGGGCTGGATCAAGCACGTGCAACTGGCCCGCTACGGCGACAACTACATTTCCTCGGACTTCAACCACATCGACTTCGCCACCGTGTCCCGGGGATTCGGAGCCCGCGGCTATACGGTAAACACCTTGGACGAACTGAGAGAGGCCTTGGCAAAGGAGAGCGATCCCCAGGGACCGGCGTTGATCGATATGCGCACCGATGAATATGAGACTCCGGTGCTGCGCAGCGTTTCGGCGGAATCCGCCTACTAGTAGGCGCCTCTCTCCGCCGAAAACGCCCGAGTCGGCTTTCCAGCGGGCCATAGACACCAGCCCGGATGGGTTGGTGTTTATGGCCTAAATTTTACGGGGTAGGGGACAGGCTCAACTCTTACGCCTGTCGCCTCTGGATGAACCCACGAAAAGGCTCAGGCCCTCACCAAATCTTGTTCTGGATCTGGATCTCATAGGCCTTCATTTTTTTCCAGAGGGTCACCCGGCTGATGCCCAGCAAGCGGGCCGCCTCTTCCCGGCGGCCGCCGGTCTGTTGCAGGGCCTGGATGATGCGCTCCCGCTCGTCCTGTCTGGCGGCGGGCTGGGGGGCGGCCTGACCGCCTAGGGGCGCGGCCTGGGCGTCGCCGTGGCGGAGGGTCTCGGGCAGGTGGCCCGGCTCTATCATGCCGCCGGGGCAGAGCACCACCGCGTATTCCAGGGCGTTGATAAGCTCGCGCACGTTGCCCGGCCAGTGGTAGGCCAGCATCAGGTCCATGGCCGCCCGGTCCACCCCCGAGATATCCTTGCCGCTACGCTCAAGGATGCGCTTGAGGAAAGCTTCGACCAACAGGGGCACGTCCTGGCGGCGTTCGCGCAGGGCCGGGGTGCGGATGGGCACCACGGCCACGCGGTAGTAGAGGTCCTCCCTGAAGAGGCCCTGGGCCACCAATTCCTTCAGGTCGCGGTGGGTGGCCGCGATGATGCGCACATCCACGGGGATGGGCCTTATGTCGCCCACCCGCTCGACGACCTTTTCTTGGAGCACCCTGAGGAGCTTCACCTGGGTGGCGGGGGGCAGGTCGCCCACCTCGTCCAGGAGGAAGTCGCCGCCCTTGGCCGCCTCGAAGCGGCCCATGCGGTTGGCGTCGGCCCCGGTGAAGGCCCCCTTCACGTGGCCGAACAGCTCGCTTTCCAGGACGTTCTCGTTGAGCGAGGCGCAGTTCACCTTGATCAGCGGGCCTTCCTTGCGCCGCCCCAGACGGTGCAGGGCCTCGGCCACCATCTCCTTGCCCGTGCCGCTCTCGCCGGTGATGAGCACCGGGGCATCGGAGTCGGCTGCGCTCTCGATGAGGTTGAACAGGCGCAGCATGGCCGGGGAGCGCCCCACCATGCCCTGGAACACCTCGTCCATGCCCATCTGGCGGCGCAGGCTGACCAGCTCCCGCTCCCGGGCCACCGCCTCGCTGAGGTCGGTGAGGGTCTCCACCCCGCCCATGGCCTCGCCTTTTTGCCCCTGGATCAGCGCCGCGTTCTTGAGCACGTACAGGGGAGAGCCGTCCTTTTTGCGCAGGGTGCAGCGGCAGCGCTGGATGGCCCCCTTCTTGAACAGGTCGCATTGCAGCACGCCCTGGGAGTCGTGGGGATAGCTGCAGGAGTCGCACTCCAGCAGGGTGCAGGGGCTGCCCACTAGCTCGGAGGATCTGTAGCCGGTGAGTTGCTCAAAGGCGGGGTTCACGCTGACGATGAGGCCGCTGGGGTCCACCACCATCAGCCCGTCCTGCATGGTGTTTATCACCGTGCGCCAATACTGGTTGTACTCGTCCTGGCCGTGGTTTTCGGGCATGGCTCTCCTCGTTCAGGCTGGCAACGTTTGTTAATAGAAATCTTAACATTCGTTGCGATTTGGGTAAACCAGGATAAACGCCGTCCAAGGCAATAAATAGGCAACTTGCCGTACCTAATGAATAAAAAGCGTTGCGCCGTTTTTGGCACCGCTCTTGCTCTACCAAGGGCCAACCCATGGAGGTTTGGCCCATGCCCAAAGCCGAAGACAACTTCCCCGTAACCGCCCGCATAGACACTAGGGGCCTGAGCGCCGCCTGGTCGATTCTCTGCGCCGAGCGGGCGGTGGAAGAGCTGGAGCCGGGGCAGGTGCTGGAGGTGAGCATCAGCGATCCCCAGTTGGCCATAGACCTCCCGCGCATCCTGCACCAGCGGGGCAACGCCCTGATGGCCACCCGCGACAGCGGCCAAGGCCTTCGCCTGTACGTGCGGCGCGGCGATGGGGAACCAAAGGTCAATTCGATACCTAAGTCTTAGGAGGAAGATCATGTCTCAGTTGCTCAGCCAAGTTCCCGACGCCGCTTCCAGCGTGGACGCCCGCGGCAGCGCCTGCCCCGGCCCCTTGCTCGAGGCCAAAAAAGCCATCGCTAGCGTGATGGTGGGCGAGGTCCTCGAGATACTCTCCAACGACCCCGGCACCAAGGACGACATCCCCATCTGGGCCACCAAGGTAGGCCACGCGTATCTGGGCCACGCCGAAGCCGACGGTTACGAACGCATCTTCGTTCGCCGCCAGAAGTAATGCCATGGACGCGTGCGCCGGAAAATATCCCATCCTGATCCTGGCCACCGAGGACTGCTCCTATCCCGGAGCCAACTCGGTGGGCCAGGCCCACCAGAACTACCCAGACAACACCTACATCATCCGCACCCCCACTCCGGCCCTGTTCCCCGAGAAGTTCTATCTGGACTGCTTTGCCAAGGGCGTCGGCGGCATCATCATCATGTCCTGCGGAGTGGAGTGCCCCTATGAGGGAGCCTATCCGGCCCTGGCCAAGCGGGTCAACGGCATCTACGCCTTGATGAAAAAGCAGGGCCTGGACATCAGGCGGCTGCGCCCGACCGCGATCTGCACGGTTTGCAACCGCGCCTTTATCAAAGAGGTGAATCTGATGAACCAGGTGGTGGCCGAACTGGGAGCCCCGGGCAGCGAGGCGCGGGCGGCCTGATCCGCCGGAAAGGTAAGTTGAGATGCCAAACGGCGACACCCAAAAATTCGACAGCCTGGTGCTGGGCGGCGGTATAGCCGGGCTGGCCGCGGCCCTGGACCTGGCCGACGCCGGTTACCGGGTGGCCGTGGTGGAACAGGGCGCCACCATCGGCGGCAAGATGATCCGCCTGTCCAAGGTGTTCCCCACCCTGGACTGCGCCAGTTGCATCACCACCTCCAAGATGGCGGCGGCGGCTCACCACCCCAACATCACCCTGTTCACCATGTGCCGCCTGGAAGAGGCCCAGCGGGTGGACGGCCAGGTGCGTGCGCGCGTGGCCCAAATGCCCCGCTACGTGGACCCGGCCAAGTGCATCGGTTGCCGCCAGTGCGAGTACGAGTGCCCGGTGATGGTGCCCGACCAGGAGCAGGGCGGCTTCACCGCCCGCAAGGCCATCTACATCCCCTTTTCCAACGCCATCCCCCAACTGGCCCTCATCGACCGCGAGCACTGCATGATGTGTGGCAAGTGCTCCCAGGTATGCCCCACCGGCGCGGTGGATCAGCTTCAGGTGGAACAGGAGTTCGTCATCGAGGCCGACACCATGGTGCTGGCCACCGGCTTCGAGCTGATGACCGACTTTCCGGCCCGGGCCTACGGCAACCCCGGTTTGGGGGACAACGTGATCTCTTCCTTGCAGATGGAGCGCCTGCTGGCCCCGCACGGCCCCTACATGCGGGCGCTGCGGCCCGGGGACGGCAAGGAGCCCGAGTCCATCGCCTTTATCCAGTGCGCGGGCAGCCGCGATCTGCAACTGGGCAAGCCCTATTGCTCACGGGTGTGCTGCATGTACGCCATCAAGCAGGCCATGCTGCTTTCGGGCGCGCTGCCCCTGGCCGACCTGACCATCTATTACATGGACATCCGGGCCTTCGGCAAAAACTACGAGCAGTTTTACAACAACGCCAAGGCCATGGGCGTGGAGTTCGTCAAGGCCAAGCCCATAATCGCGGGCAACAACCAGGGTGGCTCGGTGGTGCTGCGCTACGAGGACCAGGAGGGCGGCTCCGGCGCCAAGACCCGTGAGCACGACTTGGTGGTGCTGTCCCTGGCCATGCTGCCCGCTTTTGCCCCCGAGGAGATAGTGCCGGTTAGCTCGGCCACCGACGGCTTCCTCAAGGTGCCCCAGCCCAAGCTGGCCCCCACCCTCACCGATATGGAGGGGGTGTTCACCTGCGGCGCGGCGGCCGGGCCCAAGGACATCGTGGACAGCATCGCCGAGGCGGGCGCGGCGGCCATGGGCGCGGCCAAGTATCTGGCGGCCCGGCGCGGCGGCCAGGCGGCCTGAGCCAAGGAGAGATGAGTATGAGCAAGCTAAACAACGGCCAGGAGCCGCCCAAGATCGGGGTCTACGTCTGTCACTGCGGAGGCAACATCTCCGACCACGTGGACGTGGCCTCGGTGGTGGAGCAGGCAGGCGGTCTGGCCAACGTGACCGTGGCCCGGGACAACAGCTTCATGTGCTCCGACCCGGGCCAGGAGTTGATCATCGAGGACATCACCTCGGGCAAGGTCAACCGCATCGTGGTGGCCTCCTGCGCCCCGGCCCTGCACGAGACCACCTTCCGGGGGGCCATCGCCCTGGCCGGTATGAATCCCTATCTCTACGAGCACGCCAACATCCGCGAGCAGGTTTCCTGGGTGCATCACGGCCCCGGCGCCACGGGCAAGGCCACCGCCCTGGTGGCCGCCGCGGTGGGCAAGGCGGGCGAGCTGGAGGCCCTGGAGCCCATCCGGGTGGAAGCCGAGGCCCACGCCACGGTGCTGGGCGGCGGGGTGGCGGGCATGAGCGCCGCCCGCGACCTGGCCGCCCAGGGCCTCCGGGTGGCCTTGGTGGAAAAAAGCCCCTTCCTGGGCGGGCAGGTGGCCCAACTGGACAAGACCTTCCCCAGCGGCGAGGCCGCCGGGGAGGTGCTCAGCGCACTGGCCGCCCAGGTGCTGGCAGACCAGCGCATCACCGTCTACACCTGCGCCGAGCTGAGCGAGTACTCGGGCTACGTGGGCAGCTTCAAAATAAAGATCCGGCGCACCGCGCCCAGCGGCGCGGACCTGGAGCGCCTGGCCCTGGTCAAGGACGCCCAGCCCGGCACCTTCGTGCCCTGCGTGGGAGTGGCCGCCGGGCCGGTGCCCGGCGAGGCCGAGGAGGTGGCCCTGGTTAGCGGAGCCATTGTCTTGGCTACCGGCTTTGAGCACTACACCCCTCCCATGGGCGAGTACGGCTACGGCCAGATGCCCGAGGTGATCACCCTGCCCGAGCTGATCCGGCTCATGGCCGACGAGTCGGCCACCGGCGAGCAATTGGTGGTGAACGGCAAGACCATAAACAATCTGGCCTTGATCCACTGCGTGGGCAGCCGCCAGATTCCGGGGGTTCACCAACCGGGGCCGGACGGCAAGCTGAACCAGCACTGCTCCCGGGTGTGCTGCACCGCCACCCTGCAGGCGGCCTGCGAGCTGCGCGAGAAATTCCCCGAGACCAACGTGTTCGAGCTGTACCGCGACATCCGCACCTATGGCCGGGGGCACGAAGACTACTACCTGAACGCCGGGCGGTCCGGGGTGATCTTCGCCCGCTTTACGCCCGAGGCCCCGCCGGTGGTGACCCAGGGCGGCGAGGACAGCGCCCTGACCGTGACCGTGCCGGACAAGCTTTTGGCCGGACAGGAGCTGGCCATCGGGGTGGACCTGGTGGTCTTGGCCGTGGGCATGGAGCCCCGGGACAACCAGGCCCTGGTGGAAAAGATGAAGCTGCCGGTGGGCGCGGACCGCTTCCTGCTGGAGGTGCACCCCAAGCTGCGCCCGGTGGAGCTGCCCGCCGCGGGCATCTACCTGGCCGGGGCCTGCCAGGCCCCCATGGACACCGCCGAGGCGGCTAACGCGGCTGGCGCGGCGGCGGCCAAGGCCGGGGCCATACTGAGCGCCGGTTTCGTGGAGCTGGACCCATTCGTGGCCGAGGTAGACGAGAGCAAGTGCGTGGGCAGCGGGGCCTGTGTTCAGGCCTGCCTGGCTGACGAGGCCATCGAAATGGTCGACACCCCGGCCAGCAAGAGGGCCCGGGTCAATCCCGCCCTGTGCATGGGCTGCGGGGTGTGCGTGGCCGCCTGCGAGCAAGGGGCCATCGAGCTGTCCGGTTGGACCCTGGGCCAATACGAGGCCATGGTGGACGCCATCGTGGCCCAGGCCCTGCGCCAAGGAGCGTGAGCATGCAAGACACCGAACGCAAAGAGGCCCTGAAGCGGCTCAAGCAGGAGCGCAAGGAGGCCATCAAGGTCAACGCGGCCCTGGCCAATCAACAAAAGAAGGACCTGGGCCGCATCAAAGAGCGCCTGGCCCAGGGCCCGGCCACTACCCTGGAGGTGGCCCAGGATCTGGGTATGCCGCCTAAAGAGGCCCTGTGGTACCTGGCGGCCATGCGCAAATACGGCATGGTGATGGAGGCCGCCAAGAGCGGCGACTACTTCACCTATGAACTGGTTCCCCAGGATTCCGCCGCCTGCTGACACGCGACGGCGCTCAAACGAAACACAATAGAAAGGCTTCATACCATGTCTGAGAAAACCGAAAAGATCGTCTACATCTCCACCAACGGCGGCGAAAACCCGGAGAAAGCCACCTTGCCCTTCGTGCTGGCCAACGCGGCGTTGGCCATGGAGGTGGAGGCGGTGGTGGCCCTGCAAGGCCCGGCGGTGACCCTGGCCAAGGGCGACTGCCTGAACCACGTATTCGCCGCCGGCCTGCCGCCCTTGAAAGACCTGGTCAAGAGCTTCCTGGAGCAGGGCGGGCGTCTCATGGTCTGCGTGCCCTGCATCCGCGAGCGCAAGATCGACGAGGCCGACCTCATCGAGGGCTCCGAGCTAATGGCCGCGGCCAAGCTCACCCAGGAGATTCTCTCGGCCAACGCCACCCTGGTTTACTAGAGACGAGCAAAGCGCGTGGAGGAGCCCTCATGGCGGAATTCCCCTTTCTGGAAGTAAACGAGGCCATCCGGCTATACGGCGGCGAGGACTTGAACGCCTGCATGCAGTGCGGCTTGTGCGCCTCGGTCTGCCCTTGGCGGGAAGTGGAGAGCCCCTTTTTCGCCCGCCAGATGATCCGCATGGGACAGCTCGGCCTGGAGGGCTACGAGTCCGACGAGGTGCTCTTCGGCTGCACCACCTGCGGCAAGTGCGTGATCAACTGCCCCCGCGAGGTGGACATCATCGGCATCATGCGGGCCATGCGCTCCATGGTGAGCGAGGCGGGCATCCGGCCCGAGACCCTCAAGGCGGCCAGCGGCTCCTGCCACGCCAACGGCAACCCCTGGTCCGGCAAGCGGGAAGACCGCCTGGCCTGGGCCAAGGGGCTCAATGTGCCCAAGTACGGCCCGGATACCGAGTATCTCTTGTTCGTGTGCTGCACCTCCTGCTACGACCAGCGCAGCCAAAATATCGCCCGCAGCCTGGTGAAGCTCTTGGACGCGGCCGGAGTTTCCTACGGGATCATCGGCCAGGAGGAGAGCTGCTGCGGCGAGAGCATGCGCAAGAGCGGCGACGAGGAGCTGTTCCAGAAACTGGCCCAGTCCAACATCGCGCTGTTCAACCGCGAGGGGGTCAAGAAGATCATCACCACCAGCCCCCACTGCCTCAAGACCTTTGTGAGCGAATACCCCGAACTGGGCGGCGAGTACGAGGTGGTGCACTCCAGCCAGCTCTTGGCTCATCTGGCCGCCGAGGGCAAGCTGAAGCTCTCGGGCACGGATGGCCGCAAGGTGGCCTTCCACGACCCCTGCTATCTGGGCCGCCACAGCAACGTCTTTTCCGAGCCCCGTGAGCTTTTGCAATCCGCCGGAGCCGAGGTGGTGCCCATGGCGCGGGAGGAGGCGTTTTCCCTATGCTGCGGCGGCGGGGGGGGCCGGGTGTGGATGGAGACTCCCCAGGAGCAGCGCTTCAGCGTGCTCAGGGTGCGGGAAGCGGCCCAGGCCGGAGCCGAGGTGCTGGCCACCTCTTGCCCCTACTGCATCTCCCTGTTGGAGGACAGCCGCAAGACCGAGGGCCTGGACGACTCCCTGGAAGTCCTGGAGGTCAGCGAGTTGCTGGCCCGGGACCTTACCTGAGACGCCCCGACTAAACCGCGCAACCATGACTGGAGAAAATCATGGCCAACCCTGATTTCAGCAATGCGGCCATCGTGGCCTGCGGCACCCTGAGCCCAGAGCTTAATCACCTAAAGGCCGAGGGCTGGCTCAACGCGGGCAAGATCATCTACACCACCCCCGGCCTGCACCAGAACTGCCCCGAGCTGGAGCGCCAACTCAACGAGGCGGTGCAGAGGGCCGCCCAGGACTATGAGCGGGTGATCGTGGTGTACGGCGGCAAGTATTGCTATGTAAACGCGGCCGAGCCCACCCGCACCATGGCCAAGGTAATCGAGGAGCTGGGCCTCAAGGTGGTGCGGGTTCAGGCCACTCACTGCATGGACATGGTGGCCTCGGAGGCCGAGCGCGACGAGTTGGCCGCGGGCGAGAAGGTGTGGTGGATGACCCCCGGCTGGGTGAAGTACCGCCACAAGGTCTTTGAAGGCTGGGACCAGGGCATCGCCAACGAGAACTTCCCTCGCCACACCGGTGGGGCCAGGGTGCTGGACGGGGTGGGCCTGTGCGAGGAGTACCTCAACGAGAAGCCCGAGGAGATCCTGGACTACTCGGACTGGATGGGCATCCCCCTGATGGGAGTGCCGGTGAGCCTGGACCGCTTGAAGAAGCTTTTGGCCGACGCCCTGGAGCAGTGAGCCGCAAGCAAGACTCCGCGCCAAGCAGGGCCCGTCCTCGCCGTGATGGCGGGGGCGGGTTCGGGGTGTTTGTAAAAGGCCAGTCCCAAAAGGAGCATTGCCGCGAACACCGCCAAGGTGACCGCGCTGATCATCGCCGGGGTCAGGCGTTTCAGGACGCTGACCAACAGCAGCCTCCCAGGACTTGGGCACAAAACGGGTAGCACCTCACTACAAATGGACCTAAATGCAGGGATAACGTTAGAAGAGGCCGATCTATAACCTTGCGGCTATCACGAACCTTGCTAAGCTTGCACCTAGATTTTCCGCGAACCGCAGTCGCCCTAAAAACCGGCAGAAGCGAGGGAGCATAGATGAAACTTGCATTTCTAGGAATGGGGACCATGGGTGGGCCCATGGCGGCCAATTTGTTGAAGGCCGGGCACCAAGTGACCGTTTACAATCGTAGCCGCGAGAGGGAGGAGCCGCTGGCCGCCATGGGCGCCGTCCGCGCTGCTTCTCCCCGTGAGGCCGCCTCCGGGGCGGAGGTGGTGTTTCTGTGCGTGTCCGACACCCCCGACGTTGAGCATATCCTTCTGGGGCCGAACGGTGTGATCGAGGGGGCAAAACCTGGGACCGTGGTGGCGGACATGTCCACCATCAGCCCGGCCGCCACCCGGAGCTTTGCCGCCGCCTTGGCGGAAAAGGGAATCGCCATGATCGACGCCCCCGTTTCCGGCGGCTCGGAGGGCGCGGTGAATGGCACCCTGGCCATCATGGTGGGCGGAGACGAGGCCGTGGTGGAAAAGGTGATGCCGGCCTTCCAGGCCATGGGCAAGTCAATCACCCACGTGGGGCCCATCGGTGCGGGGCAAATGACTAAGGCCATCAATCAGGTTATTTTGGCGGGCTATTACTTCGCCACTGGGGAAGGCATCGCCCTGGGCTTGAAGGCGGGCCTTGACGTTAAAAAAGTGGTGCAGGCCATAAGCGGGGGGGCGGCCGCCTCATGGGTCCTGTCCAACCGGGCCGACAACATGATCGACAACACCTATCCCCTGGGCTTCCGGGTTCGCTTGCACCAAAAGGATTTGCGCATCGCCCTGGAAGCCGCGTCTGAAATCGGCGTGGCCATGCCCGTGGCCGCCATGGTGTCCCAGTTTGAGAACAGCTTGCTTGTGCACGGTTATGGCGACGAGGACGTGTCGGCCCTGGCCCGGATACTGCGGGAGTCCGCCGGACTGGAGTAGGTGCGACAAACGCGCCACTAGTGCCTCAACGCGGCGGCGATCAACCTCCGGGGCTTTACCGAGGCTGGTCGCCGCCGCCTGTTGCACAGCCTGGAGCCGGACCGGCATGGGCCACATGGTGCGGCATCCCCAATAATTCGCGTTTTGAATAAATCGCAAGGCACCGGCTACCAGCACCGGGATCGCCTAACGGCACGAAACTGGGGACGCAGCCCAGGACGACCCGGCCCCTCGCGCCGGAGACGGGCCAAGGAAATTTGCACCATCCCCGCCACCGCGAGCCGGTGCCGCAGTCATCTCGGATAAGTTTAGCAACAATTACAGTAAGTAACGCCTAAGCAATGCAGGGTCGACCAGGTCAGCTCCGGGCATACCGCCGGCCTATGGATGGGCCCAGGCATTGACCTTGCCGCAAATACCTACCAAGCCATGTCCCCGTGCGGCAAACCCGATTGAAATGGCGAAATGATATCGGAATGCGAAATAACGGTTGACGCCACGCCGCCCGAAATGCTACTAAATCGATTTAGTAAAACGATTTAATAAACCGCTTTAGATAGACCGGTTTAATTGAAGGCCTGACGGACCCGGTCAGGCCCTCCTGGCCAAGATGCCAGGTTTTACCAATTATGTCTGCCCGTTAGGTTGGATCAATGCCCAAAAAGGCAAAACAGGTGACGATCAAGGACATAGCGCGCATCGCCGAGGTGTCCGCTTCCACCGTCTCCCTGGTGCTTAACAACAAAAAGGGCATCGGCAAGGAAACCAGGTACCGCATTCTTCGGATAGCAAAAGAGCTAAATTATACCCCCAACCTATTGGCCCGCTCCCTGGCCAAACAGCACACCGACATAATCGCCGTGACCATCCTCCAGACCCGCAACGCCCTGTTCATGGAGATCGCCGCCGGGGTGGAAGAGGTCCTCAAGGATCGCGGCTATTCCATGAACATGGTTTCCACCTTTGACGACCCCGACCTGGAGACCAAGGAGTTGGCCAGCGCCCGGGCCCGGGGCGTGGATGGGTTTTTGGTCTCCTCGGCTTTGCTGGAGAGCCCGGGCATCCGCCTGTTGGTGGAGGACCAGGTGCCCCTGGTTTCGGTGCTGCGCCGGGTGCCGGGGCTGGCCAATCTCAACTACGCCATGGAGGACAGCTTCAAGGGAGGCTACCTCGCGGCCGAGCACCTCATCAAACTGGGCCACAAGCGCATCGCCATCTTGAAGGGCCATTCTTGGACCACCACGGGCAGCGGACGGCTGGATGGCGCTATTGACGCCATGAAAGAGCACCGTATTCCCGTCAACGAAAAATTGATAATTCCGGGGAACTTTTCCAAGGAACCCGCCTACTTGTCAACCTTGGCCATGTTCAAGGGACTTTCGGAAAAGGAGATGCCCACCGCCATTTACGCCTGCAACGACGACATGGCCATGGGCGCCTACGAAGCCATCCTGGACAGCGGCCTGCGGGTTCCCGAAGACATCGCCTTGGTGGGCTTCAATAACGCGGCCTACACCTCCCTGCAAACCGTGAGCCTGACCACTATCGACGTGCAGGCCCACGAAATGGGCCGCTTGGGGGCGGAGCGGCTCATCGACATGATTAACCGGAAGAGGGGCTACGGCAAGCCTCTCCAGGTAGTCATGGAGCCGAAACTAATCGTACGCAAGAGCTGTGGATATCAGGCTGGCGCCGTGGCCTCTTCATGAGAGCGCCGCTAATTTCGGCCTAAGGCTCGGGGCCGTTTAAAAGGATTTGG
>Ga0180016_100078_pt1 | contig 44064 bp, 34 predicted proteins | sample KR46_M_MetaG_FD_129673 | JGI IMG/M metagenome (GOLD analysis project Ga0180016, IMG submission 129673) | Groundwater microbial communities from the Olkiluoto Island deep subsurface site, Finland - KR46_M_MetaG | ecosystem: Environmental > Aquatic > Deep subsurface > Groundwater | place: Finland... | reverse complement strand
CCCCCAGTCACGCATGGCGCCCCGGACTGCACACGCCACGCTCCAGCGGTTGAAGACCCGTACCGGGGGAACGGTGCTGAAAGGGATCATTACCGGCGAAATCACTCGCAGCCCTTGCGGCATGTTCTGCCCATTGCCGGACGCCGTCCACGAGGTGACCTTTCCACCGCCCTCTTCACGTCGTAAACCGTCAGGCGCGGCAGCCTCATGCCTATGGTGTTGACCCAGAGAATCCTGTTGCGGGGGAGAAAATGCTGCATGATATGCTGGCAGCTGAAGGGATGGCGGCCCCAGTCGTCGGAAAAGACGACAAAATCCCTGCCTTCTGAGATTTTTGTCATACATGCACCTCGCTATCTGCCCGCAGCCCTGCGCGACGTCTGAGGCCCGACACGGTTGAAGAAGCACTTTGCTCTATCTCACGGATCGTGCCGGACGATTCCTCCGCTGGCCGCATCCTGATCGATACCGCCTGCAGTGCTGTCACTAGGGCCAGGAAGTACAACAGCACCGGAGAGTATGCATGGGACAGGAAGACCGACGAGACACAATACCCGTAAAATCCGACTTCTAGACCTGCAGCCGTGGCCCCAAGGAAAGGGGATAGATTAAATGGTCCCGTCGATTTCTGGAGCCTGCGCAGGCCGACGATGCTCTTGGCCAGTATCAGCAGAAATACGATCAGGCCTGCAAAGCCGAGTTCCACTCCGATCTGCAGGTACGAGTTGTGGGAAACGCTCCATTTCCAGCCCCGCTCTCCCGCATGGATGAGACCTTCGGCGACATTGTACTGCCCCATGCCTGCACCAATCAGTGGGTTGTCGACCATGAGCCCCACCCCCCGCTTCCAGAGCTCGATTCGTCCGACCCCCGACTGGTAGTTGTAGTCGTTTTCATCGAGGATGGTGCCCATCCTCTCCCAGTACTCCGGCCCGGCAAAGCTCATGGCAACAACCCCGACAAATGCGGCGAGGAGAAAAATCTTCAGCTTGTGCTGCCTTTCCTTGAGCAAGATAAACGTCAAGATAGACACAATCGCGACAAAACCACCGCGGGATGCGGTACTGATCACCACGACGATCATCAGCCCCATGAGCACGAAACAGCACCCCTTGAGAAACGTCCCTCCGGATCTCGAAAGATAGAAGGTTAAGGGGATGAAGCAGTTCATGACATATGCGAGATCATTGGCATCATAGGTACTTGAAACTTGCAGGCGTCCTCCAGCGTTGCCCAGCAGGCCCAGGACGGCAAGCAGGAACACCGAGAGCACCCCCGCCCAGACCATGAATGCGATGTCCCGTTCATTCTTTATGACGTGCAAAAAAACGAAAAAGGCGAATACGCTCTTGACGTAGGTATTCGCGATAAAGTCCCAACTCCCTCCCGGCCAGACACTGAAAGGCACGGTGAACAGGGCCAGGCACAGGATCACGAGGACCAGCTTCGGCTGAGGCAGGATGCGCATCTTGAAGCCGAGTTCTTTGAGGTCGAGAGTCGAGACGAGCACCAGGGCGTTCAGAACCATTGCCACGAGACCCAGACGCAGGGGCACGAGAAAGGGAAACAGCTCCTGTATCCGGCCGATGAGGACAAAGACGAGCAGTCCCGCAGCCAGAAGAGGCACGCGCACCCCCGAACCCGCACGAAGGCGAATGCTCCCGCCTTCGCCCTGCTGCGCAACCTGAGAGGACATGGAGATTTTATGCATCGATACGTTCCAGTATGTTCGCAAGCAGGGAGGCCTGATTGCGTCGCTCGAAGACGCCCGCGTCGCAGACGTACTTCAGTGCTCTGTTGAGATGGTCGTCATGCAGGAGGAGCAGAGCCTTCCTGATGCCTTCGACATCGTCCGGATCCACCGTCAGCCCGCAGCCCATGGACCCAATCAAGCTTGCCGTTGCTCCGGGCTGAGCTAGGGCCAGGATGGGCCGGCCCGCGGCCATGTATTCGTATGTTTTGGCCGGTATCTGAAAGGGCTGGTTCGGTGCGAGCAGCAGCAGCACGCTCGACTCGCACATAATCTCAAGGGCGCGCGCATAGCACACCTTACCCGTAATGTTCACCACATCTTCAAGCCCGTTCTGCTCAATCATCGCCCTGACCGGGGAACCTGAGGCGTTCTCCGTGTCACCGACGAAGCGGACCTCGACGTCATGGGAGGACAAGTTCTTGTCCCGCATGAAGAGGGACACAGCCCGCAGGAAATTCTGCGGGTTGCGCTGCAGGTAGAATGTCCCGACGTACGCTATGGAAAACGTTTTCCCGGACTGTGCGCACGAAACGGTGGAAAAGTCTGAGGAGTCGAACCCGTTGTGCACCACGTGGACGTGCTCCGGGGCCAGAAAGGAATGCTCGCGTAGCAGGGCGGACCGGAAAAAATCGTTGGTCGTGATGACGCAGGCAGCGTGACGAAGCATGCGGACCATCAGAGCCTTTTCATAGTCCAGGAGCCGCCGGGGCTTGAAAGTCCGCCGATTTGAATCATGTTTCAGGAGCCATGGGTCCCTAAAGTCAATGGTCATTTTTGTTCCCGTCAGTCTGGAGAGCAAAAAAGCCAGAAGGATGGAACTGTTGGGTGGGGCCGAGACCACGATGAGCGATATGCGGTTACGCCAGACGAGATTGAGTCCTCGGACCAACCCCGGCATGAGCCAGTAAAGTTTGTCATCGGGGAACCAGTTCAGGCTGACCAGCCATCGCTTCAACACATCCCCCGAGTCGCGGCCCGGATTCCCCTGCGACCCGGTATTTTCCGGAATCGTCGCCGTTGCGTTTGCCTTGCCGGCGCGGAACGCCTCGCGCACATCAATCAGGAACTGCAGCGGGGTCCGCCAGAACGGAGTTCGTTCAACGACCACCTCGCCCAAATCCTTCAGCCGCTCCCGATCAAGGGAAGGATAATACTGCTCACGCACCGTCAAGACGAAGGGCTCCCAGTCGTGTACGGGCAGATACTTGGCGAATTTCTGCGTCCGCAACGCCCCCACGGCGGCATCCGGGGGGAAATGGTACGATACGAAAAGGACTTTTCGGCTCATGGCAGATCAGTCCTAAACGCAAAAATACCAAATGGGGATGTGTTGTTTCCGGAAAAAAAAGTCATTGCCGCTCCATAATGCTGTACGAATTCAAAAGTGCAAAATTTTTGAAGATCATATGGAATCCTGTACAGCTTGTGGCTTCTCATAGCCATGCAGCCTGAGCCTTTCACCTGCAACTCGTTCGATAGCATCTATATCAGACAGCGAAAGTACCTTCATGCTTTGTGGATTCATGTTCGTGACTTGCGAATTATATTGATGAATACTTCTTATTTTTGATATCATTTCTTCGTTGATTGGGTCTTCTTCGAGAAAATCTGTGATCGCACGCATCGTATCATAAGGTCTTTCGGCAAAATTTTCGTAATAAACAGAAATATGTCTGGATAATCCGGTCCGCTGCATATCGAACATTTCATCCGAAACGACCCACTGCCGAGCACACATTTCGATCGGGTATGTGTCGAATCGGGCTTTCCAACGCCGCATATTCGCATTCTTTCGGATTCCTGCGGATACGGCGTACCCGTTGCGGATGATATGAATGAAGTAGGCCGGACTGAAATGTCTTTCCAGAAATCCCAGTCGGGTCATGTTCGAAATGGACTTTTCCGCAAGCACAGGAGTTCCCCGATCGAACCACAGGGACCAGTGCCTCTTGGCCCGTCTGGCGCGCCAAGACTCTTCATCCGGCGGGATGGACAACTGGTCCACGCACTCGCTCCACATTCTGGGCCAGCCCAGGTGTTCCGGCACGGGAAGTGTGTCCGTGAGCAAGGATCCCTCGTTGGGCATGCCCCCTATGCGCGGGTGGTCGCGCAGGAGGGAAGCCAGGATAGTTGTGCCGGAATCGTAGCACCCGACGACAAAAACCCATTTCTCGGGAGAAAGTTCCCGGCCGAAATAAGACAGGCCCTTGAGCAAGTGACGGTTCATGGCCAGCGCAAGGAGGGCGTTACGCGGCAGATCTCGGGAAATCGAAAAGTGGTCCGTGAACATATGTACTTCTCCGTTCACTCCGGCACGCCGTCCGAGTGATGGTTTATCTTCAATTGCGGCGCGGATCCCATGTCGCGTAGGCTTGCCCTGCGGCAAGGCGGACAAGTCCGACCAGCGCGGCCAGATGAAGCATGATAAACATCGAAAGGACCCGCAGCAGACCCGTGTCACGTCTCCAACCGGCCAGAGCGAACGCATAGAAAGACAATTGCAGCAGCAGTGCCGCCTGGTATCCCCAACCGACGTTCCACAGTACCACGTTGGAGACGAACAGCGCGCCCATGAACGGCAGGGTCAGCCAGCGCAACACCTTGTGGGACATGAGAGCCCAGAAATACCCCGTCCGTCCTGCAGCAAGAATTCCGCCCACCTGGGTAAGGACGATGAGCCAGGACTGCGCCATGATGCGGGTCTGACGCCTCAACTCGCATCCTGCGCCACCGTCGAGGATCTCTGAACACCGGGCCTCCAGGTCTTGGATGGCTCGAAACCCCCTGCGCACCACCTGCATCGGATGCAGAAGGTCATTGATGTATTCGGGCGGGAGCGGTTCGTAGAGTTCCCGGCGCAGGGCGTAGATGGCACCGTCGGCCCCGACGATGGATACGGTCGCGCTCTCCATTTCCTTGATAAAATCTTCATAGCGACGGTATGCCCCCCCAGTGTTTTCAGCGCGCCCACTGCCATCCAAGTACTGCGACCGGCCGCTCACGAGGCCGACCTCGCGCGAAGAAAAATGCGAGACAAGCCGGCGCACGGCGTCAGGCTCGAACATGGAATTGGCGTCCGTAAAAACCAAAATCTCGCCCTGAGCCTCCAAGGCTCCCCGGTTGAGGGCCAGGGTCTTTCCGCCCCGTTCTTCCTGAACCAGCAGGCGCACCCGATTCGAAGCCAATGAACGGACAATCTCCTCTGTCTGATCCGAACATCCGTCTGAAATGACCAGCAACTCGATGCAATCAGGGTAGTCTAGTTGCAGAAAATTCTCGATCTTCAGGCGGATGACCTGCTCTTCATTATATACGGACAAAAGCACGCTCACCGTGGGAGTGTAGTTCTTGTCGCGCTGTGCCTTTCGCCCCCACAAAGCCGCTGCCAGCCGGACAATCACCGGATAGCCGATAAAAGCATAAAGGAGAGTGAGCAGAGAAAACCAGAACAGGAAGGTCATACCTTGTTCTCCATGATGGTGTGCCTGGAGCAACCGGGTAACCAATCCGCTATGTTGTCCGCCTTCTTAAAAATTTCCTTCAAAACAGCTGTCATGGCCATCATATCGGCATCCTCTACAAAACTGTGTGTGGGCAGGGTCAGAAGGTTATTGGCCAGCAGGGCAGACACAGGACAACTTCCCGATCCGACGATGTGCGGCTTCAGGGTCGCGATGTCCTGCAACGCCAGCGGATACGATCGGACAACACCAAGTTCCGGAATTTCAGGCACGCGTCCGTGAGGCCACGCCCCTTTCTGGGGCAAGAGCGGGAGGCGCAGAAAGACCGGCTCTGCTTGCGGCAGCGGGCGAATAGCGCATACTTCATCGAGCTTATCGAGCCTGGACAGAAGAGAAGCGGCAACTTTCCTGCGACCGTCGTTCAAAGCATCAAGACGCTGCAGGACACTCCCCGCCAAACCTGCACGCCAGTGGTCCAAACTCTCCACCCGGAAAACCGGATCAAAGATGGAGACCCCTATGTTCAAAAAAGGCAGAGACGCGGGCAGCCAGTATGCCCTGGGGCGGAGCATGGCCAGAAGCATGAGCGACTCAATTACGTGTTTGGTGTTGAATCCGACCGGCTCCGGCACCAAGGCGGTCAGACCCTCGGCTACGTCGTCTCGATCTGTGAGCACGATCCCGCCATCCACCGCCGTCATGTTCTTGCCCCGGCTGAGGCTGAAAAGCCCCACATCGCCCATGGTCCCGGCCAATTTTCCGTTTATGCTCGCCCCCATGGCCTGAGCCGCGTCGTCGAACAGCTGCGCCCCGTGCTGCCGGCACATTTCCCTCAAGGATCGCAGATCGAGCGGATAGCCGAAGAGATGGCAGGCCACCACGCACAGCGTCCTGGAGTTCAGGGATTTTTCCAGGCTGGCCAGATCCGGAGTCAGGGTCTCGGGGTGCAGGTCGTAGAGGCTGATCTTGAGGCCCGCATTGACCACGGCCGAAGGCACGGAAAATGACGTGAAGGCCGGCAAGAGTACCTCGTCCCGTTCGGGGTTCAATGCTCGCAGGGCTTGCAAACCCGCCGACAACCCGGCGCGGCCCGAGGTCGAAAAAAAAACATGGCGCACCTTGAACCTGACCTGGAGTTTCTGCCGCAGTGTCTCCAAGGTTTCTCGTCCAACGCGCCAGCCGAGAAGCCCGGCCATTATGTCGTGGGGTACAAGGGGAGCGGCGCTGGGCGGGAGCATCCTGAATCGTTGGGGCATCATGGGATGCACCTCACGATCCCAGGTCCAAGGACGCGGGTCAGAGCCAGGGGCAGATGTTGCCAAGCGGTGATGGCCAGGGAATATTTGGGATTTTGGTTGGTCAAATCCGGCAGGCTCTGCCCGGGAGGGAGGATATAGTGCCATTGCAGGCCTTCGGGCCTCGCTCCCCACTGCTCCTTGAACTTGAAGGTCCCGGCGCCCAAGGTGGACCTGCCCAGATCAAAGCGCGCAAGGCCCAGGGAGACCCCGTGGCGAATGGCTTCCCAGTACATCAGATTGTTGGGGCAAAGCCCGTTATGTTCACGGATGGATGAGGCCCAGGGGATTTCCAGGGTGTCTCCGTGCCAGTAGAGAAGCCCGGCAGCAATGGGCCGGCCCTGGAGGCGCACCGAAATGATCCTGGTATTGTTCGGCATCCCGGCCAGGACATTGGCAAAAAAAGATTTCGCATAAACCGGAGTGCCCAGGTCGCGCATGTTGCGCACAAACACCCCGTAAAAATCATCCAGCAGCTCCCGGCCGCCCCAGACGACCTCAAGGCCCGCTTTTTGCGCCTTGCGAATCTGGTTGCGCAACTTGGCGTTAAAGCCTGTCCACATCTCCTCTTCGCCTTGAACCAAGGGCAGAACCATGGCCACCTTGTGCCGCTTCGCAGGCAGATCAAGCTGCACGGCATCCGTGTGGCGCAGCTCGACATGTCGTGCCCCAACCTTGCCGCGCAGTTCCTCGGCGGCTTCCAGAAGAGCCATAGCTGAATCCTGGTCCCGGCACAGTAGACCGCCATAAGACACAAAGGGCAGGGACACCAAAAAATTACCGAAAAGAAGGCTGCGCATGTGCACCAGAGGCAGGATCCCAGTCATTATGCCATTTGTCCTGGCAGCCAGAAAATGGGTTTCATGCCCGAAACTGCGCTCCAGAATAGCCCGCCAGGCATGACTGTAATATCCCGCCGCGCACGGCATGGATGCGACAAACCGATCCCAGTCCGCTGCCGCGCCCTGAAAAGTTTCCGTACACACGCTCATGGCTGCAAAGCCTCCAGGCTGGCCTCACGTCCGCTTTCATCGCCGTTTCTCCCATCCAGCCCGAGCACCCTGGCCATGGTGTCAAAGCGCAACTCGCTCAGAAGACTGCGGACCTTGTCTTCCGTCGTGTCCAGATTGAGATAGTGCCGGAACCGGGACCTTAGCCCAGCCTTGATCCGCGGCTGATCGGGGTCCAGCTCCCAGGGGTGGAAATACAGAACTACGGGCTGCTTATCTGCGGAATTGATGCTGCGCATCCCCCACAGCACAATTCCGGCGGGGAGAAGTCGCAGATAGCCGCCTCCGGCGATGGGCAGGATAATCCTGCGGCCCGCGAAGTTCACCGCCAGAGTGGTCAGGGGAAATTCACGGATGCTGCCGCCGGGGCGAACGATGTCGTACGGAAATCGCTGGGAGCCCGGGATGCCGTAATTGTCGTGGACAATGGGAAAGATGCTCGAATCATAGGTGAAGCCCTCCTCGATGAGGATGTCCAGAGCCCACATGGAGTTGCTGGTGATGGAATAGCTCGGAGCGCGGTAGCCAAGGACAGGGACGCCGGTCAGGTCTTCGAGCAGGGCCTTGCACCTGCGCACGTCGGCACGGAAAGCATCAGGCTGCAGATTGTAGACGAGGTCATGGCCATAGCCGTGGCAGGCCACTTCGTGACCGCCGTTTGCAATGGCCCGCACAACACCCGGATAGTGCTCCGCCACCCAACCCAGGACGAAGAATGTGCCTGACAGGGAAAATTCGGCGAGCAAGTCCAGTACCCTCCTGGTGTTGTTCTCGACCCGGGACGGATAGACCATCCAATCCTGTCGCTTCACAACGCCGTCAAAGGCCGTGACTTGAAAATAATCTTCCACATCTATGGTCAAGGCGTTTCTCATGCATCCCCGTTCATCGTTACAGATCCTTCGTGCCGCAAGCCTCTGTCGTCATCATCTTCACGTCCCTCTCCCGCCAGCCCCTAGAATGTCATCGTAATCTGCACTCCGACCCGGTTCACCTGATATTCTTCCTCTTCGTTATCCGATGAGGAATCCTTGAAACGATACCAGCAGCCAAGTCTCACGCGTTCGCTCAGGGCATAGTTCAGTCCGATATTTGCGTACCACCGGCGAGTGTCGTCATCCGAGCGATCCTGAAAATCGTGACTCAGCCCCATGGTGGCGGTCAGGCGCGGGCTCAATTCATGGGACAGGTTCATTCCCAGCAGCGTTCTGCGCACCTCCTCTCCGTCCCCGCCTTCATCGCTCCTGTCTTCGTACTCTTCGAGCGTGGAGAACACGCTGGCCGTGGTCCGCGACCAGGTCTTGGTCAGCCGCAGGGTGCCGAACATGCGCTCATAGGTCTCGCCCGTGTCCGGATCGTCCTCGAAGGAGACGCCCGTGCCGAGGTGCAGGAGCACGGCCCCAAAATCATGATCCAGCCCCGCATCCCAGAACAGGCTTGAAGAACTGGTGTCGCGATCCCGGTAGCGGGTATACTGAGGACCGGCCTTCAGGTACACGACGCCGTTTTCGGCGTAGGCGTACCGGCCGCCGAGATAGAAGATGTTGCGGTCCAGAGTCTCGTCTTCCCAGAGCTCGTGGGTGTAGGAGTAGCCGCTGAGCAGGGAGGTCCGTCCGGAAAGCTCATATTCCGCGTCCGCAAATCCCCGATGGATGTTCTTGGAGTCCCGGTCATCCTCGTCGTACCAGATGTTGGTGAAGGCGTAGCCGACCTTGGCCTGGGCGCGCTCCCCGAAACGCGGGGTGATGTAGGGAGAAAAAATGAAGGTGTTCTGCTGCAACTGGTCGATGGTCGAGTCCTCTTCCAAGGCCTCGCCACGTGTCCGATCCTGGTTGACCAGGCGGTATGTGTCGCGGACGTCCAGGAACAAAAATCCTTCCCAGGCTTCCAGCAGGCCATGGATCATGGCGTCGTGATTGAATTCCTGATCCCGGGTTCCGTACGCGTAATGACTCCACGCCCCCCGGTAGCTCGTCTCCAAGAGAGTGCGCGCGCCCTCGTGTTTGTAGCTCAAGCCCGGGCGGACGGTTGTCACGAAATCGTCTTTGCCGTGGCGCTCTTCCCTTGTGTTGTCGTTGTATTCTTCGCTCACGCTTAAAGATGCCGTCCACTCGGGTTCTGCCCAGGCAGGGGACACGGCGCTCATCAGAAAAAAGGCTGCAATCAGATAGTTTTTCATGGTGCGGTCTCACGTTGAAGTGCGGAATTAAAATGGCCCGTTAGGTCCCAAGGCCGGTTTCAATCAGTTCCCCCACAGATAATTCCAGATGCTTCTCATGGCCCCGTTGCGCTTCTTCACATCGACCTCGACCGGCAGGGGATCGAGTTGCTGTACGATTTCACTGCGCAGCTGTTGCTGCATCGATCGCAACTCCCGGATTTTGGCATCCATGGACTTTTCCAGACCATCCACCCGCTCCTGCATGTCGAGCATGGCCGCATGGTCCCAGACGGGCATGAATTCCAGTTCCTCGATACGCTTGTTCATGGACCCGATGACGCTCAAAATCTTGGACTGCGCGGCCGCATTTCGGGCCACGTCAGGGAGGTCCCGTTTCTCTTCAGGCCGCGCAATCGCCGCAGCGACCTCCGATTTTTCAGACGGCTCGGGGTTCCAGTACTGAGCCTCAAAGGACAGATCCGCTGCCAGTTCGTGAATTGCACTTCCCTCTATGTTCCTGGTCTGGGAGGAATACGCATCGATCATGATGTAATCGCAGAGGATGTTGACAAGCCGTGGAATGCCGCGACTGTATGTAGCGATGGCCTCTACGGCATCATCGTCAAAGACCAGAGCCGTCTTGTTGCCAGCCTTCTCCAGACGGAAAAGAATGTACTCACGAACCTCCGCTGCGCTCAGAGGCTGCAAATGGCAGCTGATCTGGATGCGCTGCCGCAACTGCAGGAGGCCAGGTCGGGCCAGGATTTCGCGCAACTCCGGCTGACCGACGAGAATGATCTGCAGGAGCTTGTCCCGGTCCGTCTCCAGGTTGGAGAGCATGCGCACCTCTTCCAGGATTTCGGCGGACAGATTCTGGGCCTCGTCGATAATCAGCACAGCCTGGTGGCGCTGGGCGTATTGCTCGATGAGAAAATCGTTCAGGTCCCGCAGCAGCGTGGCCTTGTCCCGACCTTCCGTATCCAGCCCGAAATCACCGTTGATCTGCATGAGGAGTTGCAGAGAATCGACACGGGTGTTGAACACCTTGGCCAGAACGCTATCGCGCAACTGAGACCGGATCATGTTGCGGATCAGGGTCGTCTTCCCCGAACCCACTTCGCCGGTCAGGAGAATGAACCCCGCCCGCTCCTTGATTCCATGGGTCAGATAGGTCAGCGCCCGCTTGTGAGCCCGACTTGGATACAGAAAGTCGGGGTTGGGAAGAAGATCGAAGGGTTTCTCACGTAACCCGAAGAATGCTGTGTACACGGGACAAGCTACTCCGCGTAATAGTAGGACGTCCTGCTTTGCAGGCGAGCCCCGTTGTAAACAATACCCAAAACCTTGTGATCCAGGGCTTCAATGGCCTCCTCGATCTGATCCAGGCTTGGCATCCCCTCTTTCACGACCAGAATCACCCCGTCGACGATGCTGGCGATGGACCGCGTCTCGGCAAAGGGCAATGCTGGCGGGGTGTCGACAATAATGTAGCGGTCCCCGTAGCGTATCTTCAGTTCCCGAAACAGACTGCGCATGGCGTCGGAAGAGAACAGCTCCACGGGATTGGGGGTAGGGGTGCCCGCAGGCAGGACCGAGAGCTTGCCGATCCCCGTCTTGACCAGCAGTTCTCCCACGTCCAGGCCTTCGCGCATGCAATCCGAGAGCCCCTTGCCCGCGCCCAGACCGAGGTATTTGTGCACGACGGGCCGCCGCAGGTCGGCATCGACGAGCAGAACCGTGTGATCGTATTCGCCCGCAAGACTTACGGCCAGATTGATTGCGGTCATGCTCTTGCCCTCTCCCGCGACGGAACTGGTCACGGCAATGAGGTTGTCGAAACGTTCGCGTTTCGTCATCTTGACCAGCGCCTCCTTCAACTTGCGATACTCCTCCGCCATGGGCGACAAAGGCGCGTTGATGACCACCATGGTCTCCTCGGCCAAGCGAGCCCCGCCGACGCTGGTCGACTCGCCCATGGGCTCCCGGACAATACCGGCCACTGCGGCCCTGTTTCCCTTGCTCTGCACCCCGGCTTGCATCCCGGCCGCTTTGGCCAGTGCGTCCTCGATTCTGCTCATTGGTTTTACGTATCCTCTCGTATTCAGGTTTCCGGGCTACAGCCAAGGACCGAGCGCACGGGTAATCATTGCGTCGATGGGTGATTGGCCCAGGGCCTCCATGATAACGACGGTCACCAGCAGAAGAAAATAGAGCGCCGCACCGGACAGGAAAATACGGTCCCCTCTCACGCGGAGCCTCTCCTCCTTTGGCTTGGGAATGGCTGGCAGAACGGCCAGCACCCGCTGGTTGAGTGTCCGCAGGTCGGACAGGCTCTCCACCGATCCGCGCATAATGTACGGCACCATGATGACGGCTATGCCGATCCCGATTCCGGCCAGGGCCGACAAAAGCATGATCGGCACGCGTTTGGGACTGACCGCGGTGTCGGGCATGACAGCCGGATCCACGACCCGAAAGTTCATGGACTTGTTTTCCATCTCCATTTGTTTGGAAACCTCTGACTGGCCGTAGCGGGTCACGAGCTGACTGTAGATCAGGGTCTCGTTTTCCTTCTTGCGCAAGAGCTCGTTCAGCCCCGTGCGGAGCGCGGGAATCCGGCGCAGAAGCGCTGTCTTTTCATCAATGGTCGCAAGCCCGGCCGTCTCCTGAAGCGTGGCGGCATCGATCTCGGCCTGGATCAGGGTTTTGGCCGCGCCCCCCGAATTCCCTGTCATTCCGCCCGCCGGACTGCTTTTCACCGCACTTATCTGGCCCTGCAGCCGGACCACCTTTGGATGCTGGTCCGTATAGGCCGTCATAAGGGCTGCCAATTGGCGCTCCATGTCGGTCAGGTGCGTGGACCGGCCCGATCCGGAGGGCATGAGCTGCAACCTGGTCTCAAGCTCAAGCCTGCGCGCCCGAATGGCCTCCAGCTTTCTCTCGGCATCGGCTATCTCGAAACGGATGGTGGTCTCGTCCGTCGCCAGTTGGAGGCCATGCTCGGCCTTGTACTGATTGATCTCCTCCTCCACCGCGTCGAGGCGTTTCTTGAAGCTCTCTATCTGGTCGGATAAAAAGCGGGTCGCTTCGAGGGATTCGTCCCGCTTGGAGGCCGTATTCGACTCGATGTAGACTTGGGTGATCGTGTTGACGAAATCGCGGGCATAGCGCGGGTCGCTGTCCAGAAAGGAGATGAAGAAGATGCCCCGCTTTTCGTCCAGCCTGATGGAAATTCGCTTTCGCAAATCCGTGATGTATGCCTCCCGTTCCATATCAGAAGAAAACTCGACATCCTTATCCATGATGCGCATCACCTTTAAGAGCGTTTCCCGGCTCAGCATGGCCACGCCCAGAACCTTGATCTTGGCCTCCATGGACGGAGTGGTGGCAATGCCCTTGACCAATTCGCTGATAACGCTCTGTTCGATGAAAACCGTGGACTGCGCCTCGTATTTCTTGGGCAGGACATAGCTGATCACAACACCCAGGGTCATGACCAGCAGAGCCACGACGACCACGACACGTTTATGCTGCAGGAAGATCCTCGCATACCTTTCAAATTGCTGATAGAGTTCATGATTCATGTGTGGCTCTGCTCCTGCGGCTTAAAAAAAGCTTTCCGCGGCAATAATGTAGTCCCCGCGACGCAAGACCACATTCTGGGACAGATCGCGGCCCTCGGCCAAATCCTGGGCCCGGACATTGATCCGCGTCTCAGCCCCGTTCTCCCGCCGAACCACGGTCGTGTCGTTCTTCTTGGCGAATTTGTTGAATCCTCCACACGCCAGCAGAGCATCGAGCACTGTCATCCCGTCCTTGTAAGGCAACGCCTGGGGCGTGTTCACGGCACCGACGACATAGACATACGGTTCAGGCAGCGCCGGAAAGACAATGATGTCGTTGTTGCGAAGGACAAGGTCCTGCTTTAAGTCGCCGCTGCGCAGCAGAAGGTCGAAGTCCCTCTCCACCTGGACTCCGTCGCGCATGACATGGGCTCCATGCAGGTCGGCCCGGGCCAAATCCATGCCCGCCAAGAGATGCAGAAGCGAGGTCTTCTGCTTTAAGGGGTAGACGCCTGTGACAACGCCCCCGCCGATGATGTAAACTTTGCTGTTCTCGATGCCGACCATGGACACCGTGACCATAGGATCCTTGACCAGAGCCGAAAGACGCCCGGCGATCTCCTTCTGCAGGGCCACGGGGGGCAAACCCTCGGCCATGAGCTCTCCGGCTCCGGGAAGGGAGATGCGGCCGTCGGGACGAACGAGGGCGGGAACCGTCAGATCCGGCTCGCCCCACACGAAGACATGCACGCTGTCTCCCGCGCCGATGATGTAATCGCTGGCGAACCCTGTCCCACCAAGAAGCATCGCACCGAAAATCAGCACAGCAACTTTGGCCATGAAACATTTTTTCCACATAATGGATACAACTCCGGTATCAGGAAACATCTCTACCTCCCTTTTCCAAGCAATACGACTTTAAATGTTTTGAGAACAATATATATATCAAGTATAATTGATATATTTTTAATGTAATACATGTCATATCTAAGCTTTTCAATTGCATCATCTACCGTTGATCCATACGGATAGAGAACTTGCGCCCACCCTGTCAGCCCCGGCTTCACGTAATGACGCTCCGAATAGTATGGAATCACTTCCTTCAGCTCACTTACGAACTCAGGGCGTTCCGGTCTGGGACCGACCAGGCTCATGTCGCCTTTGAGAATGTTGAGCAGTTGCGGAATCTCGTCCATACGGGAACGGCGCAGGAAGTTGCCGACCATGGTTATGCGCGGATCGTCCTTCTGGGACCAGACGGCTCCGGTACCTGCTTCGGCGTCCTCGCGCATGGTGCGGAACTTCATGAGCACAAAGGGCCTGTCGCCCCTGCCGACCCGGACCTGCCGAAACAGCGTGGGGCCGGGGGTGTCCAGTTTGATGGCGAGCGCGATGAGCGGCAGGAGCGGCGACAGGCAGATCAGACCGACGCTGGCGGCGCTCAGGTCAAAGACGCGCTTGCACAGGCGCAGCATCCAGTTCACCTTGAACCCATGGCTGAATATGAACCAGCTGGGTGAAATGTTCTCGATGAGCAGCTTTTGCGTTGCGCTTTCATAAAATGAGGGGGCGTCCACGACCTCGATCCCCGCCATCTTGCAGTTAAGGAGCTCCTCCACCGGGAAAAAACCCCGCCGCTCGGCCAGGGCGACCACGACCTTGTCGGCCCCGAAATTCTGGGCCAGGCGCAACAACCTGCCGATCCTGTCAGGAGCTTCTTCCTGGCCGCCCTCTTCTTCCGCCGGGGGAAAAACCGTCGAAGTGCAGCGGACCCTGCCCAGCATGACATAGCTCTCCCGGTTGGCGTGCATGAACTCCTCCATCTGCTCGGCCAGAGGACCGTCGCCGACGATAAGCACACGCTTGAGCACCCCGGGGATGACCCGGCGATACTTGGCGAACAGAAATTCGGCGGACTTGAGCCCGGCAAAGACGCCAAGCCCCAGCACGACAAGGCGGATCTCGCTTCCGAGCACACCCGACGACCTGTCCACGACATAAAGGGTCGCCATGCTCAGCGAGGTCGCCACGGCTTGATAATACAAGGCTCTCGGCGCCCTCGGCCTGCGGCCTGTGAACCAGAAGACCGACCAGACCGCGACCGATGGCAGGATTGTGATGAGCAGAACACTGCTGGCTCCGCGCACGAATTCGAAGTCCCCGGACAGTGATGCGATGGACGGTGCGAGGATGGCCAGGGACGCGCTGAGGGCCAGCAACGCCCAGACGATGTCGTGGGCAAGATTTCGAAATATCAATTGAGCCATACTTCCTCCCTACTTCCCGCTCAAGGAGCGCAGTAGTTTTTCGGCGTCCTCGCGTTCGGCGAAATCGGTCTCGGCCAGAGCCACTTCAAGCGTTGCTCTGGCTTCGTCCGTTCGGCCCAGTTCGGCCTGGGCCAAGCCCTGATGATAAAGGATCCCGGGATTGCCCGGAGCAAGAAGCAAGGCCCGCGCGAGTACATCCAGGGCCTCTTCTGAGCGATTGTTGCGGATCAGGGCGTAACCGAGCGTGTCGAGGATGGCGGGGTCGCTGCTGGCGAGAACAAAAGCCGCCATGGCAAGATTCACGGCCTGGGCACTTTTCGTCTTGTCATCGGCCCAGATCATGGCCAGATTATTGAGGGCCGGAACGTGGTCGTGCCTGGCCTGGACGGCCTGGAGATACATCCTGGCGGCTTCGTCATTTTTGCCAAGCAGCTGCAAGGCCATGCCCTTTCCGGTCAGGGCATGGGCGTTGGCGGGGGAATTCGTCAAAACCTGATCAAAGGTGGCCAGCGCCTTCTGCGCCTCCCGGCCACGCAGCTGGAACTCGCCCAGCACGACGCCGACCTGGTCGTCCGTGGGCTCCAGTGCCCATCCTTTGACCAGTACGCTTTCGGCTTCAGCCCGATTCTTGCGCATCTCAAGGATGTTCGCCAACGGCAGGCATGACTGGGCCTTGTCCGGCCTAAGCTGCATCAGGCGTCGGGCGCTTTCCTCGGCCTTGTCCAGATCCCCGGCAGCCACCCACGCCCGCATCCGCTCCACCGTCCCGCCATAGAGGTCGAGCTGCTCAAGCCGGCCGTACAAGGTCATGGCCTTGTCCATTTCCTTGCGTGCGACATGCAGCTTGGCCATGGCCTGGACAATGACCATATTCTCGGGTTGCTGGACTCGCTCCTGCTCCAGAACCGCCAGGGCCTCGTCGCTCTTGCCGTTTCGCTGCAGGAAACTCGAAAGCATCAGAATCGCCCCTGTGTCCTTGGTGGAACGAGCCTTTTCGAGCCGGACCTGGGCCTCGTCGAGCTTGCCCTGTTTCTCAAGGACCGCCGCCGAGGCAATCAGGGCTCGCAAATCGTTCGGAGCAAAGCCCAGAGCCAGATCATACTGCGTCACGGCCTCATCGAGCTTGTTCTGGAAGAGTTTGGCGATGGCGCCGTGATAATAGGTCTGCAGAAAAGCGGGATCTGCGCCACGCGCCTTGGCCAGATACTCCTCGGCCTCCTCAGCGTTCTTGCGTCCCAATGAAGCCTTGGCCAGGGCGTTGTAGAGAACGGCGTCATTCATGCTCCCGTTCAGGCCTTCGGTCAGCACGGCCAAGGCCTCGTCCAGCCGACCATTTCTGAAATAATACGTGTGCAGGGCCATGCGCGCATCAACGCCCTCGGGCGAAATTTTGATCGCGCTCAACAGATCGTCCTCTCCGCTGCGGTCCCCCAGGGAGAGCTTGAGCAGCGCCGTCTTGAGCAGCAATCCGTAATGGGATGGCGCCAGCCCCATGGCCAGGTTGAATTCGGCCAGCGCCTCATGAGCTTTGCCCTGCATCAGCAGGGCGTCGGCTTTCAGGACATGTCCGCGAAAATCTTCCGGGCTGCCGTCGATCAGCTTATCCGCCACAACCATCGCTTCCGGTCCACGACCCTGACGCAGGAAAATCTCGCCCTGCATGATCCTGGCCTGCACAAAACCGGGGCTGTAATCGAGCACGGTCTGGAATTGGGTCACCGCCAGCTCCAGATTTTCGAGATTGTAATAGACAAGACCCAACAGATAGTATGTTTCCAGATCCGGCGTGATGCGCAGGGATTTGCCAAGGTACGTTGCGGCCTCGTCGAATTTGCCCTCACGGAAGAGATACAGCCCCATGAGCCGGTGCCCTTCGGCACTTTCAGGGTAATCTCTCAACATGGCCTCAGCCGAAGTTTTGACCTTGTCCCCTTCGCCCTTGTTCATGAGGAGGCTGCCTTCCTTGTAGCGGGCAAAAAGATCGGAAGGGTAGATGGAAGAGATGCGCGAATACGCATCAAGCATGGCTTCGGGATTCTTCCCCTGAGCCTCAAGCTGCGCCAGGGCGTGCAGACCCGTCCTGTTTTCGGGATCCTCGGTCAGCACCTCGTCAAGCATTGTGCGAGCCGCAGCCCTGTCCCCCTGACCCATAAGAATCTGGACCAGGCCAAGCTTGGCCGAAATCCGCCCGGGCTCGACGGCCAGAGCTTTGTTCAGGTGCGCCCGGGCGCTGGCGGGATCTCCGGAAATCGTGGCCGATATGGCCAACTGCTCCAGGGCGGCGGCATCATCCGGATGCTTCTTCAAATAGTCCATCAGCAAGGGCACGGCCAAGGCTGGCTTGTTCTGGAAGTTGGCGATCCGCCCCAGCTGGAAATTCACTCGTTCGTCATAGGGACTCTGAAGCAGGACTTTCTGGAATTCCTTCTCGGCCTGATCCATCTTGCCTGTCTCGATATAGGCCAGCCCAAGGTTGAAACGCGCCGCGACGAAATTTGGATTCTTCTCCAGGGCGTTCTTGTAGTGGACAATCGCCCCGTTATAGTTGCCCTGCTTAAACAGCGACTCTCCCTCGGTATTGAGGGATTCACTGGTATGTCCTTTGCAACCCGCAAGCCCAACACAGAGCATGAGCGCAACCGCGTATACCGTACATCTGATCATTCTTCCTCCGTCGAACGATCCATTTGAAGAGCGGATCGCTCCGTATGCTGAAATAATGCGCCCTGGTCCGGACTGAGGAGTCAGTCCCGAACAAATCGACCGCGCCCGACCGTCAGGCTTCGTGAAAAATCCGATGCGCAGGACAACGCGACCACTCGTCTTTCAAAGCGTCGGGAACATCTCGCCCCGCCCGCCCGCTTGGCCGACGCCGATGATGTCCTTGCGGAAAATCACCCTGGCCGCCTCATCAGAGGCATGCCCGACAGGTATCCTTCGCGCCTGTCGAGCCCCCTAAAGCAAGTTCAATGCCCGGAGGAGAGTTTCCTGTTTTTATTTAATTTATTACATGAATTCGATAAGATAGTGAACAAAAAGAGACGTCGGCAGGGGCACTGGATCGCGCAAAAGCGTTGCACGCAGCAGAAGTGTTGCATCAACATGTAACAGACATCAAATCTCTATTTTTATCTCCATATGTTGTCAGACGACGCAAGCCAAAAATGGAGTCAAGTGTTAAAAATATCTAAATATACTGTCGAAAAAATTTACATATGACAGAATTAATCCGGAATAACTCGCATAACAGCCATCAACGATTACTGTTGCATCAATTTTTTTTCATCTCTTCCAACATATCATTGACACTTCGGACAATATCCCTGAAAAAACGCACCATATGGAGGAGGCGATCTGAAACAATCAAAAATCAGTGAGTGTCGATCATGCATGTCCGCACCCTGTTCCCGAAATATTTCCTTCTCTGCTCGATCCTTGTCTGGGGTTTTGCCAACCCGGCCATTCAGGCCCACGCCCAGCCTTCAGGCCGGGAACTGGCCCAACTGGTCCATGACCGCTATGTGGGCGACGACTCCGTCTCCCAGCAAACCATGGAACTCATTCCGGCCGTGGGGCAAAAGCGCGTTCGCCAGTTGAACATTTCCGTTTTGGAAAAAAACGGCGCGCGCTCGATCCTGCTTCGTTTCATATCCCCTGCGGATATCCAGGGGACAGGCTTTCTGGCCGTTGAGGACGGACAGGGGGGAACGGCCCAATTCCTGTATCTGCCGGCCCTGAACAGAACCCGACGCATCGTGGCAGGACAGAAGAGCCGCAGCTTCGTGAACACCGATTTCACTTACGAAGACATGGAGCGCAGGCCCGTTGATGACTCCGAACACACCATTGTGGGCGAGGAATCACTGAACAACGTACGCTGCTGGATCATGGAGAGCCGCCCCAAAACCGGCACAACCTCCCAGTACACCCTGGTTAGATCCTGGGTAGCACAGGATATGCTTCTGCCTTTGCGGGCGGATTTTTTTGCCGGCGGCGAGAACCCGATCAAACGCTTCTCCGTGCTCCAACTGGAAAACATCCAGAACATCTGGACCGAGACCAAAGTGATCATGGAAGACCTTGCGTCCGGTCATAAAACAGCCCTGGAGACTACAAATATCCAATACAATACAGGCATCTCAGACAGCATATTTACACAACAGGCTCTCGAGCGCTGGTAACGTTAAATCATGTACATACGTACAAATTGAAGAGCGGTTCCGGGAGATTTGATACCTATGAAAATTCGAAAAAAAAGGCTGTCCTCATCGTGCACATGGGCGCACCGCCAACCTGGATCGACGCTGCCGCCATTTCTGCACGCCGCCCTGCTGTTCATGTCGCTCCTCTTCCCGATCCTGGCCTTTGCGAACCCGCCCACCCTGGTCTCCTCTTTTGATTTAAATCCGGCAGAGTCGCCGCAAACCGTGGGCATTCTTCTGTCCGGGGCACCTCAAAATGTGGACTCTTTTGTTTTGGACAACCCCACGCGTCTGGTGCTCGACATCACCGAGGCGCGGCTTTTTGGCCCGGCGGCCACTCTTCCCGCGCAGCACCCGTTAATCCTTCGCGTTCGCGCGGCGCAGTTCAACCCAACAACCGTGCGGGTAGTCCTGGACTTGAAACGCAACGTGACGCACCGGATCGACACGCTTCCCCCAAACGCGGAACACGCCGCACACAGGATCATGGTCAGCCTGGCCCCGACGAACACGGCAACGCAATCCCCGGAGCCCACTCTTTCCGCCCCGCCATCGCAGGCCGTCGAGCCAGGCACCGGAGTGGTTCATCCGGCATATACAGTGGCCCAGGCAGGCACAGGCGGCGCTGCTGACAATAAAATACTGTTCTTTGGAGACTCCAAAGCTCCAGACGAGAACCAGGAAGAGCCATCACCCTGGGGGCAACTCGAAATTTCGGGATTTGTCCTCGCAAAAATCGCGCAGGAGATGCATGAATCAGGAGGCTCCGAGCAGGCGCGAAACTTCCGCAACACGGTCAGGCTTGAAGGAAAATGGACTCCGCCTTTGCCCGGCAACGATTCCGCAGCCGTCCCCGGCGCATCGACCACCTTTCTTTTGGCCTCGCTGCAGTCCGACTACCTCTGGTTTGGTCCAGAACATTCAACGGACGACTATGACCTGAACCTTTATGAAGGCTATCTCTCCCACGCCACCCCCGACTGGGACCTGCGCCTGGGCAGACAGATCGTGCGCTGGGGCAAGACGGACCAGGTCAGCCCCGCTGACAACATCAACCCGCAGGACCTGCGCGAATTCTTCATCCCGGAACTCGAAGACCGCAAGATTCCCAATTGGATGGCCAGAATTCGCCTGTTCCCCGGCGACTTCACCCTCGAAGGCATCTTCATCCCCTTTTTCGAGGAAAACGAATTCGACTACTCCGGGACCACCTGGGCGCTTCTGGGCAATCAGCCGAGCGATCTGCGGATCAAGGAATCAACGCCCGGCAAGGGACTGGACAATGCCGACCTGGGCCTGCGTACCTCTGCGACCCTGGGGGGATGGGACCTGGCGGCGAGCTACCTGTACGCGACGGAAAAATCGCCCCGCCTGCGCTTTGAGCCAGCCAATCCCGCAGGGCCGACCCTGCATGCCGACTACCACAGGCAACACATCTGGGCCGTGGAGTTTGAAACCACTGCGGACAAGTTCGGGTTTCGGGGCGAAGGAGCCTATTTCGACAAACAGAGCCTGCACACAGAGTCCCTCAATTCCGTGGCCAAGCCCGTAACCCACTCTGTCATCGGGGTGGATTATCTGGGCGAACAGGACTGGTACGCGAACGTGCAGCTCTCGCACCAGCACGTCTTCGACTACGAATCCGACATCCTGTACCTGCGGCGTGACAATTTTTACCTCAGCGGCGAGATCAACCGCGAGTTCTGGCGGGGAAACGCCATGCTGAAGCTGCGCTATGCCCTGGACTTAAACGATGGAGGCTCGTTTCTGACCCCGGAAGCCATCTTGAGCTACTACAAAAACCTCGAACTCATCTTGGGAGCAAACGTCTTTTTCGGCCCGGAGGATTCCCTGTTCGGACGCTACCGGGACAATGACCAGATCTTTTGCAAAGCCAAATACTATTTTTAAAAAAATTCCACTCCACCCGCGCCGCGACCATCAGGGACAAGCAGACAACTTGAGCCCCGGCAGCTTGCGACGGAGATATTCGCCGACAAGAGCGCCTCGCATCCTTGGCTCCATCGAACCAAGGTTGGCGACTCTTTTGCGGGCAACGCACAAAAGCACATTCGTCTGGAGATATAATGACACTGGAAAGACATCGATGGCTTAACTTTACAAACTCAATCTCACGAGAAAATGAATGCCTTCAGCAAACCGAGGAGATTGATTATCTGTTTAAGGTTGCCGATTCAGCATGCGAATTGCTTGAATCATACCATCTTTTGTATCACGAATATGTAAACGCAGGATACGCGCGAGAAAACAAAAACGAAATATTAGTTACAAAACACCATTTACATCCCAAAACAACTGTCCTTTTGGCCAAATCCGAAAGCAGCGTAATATCCACCGCGACACTTGTCCCCGACTCCAACCAGTTCGGCCTGCCCATGGATGACCTGTATGGCAAGGAACTGGGGTCACTGCGCAGGCAGCGGCGCAAGGTGGTGGAAGTGTGCTCCCTGGCGTCCAGCACGCAGAGATTTTCGAGAAGCGGCATTCAGAATTTCACCAGACTGCTCTTCCTGTATTGCGTATTTCAGGACGTCGACGACGTCTGCGTGATGGTCAACCCGAAGCATGTCCCCATTTACAAGAGGCTCTGCGAACTGGAACTCTTCGGAGCCGAGAAACACTATCACAAGGTCAACGCCCCGGCCGTAGCGCTTCGCGCGGACGTTGCCGCCGTAAGGGAGCGACTCGGCAGCAATGGTCTCTTGAACTCGTACCGCAACACGCTTGACTCGCATTACCAGTCCCTGCGGATCGCCCTCTGCGAACGGATCACCGGCGTCTTCAAAGACCAACATTTCCCCCGGTTCCGCCCCAACCCCCTGGACACGAGCCTGATCAACCACATCCTGTCCGACATCATCGAGGACCTGCAGGATCTTTCCCTGGAATGCAAAATCCTGCTCCGGAGTTCGTATCCCGGCCTGCAGATCTGAACCGCCCAAAACGGGTTCAGGCATGGCATATGCAGTGAACATTTGCGTCTCTTTAAGCGCCGCTGCCAGGAGGATACACCATAGCGAGCAGAGCCGCTCTTTCGCCGCCAAGGCCGTGACGCGCGCCGCGTCGGCTTTCCCTCTTATTTTCGTGCTCGCGAATATGGAGACCCCATGACCGATCTCTCCGAAAATACGCGCCAGGATCGCCGAAGATCCGTCCGACTTCGCCGCTCCGCCATGCTGAGGGCCAAGCTCGATGAAATAGACCGACCAAACATCAAGATTGCGGAAGCCCGCGATGAGTGGGCTCAGTCTTTTGCCCTCGTCTACAGAGAATACCTTGACTCGGGGTACATCCAGCAGCCGCACCCTTCGGGGATGCACTTAAACGTTTACAATCTCCTGCCGGCGACCTGCGTCTTCATTTTCAGAACCTATGTCACGGTCATATCCACCCTGACCCAGATCTTCGACAGCGAACTCTTCGGCCTGCCCATGGACGCGCTGTATCGTCCTGAACTCGATGCACTGCGTTCCAAGGGAAGAAAGATCACCGAGCTATCGGCCTTGGCTACACCCAGGGAAACACGCTGGTGCAATCTCATGGTATTTTTGTCAAAGGCCATGTTTGAATATTCGATGATGAACAACATCGACGACATATGCATCATGGTCAACCCGAAGCACCTCAATTTTTACAAAACAATGTTTCTGTTCGAGGAATTCGGAGAAGAGCGTTTCTACCCGGGAGTGGGCGCTCCGGCAGTCGCCTTGCGCATCAATATGGAGCACATTGAAGACAAGGCATCGGAAAAATACAAGGATTTTGAAGTGGATGACAATATCCATGAGTTCTTCTATAAAATGAAAAGCACCTTGGTGGAATTGAACAACGGCTGGACGTTCTATGAAAAAAGGCCTCCCATGAATGAAGAGGATGCACGGTTCTTCTTCGACACCCGACAGGAAATTTGCAAAAATCTGTCCCCGCGCCAAATGGAGCATCTGACGCGTCTGTATCCGTTCCTTGGAAGCATCCCCGCATTCCCCATGCACCCGGACCATCCATGAAACACATCGCCAGTCTGGTCACCCGCTTCCCCATTCTCTGCTTCGTGCTGGCCCTGTGTCTGGCCGCCCCGTTCCTGATCCAGCTCCCCGGCATCCAGACCGTGGACAATGTGGATTACTTCACCGTCGAGGACGATCCGGACGTCGCCTTTTATCAAAGCATCAAGGATACCTTCGGAGACGACGAATTCTTCGTTATCGCCTTTTCGAGTCCGGACCTGTTCACCTCCCCCCGCTTGCACATGATCGCGGCCATCACGCAGGAGCTGGAAACCATTCCTGAAGTTCGGGAGGTGCAGAGCCTGGCCAATGTGGACTACATCCACGGCGAGGAGGAATATTTCGAAGTCCGCCCCTTCCTGGAGCGCATCCCGGAAGACGCCCCGGGCCTCGGTATCCTGCGGAAGCAGGCGCTGGACAACCCGCTGTATGTCGGCAACCTCATCTCTGCCGACGGTGAGACCACTGCCCTGGTGGTCTTTCCCAAAGCGCACGACGCTGAGGATGGGAGCTTTCGCAAAAGGCTCCTTGACCAGACCGAGGCGGTGCTTTCCAAACACGAAGAGCTCGCCGGCCGGTTCCATCTGGCCGGGTGGACCGTGACCAACCTCAGTCTCAGCCAGTACATGAAGTCGGATGTGGCCGTGTTCATCCCGGTGACCTACCTGTTCATCACCCTGACGATCTGGCTTTTTTTCCGCAATATACGCCTGACCCTGCTGGCCCTCGCTAACATCTCCGTTTGTACGGGGGCGACCATGGGACTCTTTCCCCTGCTCGGCATTACCCTGAACAACGTGACCACCATCGTCCCGCCACTCGTCATGGCCCTGGCCCTGGCCGATTCCGTGCATATTTTCGCCCATTTGGACAAAAAACTGCTGGATAATGACCGCTCCCCCGCCAAGGCCCTGGAGATCATCCTGCAACGGGTCATCACCCCCTGCTTCCTGACCAGTGTGACCACGGCCGTTGGCTTCATCTCCCTTACCGTGAGCGACATCCCGCCCATCAAAGAATTCGGGTATGTCGCTTCGGTAGGAATGATCTTCGAGTTTCTGTTTTCCTTCTTGCTGCTGCCGCCGCTCATGCTCATGTGCAAGCCCGAAACCATATACTCCGACCAGCGCCAGGAAGTCGGCATGAGCGCCTTTCTGAACCGCCTCTCCACTTTCGTGCAGAACCACGCCCGAGCCATTACCGCCGTCGTCGCACTCCTGGTCCTGGGCGCGGTGTGGGCAGCCTCGACGATCCGGGTCGAGACCAACCTGCTCGAATACTTCAAGTCCTCAAGTCCCCTGCGGCAGGAGCTCTCGTACATCGAGCCCCGCCTGAGCGGGGTCGGCACGGTGGACATTTCCGTCAAGGCCGATGAGCGGGATGCCCTGCGCGACCCGGCCAAACTGGCCGTGATCGAGAGCGTACAAAACTTTGCCCTGACGCTGCCGGGCGTCGACCGAACCATGTCCTTTGTGGATTTCCTCAAAGACATGAACATGTCCTTTCACAACGAGGACCAGGCTTTTTACATCATCCCCGAAAGCCGGGAACTGGTGTCCCAGTACCTGCTGCTCTACGACTCCGATGACATGGACGAGTTCATCACCCCGGAATACGATCAGGCCCGCATCCTGATCCGCATCTCCGAGCACAGCTCCGCGGGACAGGCCAAGCTCATAGACGCCCTGCGCACCTTCATCGACCAGCACGAGCACGACGGCCTGCAAATCCGCGTCACCGGCCGGGCGGTACAGGACGTGAACACCATCGACGTCCTGGTGTGGGGACAGGTGGAGAGCCTGGCCCTGGCCGCCGCCGTGATCACGTTCATCATGTTCCTGGCCCTGCGCTCGCTTGTGACAGGGGCCTTAAGCCTGATCCCGAACTTATTTCCGATCATCATTAACTTCGGGATCATGGGCCTGCTTGGTATCCCGCTGAACACCTCCACAGCCCTGATTTCCGTAGTCGCCCTGGGCATCGCCGTGGACGACACCATCCATTTTCTGACCGAGTACAACCGAAGGCGCGCCGAGAATCTGCCCATGCGGGAGGCGCTGCGACGGACCACCGTGGAAAAAGGCACGGCCATCTGCGCCTCGTCGCTGATCCTGGTCATCGGCTTCAGCGTGCTTATGCTCAGCAGCTTTGTGCCCACCATCAGCTTCGGGGGCCTCAGCGCCGTGATCATGATCACTGCCTTGATAGGCGACCTGATCGTTTTGCCGGCGGCCATGCTTTCCTTTCAAGGCAAGAGCGGCTGACAAGGCAGGAACAAGCCGCGCAGTAAACACTCCGGAGACACCCCGCGACCCAGGGGCTTCTCCTCCAAAAGGGGATCAAGCATGAAACGAGATGAACACCTGGCAACGCTAAAGACCCTCGGCATTTCCGGCGCGACGACCTACCGCGAGGCCGCCTTTTCCCGCAACATCGGGCTGTTTTCGCCGGGCGAACAGGATCGACTGGCCGAGGCCAGGGTCGCCATCCCGGGGATGGGCGGAGTGGGCGGGGTACACCTGATCAATCTCGTGCGCACCGGAATCGGCCGCTTCAACCTGGCCGACTTCGACCAGTTCGAGCCAGTCAACGTGAACCGCCAGTTCGGGGCCAAAGTTCCATCCTTCGGCCGCCCCAAGCTTGAGGTCATGATCGAAGAGGCGCTCAGCATCAATCCGTTCCTGGATATCACCCCCTATCCCGCAGGGTTGACTGCGGACACCATGGAAGCCTTTCTGACGGGTGTGGATGTCGTCCTGGACGGACTGGACTTCTTCCAGTTCGAAATCCGCCGCTCCCTGTTCAACATGGCCCGGTCCATGGGCGTACCCGTGATCACTGCCGGACCCTTGGGGTTCAGCTCGGCCCTCCTGGTCTTTACCCCGCAAGGCATGGGTTTTGACGACTATTTCGATGTGGGCGGGGAACTGCCGGAAGAGCAGAAATATCTGCGTTTCGCCATGGGTCTGGCCCCCAGACCAACACATATCGGATACATGGACCTGTCCAGGGTGGACCTCAAAGGCGGCAAAGGTCCCTCCCTGAACATCGCCTGCCAGCTGTGCGCGTCTCTGGCCGGCACCGAAGCGGTACGCATCATTCTTGGCAAACCGGGACTCAAACCGGCCCCCAGTTTCATGCAGTTCGACCCCTTCCTGCAGATACTCCGCAAAGGGCGACTGGCACGGGGCAATCGCTCCTTAAGCCAGCGCGCCAAACTCTGGTACGTGCAGAACGTACTGATAAACGCTGCAGACAAGGCCCGGGTGCGCATACCGGATCAACCTGTTTTAAGCGTCTCGCAGTTTGATTCCCTCCCCCAGGGAGTCGGCACCTATCTGGTGCAGGCCGCAATCCAGGCTCCCTCCGGGGATAATGCCCAGCCATGGCAATTCCGCCTGACGGACAACGACATCCACGTCTTCCTGAATCCACAAGCCGACATGTCCTTTTTCAATATCCGCCAGACCGCTTCCATCATCGCCTGCGGGGCAGCAATGGAAAACATTCGCCTCGCTGCCCCAGCCATGGGCCTGGACGCAGCCACGCAGATCCTGCCGGATGCCGCCCAGGAAAATCTGATGGCCACTGTGCACATCCAGCCGGGCGATCAAGGTGTAGACCCACTTGCCCAGCACATCTGGACGCGCTGCACCAACCGCAGGCCGTACAGCAAGCGTCCTCTGCCGGATTGGGTGCAGGCCGACCTCAAAGCGCGCATCCGCAATATTCCCGAAGCGCAGTTGCACCTGCTCACCGGCAGCTCCAAGCTTCGAAAGCTTGCCAAGGTGATCTACCTGGCCGACAGGATCCGCACCGAGCACCAGGGCTTGCACGAGCATTTCACATCCATGATCCGCTTCAACGTCCAGGAGGCGCAGCAGCGCCGCGACGGCCTGCCCCTCAAAAACCTGGAAGCCGGATTGCCGGGGGAAGCATTCCTGCGCCTGACAAAACCGTGGCCCGCAATGCGCCTTGCAAACCGCATTGGCCTTGGCCGCATGGTGGCTTTACACTCGGCTCAGGGCATCCTGGCCAGTGGAGCTGCCGGGATGGTGGTGGTCGATGGACTTGAAGCAAAGGACTTTCTGCTCGGTGGCCAGGCCTTGCAGCGCATCTGGCTGGCATTGGAGCACCACGGCCTGCAAATGCAGCCGATGACCGCGGTGACCCTTTTTTGGCTGCGCTGGCAGTGGGAAGGCCCCGCGAGTTTTTCCGAAAAGCACCAAAAACTGCTGGAACGGGTCTGGCAGGATTTAAAAGGATTGTTCGTCAACGTGGATTTCGAAAAGCAGGGCCTGGTCATGCTCTTTCGCACAGGCTACGGTCCCGGAATCCGGCACCGCACCTTGCGCCGGGGCGCCGGTGACTCTCTGATGAAATAGCCGGCCATTGCGTGCAGGAAAAGATGACCTCATAGAACGAGAAATGGCCGGGAAGCATGTGCTCCCCGGCCTAACTCTGATGAGATCAGCGTGATCAGTTCTTCTTGTTGCGGCGTACTGCTATGCCAAGACCAAGCAGGCCGGCACCGAGAAGAAGCATGGTGGCAGGTTCTGGAACAGGAGAGGCCATAATGCTCAGTTCGAATTGAGCCATGCTGTTGCCGTCTTCAGTTGTAAGCCAACCAAAATAGTTTGTGTTCACTCCCAACTGACTGACAATGAAATCATGATAAGCGCCAGTGATGAGTCCGAAGCCTTCGCCAAAGAAAGAATAGTCATACGTAAAGCCATCATAGTCAAACGAACCCTGGGTCAGACCTGGGTCGGTAAGGATAAAAATATCCATTGGTGTTACAGCATTATTCGGAGTTTCGAAAAACAGAAACTCCAGGTAGGCTGTGCGGACATCCTGCGGGGCTCCGGCAGGATCAAAAGGCGTAAACAGAATAGTAGCCTCGACTTTTCCATATGCAAGAGTTGGAAACAGTGAAGAAAGAACATAGTTATAATGTGTAATTGAAACAACATCTACGGCAGGTCCATACTCCAACCAGCCAGTCATGAGGTCGTTACCGCTTACAGGAGCGTCAAGTACAAGAGAGCTTTGCTGGCCGGTTGTACTAGAGAAGGACGGAACGCCCCAGGACAGAGTGTTCAGATCCGCGCTTACGCTCATGTAGTCTTGGTTTCCCTCATCATTGAGCCAATCAACGAAATTTGCGTCATTGGTATACGACCACTGAGTCACCAAGGCCGCAGAGGCGAACGTCGCCGAGAAAAAAAACGCCACAGCTAAAAGACATGTTACAACTAAATTCTTCCTCATGATAATCCTCCCAATGTTAAAATAAATTTCTTGTGTTGATTGGGTATTAGCATGGACCATGCCAAGATTTATAATAATAATATCGGCAACTTAAACGCACGCACAGCAATAAGAGCTCAAAAAATGTAAATTCCGCCGACATTCTTCCAGTTTAAATTTACAGACAAAGAATGCCCCCTCATCGCAGAGTTGGCATCACGGTGGTCCCGCCCGAAGTAAAAAGGGCACCCTCATCGGTGCCCAACACATATGTTTCATAATTATCAGGAAGATACATAAAAAAGACTCGGAACATCCTTGGGATGTTCCGAGTCCATTTTCGTCAAGAGCGGTTTAATTTACTTGCGCAGCTTACGACTTGTGAAGGCCAAAGCTACCATGCCGAGTCCGAGCAGAGCCACTGTGGCCGGTTCAGGCACAGGAGGCGGAGGAGGACTATCGCTTCTGTACCCCAGGATGAAGAAATCTTCAAAACCGTTGCTCAAAAGCTGATACTGGAATGTAGCGGTGAAGAAAAGGCCCTGATCAATGAACTGGGACAGGTCCATTGTCGGAGCATACACAAGAAAGTCCACGTTGTTCGTTCCGGTCGTGTCGAACGAGTACTCCACACCCATGAATTCTACGATCCGGGTGTTCGGCACTTCAACAAGAGCTTCCGCGTCAAATTGACCATTATTAATATCGTCAAATGCCCATTCTGCAAGTTCGACTGCATCAGACGCATAAGGAACAACGGTTCCGAATTCATCGACTATCGTAACGTATCCGTTACCAAGCATGTTCGGCTGATTGCCTACCTGATTGATATCAAAAGCAAAAACAGGTATATTTGATCCTTCAAATTCGCTTTGAAGAAAATCATAAAGTAAATCTACGGGAACTACCCAACTGATCATCAGGTCAGTGTTAAACTCCGTAGTCGACCCGTCATTTGGAAATGCCAGCGGATCAGGAAAATCATATCCGCCTCTGATGTCCTCATTGTCCCCAGCAGCCTTTTCCGCGCTCTCACTGCCACCCCACCATATCTTGAGTTCATCTTTGAGCGAACCCTGATTTGATGGATAGATCGCATAGGCTGGATAAAGTTGCTTCAGTATGCTTGTTGAATAGGAATAATATTCGTCGTACTGTATTGCATTAGGAAATGATGGTTCCGGCAACCAGATGCTCGCCCATGACGGCGAGGCCAAAAATAACACCAGCACTGTCGTGCAAAGACTCCTCTTCGCAAATGATTTCATAATTCTTTCCTCCGGTTGTTTTCTCTATGATGCCCTTTAACTGCCTATCTCCTTGAGCAGAAACAATGCCAACACGCACAATCCTTTAATCATTCAAATTATTATAAATGCATGACCGAACACTGTAAGATTATTCGACAACGCAACGCTATATTTTCCAGTTCCCGACCTACGGTTGCCCCAATGAAGGATGCTACTGTAAAAACAATGGATTTCGCGCCATTGCCCAGCATGGCCCGCCTACCCATGCAGGGCGCACGTTCGCGGGAATGACTTTTGACAATGCTTCGAGACTTTTTGCGGGAAATTCAGGTCATCACCGAAGTATTCAATACAACCCTTAAATTCGGTGAATAGCGCCAATATCTTTTTCAACTCGTCATGACACATTGCAAACAGGCACACTTTTAGCTTAACAGCCAGCCAATGAACGACAAAGCCTGGCCACGCGTATTGCCTTTTGCCCTCTTCATGGCCGTCATCGGCATGGAGGAGGGCTTGCGTTTCATGGATGGCAAAGCCTGGATCAGCGTCCAGGACTCCACCTTTGCCCTGTTTTACCCGCTCAAACCTCTGCTGGCCGGCATTGCGCTCTTCATGTGTCGCCGGGCCTACACGGAGCTGCGCTGGGCCGATCTGATTAGGGGCATGCAAACTCTGGGGAGCATCGCACTGGGGCTCACGGTCTTTGCACTGTGGATCAACATGGACTGGACCTTCGGGGCGCTGAGCGAGCCTCCGGGCTTCAATCCGGGCATCTTTGCGGACCCGGACCTGCGCCTGGCCATGACCTTCATCCGTATCGGCAGCGCGGTGATCATTGTCCCGATCATGGAAGAACTCTTCTGGCGATCCTTTATTCTGCGCTATGTCATTAACCCGGATTTCACCAAAGTCCCTCTGGGGACGTTCACCTGGATTTCATTTCTGGTCGGCGCCGTGCTCTTTGGCCTGGGGCACCACTTCATCCTCGCCGGAATCATGGCCGGCATGGCCTATTCCTGGCTGCTCTACAGAACCAGGAGCCTGGCTCAGTGCATCCTGTCCCACGCCGTGACCAATCTGGCCCTGGCCGCATTTGTGCTGAACACGGAAAAGTGGTGGTTTTGGTAAATCGTGGGGAAATGGTTCGGCAGACTCGCCACAGCGAGATGTTTCACAGCGTAGCTGGTTCAAAATGTCACCGCAAAAAAGTCGTCATCCCGTTCTTCAAGGGGATGACGACTTTTTTGCGGTGACGCCTGAAAGGATGGATTCCCGCCTTCGCGGGAATGACTTTTGGCGTTACTCACGATTATTTCCAGTGGACGCATAGCTTAAGGGAGGCGACTCGCAAGCGCCAGCATCCGCGAGAAGCGTGACGCCTCACATCAGTGAGATTCCGCCATACACAAGGCCGACGAGAACTCCGAAATTAAAGGCAAAGACCCATCGGCTTCCGAAGCGATGGATCTTGTACAGGGATACGCCCACGCTCGCGATGCAGATCAGGACAACGACCGTCCAGCCCAGGCTCGACCCGCCCCATTCAACAATGGTTTTGGCCACAAACATCTGACCATAGCCGAGCAGCATCCCGTGAGCCAAAGAGACGCCCCCTACCCGGCTCAAGAAATCGTCCAAGGCCTGCATGCCCTGACAAACAAGAATTGCGGCAATCGCCAGCAATATCTGCATCAGCCAACTCTCCCTCGTGGTTGCGCGGGCACCAAAAACACCGCCGGTCCGCCTGCCGCCATGCAAAATCCACGACAGCCGCTGCAGCTGCATTAAGCCATTTTCAGCTCGACGTGCCTTGAATAGTGCTGCCATGGATACGGAATCAAAAAAGGCCGGGTAGCTCATGCTCCCCGGCCTTTCTCTGATGATCGTAAGCGCGTGATCAGTTCTTCTTGTTGCGTCGCACTGCCAGACCCAGGCCAAGCAGGCCGGCGCCAAGAAGAAGCAGGGTGGCCGGTTCGGGGACAGACGCCACCGAGATACCTAGGTAGAACTGAGCCGACGTGCTGCCGTCTTCACTTGCAAGCCAGCCATAATAGTCTGTGTCCACTCCCAACTGACTGACAATGTAATCATGGTAAGCACCAGTAAGGAGCCCGAAGCCGTCGCTCAAGAAGGAGAAGTCATATGTATACCCATCGTAGTAGAATGAACCACTAGTTGCGCCTGGATCGGTGAGGACGAAGATGTCCATTGGCGTCTCAATATTTCTGTTCGGAGTCTCGAAGAACAGAAACTCAAGAGATGTTGTTTCGGCAGGAAGAGGCTGCCCTGCAGGTATGAAAGGCGTAAAAATAACACTCGCCTCGACTTTCCCGTATGCAAGGTTAGGGTGCAGCGAACTCATTAAATAATTGTAGTGTGTAATCGATACAACCTCAACAGCATCCCCAGAAGTCATCAGATTGTTGCCGCCGACAGGGCCATCGATCACAAGTGAGCTTTGCAGTCCTGTATTAGAAAAACGGGATGGAACTCCCCAGGACAGAGTTCTGCTGTCTGAACTCACCACCATATAATCTTGATTGCCGTCTTCGTTGCTCCATTCTACAAAAGTAGCATCGTTGACATAAGACCACTGCGTAACCAGCGCTGCGGATGCAAATGTCGCCGAAAAGATGAAAGCAACCGCCAAACATGTCGCTGCTAGTTTTTTATTCACAGTAGTACTCCAAAGTTAAAAATTGTTTCGTTCAACCTTTACTTTGCACCGAACATGCCAAAACGCAACTTACTAATATTATTATATTATCTTCCAAAGAAACCTCAAGATAAACATGTCCTGTAAAGTTATCCGACATACTCCCGGCGCAAGTTTACATACCAAGAGACACAATCCAGGAATCTGCAAGACCTTCGAACATGCCAGCGAGTCTCTTTGCAAAAATTCGCGCGGCACCATTGTAAAATCATTCACCCGTGAGGATGAGTCCATTCGTCTTTTCAGATGGTTGGAAAAAGCATGGAGCCTTTTTTCGTGGGAATGGCGGCTTTTTGCAGTGACATCTACCCTGCGAAAAGCCGTTTTTGATTGGTGCGCTGCAAAGATCAGTTTGACCTCTGCGCCTCCACTTCCGGGGAAGCGATGGGAACGGCGAGCTCTACGCCTACGGAATAGGCCCCCATGAGCGAAGACGTATCGGTCTGCCCCCAGCGAACGAGGCCCTGATAGCTGTCGCTCAAATCATAACCATCCACTTCTCTCCCGGGGCTTGCGATAATCGACAAGGTATCGCCAACACTGAAGACGCAATCGGTCTCAATGAGAAACCCTTGTCTACTCATGTTGAGGATACGGCCCAGCACGATCGTGTCCTCTTTTTTCCCGCAGATAATCCCGCAGGGAAACAGGCAGGCGTGACGCTTCCATTTTCTGATTTTCTGCTCTTTCGTCGACATGGCTTGTCCTGCCTTGAGGTATTTTGCATAAATTTCAAACATTCAGTGCGCAGTCATGATAAAAATTCTGATAACAAGCGCAATTTAACAATCACATTTAGCAACGAACGTACCAGCAGGCCACAACCGCATCGGCACGGTCAGGATGCGTATCCCATGATGGGCATACGCAACCTGAAGTTGAACTCGCGCACATCAGAAAAATTTCGGAGAATTGTAAGGTATTACGTACGGACATGTCGGAAAAGATTACACATGGGCCATCACTTTTTCGTTTCAGGCAATGCCGCAACACAAGTTTGGAGTTGCGTGACACTGCTTGCCGTTGAGTTTCGCACGACGATTCAGAGCCGCGCCGAGGGCCTCAAAAGACGCCCTCGGGCCTTAAAATGGATCGCACAGGCTGACCTGGTTATGGCAGGCGGAAATGGCGGTTAAAGAAGCCGCTTTTTGGCATAAAACATGAAACAAAAGAATCACGAAAAGCAGTTCCCGGTTCCGGCAACCACTCGTGACATGCCCGGCGGCGCGGACAAATGGCGGAAGCCTCTCCTTGCTAACGATGACGCCACCCCGTCATTTATTGCGGCGCCAGGCAACGAAACCACGAGTTGAGCATACCCCTCCCTGGCAAGCCACAGGGGGGGGGATTTTTTTGGGGGGATTACGAATAATTTCTTTTACTGGCGAGGGCCGTAAAGGCTGCGGTCGCCATCGGCCGACCCAGGTAGTATCCTTGTCCCTCGGCACAGTGATGATCTTTAAAGAAGGTATGTTGCGTCTTCGTTTCAATACCTTCGGCAACGATTTTATGATTGAAGCCCCGCGCCATCGCCATGAGGGCGCTGGCGACAGCCTTCCCGGACTTGGCCTCGATGTTGTGCACGAACGACTTGTCAATCTTAACCGTGCCGATTGGAAATTCCCGTAAAAAACTCAGACTCGTATACCCTGTGCCAAAGTTGTCCACGGCGATCTGCACGCCAAGGTTCTTGAGCGCATGCAAAGCAGGCAGAGCATGATGCGAATCCCGCGACAGGCCGTTTTCACTCATTTCAATTTGCAGATATTGCGGAGGAAGACCCGTGTCGTCCAGGATGGCACGGACTCCAGCCAAAAAATTCTGGTCGCTGAATTCCACCGCCGAGACATTGACCGCGATCCGGCTCAGCTTAAGCCCAGCCTGCAGCCAAACCTGCGCCTGCCTGCAAGCCTCACGGATCACCCACTGCCCAATCGGCAGAATGAGCCCGCAACTCTCCGCAACTGCGAGGAATTGCGCCGGCAAGCTCAGCTCACGATCGGAGCGCTCCCAGCGCAGCAATACCTCGGCGCCGGTGATGACGCCGGTCTCAAGATGTAACGTCGGCTGGTAGTGCAGGATGAATTCGCCTTGCTCGAGCGCGCGCTTCAGCGCCAGCTCGGCGGACTTGCGCATGATTGAAGTGGAACTGGGGTTCATGCTTGGAGTGTAGATCTCGTAGCTGTTGCGACCGCTTCTTTTGGCTTGATACATCGCCATGTCCGCGTTGCGCATCAGCGCGTCGGCGTCAGCGCCGTCATCCGGATACATGCTGATGCCAATGCTCAAGGTGACACGCAGTTCGTGCCCGGAAATGACATGCGGCTCCCCCACGCTGTGAATCAGTTTTTCCGCGAAATGAGTGACGCTTTGCTCATCCCCGATTTCCGGAAGCAGGACCACGAATTCGTCACCACCGTGACGGCTGACCGTATCCGAGGTGCGGATGTTTGCCTGCAGACGCTTTGCGACGGATTGCAGCAACTGGTCCCCAATCGCATGGCCCATCGAATCGTTGATGTGCTTGAAGTGGTCTATGTCCAGAAACATCAGCGCCAGTTTGCTGCCGGGGCGCTTTGCGAGCAAGATCGACTGCAACAGACGGTCGGTAAAAAGCGACCGGTTCGGCAGTCCCGTGAGCAGGTCATGCTCGGCCAAGTAGGACAAATGAACCGAAACCCTCTCGACCGCCTCGGTCATCATGTGCGCGTTGACCGAAGCAACGACGAGGTTTTCGTTTGCTTCCCGGAGCGTAGTTTCCATTTGCGAACAGAATTCGACCTTGACCTTTTCGGCACTTTTGCGCACCCGAAACGCCTTCTTGACCACCTTTGGAACGTCCTCGCGCCGGTCAGAAAACGCCTCGCCATGACTGTCTGATTGTGCTTCTCGCACCATCATTTCGACAGTCTTCTGTTTGCTTTTAGGATGCGATTCCAGCGCCTTAAAGCTCGACGGCAAGGCGTACGCACGTCTCTTGAGCGATAGTTTGGACGTATAACGCCTGTACTTCAATCCAGCTTTTAGCATGTTCGTTCCTGATCATTTGCTGTGAGCGTCAGCGTCGGGCTTCCGCTCAAAATTCCACCATATTCGGACAGCGTCTCGCCGATGACAATGCCGCCATCGTCGATTTCAAATTCCCGCAGCTCATTGCTATGGGCGCTGGCGCGGACCTTGACGACCGCCATGACCCGCTTCAGGCGGCTCTCGACCTCGATGTAGCGCTGTACGATAATCGCGTCAGTGAGAAATGCGGATCCATTCGGGCTGAAACGCAGATCGGTGTATCTGTCTTCAAGTTCCGAGGTCATGAGCACCGTCACCCCAAGATTGGACAGCGCGGCGATCATGCGAAACAGCGACTCCCGAAAATCCTCGCGAAAAGTCGGGGCCACGGCGAGCTCGAAACCGGACAGGGAATCGATCACCACACGCGTCGCTTTCATGCTTTGAATGAGGCTTATGAGATGCTGAATAACCTCGTCCATGGACAGATCGAGGGAACGGGTATTGATCAGACCAATGCTCCCGGCCCGGACCAGATCGTCGATGGTGTGCGTCCGGGACTGGCTCGGGGTCTGCTCAAAGGCGACAATCACTCCCGGCTCGCCCCGCCGTACTCCCTCGACCAGAAAGGCCGTGGCCAGGATGGTCTTGCCTGAGCCCGACGGTCCGGCGACCAGCAGCGAATACCCCGGCGGCAATCCCCCGCCCATCATCTCATCAAGACGCGGCACGCCCATGGACAGACGCTTCTGCGCATGCTCCCTGCGGCGGGACGTGGGCGAAAGGTTGCCGTCATCACGAACTTCCACTGCCGGGAAGACGACGACCCCGTCGCCGGTGATACGGAACGTATGCATCCCGGGTCGGGTGGCCTGACCGCGCATTTTCATGATCTGAATCTTGCGCACCATTGAATTCCGGTAAACGCTTTGTTCCAGCGCTATCAGCCCATCGGCCATGGCGAAAATCGGCGGGGGGCTTGCGTCTGAAGAATACTCACCAATCAGAAAAGTTGAAGTCTCCCAGCCCATAAGTTGCATGCCCAGCTGCTGGATGAATTGCTGCTGACTGATCGCGCCGTCGCCCTGGCGCTGCGCCTCCAGCATGACCGAACGGAACGAATCGATGAAGACCAGCGCTGGAGCGGTGCTTTCGACCTCATGCGAGATTCGCTGCAAAACCTGGGCGAACGTCCCTGTCGCGATGTCATCACCCAGGCTGACGAAGCGGATCGTATCGTTGATTTTGTCCGGATCGAAAAACGAAAATTGCTGCTGGTAACGCAACATCTTCATGGGCGATTCGCCGAGCACGGTAAAAAAGAGTGCAGGACGCTCAGGTGATGCCATGGCGAACAGGAGTTGATGCGCAAGGGTCGTCTTGCCGCAACCCGGAGCCCCCAAAATGAGGTTGAACGAAAACTCCGGAATCCCGCCGCCAAGAATCGCATCAAGCCCGGGAACGCCGGTGGCAAGGCGGGCGATGCTCACTTTTCGGCTCATGATATCTTCTCCTGCTCCACCACCCCTGGCGCGGCCGCCCAGAGCGGGTCCAGAAGGCGCCTGGTCAGGGAATTTCCGATCAAGGTGGCGAGCAATTCAGTGAACGTTATCAGCAGAGAACTGCTTGCCTGCGCCGCCGCAACCGGGTCGCGCCCTGCCAAACGCATGCTGATTCGGACTGGAAGGGATTCGTGGTCTATCTGCTCGTCCGGGCTTGCCAGCCAAGGGAAGGCGGCGCTCGTCAGATAAAGGGATCGCTTGAGAATGGCGTCGACGCCATTGCCGCCAATCACAGGCGTCAACTGCGCGGACATCTGGAGCCATATCTCAGCGGTCGCCCTGGCGATGACGAGTGCGTCAGGGGAATCCCCCGCGCGTTGCCGCAAGGTTCTTCGGATCGCCTCGCGGCAAAGGTCGCGATCTGTAAACGGCATCAGAACTCCTGAAACCTGATAGCGGGCTTGCTGTGCGGAATCGAACGACTCATCAGCACGACATGAACGATTATCGTATGGTAACACGCGAGAAATCGAACCATGGCAGAACTCCATCAAACGCGACTTCTCAGAATATAGATCGCCATATAAACCACGAATGAAATCCCAAGAACCAAAATCCATGTCCATCCGATCCTTCCAAATTCCTTATGTCGCGGGGCAATCCGCCACCTCTGGTCTTCCTGCAAATAATCAAACTTGAGCGAGTGCAATTTTCCCATATCTCCAGACCTCAAAATGTTATTAAAAATGCCTTGCCGCTTATTGATTTTCTGCAATAACATCTGTTCTCCATGTTTGGATATTTGCCGATTTTATCACTCGAGCGAACACGAAAACATCAGAAAGCGTTTCTGCTCAGCAACAAGTCGATTTTGCAACGATCGCGCCAAGACGATCCTGCGAAGATTATTTCACACCAAACTGATTATATAGAGGAAGTATGTATATCGAGGCCGCAGCCGAGGACCACCAAATCCGTCGCATACACCACAAACTGTGCAATATGACGGTTAAGGCCCAAGAGGATGCCAGCCCTCGGGCGAGTCCTTTTCCAAAAAAAAATATATTTGGAGCATAGATCCATAATTCGAATACGTTAAAAATTACCAATAGTGATAAAATAATCTCAGCAGCGCTGCTTGAATGCTCACGGATTCTCTATAAATTACTCTTGCGCGTCGCACATAAACACGCGAACAGTATCTTCAATGCGTGTCGAGCCACAAACCCATCCCAGGCCAGGATTCTCACATTGCCAAATTATCATTGGCACATTTTTTGATATGGTGTCATAAACAAAATATGAATAATAAGTCAAAAGCCAAGCATAGCGACTCGCCTGCTACAAATCCGGAATCCGCTCTGCCAGCGAAAGAAGTCCCGAATCCCGCTTTCCCCATAGTCGGAGTCGGGGCTTCCGCCGGTGGACTGGAAGCCCTCGAGCAATTTTTGCGGCACGTGCCTGAAAAGAGCGGGCTGGCCTTTGTTGTCGTCCAGCACCTCGACCCGACGCACAAGGCGCTCCTGCCGGAACTGCTCCAGCGCGCCACCGCGATGCCGGTGCAGCAGGTCAAGGACAGGATGCGGGTCGAGCCGGACTGCGTGTACGTGATTCCGCCCAACCATGACATGTCCATCCTGCACGGGGTGCTGCACCTTTTCAAACCGGCTGCCCCGCGCGGCCTGCGTCTGCCCATTGATTTTTTCTTTCGCTCGCTGGCCGAAGACATGCAGGAACGCAGCATCGGCATCATCCTTTCCGGCATGGGCTCCGATGGCACGCAGGGACTGCGGGCCATCAAGGAAATGGCTGGGCTGGCCCTGGTTCAGGAGCCCGCCTCGGCCAAATTCGACAGCATGCCCAGAAACGTCATCAATGCCGGACTGGCCGATGTGGTGGCTCCGGTGGAAGAATTGCCTGTAAAGCTCCTCGGCTTGATGCGGCATGCACGGGTTGTCGCCTCGTTCGCCACCCCTCTGGAGGAGAAGACCCAGAGCGGCCTCGAAAAAATCATCCTCCTGCTGCGCACGAAGACCGGTCATGATTTTTCCCTGTACAAGAAGAACACCTTGTACCGCCGCATCGAACGGCGCATGTGCATTCACCAGATCGACAGGATCATGTCCTATGTCCGCTTTCTGCAGGAAAATTCCCAGGAAACGGAAATTCTGTTCAAGGAGCTTCTGATCGGAGTGACCAGCTTTTTTCGCGATCCGGCAGCGTGGGAGCATCTGCAGGAAAATGTCCTCCCGCTTCTTGTGAAGGCGTGTCCGCCGAATGGCATTCTGCGGGCGTGGACACCGGGCTGCTCCACAGGGGAAGAAGCCTATTCGCTGGCCATCCTCTTCAAGGAAACCGTGGCTAGGTTGGCGCTGGAATCAAACATCAAGCTGCGCATCTTTGCCACCGACCTGGACAAGGACGCCATCGACAAGGCTCGCTACGGCCTCTATCCGCAAAGTATCGCCGCGGATGTTTCTGCCGAACGACTGGACCGTTTTTTCGTGCAGGACGGTAACGGCTACCGGGTCGGCCAGGATATCCGGCAAGTGATCACCTTCGCCAAGCAGAATGTCATCATGGACTCGCCGTTCACCAAACTTGATATCCTTATCTGCCGCAATCTCTTGATCTATCTCGCGCCCGAGCTGCAGCAGCGGCTGCTGTCGCTTTTTCATTACAGCCTGAACCCGAACGGAGCCCTGTTTTTAGGAAGCTCGGAGTCGATCAATTTCAGCTCCGATCTCTTTGCTCCCATAGACAACAAATCGAGGCTGTTCCGGCGACGCGATTCAATCCTGACGGCCGCGAAGGTTGCATTTCCGCCGTCATTCATCCCGGTCTTGCCGGGCGTTTCACAGGAGACCACAATGCTCAAACCGGCGGTCAATATCCAGTCCCTGGCGGATCAGGTGCTGCTGCAGCATTTTGCGCCGCCCGCCGTGCTGGTCAACAGCAAGGGCGATATCCTCTACATCAGCGGCAGGACGGGAAAATACCTTGAACCTCCGGCGGGCAAGGCCAATTGGAACATCCACGCCATGGCTCGGGAAGGATTGCGTTTTGACCTGGGGGCCGCCTTTCTGAAAGCCTTGAGGCACAAGGAAGCGATTACAGTCAAGGGACTCAAAATCACCGAAGGCGAAACGGTTCAGACCGTGGATCTCTCCATAAAGGAAATCCAGGAGCCCGATGCGCTGCGCGGCATGGTCATGATCATCTTCACCGACGTGGTGACCCCTCCAAAACTAAAAGCAACTCGCCGTTCAAAGTCTGGTGATATTGACAACGCCAGGATCATGGAGCTGGAACAGGATCTGCATCTTTGCCGCGAAGAACTTCGGACTGCCCGGGAAGATATGCAGGCTTCAGAGGAAGAGCTCAAATCCTATAACGAAGAGATGCAGTCTACAAACGAGGAGCTGCAGTCTACAAATGAGGAATTGACCACCTCTCGCGAAGAGATGCAATCACTCAACGAGGAGCTGCAGACAGTAAACGCCGAGCAGCAATCAAAGATGGACGAGCTCGCGCGGATCAATGACGACATGCGAAACCTCCTCAACAGCACGGAGATCGTCACGATTTTTCTCGACAACGACCTCCACGTTCGACGCTTCACTCCCGGTGCCAACAAAATCTTCAAACTCATCCCCGGTGATGTGGGCCGGCCCCTCTCAGATATCACAAGCGACCTGATCTATCCCGAAATGCCAGAGCAGGCCCAGGATGTGCTCCGGACGCTGGCATTTTCGGAAAAACAGGTTTGCACCGCCGACGGTCGCTGGTATGCAGTGCGCATCATGCCCTACAGGACCATGAACGATGTCATCGCAGGCCTGGTCATGACCTTCACGAACATCACCTCGGCCAAGAAGCTCGAAAGGGAACTGCGCGAGGAAAATGACAAGCTCATACTGCAGCTCAGCGCAGGAGGATCGTCTTGAACACACCCCAAAACCGGAAAAAAGCCTCTCCCGGGCTGACGCAGCCCGCGAATAAGCCGGTACGCACCGAGAATGACAACACGTGTCCCCTGAAACCCGAAATGGAGTTGAAGCGACTCGTGCAGGAACTTGAAGTTTACCAGCTCGAACTGGAGATGCAGAACGAAGAGTTGCGCCAGGCCCAGGTAGCGCTCGAGACCTCGCGCAATGCCTACGCCGAGCTGTATGACTTTGCTCCAGCGGGCTACTTTTCCTTTGATCCACAAGGACTGGTACGCAGCGTCAACCTTCCGGGCGCCCAACTGCTTGGCATTGAGCGGCAGCGCCTGCTGGATAAGCCCATGAGCCGGTGGATCGTCGACGCGGATGGACGGAAGCTGTTTGTAAAGCACTGCGCGGAAGTTTTACGCAGAGAGGGAGACGATTGCTGCGAAGTCTGGCTGCAAAGCTCTGCCGGGGCAAAGTTTTTTGCCCGGCTGCGAAGCATCGCCAAGGACCCGGTTGAAGGGACGCACGGTGTCATCCGGTCCATGATCATTGACGTTACCGAACAGGTTAAACTGAAGACCGACCTGCAAGACGCGAATGACCTGCTTGAGCAGAAGGTCGTGGAGCGAACACAAGAACTGCTCATGGCCAACGATCATCTTGTGCTGGAAATCGGTGTGCGCAAAGACACTGAAGAATCCCTGCGCATGGCGTTAAAGGAAGTCAAGCAGCTCAAAGACCGCCTCGAGGCCGAGAACGTCTACCTTCAGCACGAGGTTGCCCGAAAGTTCAACTTCGGCGAGATCATCGGCCAGAGCAGCGCCATCTCGCAAGTCTTCGACAAGGTCGAACAGATTGCCCTCCTGAACACGACCGTGCTCCTCCAAGGCGAGACGGGAACCGGCAAGGGTGTCGTGGCGCGGGCCATCCATGCCCGGAGTTCCCGCAAGGATCGGCCGATGGTCACCATCAACTGCACGGCGTTGCCGGCAAACCTCATTGAAAGCGAACTCTTCGGACGGGAAAAGGGAGCCTTTACCGGAGCCAGCGCCCGGCAGATGGGGCGCTTCGAACTCGCCGACGGAGGAACCATCTTTTTGGATGAAATCGGCGAGATGCCGATGGAACTGCAATGCAAGCTCCTGCGGGTGATTCAGGACGGCGAGTTCGAGCGCCTGGGAAGCCCGCGCACCATCAAGGTCGACGTGCGAATCATCGCGGCCAGCAATCGCAAACTGGAAGAGGAAATCAAAAAGGGCAGTTTTCGCGAGGATCTCTACTACCGGCTCAATGTCTTCCCCATCACGATCCCCCCCCTCAGAGCCCGCAAGGAAGACATCCGCATGCTCGTCAATTTTTTCGTCGCCAAGTTCAACAAGAAGATCGGCAAGAATATCGAAACCATTCCCAAGGAATCCCTCGAAGCCCTTGAGAATTACGACTGGCCCGGCAACGTGCGAGAACTGGAAAGCGTGGTCGAACGAGCGACAATAATCAGCCCGGGATCTTCACTGCGGATTCATGATCAATTCAATCCGGCGCTCAATGCGAGCGAGACACCCGGCGTGGACTTGAAGGGCCTGGCGGACCTGGAGCGCGACCACATCCTCCATGTGCTTCAGAAAACTAATTGGCGTGTTGAAGGAAAAAATGGCGCAGCGGCCATCCTCGACATCAATCCGAGCACGCTTCGTGCACGCATGAGAAAGTTCGGGGTTCATCGTAACAATTCCTGAGTACGACCACTTGCCACCCGGAGTCGCATTCTAACCTGGCACCGGTACGGTCGCGCCGCGACTATAACAGCTCGCCCGGCCACTTCTTGTAATCTCTGTTTCAAATTCCATGCTCCCCGGTTTGTGGCATCATCCACAAACCACTCGGCCAACATGACAGCCCTCATCCAACGACCGCAACTGTCATATACGGTATTTGCGCCGCATGTGACGATTCGCGGTGACGGATTAATCATCCCCGCGCCCATTATAATATTTTTTTTGTTTTATAGTCAGATAGTTAAATACACAAAAACACAATGTGCTTCAGGCACGAAAGTTGCCAATCTCATTATGCCAGGGCCCTCGCAAACTTGGGTTAATGGAATTTTGGGCACTCATCCTGAACTGGATTGATCATAACCAATCGGCTTCTATATGGAACCGAACACTCCATGACCGCCTGGTCGTATCAGACCAATAACAGGAGGCATAAAAGTGTTACAAATCAGATCTTCACCCACCATTGAATCTCTAGCCGAACTGACCGCGCCACATCAACCGCCGTGTCTTTCCCTCTATCAACCCACGCACCGTCACAGCCCTGATAACCAGCAGGACCTGATCAGATTCCGCAACCTGGTCAAGATATTGGAAACATCGCTCAGGCAGAGATATCCCGAACCGGAGACCAGGCATTTTCTGGAGCCCTTCGAAGCGCTCGCGCTTGATCACGAATTCTGGAACCAGACGCTGGATGGACTCGTCATATTGAGTGGCGCGGGCGTGTTTCGGGTCTTCCGGCTCAGACGACCGGTCGCCGAATTGGCTGTCATCGGCAACAGATTTCACGTCAAGCCCTTGCGACGTTTTTTGCAGCATGTCGGCCGTTACCAGATCCTTGGACTGAGCTTGACCAAAATCAAACTCTTTGAAGGCGATCT